>Ga0265297_10000071_pt1 | contig 374893 bp, 411 predicted proteins | sample Munlanlwell13791_FD_192502 | JGI IMG/M metagenome (GOLD analysis project Ga0265297, IMG submission 192502) | Leachate microbial communities from a municipal landfill in Southern Ontario, Canada - Leachate well 137-91 | ecosystem: Engineered > Solid waste > Landfill > Unclassified | place... | reverse complement strand
CAAATAGTTGATTCTATGCAACAAAATCACAAAAATGTAAAAAAAGCAATTGCGGGAGAAATGGTTGGAATAAAAGTAAAAGAAAGAGTAAGACCTAATGATAAAATATTTGTTTTGAAAGAAAAACTAACAAAAGTTTTCTGATTAAAACAAATTCACTTTTTATATAAAGAGACTTTTTGCGTGCGTGAGTAAAGAACTATTCCTATTAATCCAATTGCTATTAAAAATATGGTTCCAATAATAAGTGAATTAGAGGAACCAAGACCAAATAATTCTCCTAAAGGATTTTTTTGTTCTTCACGCTGAATTATTAACTCGTTCAAATCAGAGCTGATTTTTGTAAGTGATTCCTGCCTGATATTGTTATCTTGCTGGAGAGAAGAAATCTCTAAATTGATTTTATTGAGTGATTCAATAAAATCTTTTTCAGAATCACTAAGGGATTTTATTTGTTCATTTTTTGTGTTCAGATCCTGTTTTAAATTTGAAATTGTTTCTTGAAGAGAATTTATTTGCCGCATTAACTCATTTCTTTCTGTATAAGAAATTGCCTGGAAAAAAACAATGTTTTCCTCTACAAAGTCTGTTTGTGTTGAACCAAAAAAGGTTTTTGCAGAAATCACTTTACTCCCTTCGCTCATTCCTGCAATTGAAAGCACAAGCTTGTCATCCGAAATACTATATGCAAGTACATCAGGAGATTTTTGTTTTTCGTCAACAAAAATCGTCGAGGATTTGTTAAATACACTAAAAAAGAGTTCGTCATCCAAATAAACATTTAATTCACTACCCGAGGGAAGAGAGTAATCAATGCTTGCTGTCCACTGAACCCCAGCAGGAATTGTCTTTTCAACATTAAGTTCCAGCGCATTTATTCCCTGAATGCTAAAGAAAAGCAAAATTATTATAAAGGCAAATTTCAAGCGCATACAAAAGATACTCTTGAGCTATATTTAAGGATTGCGGAAAATAATTGAAAGAGACCCTGTTTCGCACCCCTAAGTAATAAATACAAGTTTATTTCTTTTCTAATCATGGCAAATACTTTTTTTAAAATCCCCGGGTATAACTCTGACCAAAAAAAGGTTTTGTCTTTGCTTGCGCAATCAAAGAAAAAAAATGGCGCAAAAATCTGTTTAATGACCGCCCCAAGCTTTGTAGTCGATTTCGATTATTTTTCATTTGTACCCTTGATGAAATCGCTTGGTTTTGATAAAGTGACTGAACTTACTTTTGGGGCAAAAGTGGTAAATATGCATTACCACAAATACATTAAGGAACATTTCACTGATTATGTTAAGAATGGAAAAAAAAAGGATAAAAATTTTCAAGAAAAATTTATTGCAAGTGTCTGCCCCTCCTCAATTGAGCTGATAAAGAACCGTTTTCCTGAATTAAAAAAATATTTAATGCCTTTTGATTCACCTATGGGGGCAATGGCTAAGATTGTGAAAAAAAGTTTTCCAAAACACAAAATTGTTTTTCTTTCCCCTTGCGCCGCGAAAAAACTTGAAGCTGAAAAATTAGTTAATAAAAAAGGAAAAAAATTAATTGAAGGAGTAATAACTTTTTATGAACTGAAAAAAATTTTGTCAAAAGAAAAAACTGTTCCAAAAAAAGTTTCCCATAAATTTGATTCATTCTATAATGATTACACTAAGATTTACCCACTTTCAGGAGGATTAAGTGCAACCCTTCATTCAAAAAGTATTTTGAAAAAAGAGCAGATGGTTTCCTGTGATAATTGTAAGGATTTGCTGGATTTGTTTAGTAAGCATTCGGGCAAAGTGTTTTATGACATTTTGTTTTGCTCCGGTGGATGTATTGGCGGACCGGGAGTAAAAAGCAACATGCCTGTGTTTTTGAAGAAACTAAGCATGAAAGGTTATATTAATATTGCAAAGAAAGAGAGTATGGATGGAAAACAAGGTGTTGAGAAATATATTAAAGGAATTGACTTTTCAAAAGAGTTTTAACTGCATTTTTATTACTTTTCCAAAAAGAATTTAGTATGATTTATCATATTATTACCACTCCTGAATGTAATTTATGCTGTGAGTACTGCTGTGGAAAATCCTTTTCCGAGCCTGAATCAAAATTAAAATTTGAACCTGTGCCTTCAAAGCCTGAGTATTCTTTAGATGAACTAAATAATTTCCTAAAGAAAGACCTGGATAAGCCTGTTTCAATTATTTTTTACGGCGGGGAGCCGTTGCTGAACATTGATTTTATAAAAAAAGTAATGGATTCACAAGAAAAATACAAAACAGTAAAAAACTTTTTGATTCAAACTAATGGAACCTTGCTTGACAAGCTTCCTTCAAAATATGTTAACAGGTTCCACACAATCCTTATTTCAATTGACGGAGGAAAGGAAAGGACTAATAAGAATCGCGGAGAAGCCACTTGGGAGAAAGTTACTTCTAATTTAAAATTAATAAGAAAAAACGGTTTTAATGGAGAAATCATTGCTAGAATGACTGTGGAAGAACCAACAAATTTTTTTACAGATGTAATGGATTTGGTTGAACCAAAAAACAAGGAAGCTTTTGTGTTTTCTTCAGTGCACTGGCAATTAGATGCAAACATGTGGCATGATTACGAGAAAAGAAATTTTTCAGAATGGAATAAGCAATACAACAAGGATATTTCCAAGCTTGCTGATTACTGGGTAAAAAAATTGGAACAAGGAACTGTTTTGCGTTTATATCCTTTCATGGGATTAGTTGATTCTTTGCTTTATGAGACTAAATATTATCTAAGATGCGGTTCAGGAGTAGGCAACTTTACTATTCTCCCTAATGGGAAAATTTCTTCCTGCCCAATAATGTCGGGAGTAAAAGAATATTATCTTGGGAATATTAGGAAGACAACCCCGCAAAAATTACCTTTTAGGTTGGTTGTTGGCGCCCCTTGCAATAAATGTAATTTGTATGAATTATGCGGAGGCAGGTGTTTGTATAGTAATTTGAATCCTGTTTGGCCAAAAAAAGGAGTTAAAGAAATTTGTATGACAATTGAACACTTAATTTCAGAAATGGAAAGAATTTCTCCGTGCGTGAAGAAACTAATTGGAGAAAAGAAAATAAAGAAAAAAAATTTACAATTCTTAAAATATAATTGTGCAGAAATTATTCCTTAAAAATCAAAAAAACAAAATCAATTTTTTCTTATTTTTGCAAAAAAGAACTGTTGAGTGTCATTATCCTGTGGATACAACCTAACACAATTCTTACATAATTTATTTTCTCTGATTTTTATTCCAGATAATTCTACTTTCAAAACTTCAGCATTACCAAATTTGTCCAACAATTTGAGTACAACTTCTTCGTTTTCTTCAGGAGCAAAAGAACAGGTAGCATAAACAAGTTCTCCCCCTTTCTTCAATAAGTCAAATCCAGCAAGTATAAGTTCTTTTTGTGTTTGGGCTTTTCTCTCAACAAGTTTTGTTGCCCACCCTTTCAGTGCTTCCCTATCTTTTCTTACAAGCCCTTCGCTTGAACAAGGGGCATCAAGTAAAATCTTATCAAATTTTTCTTTATATTCAGGCAACAGGTTCCTGAAATCCATGCGTTTTATTTCCACATTATTTAACCCATATTTTGTTTTATTGTGTTCAAGTGATTTTGTGCGTTCACTGTTAACATCACATGCAATTATTTTGCCTTTATTATGCATGAGTGTACTTAGTTGTATTGTTTTCATTCCTGGCGCAGCACATGCATCAAGCACTAAATCATTTTCTCGCGGAGCAACAACAATCGCTGGCAACATTGCGGCTTTTTCCTGTAAAGATATTTTGCCAAACTCAAATTCCCTTAATGTTCCCGGCCTTTCATAATCAATGCTAAAAGCCTGTAAATGAAATGGTAATTGTTTGAGATTTACCCCATGATTTTCAAGCGAAGTAATTGTTTCTTTTGGAAGCGCTTTATTTGTATTAAGCCAAAATGCCTTTGGCTGTTTGCGCTGGATGCAGGAAAAAAATGCTGGCCATTCTTCCCCAAGCAGGGTTTCATATTTTTCAATGAACTCTTCAGGGAAAAAAGTTTTTTGTTTAGACATATTATAACCTTGTTTGAAAAGATTTAATTAATTTAGCTTAAAGAAAAGCCTGAGTATTTTACTGGCTCAGATTTTGATCTATTTCCGAAAGCGAATTGTTTATTCCTGAAATATCAGTGCCCGCATCATTAAGCGCTTTTTGCACATCTGCATCATTAGTTATTTTGGCATTAGTATCATCAGAAGTGCTTGTGCCAGAAAGAACGCATCCACTGGAAAAAAAAGTTCCAACTAAAAGCACTGCTATTATCAAAAAAACTGTTGCTCTTTTCACTTGTTCTTTATCCATTTTTCCACCTTCACTAACCATATAATTATCCAAGCAACGCTATTACTAGTTCTTTTATTTTTGTTTCTTTTATTTCTCTTATTCCTTCTCTCAAAGCACTTGCATCTTCTTCAGTAAAATTATTTATTTTTTCTTTTATTTCTGCCCTTAATTCAACAATTTTTGTTTCTATTGAAACCAGCACGGTTATTGCATTCCCTATTCTGTTTGCATCAGTTGTATTATTTGTATCAATGTAATAGTTTTGTATTGCTGTAAGTTTTACCTTTAATTTTCCTAATTCTATGTTTAAGTTTTCAAGTTTTAATGCAAGTTCAAGTAAATCAGTTGGTTCAGGAACTTTTACTGTGTTCGTATCACTTGTTGATCCTATGCAATCAATGAAAGATACGCAGCCATTTCCAAGCTCTTTAACAATTAATTCTCCCCCTTTTTCTTTGCAGGAAAGGTATTTTTCTTCAGGCACGCTTGCTTTTTTCATACACGTATTTGCATCAATATTTTTTGTACAAACATATAATGAACAACCTTTTTCATTAATACTTGCGATTACTTGTCCATTGTTTTTAGCACACTCTTCTTTTATGTTTTTTATTTCATCAATATTCTGGTTTCTGCATTCACCAGGACAATAGCTTTGTTCTGTTTCACCTTCACATTTTTTTACCTGACAACCATTCATATCAATATAATGCGTGCATGCCTTTGGAGTGCATTCATCAAAAAGCTGAAATTCTGAAACAAACACTTCCCCACCGCAATTAGTTTCTGTTTGTGTATTTGCATTAATTGCATTTATTGAGTTTGCGGAATTTATTGTGTTTGCAGAATTTCCGCCTGCTCCCCCAGAAGTTGTTGTTTGGTTTACAACTGAAGCTTGTGTAATTGGGTTGACAATTGCAAGAATAAAAGCAGTGATTGGACTTGAAGGAGCTGCTTGACTTTGTATAGGGTCCTGTGCAACAGATTCTGTTGGTGGAACTGAAACAACTGTGGGGGTTGTGCTTGTTGCGCAGTTAGCACTCATTGCTCCGCATTTTTTTCTCGCAATATTTTTCCATTCCGCACTCGACAAACACTTTTCTGAAGTTTCCTTGTATTCTTTCCCATTACTGCATTTCCAATAAGCTCCTTTATAGAAATCCCCTAAAGGTTTTTTTACGCATTTTCCATCAGCATCAGGATAATTTCCTTTGTAAACACAATAATATCCTTCAGGGCACATTTTTCCTTGTATTCCCCCGCAAGTTAATTCATTATCAGAACATTCGTTTGAAACACTAAATGATTTTATTCCGCATTTTTCATAACCTGAAACATTTGTTGAATTTGAATCCTCATTACATGCTTTTTTACAGGATTCATCAGCATATTGTCTCCAAAGGCTTTCTGGTTTGCATGAACTTTCTCCTCCTTCTTTGTATTCTTTTCCATTAGTGCATTGCCAATAAGCATTTCTGTAATTTGTTTTTGCTGCGCCACATTCTCCAGCGTAAAGGAATTTTGCTCCCTCTAATTCCATTATGCATTTGTTTGCATAAGTTTTTTGCTCTACAAAACATCCTCCGCCATTAAGGCACTTATCATTACTACTTGTATTAGAGTCACTTGTTAATATTGAAGCACACTTAACACATATTTCTTTTCCACCGCACACAGGGTCATAAAGGCTTGGACAAATTTCAGGTATTTTTTTCTTAACCACAAATGTTGCTACATTGCTTGAAAAGTTCAAAAAACTTATTTCATAATCAGAAAAAATTTCCGCTTTGTCCCTAATTGCCACTTTCACCCTCATTGCAGCAACTCCACACACAGCCCCTTCAGGAGCATTGCATATTCCTGTAACTGTTAGTTCTGCTATTGAATCAACAGGAATAGGACACATGGCACCAGGGGCACATGCTTCAACTTGCGTCTTTAATTCCATTACTGAATCAAGTTGCACTGTGAATAAATCTGAAGTACTTGAAATGGTGCCTTCTTTGCTATCAAAAATAATAATGTTTTTTCCTTGTGAGAGATCAAATTTTTCTCCAAGTGCCGCTCTTTCTTTTTGAGTTTTATCACAATCCTTTTCACAATTGCATTTATCTTCTGTTGCTGAATCACAGTATCCATCCCCACAAGTTTTCCACCAAATAGCAACACAAGTTCCTTTCTGCCCATTAGTTGGTGCTATACACGCACCTTCACTATAAAATACAACTGGCTTTACTCCATCGTTTTTACTACAACAATAAGTGGGGCCAAAATCTTCAGTAATATAAACAGCCTCGCCCGTATTTGCACAAATCGTACTTGAACAATCGCTTGGGCAATTACATTTGTTTTCCCATTTTTCACATGTTCCATTTCCACAATTAGAGCAAAGGGTTGAACCAACCATCATTTTACATTCATCACCAACTAGCGTTGCGGTTGGTTGTATTCCTGTTAATCCTTCGCAGCACTTATACCCAGGAACAACTGGATAACTTTCTCCTTCCCTTGTACAAGTAGCATTTGAGTCAACAGTACATTCTCCATCATAAGCAATACTTACTCCTGCTAATCCCGCGTAACAAGAATTTGAATAAGTTATTCCATCAGAACCACAAACCGGGTCATACACGGCAACACAAGCAATGCTATTTGAATCAGTGTTATTACCATCAGTAGCAAAAGCTGTTAATGCAAGTATCAGAACAAAAAATAGTACTAGAATTCTTTTTTGCATTACTAGTTAGTATCTTTTCTAGTATTTAAAATCGAGTTTTTTGGATTGTTTTAGCCCAAAGATTGCTTTTTTAAAGAGTTTAGGGATAATAGCTTTTACAACCAATGATTATTGGTGGGTGGATGGTGGGATTATGAATTCAAAGCAGGAACTTGAAGAATTGAAATACGAGTATGAAAAAGCTCTTAGAGTAAAGGCTAGTTTAGAAAAAAATTATGATAGAAGAAGAAAACTTAATTTGCTTGATTCTAGTGAAGAAAATAGTATAAAAGATGACTTGCGCGAAGCGAGCAGGCAAATTGATGATTTGAGAATGAAAGTACGCAGGCTTGAATCACAGCACACAAGGGCAAAAATAATTTCTGAATCTAGTGAAAAATCCCCTTGGGCTTAATTGAATTATTCATTAAACTGGTTTGCGATTTAGCAAACCTTGCTTTTTTTCCACCTTGCCCTCGGCATGAAAATTAAATCATTTTTTAATTGCTTTTGAATTAATACTATTCATGGAAAAAGTTTTTTTTAAAAAAGAAAAATCAGGGAATATTAGGTGTCTTGCCTGCAGGCATAACTGCATTATTCCTGAAAATCGTTTCGGTTTGTGCGGTGCAAGGAAAAATATAGAAGGAAAAATAATTCTTCTTACTCATTCAAAACCCTGTTCTTTGCATATTGATCCTATAGAAAAAAAACCTTTGTTTCATTACTTGCCGGGCAGCACGGTTGCAAGCATTGGTTTTTTTGGATGCAATTTTAGATGCGACTTTTGCCAGAATTATGATATTTCCTGTATGAGGGGAAAATTACTCGAAGAGCAAGTAAAAAAAATTGAAACTGTTTCACCAAAAGAATTTATTTCTTTTGCAAAAAAAAGCTCTGCAAAAAGCATTGCTATTACCTATAACGAGCCTGCAATTAGCGTGGAATATAATATTGACGCAATTAAGCTTGCAAAAAAACAGAAACCAAAACTCGGCACAGTGTATGTGAGCAATGGTTATGCAAGCGAGGAACAAATAACTGAATTAAAAAAATCAAAAACAAGGCTTGATGCGACAAACATTGATTTGAAATCATTTAATGCAGATTTTTACAGAAAAATTTGCGGAGCAGAACTTGAAAAAGTTTTGAAATGCATTAAGGATTTTTATAAAACAGGAACCTGGATCGAGCTTACCACTCTTCTTATTCCTGGAAAAAATGATTCTGGTGAAGAACTGGAACAAATCGCAGATTTTATTCACAGCATTGACAAAAATATCCCTTGGCATGTTAGCGCTTTTTTTCCTACTCACAGAATGAATAATGTGCGACCGGCAAGTTCCGAGGAAATTATGCGCGCAGTAAGAATTGGAAAAGAAACTGGATTAAATTTTGTTTATGGGGGAAATATTAGGGCGGGAAATGAAAATACTTATTGCCCTAAATGCAATACTTTGCTCATTAAGAGAGATGGGTTTAATGCGCAGGTTCTTGAATTAAACAAAGGGAAATGCATTAGGTGCGGAGAAAAAATTAAAGGAATTTTTGATTAATTTATGAAAGTGAAACTATTATGAGGGAACAAAAAACTACAAGGAATGCTTTGTATGCAGGGAGTTTTTACCCGTCTGGAAAAAAAGCTCTTTCTGAAATGATTGGTGGTTTTTTAAAAAATTCTGAACAGAAAAAAATAAACGGAAAACTCAGGGCTCTTGTTGTTCCTCATGCAGGATATGTTTATTCAGGACAGGTTGCTGCTTTTGCTTTCAGCGCTTTAAAAAAAGCAAAGCCAAAGCGTATTGTTCTTTTTGGCCCAAGCCATCATGACTTTGTTGAGGGAGCAAATAGTTTTGAAGGAAAATGGGTTACTCCTTTAGGCTCAATAAGTGTTTCAAAAAATGATTTGCCTGTTATTAAAAATGATCAGGAGCATTGCCTTGAGGTACAAGTTCCTTTTCTTCAAAAGGTTTTGAAAAAATTTGCTTTTACTCCTATTATTTATGGTGAAATTTCTGCAAAGAAGCTTGGTGAAATCATTGAAAAGTTTTCTGAAAAAGAAACTGTGTTCATTGCAAGCTCTGATTTGAGTCATTATCTTTCGTATGATTTAGCAAAAAAATCTGATTCTGAGTCAATTGATTCTGTTCTTAAACTTGACTTAAATACATTTATTGAATCAGGTGATGCTTGCGGCAAAACAGGTATTGCTGTTTTAATTATTTTGGCAAAAAAATATGGATGGAAACCTTTGCTCCTTGAATACAAGAATTCAGGGGACACTTCAGGGAACAAAAATAATGTTGTAGGATATGCATCAATTGCTTTTATTGATAAGGAAGGGAAGTAATATGTCTGGAAAAACAAAAGAATTTTCTTTGAATGCAAAAGAAAAAAAATTTTGCCTTGAATTAGCAAAGAAATCCGTAGAGTATTCGCTTCGGAATGATTGTTTGCTTAAACTGGATGAAAAGGAAATGAAAAAAGTTCCTAAAAAATTGCTTGAAGAAAAAGCTTGTTTTGTTACTTTAATGATTGGAAAAGAATTGAGGGGCTGTATTGGCCATTTGACTTCTTTTCAGCCTTTGTACAAAGATATTATTGAAAATGCTTATGCTGCTGCTTTTTCTGATCCACGGTTTGTTTCTTTGCGCAAAGAAGAATTTTCTTCTCTCGCGTTTGAGATTTCAGTGCTTACTGACCCAATGGGATTTGACTTTTCCAGTGCAGAGGATTTGCTTAAAAAAATTTCTCCGGGAAAAGACGGGTTAATCATTTCAAAGGGATTTAACCAAGCTACTTTTTTGCCAAGTGTGTGGGAACAGCTCCCAAAAAAAGAGGATTTCTTAAGGCATTTGTGCATGAAAGCAGGGTTAACTCCTGAGGAATGGCAAAAACCCGGTTTAAGGGTAAAAAAATACCGTACTATTAAAGTAAAATAACTTTTATGAAACACTTTCTCAGTACTTTGCCTTAATTTTGCTCCTTTTAGTTAAGTTATTTAAATGATTGTTTAAGTAAATTGATTGTAGTTGTTTGGTGGTTTCATGGGTAATACTTATACTGTTATTCTGGATGATGGGGAAGAAATTTTTCCTGCTCTTGAGACTTTTGCTAAGGAAAATGACATTGGTTATGGCTTTATTTCAGGAGGCAAAGGCGCTTTGAAGGACTTTGATATTATTTCTCACGGCCAGCGCGGAACAGTAGAAAAGATTAGTTACAAGCGCGAATTCGAGGTTAATGCTTTGAGCGGAAAAATCGAGGTAAAAGGAAAAGAAGTCAGGTTAAAGATGAATGCTTTAATCAGCAGTTCTGGCTTTACTCCTGTTACTGGTGAATTGCTTTCAGGAAAAGCAGCTGGTTCTCTTCAGATAACAATAAAGAAAGTTGATTTGAAGAAAATGATTGAAGCATAAAGACTCTAGTATTTTGTTCTCGAAGCAAATTTTGTTTTTTTAAGCAAGTTATTCCAGTTCTTTTTTGTAATGCCCTCTTGTGAATGAGGCAAATTTTTTTGCAGGATTTTTTCCCAAAAGTTTTTCCATCGCAAATTTGATTGCATGCAAGGATTCTTTTTCGTTCATTGAAATCAAATCAATTCCCGCTAATCCAAATCCAGAAAATTTTTCTAACTCAAATAGCATATCAACAGGAACAGGATTGTATATTCGGAGCAACTTGTTTTCATCTAATTTTACTTTGTACTCAAATTTTTTTCTGTCCACAAGCAAATAATCTCCTGTTTTTACAGCAGGATTTTTTGAGTATGCTTTTGATGTCATCAATAGAGGGTAAAAGAAAACCAGAGGGACTAGTTTTCCACTAAAATTCATTTCGCTTACCTGCACGAAAGAGCATTCAATTGAAGGAATGATTTTTTCAGCACCCATTTCAAGCATTAATTTTTCTGTTAAAGAATTAAATGTATTTAATTCCCTGTCAACCCAGAATTTGAATTCTTTACTGGATTTTTTTCTCTGAACAGCAATCCATAGTGCACCTACGTTAGAGCAGACAATATTCTCATTTTTTGTAATTAAATTAAATGCGTTCAATTGGTTTGTTGTCTGGATATTTGGCGATTTTACAAAAAATTCTTTTTCACCAAATTCCTTTTTCATAAAAACATTTTCCTTTTGCCCTAAAAAGTATTGAACAATCGCGGAAATTTCTTTGTGCTTGTTTATTTCAGAAATCATTTTTGGAGAAGTATCATTTTCAACAAAAACAACAAAAGAAATATTTTCGCTTGCAGGAGAAATTTTATTTTCAATTTTTAGCAACGCATTAAACTTGTTAAGAAAACTGGGTTCATCAATTTTTTTCCTGTTTTCCTCAAAAAGATTTTCCTCCATTTTTTGTGCAATTATTGCTTTGAAATCTTTTAGAATGCTTAAAGGCACAAATGGTTTTCCTTTTATTTCGCAGGAAAAATCTCCTGGCGCAAAAAACTCTGAGGACTTAAAAACTTTTTCTTTTATAAGGTCGCTTGTTGTTTCGGTTGTTTTTGATTTGCTTAAAATAAATCCTGAACCAATCCTTACTTTTTTGTTTACAAATTCAGCAACAGCATTTAATTCCTGCCCCTCAACCACAAAAACACGTAAATCATAATTTACCCGGGAATTTCTTTTCAATGAGGCAAAAGCAATGTTGGCGAGTGCTCTGCTTGAGACCATATATAGCTGTGCACCCATTTCAACAAAAGGTCTTTCCCCAGTTTGGATGAAAACGAATTGGCCAGGAAATGCGCTTTGGGTTTCTTTTGACCCTATAAACATTTTTTTTATTTCAAATTCTTCAGGACGTTCTTTGTTTACAATTGCTATCCTATCCCATTGCTGCAATGGTTCGAATAATTCGAGTTTCAGCGTTCCTTGGTTGAATCCTATTACTTTTGCAACAAGAATTCCTTTATGGGCAGGGCTTTCAATATAAGTCATTTCTTTTTCTTCAAATGCATATCCTTTTGTTGGTTCTCTGGAGAAAGCGATTTTCATAAAGTTTTCATCGCCACGAGTAAGTTTTTTTTCATTTCCTACAAAGCAATCATCAATTGCTTTTCTGTATGCTTGTGTTACAGCCGCAACATAGCTTATTCCTTTCAATCTTCCTTCTACCTTAAATGAATCTATTCCTGCTTCAGTAAGCTCTTTGATTACATGCAATGTATTCAAATCTTTCATTGATAACACAAATTTCTTTTTTTGCCCAAAAAGTTTTGTCATTTTTTCTTTTTCATATAAATCATATTCTAATCTGCATGGTTGTAAGCATTGCCCTCTATTCCCCGATTTATTGAAGGCGAATGAACTAAACAAGCATTGCCCTGAATAAGAAAAGCATAGTGCGCCATGAATAAAGCATTCTATCTCCACATTGTGTTTAATCATTGCTTGTTTTATTTCTTTGATTTCATTAATGGTTAGTTCTCTTGCCAGCACAATTTTTTTAACCCCTAATTCTGCGAGCAGCTCTGCCCCCTGTACATTGTGGCATGTTGTTTGTGTAGAAGCATGTATTTCCAATTCAGGAAGTAATTCTCTTAATGCCCTAATGAATCCCAAATCCTGGACTATTATTGCATCAATTCCTAAACAGTAAGCTTTTTTTGCCAGTTCAATTGCTTCTTTTATTTCAGAATCTTTCAGCAAAATATTTATTGTTAAATAAGCTTTTTTTCCATAAAAATGGCAAAAATCAATTCCTTTTTTTATTTCTTCTTCCTCAAAATTTTTTGCAGGAATTCTTGCATTAAATTTTTTTGCCCCAAAATAAACAGCATCAGCCCCATTAAGCACCGCCGCCTTTAGCATATCCAATGTGCCGGCTGGCAAAATCAGTTCAGGTTTTTTCATTACAAAATTTTGTTTATTTGTGTTTAATAACTCTTCACTTGCCCTGCGTTTTAATCAATATTCTTCTTTGTTTCTTCTTCTTTTAGGGTTTTCCTTATTCCATTTTTTTGCAGATAAAAGAAAAGCAACAGAAAGTAAAACAAATACTATAATTACAATCAAGAACTCGGTTTTGAAAGGGAAAATGAATTTTTGTTCTGCAGAGCCTGTTTGCGAATTTACTTGTTGTTCTGAATTTTCATTGTTTAAAACATTTTGGGTAACAGAGTTTTGTTCTTCCTGATTTTCAGTTGTCTCTGTTTGTTCTGATTCATCAAGATAAATTTCCCCCAATTCTTCGTTTGAAAATAAAAAATTTGCTTCTTCATTATTTTCATCAGCAAGAATCATTTCTCCTTGTGATTCAATTGCCTCTCCCACGCTCTCAAACGAATTCTTATCAAGAATTATTGAGTATGACCCTGTTGGTTTTATTGATAACCCGCCGCCTTTTGAGGAATAAGTTTCTTTTGAATGAATCCATTGTACAGGATTGCTTCCTGCTAATGCAAGTGGAATAACTATTTTTTCTCCGTTTGATTTTACTTCCCATACAATTGCAGGACCATCAGCAACTAGTGAGCCGTAGCCATTCCTGTGCCCATCAAGCCCAAGTGAACCGTCAACAGGTATCCTCAGCCAAGGGGCAACGCTTTCCGCATCTTTTATTTTTTTCAACTCAATTATTATAGTTCCGTTTGGCTTTCCGTCGAAAAACATTTGTTCTTTGAGTGTTTCCGAAAGAAGCTTTCCTTCTGGAGACGAAGCATCTAAATCCGGTTGATTAGCTGACTCAAAATAACTTATTACTTGGTACAATCCAGGATTAGTTATTTTTTCAGGAACAATTTTTATTTTTCCGCTAAAAAACTCCCCCAATCCGTTTTTTCCTTTAAACCACTCAGGTGCCTCAAATATTTTTTCGCTAAGGCTTTTCTTAAAATCGGAAAAGAAATCCTCTGAGAAACCATCTTCTTTCAAGAAAGCATATGTTTTCACTAGTTTCTGTTCTTCTTCCTGTGAAAGCCCTCTATTTATTACTTTTTGTATTTTTCTTATTTGTGAAACCATGAATTGTTCTGAATCACAGTAATTTGTTTCACACTCATCATCAGCAACATCCCACCCCCACAATTTGCTTTGCTTTGCCAAATATTTTGTTGCTGATTGGGTGCGCTGGGCTATTACAGGTTCTGCCTTTTCTAGTGCATTTCGATAAAACATTTTTGTTATTTCCCCTTCATCAAATCTATTAATTATTTTCCCATTATCCTGTGCAGCAATAAATGCAAATTCTTTTTTATTCCAACCCAAAATTTTAATTGAAAAAGTTTTTTCCTCAAACGTGTTTTCTTTGAAGCACACTCTTGTCATATTACCATATGCTTTTGCAAAATCTATTTCAAGTTCTTTATTTCCATCAACAGAATATGCGCCACAAAAATCAAGGTTTTTTGATCCAAGCGGAACTCTATTTTTTGACAAATAATCCGCCCCCCAAAATATTTTTTTCAATTCAACTATTGACAAACCTTCAGGAGAAAATTTTTCTCCGAATGGAAGAAAAACAATATATACTGGTTTCAAATCTTTGTTAGTATCGCTAATATTTTCTAATTTTATCTGCTGTTCTTCCTCAGTTATCTTAACAATTCTTTTTTCGGTTGTTTGTTGTTCAGAAAAAAATTCTTTTTGCACAGTGTTTTTTGTTCCACTGCTTGTCCCCACAAGAGTATTGCCTAAAACAGCTATTTTTTCTTTACTGCTTTTTGCAGCAATGCTTTCCTTTGTCATATTGCTTTTTGCAGAAAAATATTCTTGTATTCCTTCCGAAATCGCTTTCGCTATTTTTTCTCTCCCCAAATCATTTGACAAAAAAATTCTGTCACTCGGGTTGGTCAAAAAACCTGCTTCTATGAGAATAGAGGGTCTGAGAGGATTTTTTTTGCTTTGTGGACTGTAAAGCACGCTTAGCTCTTCTTTTCCTACTTCTTTTACATCTTTTAATCCTTTTCCACGTACTTCATAAAAAATTGGTTTCAATTCCTCTATAATTGCTTCACCGAGTTTCTTGCTTTCTTCCTGCTTAACTGCTCTTTTATCATAAATAATCTCAATTCCTTTTGCTGAGGAATTATTGCTTCCATTTAAGTGAATACTTATTAAAATAGAATTTGGCACATCAGCAGTATTTCTTCTCGTAGAAAATTTGGGGTTTGTTTCGTTGCTTTCTCTTGTTAAAAAAACTTTTGCTCCTTTGGATTCCAGTTCACTCTTTATTTTTTTCGATATTTCTAGAACAACATCTCTTTCTATGAAATCAGCTTTTCCTCCTAAAGGATATGCTGTGCCGGTAAATGCTCCTCCATGCCCCGGGTCAATTACAATTGTTTTTCCCTCAAGCATAAGGCCTATTTCTTCATCAACCATAGTCCTTATGGATGAAGAGAATGCAAGGCCTGTAAATAAAAAAAGAAAGAATAAAAGTGTAATAGAGATTTTTGGCATAAATTCACTAAATAAATAGTCCTTAAGAAGTATAAAAAACAGGCTTATGTTTGTCCAAAAAATTGTATAATTACGCCTTGGCCGGGATTCGAACCCGGGTCCCACCCGAACAGTAAACTTTTCTGCTCTACACCGCGAAGCAGGGTAGTGCTTTTGATGAAACTTTGAAAAAGTTTCTGACAGGGGTAGATCCTAGACCACTGGACGACCAAGGCATGTTTAACAAAAGCTCCGCTTTTTGTTAAAATAGTTTCTGCAAGGGAAGGATTAAAAACGTTGTATTTTTGAGAAAAAAAGAGGATACTAATAATAATTCTTTCCGATTATAAATTCTTTATGGTTAAGGTAATTCAGCTTGAAGTTCAAGGTTTTGACAATAATTTTTCTTATTTAGTCTTTAAAGAGAATTTGAAAAAATGCATTCTTATTGACCCAACAGGGGATTTGAAAACAATTCTAAATGCTTTGAAAAAAAATAATCTTTTGGTCGAAATGGTTTTGCTTACCCATAATCATCCTGATCACTGTGAGCTCTTAAAATATTTTCAATCAATTGGGGCGAAAGAATTTCTCCCTAAAAAAGATGTGCTTGGAAAAAAAGAATTAATTAGTGCTGCAGGACTTGCTATTGAAGTATTACACACTCCCGGCCACACAGGTGACAGTGTTTGTTATTTAATTGAAAATAATTTGTTCAGCGGAGACACTTTGTTTGTTAAAGGGATTGGGACAACCGCTTATGGGGGGAATGATTTAGAACTTGATTTATCCCTTGCTTTTATTTCAACTCTTGATAAAAGAATTATTCTTTGGCCAGGGCATGATTATGGCGGGACAAAAGCATTGCTCGGCGAAGCGCTGAATAATTCTCACATAAAGCCTAATGAAAAAACGCTTGAGAAAATAAAGAAAAAAGTTAGAGCTTATGAAGGAAAGTTTTGATTCTTTTTTTAATTGCTATTTAGAAAATTTCTTTAGCAATATAATTTGTAGCTGCCACTAATATAGCGCCTGCTTCAGCGGTAATCAGCTGGTTTATTCCAAACATTGTTAGGAACAACACAGGGACGAGTGATTGTGAGAAAAGAAAAACAGATGCACTGAATAATAATATTGTTTTTGCTGTTCCTGAAAATAAAGCTGAGTAAAAAAATTCTTTACCCTTCTTTGTATAAAGGCTTTTCATCAAAAACATTATTGTTAAATTCCCTAACCAGATTATTGGAAGCATTAAAATTAATTGGCTTGCCAGGTTGCTGAAAAGAATCCCTCCTGCAAGCGCTCCTGTACTTGGTATTATAGACAACAAAAAAACTTTGTTTGATTTGTAGGTTATCGCTGTTTTTATCAACAAAGCATTGATTATTGTTCCTGCAACAAGTTGGTTTAATGGAAACAAAGGCAAAACAAATAATACAATTGCGTACAAAATTAATTCCTTGTTTTCCTTAGCAAGCAAAGTATTGTGAAAATGCACGTGTTTGTGTTTATTCCAAGATAGTTGAACCATGCTTATACAAGTGTCTGAACTTAAGTTAAGTTTTTCGGTCAAGCAATCAGCTCTATACACTCTCAAAAAGACTGTATTATGCAATTATTATTTTTCCTTTTGATTTTACTGCTTCATCAGCGCCTTTCTCAAATATTATTTCTACCCCTGTGGGGCAATCTTCTTTATTTATTCCTTCAACCATTAGAACTACTTGTGCTCCCTGTTTTGTGCAATAACCGTCCCCTACTTTTGATTCAACGCTAATTATTTGTGTAGAATTATTTCCGGAAACATGCATTTTTTTTGCCACTGCTCCTTCAACTAATCTTCCAATTATGCATACTGCTTCCATGCCCACAAATTTCTCTGCTTTAATTACTTTTACTTTTCCTCTTGTGTGAGAATTAGCATTAATACTGTTCATGCTTCCGAATGTAAGTGTACTTAGACTCATTTTACCACCCTATAACCTAATCTCTTTTGTTTTAAAGGCAAATTTTCCGATACTACTAATCGCTTCATTGTTAATAAACTTTTTCTTTTGACAAATCAAACCAAAAAAATCTTACAAATCAATTATTGTATAGATTTCCTTGGCATTACCACACAGCACGGCGAAGTATTTGGTTTGCATAACCCTGCGGGGTCGATTGAAACTACTTTTCCGATTGAACTAAGTGTTTCTTTTAATGTGCTGACATTATTATCGCAGATAATTGTTGCTTGTAATTTTATTTCTTCACTGGTTTTCCATTTCAAGTAAGAATAATCATTTGAATCGCTTAATCCTATATCTATTTGTATTGAAGATAAATTGCTGCAAGGGCAGAGTGCAAAAACAATTGATTCCTGGTTTATTCCTTTTCCATTAAAATCCTTGCTAGTAATTTCGTCCCCTTGATTCAAATAAAAAGTTTCCGAGCTCTGGGTTCCTCCTTTGCTTAGTTGGATAACACTTTCTTCAATTACCTCTTTAAAAAAATCTTTTCCATTAATAACAAGCTGGCCCCCATTATATGAAACGGGTTTGTTTGTATCAATATTTTCCTCTTGCCCAATAATAGCTGCTATTTTACCAGTTATTTTTAAGCATTTTATTCCAGCTGCCCCTATTTTTGAAGCAAACTCAATATCTGCATCAGCGAGAACAATTTTTTCCACATTTTTATCAACCAGCCACTGGACAACATTTCTTTCAACATCACTTTCTTCTTGAGAATAAGGATTTTTTGCAGCCTCAATAAATTTGTTATTATTAAATATTAAAAAAAATGCTGTTTTTGTCCCCAATGGAGATACTCCTGAAGAAAAATCTCCATTCTGAGAAGTTATTGCAATTACTGAACCAGAAAAATTAAGGTCTTCAACAGGTTCGCAATATTCTCTAAGGCAACGTGCCCCCTCTTTTATAAATCCGGATTCGCAAACATATTCGCATTTTTTATCAGGAGTACAAGAAGAAACCAATGTATTCAGGGAACTCCATTCTAAATTTGAATTATCCTCCTCGCAAAGAACCGCATTTTTAGGCACATCGCCCACACAAAAATTAATAGGTGCATTTAAGTCAACACAATTATTTTCCCATTTTTTATATTCTTGACCACAAATATACTGGCATTTTGTTTCATAGGTACAAAAAGGAGCCAGGGTTATGCTTGTATTTTTTATCAATCCTATGTCATCATTTGAGCAAAGAACCGCATTTTTAGGCACAATGCCCTTACAAACAAATTGCCCAATAGTTGGTTTGTTTTGCTGAACAGATATCCCAATCGCAATTATTATTACTAAAATAATAAAGCTAAGCAAAATTATTTTTTTAAGTAAGAAGTGCGAAGCTATTACAGATTTTTTTAATTTGCCCCTTTTTAACAAAGATCTTTTTTTAGGAGCTTTTAATTTTTTTGTATTTTTCTTTTTCATAAGCATCATTCTCAAATTTTTATTTTATAACTTCGCTGACCAATCCTGTGGCTACCACACACTCTAATTTTGGGCGCATTAATTCAATAACAAGTGGAATATTTCTGTATCCTAAAACCACTCTGTTAACATCTTTTTTGAAAAGCATTTGCGCAATATCACTTTCAAAATTCTTGCTTAAAATATTAAAATCATTTTTTATTGCTTCAACGAATTTGCCATTTTCAAATATTAAGAAATATTTTATTGAACTAGGGCTTGATGAGATTGGGCTATTCAAATCGGGGCGAATAGTTGTGATAGCAAGCTTTGGCCCTGCAAGGCTAATTGAATCAACGCTTTTGCAGTTGTTTGATGCATAACTGTAAACTGATAAATTCTGACCTGCCCCAACTAAATCACTTATTTTGCCGCTCATTTTTAAGCAAGCTATTTTATTTTTGTTTAGGTTTGATTCAAATAAAGTGGTGGCGTCGCTTACCACTATTTTTTTTACCCCTTTCCCAGCTAACCATTCAGCAACAACTTGGTCAGGATTTTTTTCTAAGTAAGGATTTATTGCGGTTTCAATAAGCAAATTGTTGTCAAAAATAAGGAAATATGGGGCTGTTGCACCTAAAGGCGATACCCCAAAATTTGTGTCTCTGCCTGAAGAGGATATTGCAACAATTGATCCGGCGAGATCTAAATTATTTGAAAGAACACAGTATTTTTTTACACAAACAGAATTTTCATATTCATATCCTTCTTTGCATATATATTCACATTTTTTTATATTAGTGCAGGAACCAGATAAAACTGTGGTAACATCACTAACTAAATTTTTATCTGAATCTGGGCAGAGAACAGAGTTTTCAAATGTCTCTCCAACGCAAGAGTATTGGGATTTGAGGGTTTCATTAAAAGGCAATAACGATGGGAAAACAAATAGTATTATCGCGCAAACTAAAAAAACAAGGATTAATAAGATTGCCAAAATTAGAATTATTTTATTCTTTGTCTCTTTTTTTTCTTCTTGAATTGGTTTTTCAGGTTGAATCACTTCTGGAGGAGCACTGCTTCTCTGTTCCCCGCCAACAGCCCCTATTTCTTGGTTTTGATTATTTTGATTTGTATCATACATAAATAATCCTCATTGTTTTGTTTCTTTTGGAAAAGAATTACCTTTGAACGCCAATACTCATGCTTGTTATTTCAGGGCTTTTATTTGCATTTTCATCAGGATGCATTAATGCTCTGAGGCATAAATAATTACTTGTAACTCCTCCTAATTGACCTGTGCCTTCTGTCATTTCTAATAAAGTCCATTCGCTTAAAAGTGAACAAGGTTCCTCAACTGAATTGTAAGCGGAGTAATACCAATCAATGTTTCCTCCGTTCAAATATTGAACAGGAGTAAAAGCGCTCCACACTGTGCTTGTTCCGTTTCCTGTAATAAAAGTAGCCCAACTGGTTTCATCCACTTTATTTTTGACAACTAAATCTACAGCAGTTAATTTTGGAGTGAGAGTTGATACTGTTGTTGATAAATAAGCTTTCCATTGCGCCCATATTGGATTTCCATGAACTGAACTTATTTCTTGATTAGTTGTTGTGTAATAAGTTTCTCCTGTTCCATCAGGACCTAACCATGTTGCTGTATCAAGTCCTTCGTTAGTATCAGCCGACCTTATTTGGAATTTAACTGTGGTTCCTACTGGGGTCTCTGCAGTAAAGGTAATTAAAGATAATTTTTTTGCTTGTTTTAGATTTATTTTGTTTGAAGTAAAAGTTCCTGATGAAGCGTATTCAGGAATATACTTGAGGCTGAGTTGGGAAGAATTTTCATACATTGTATGAGTACCTTTTGTTTTCTCAATTGTTCTTGTATTCCATGTATCTAAATATTCTCTGTAATTTGAATCCCATCTATATTTCCATTGTTCTTCGGGATAAGAATAGGTTTTCATTCCATGGAAAGGCAAAGGATAAATATTGTCCGTTAAAAATTTTTTTACCGTACTTTTAATGCTATAAAATACATCCGCGTAAAGGAAAGCATGCCTCTCCGCACCAATTGATTTTTCAGGTTCTTTGAATTCAAGTGCTAACTCATCACCGGAAGCCATTATGACAAACTTGTCATCTGTTTTTTCTAGCAATGGTTTTACATCACCGTATTTTGTAAAATTTCCATACATTAGAGATTTGGGGTCAACTGGATTTTTTGCATCATCAGAGCTTCCTCCTTGGGTTAGTGATGGATAAGTGTAATTAGTTGCACCGGCATAACCTAAATCAGCAACGCTCGCATCAACATATGTTACATTAATATCCACTGGGACAGAATCATCAAGCATTACCTGGTCAAGGATTCCAATATAAGTCGGTTGATTGTATAAGGTTATTCTCATTTTAGTATTATTTTTTTCCAAAATATCTGAGACATCAAAAATTAGGCTTCTATTAAATCCTCCGTTTCTTCCAATGATTTTTTTTACCACCCACTCATTTTTGTCATTCATCATTTCAATTGTTGTTCCCATTGAATAAGGGGATTTATCAGCATTAATTCTGTTTACATAATAAGACCATTCAGTAAGAATGAGTTTTGCATTTTCAGGTCTTTCAATATTCCCAAAATCAACTATTACGCTAGTTTTATCATCCTTGGATGAAAGAGGAACTGGGATTCCATCATTTTTTGTAATCTCTTCAAGCACATTATTTCCTTTTTTATCAATCGCAGAGATTGGGTTTTTAGGATCTTTAATTGTTACAAAATCTTTTGGGGAAGAATATCTTAATAGAGAGGTAAGGCTCCAATTATTCATTACTTCATATCCTTTTGGGGTATCAACCAAAATTAGTTTTGCTTCATCAAAATAATCTGCTTCTTCAATTGTTTCTCTTACTTTTAATTTATAGGTTCCATTAACTGGAGTAAAATCCCCTAGCGAATAAATTCCTCCATTGTAATACTCTGGTTTGAAGATATTAGCGTCTTTTGCAAGGGGTGCCCCCATTAAATCTGTGTGAAATTTATACTCATTTCCATCAGAGAGGAACAAGTAAGGACAGCTTCCCGCATATGCTCCTCCATAAAAATCCCCTGAGATTGCAAAATAAATTTCTTTTGATGACCCAATGTAATTTGTTATTACAGTACTTACATTTGGCTCGGATCCATCAATAATTGGGAATAAATAATTTTGATCACTATATTTTGATGTCGTTGTTGAGTATAATTCTTCCCAAGCTGAACTATTAAAATTCCAAATAAAAATTTTAAAGCTTTTATTTGCACTATTCGCGTGCCACATGCCAGTCATTGATTGTTCATCATACCCAACCCAGTTAAATAAAAGTTCTTTTACGTTAGATGCTTTTATGCTTTGATTAAGTGTGAATTTGAATAACAAGTTTTCATAACTTGAAGCTTCTATTGCTCCATGCCAAGCATTTCTAGTACTGTCTGCGGTTGTTGCGGCAGTGTACTGTTCTGAAGTATATTCCACATAAGAAGCATTGCCTGGGGAGAGTGGTGTTTGGGATCCACTGCTTGTATTCCATGCTTTTTGGGTTGTGTCTGCAAAAGTTTTTGTCATAGTTTCAACTGGAGCAAAATTTATGTCATTGTAACTTGTTGTAATACATCCTTCAGCTGTGTTGCATGCTTCGCATGCCCATGAATAAGGAGCTGCTGATGGAAAAGTATAATTAAAATTTTGGGTAACCTCTGTTCCGGATACTGCAACTGGTTCATTATAAACTTCAACTAAAGATGAATCTCGAACATGAAGAGTAATTGTTTCTATCCCATTAGTTCCTTCTGCTTCACATGAAAGTGTTTGATTTAATCCCGTGGTGTCATTGAAGACTTGGTTATCATAAGGGGTTGTTAGTATTACTGCTAAAGGGGTGAAGCAAGTGGTAGCACAAGTGCATAACCTAATATAACTAGGTTCATATATAGCGCAATCCATTGCATACCATCCGGATGCATTACAGCTTCCACTAAAAGTTGGTCCTTCTCCCATGTCTCCATCAACACATGAAGCACCAGGGTTAAAGTAAAGACATGCTTCGCATCCAGGATCATACATTGTACAATAAGGATTATTTGGATCTATTCCTCCAAACCCTGCGCATACTGTATCACATGATTCTGAGCCTGATGAATAACGCCAACTATATCCTCCACTTGAAGTGTAACATCCTTCGGCAACTGCTAAAACACTTGTATTAAGTGATAATAAAAAAAGTAAAATTAAAATAATTTTTATTTTATTCATTCGTTACCACCTAGTGCTATGTATCCTTCGCTTATATCAATTCCTGAATCAGGAGTTCCTGTTTCTAAATACGTTACTATTTCTTGGTCTGGGTAAGAAATAACTACTCTGCCAGAATTACCTACTGTATCTATTGCTCCACCATTTCCTGCTGTTCCTCTATTAGTGTCAGAAGAATTTCCAGGAATAATTCCATTTCCTGCTATTGTTGATAAATTAGTCCATCCTGTTAGTGATTCATTATAATTATTAGTTGGAATTGAATTAGTTAAATATTTTATTATTACAACTCCTGAGCCTCCTGCCCCACTATATCCATACCATCCGCAATCACACCATTGTCCTGATCCTCCTCCTCCACCCCCCGTGTTTGCGCCACCTGCTCCTCCATTGCATGCAGTTGTATTGCTACCTGTTGCTCCACTATTAAGTGCACTTCCTCCCCCTGTTCCGGCTGCGCCACCATTTGCTCCGCCGCCGCCACCTCCTCCGCCGAGTCCGCCGTTGCCTGCTGGTTCTGTCCAACCGCCACCGCCTCCTCCCCCTGCCCAGTAATAATCTTCTCCTGTAATATTAATTAGAATTCCATTTCCACCAGCACCGCCATATACATCACCAATAGAATTTTCTCCAACTGCTCCTGCTCCTCCTCCTCCTGAACCTTCATTGCTTCCAGTTGGACTAGCGCCTCCATTATTTCCGTATCCTGTTCCTGTGTGAGAAACAGGTTGTCCTTGTGTTGCTACTCCTGCAGTATTTCCACAATCTTGGTGACCAGCTCCTCCTCCACTTCCTCCATTTAAATCTACAGTTCCTGAGCAATATGATCCTCCTCTTCCTCCGCCTTTCGCGGTTTCACCAAAAGCTGAACTGTCTTCCCCATTAACTCCATCAATACTAGTTCCGCCAACAGCAGGCCCCCCTGCTCCAACAACTATTGAGTAACTTCCAGTAGAGACTGGTACATCCGTTAAATGTAAAACTCCACCTCCACCTCCACCACCACCATGTCTTCCTCCTCCACTTCCGCCGCCTCCGACAATTAGTACTTCTACATTTGTGCTCCCTGAGGGTACAATAAAGTTTCCGCTATTAGTAAAAGTTTGTATTGTGTAATCACCAACAGTTGTAATTGAGGGACCGATTACATTACTGCTTCCTCCACCGCCCCCACCCATATCATTGGGTTCTCCGTAACCTCCGCCACCTCCCCCAAAATAACCTCCTCCTCCTGAGCCACCATAAGCATTAGATGCTGGATTTCCTCCGAAGTATTGTGTCCCTGCTTCTCCTTGTGCATTAGCGCATCCTGATGTTGCACCACCTGGAACTAAATATGTAGCTCCTAGTCCTTTACAAGCAGCAGTATATGAGGTTCCATCTCTTGCATAACTTCCTCCTCCTGCTCCACCAAATTGTCCGGTTGAAGCTCTACTTGATCCACCCCCGCCCCCACCACCAGCAATAATAAAATTAGTTTCACCAACAATTACTTCTGATCTTCCTCCTCCTTGTCCTCCGTATCTGCAATCACTCCCTGTGTTACAGTTTCTGGCTCCTCCACCATAATTAGGGCTTGAGTTTGGAACAGTTCCTGAATTTCCTCCTGCCCCAACCATTATAGTAATATTTTGGTCAGGTGTTACCGCTAGTGTTCCTCCAGCATATCCTCCAGCTCCTCCCGGAAACCCATAACTCCAACCACCAATAGCGCCCCCGCCCCCACCGCCGCCCCAAAGTTTTACATCAATGGAAGTTATCCCTGCAGGAACAGTAAATGTTTGGTCTGCTCCAGTATAACTAAAAATATCATTAGCAATTATATCCACTAATTGCAAATCAATTACAGAAACAAGTTGTGAGTTAGAATCAGTCATTACATAGTTTCCATCAACAATTTCTACTAACTCTGATAAATCAGGGTCATAAGTAAAATCCGTTGAAAAAAAAGCTGCTGCAATAGGCTGGACAACCCCATTCAAATCAACCGGGCTTGCTTCCTGAGTACAATTACCTATCAGGGATAAGTAATGAACATGAGTTAATCCATAAACTGACAATGTGTTTACATCAATATCACATTGTTTAGTATTACTTGTTGTATTTGCACAGGAACAACTACTACCATTAGTATCTAAGGAAAAAACTTTTTTTTCTCCAACACGCATCAACTCATTATAATTACTTACAGTGCCCCCAATATTAATTCCTGTTACATAAAAACGGGCGCGTGAATTATTTTTTATAGTAAGCAAAGCATTTTCTGTATCATCAATTATAAGTTCAGTAAGACTAACTTCTTCGCTTGCATTGCTCAATCTGGTGCCAGAACTAGAAATGCTTCCTGTTGAATCTGTTTGAGTAACAACTAAACTAACAACTGCTAAAGAAATAATTACTATTACACCAATTATAATTAGATATTCTATTGTTGCTTGGGCTAAAAGATTTTCGAAAAAAACAGATTTATTATTTTTTTTTCCTTTGGACACAAAAACACTCTCAGAGTAATTATACTAAAATAATACTCTCCAAGGAATATATAAAGCTAATTTTGAACTAAATATTTTCATTATTTTAGAGATTTATTTTGGTAATGTTCTTCCCCAAGTTTTTAGTGCTTCTTTTAGTTCAACGCATTCTTTTGCTTTTTCTTCTACGCTTTGCTTGTCAAGGTAAGCTTCTATTGCTGCCCTCATTGCTACTGCCCCAGCGTAACTTCCTTTTGGGTGACCATGCACTCCTCCACCAAGTTGTATCATAATATTTGTTCCGAATAATTTGAATATCATATCAACTATTCCAGGATGCAATCCTCCTGAGGATACTGGGAAGGTTTGTTTTAACCCGTACCAATTTTGTTCTAAACAATGTTCTCTCATATTTGCTCTTGATTTTTTTGCAGTTAATTCTTCTTGGCATTGTAATACTTCTTCTCTTGGGCTCACTAGTTTTCCAACACTTGTCCCTATATGCAATTGGTCAACCCCTATTAATCTGGATAATTTTGATATACAGTTCATTGAGAATCCATGGTCAGGGTTTCTCGTCATTGCTCCGTGCATTGCTCGGTGAGCATGAATTGCTAATCCTAAATCATCGCACTCTTCTCTTAATGAATTTAGTGCACACCATCCTGAAGTAATAATATCAATCATTACGTATTCTCCACCCATTTTTTTTACATATCTCGCTCTTTCAAGCATTTCTTCAACTGTTGGCGAAGTAATATTTACTAGATAACTTTTCTTTTCCCCTGTTTCTTTTTCTGCTTTGTCTCTCAACTTTAATGTTCTTTCTACTCTTTTTTTGAATGGATTAAATTTTTGGTTTGTTAAATTTTCATCATCTTTTAGCAAATCTAATCCTCCTGTCCAAATATCATATCCTATTTGTGCGTGTTCTTCTGTTGTCATCCCTACTTTTGGTTTTGGTACTGATAATGTTAATGGGCTTTTTTCTGCTTTGAACATTTTTCTTATTCCTTCAATTCCCACTCCAGGCCCTTTGTATTTTTTCACGATGTTTTTTGTGAACTGTATATCTTGTAATTTTAGTGAATCAACTGCTTTCATTCCGAATACATTTCCTGCGATTGATGCTAGTATTTGGCTTGGGTTTTCCATTTCAAAGTGATCCTCAGGATAAGCTATTTTTATCCAGTAACCATCAGGAGTGTGCTCTACGCTGTATACTTTTGCTGCAACTTTTTTTACTTGAGGGTACTTTGCCCATATATTCAAATCAGTCCAAGTTCCTACTGAACTCTCTGAAGCTATTGCCCCGAATGCTCTTTCAGGCGTTTCCCATTCAGGAACTTTTACTTTAAAAACAGCCAGCACATCTTTTGCGCCGGGCTTGTAGCCTAAATCAACAAAATCCTCATATCCAGCCATTTCTTCACCAGTCCAAGGAATAGGAACTCCAAGTATAATAAAGTTTCTCCACTGGAAATGCTTTACTTCTTGCTTTGAACCAATACTCTAAACGCGTTTTTAGCTTCTTCAGGTAATTCAGGGAATGTTAGTTTATATTTTTTTAATTCTTCAAGTTTCACCCACGCAAAATCCAAGTGTTCATGGCTTTTTACTACATTGCCTTTTTTGTGTTTTGTAACAAAAGCAACAATAAAGATTCACCATCATTTTTTGTCCCTAATTGGGAAATTATTTCTATTTCCATCCCGGTTTCTTCTTTTACTTCCCTATGGAGCGCTTCTTCTATGCTTTCGTTTTTTTCTAAGTGCCCACCCACTATTCCCCATGTGCCATTAGTATTTTGCATTAAAAGAAGTTCTTTTTTATTATTGAAAATGAAGGCACCTGCACGCACTTCAAACAAAGAATGAACCATAAAAATAAATTGAGGGGCATATCGCCCCGCATTATTAATTTATTTTGTTTTTTTCTTTGGTCTTTGTATTGTTGTTGAGGAGTCTCTTGTTACATCGAATTGTGCTGTTCCTTTTTTTTCTTTTACAATATCTTTTGCTATTTGGTTAATGCTTTTTTCTTTTGTCTCTAATTTTTTTCCTGTTATTTCTGTATCAGTTTTTTCTAAAACTTTTTCTTGTTTTACAGCAGCTTGTTCTTCGTGTTCGTGATTGCAATTTGGTCCGTGCACGTGTTCTTCTACTGAAGCAGTTTCTTTTATTTCTTTTCCAGTAACTTTTATTTCTTTGAATTCTAGTTCTAAATCAAAGTCTTTTGCTATTCCTTTTATTGCTTCGTTTACTTTTTCCAGATTTTTCAAAAAATCTCCTGTTGCTGTAATAGTTAATTTGCCTTCAGAATATTCTTTTTGTGTTCCTGGTATTCTTGAGTAATATTTTTCGTATATTTTTTCAGCAATTTCTTTTTTGTTTTTTATTTCTTTTACTAACTCTATGTGGTATTCTATGTCTCTTCCTGCTAATGGGTTGTTGAAATCTATTCTTACTCTTCCTGAGCTTACGCTTTGTACTTTTCCCATTGCGTTTGCTATTCTTACAACTAATCCTGGAAATGGATTTATTTTTTGTTCTAAAAAGTTTTGTAATGGCACTACTCTTACCAATCTTGCGTCTCTTTCCCCAAAAGCATTTTTTGCAAGCATTTTTGTTATTCTTTTTTCTCCTTCTTTCATTTCTTCTAATTCTTTTTCTACTTGTTCTAATAATTCTTTTTCGCCAAGTATTACATTCAGGGGAGCGTATTTTCTTTTTTCTTCAAAGATTCCTGCTTTTTTTGCTTCTTCTTCAAGTGTTGTATCAAATACTCTGTTTTCAAGTAATTCTTTTCCTATGAAGTTCACGCTAACCATTTTTCTTTTCTTTTCAGCCATCAGCCCACCCTTATATTATATACATTATTATTACTAGCATTTTGCTAGTAACTTTCTAAAGAAAAAGTAGCTGTTTAAGGTTTTTAAACGTATAGCGCCGACTATTTTATTATTGGTTTTTATGGATAAATCCCAGATTGTAAGGTTTCTTGGTTTGTTTGTTGTCGCAGTAATGGCTTTGAGTATGCTTGCCATGGGCCTGCTTTATGTTGATAAAGGAAATAATACTGATACAGGAGATCAACTTCCTTCTCCTACGGAAAATGCTTTTACTTATTCTTTGTCTTTTGATACTATTGCTTTGAAAGAACTTTCTTCCATAAGGGTGGGGGCAATGACTTCTCATACAAATAAAGCTGAGATTGATGAGAATGTTTTGAAAGTTGAGGGTGTTTCAAAAGTTTCTTCCCAGTTCAAGAAAACAAGTGCTGATGCTAACCAATGGGTTTACATTGCTGAAATTTCTTTGAAGAAAGGTTTTGATGTTTCTTCTGTTGCCCAAAATATTTCTGATATTAATTTTTTTGATAAAGAACAGGGTTTTGAGGCAATGAAATATATTTCTATTTCTTCTCCTAGCAGTGTTATGCTTTACAATGCTGATTTGAATATTGATAGAAATTTTTCTTTCCCTAATTCAACTTTATCTGCTTTATCAAATATAACCACTCAATCTGGGGATGAACTTGTTGTTGAGGGCTCTATTAAGGTTCAGGGAAAAGCTATTCTTGCTTTGGAATTGATTGAGAAAGAAAATAAGACTCAAACAAAACAATTAGAGGATTATATAAATCAATTACAGATTGACCAAAATGCATTGATTGATTCAAATACACCAAGCGCTGATAATAATTCATAAACTATTTTAGAAACAAAAAATAACCTTATTTTTCAATAAAAATTAAAAAGATTTTTTTATTCTTTTTTTATTTTTAGTATTGCTTCTGCTATATCCCCGTTTGCTTCTTCCAATGCTTTTTTTGCTTTTTCTTTTGAGACATTTGTTTGCTCTGCAACCATTGCAATATCTTCTTCAGGTACTCCACTTTCTTCTTTTGCTTCTCCTGCAATTGTGTATGTTTTTGTTCCCCTCATTGAGATGCTTGTTACTTGGGGATTGCTGAAAATCAGTTTTTTTCCGTTGGTAAGCAAAATAGTTACTTCTTTTGCATTGATTTCTTCATTTTTTATCCCAAATTGCTTCATCATTTGGTTCATTTGTTTTGGATTTACTCCTCCTGGAAACATTTATTCACCTTGTAATCATTTTTCTGTTTGAAAACCTTTTTAAGCTTCAACTCCTTACTCATATTGCGTTATTTTGCCTAAAATTTTTTGAGTGAGTTGTATGCACGGGGTTGTTGCTTCCATTAAGGATTTTGAAAAAACTTTTCCTAAAGCACCTAAGAACGGGGAGAGAAGAAAAGCCTTAGAGCATTATCTTGCGGTTAATGGGGTTGTAAAGGCTCATGATAATGGAAAAGAATGGCCCCAGCTTTCGTACCCTAATTCTGGCGTAATTGATTCAAAATTGAAAGAGCTTAGGGAGAAAAAAAAAATTTATTCCCAAAAATTGGGCCAGTGGAAACACCAGCATTTTTCCGCTTCAATGTATCATCAGGTCCACCAAGTAAAAAAACTTGCTGAGCCTTTGTACTGGAAGCATGTTGCTAAGAGCATGATTGATTCTGATTACAGAAAAGACGCTGATTCAGTAAAGCTTCCTGCACATCTTGTTTCTGATAAAAAGTGGCAGCCAATGGTGAAAATGTTTGTTAATGATATTGAGTACAGGAAACAATTAACTGAAACTGTTAACACTTCAATTATTTACAAAAAAAATAAGAAAGTTGCGCAGTTCGCTGATGATTTAAAGGGATTTAGAATGGGTGCTGCTGATAAACAGGTAAAGGACCTTGAAGAAAAATTATCTGAATTAGATGAAACAGAAAAAGCTTTGAAAGAAATGCAAAAATGGACAAAAGAATAACTCTAAAAAATTATTTTGCAAAACTTTAATTAAAAAAATTTTTAACAAGAAAACTATTAAAACTTATAAAAAGAATCTTTTACTTCAGATTTTTTCCTTTTTAAAAAATCAACTTTTTGGTTGTAAAATTATCAACCTGCAGGTTGATAAAATTTCTACCAAGAGTATATTAATCCCTTTAACAGAAATTCTAATTGTGCGTTCAATTAAATCAAATTTTAATAAAATTTCTTTCTTATTTTTATTCTTGTGTTTTCTTTTTTCTTTTTCATTTGCTTCTTCCGCAATAGGGATTCCTAAAAATGAGGTTATGAACCTGAATGGGACTTTTTATCATGTGAATTATGCTGTTTCTTCTTCAGGCAATGTTTGGTGCAATGGTTCTTCCATGGCTAGTGCTGAGGGTTCTGTTGATTGCGGCGGAGCTTATGGTTACACTTGTTATGCTGCTTCAAATAATTTGGTTGGCTGTGTAAAACCATGCCAATCAAGCACTTGTGATTGTGCTTCTATTGCAGGAACTGATTTGGTTTCTCTCGGAATAAATTTTACTGATTCTGGTGTTTATACTTGCGGGATTGGTAACCCAAAAAGATATGTTGGTTCTTATGTTTCTTCTCCCGAGTGCGGGTTTTTTTATTATTGGAAAGAAGTAGAGGATTGCGGAAACCCTTTCACTGGTTATTGGAGTGAAAATTATTGTAAAAACGGGGATGTTTACAAACAGAGAACAAATATTTCTAAAGGATGTAGCAATGGAGCGTGTTTCTCAAATAGGCAGATAGAGGAAACAAGAGTTCAGGATTGTGAAGACAAAGGTTGTTCAAATGGTTTATGTAATTCTTCTCCTTCATGCACTTCTCATGCTTATTCTTCTTGTTCTGGCAATGATTTGTATTGGTTTGATTCATGCAACCAAATGGAAGAAATAAAGCAAGACTGTGGGGAATCCGAGCAGGGAGAATGGTGGGAATCTTTTTGTTCCAATGGAAATGTTTATGAGCGGTTAACAAATATTTCTAGGGGTTGTAGTAATAATGCATGTTATTCAAATGATGATTCTGAAACAAATTTTATTCAAGATTGCGAGGGAAACGGTTGTACTGATGGAGCGTGTGATTATTCTCCTAGTTGTTATTCTCATGAATATTACCAGTGCTATAACAAGGATGTTTATTGGTATAATTCCTGTAACCAAAGAGAGAGCAAGAAAAATGAATGCGGTTCTTCTTCAACGGGAAGCTGGGGAGCAAATTACTGTAAAAGCGGTAACGTGTATAAACAACGAACAAATCTCTCAAAAGGATGCAGTAGTGATAACTGTTATTCAAATAGCCAGGTAGAAGAATCCTTGGTCCAGAATTGCCAAGGAAAGGGTTGTTCTAATGGAACATGTAATTCCACTCCTACATGTACTTCTCACTTTTACTCTGCTTGCTATAATGGTAACGCTTATTGGTATAATTCTTGTAACCAAAAAGAAGATTTGAAACAGGATTGCAAAGGAGGGGGGTGCAATAATGGCTCATGCACTTATGTCCCTGGAGATGTTCATGTTACTAATTATACTTCAAGCATTGATGTTGGTTATGTTGGTTCTATTGAGTGGAACATAGAAGGAGGGGTAAACGAAACAGGGATTTATTTTGCATACAAAAGCGATAAGAGTGATGCAATAAAAATTACTGGAAAACTTAATTCTTCAAGCAATTATGCCGCAATGGTTTCTTCAAAAAAAGGTGTTTGCGCAATATATGTTGCACCATATGTAAAAACCACTACAGGATGGACCATAACCGCTAACTGGGTTAGGATTAATGTCGGAAACACTTGTTCAAACGCAATGGCCAAAGCCTACAAAATACAAGAAATGCAAATCACAAAAACTGGTTTAGCACTTAATTCAGAAGACAAAGCTGATTTAGCTTATGCTGATTCATGTGATTCCACAATAATTCCTTTCGAGTTCACGGATATTGATTGGGCTGCGTTCACCATAGAAGCAGGAATAGAGGGCGCTAAACTCATAACCATTGGTTCTTGCATTGATGATGGAATTCTTACTCTTGGCTGTGGTTTTGATGTTGTTTCCACAGTAATAATGATTGAACCTGTAGGCGGAACAGAACTTGGCGCCGCAGCAAAAGCAGCCAAAGTTCTTGCCTTCCTGAGCGACGGAGCCAAAGCATTCAAAATAGTAAACTCATTATCAAAATTATCAAAAATTGGCACGGGAATGAACTTGTTCTTCAAAGGAGTTGCAAAACCTGTCAGCGGCACAATAATCGCTAGAGGTACAGAACTAGGAATAATGAAAGTAGATTTTTTAGGAAAAGGAATAACAACAACCACAGAAAACTTGGCAGAATGGTTCGCAACCAAAGGAGAAACAGCAATTATTAAACTAAAAAATGCTGGAGCAACAAACGAAATGCTGGAAATAGTAATTACTAAAGGAAGTACAATTTTAAATAAAACTATACATGTATTCAACTGGCAAAAAGGAACTGCTTACCTAGGGGATGGAATTGCCAAAGCAGATGGGTGGGGATGGGGGCACATATTATTTCAAAAGCACCATAATGAAATACAAAAAGCTCTGAAATTGGCTAATAATGATTTAGCTGTAAAAGAAGTAATTTATGAAGCGGTAAAAACAGGCACTATTGTTAAAAATCTAGATGGTAAATATGAAATTCTTGCAAAAATTTCAAGAAATGGTCTAACAAAAGACATAAGAGTAATAGTAAGTTCCGATACAACAAGAAAAACTGAGGGTAGAATAATTACTGCATTTCACCCCACTTCATAAAGGATATAAAAGTTAATAGTAATCAATAGTATTAGTTGTTAATTGAAGTTAAAATTACAATGATTCTGGTGAATTTATGTCTTTAAAAAAATCAATTACTGTCAAGCTTCTTTCATACAAATCAAAAGCGTTTCAAAATGCTGAAGGTGAGGCAATAATTAAGGTAAATGGAAATGAAATAGAATGTTTTTTAGACACGAGTGAAACGGAAAAATTTCTTGCCTTGAAGCCAAAAGGAAAAATTAAGGTTAGACTATTCGCAATGCCTTTTAGTATAGAGCTTGCTAAGCAAGCAGTAAACTCTATAACAAAACTTTCTCACCCTCCTACGGTAAACAAATACAAACTTGTGGGACAAGTGATTGAGAAAAAGGGAGACCGAATGCTCATTGAATGCGGGTTCATTATAGGGATAAATGGATTTTGTAATGCAAAAGTCGGGAATTATGTGGAATCCATTGTAAGAATAGATTTGTATCTTGACCACCAAAACTGGGGAATTTATAGAAAATATTGTGGAGATAAGATTAAGTCATCTTTGGGGGGCTTATTGAAAGCTTCAAAACTTTGGGAAGTGAATCTAACAACCAATGAATTAGGCTGGAAGCATATTGTGTTTAATAATTATAATAATGATATTAAAAGCGCGTTAAAGCTAGCTAACAATGATTTAGCAGTAAAAAAGGTAATTGAAGATGTACTGAAAACTGGCACAATATGTGATAACTCTAATGGTAAGTATATGGTTGAAAAACGAGTAACAATAAATGGAATAGAAAAAAATATCCGAGTGATAATGAGTTCCGATACAGCAAGAAAAACTGAGGGGCGGGTAATATCAGCATTTCCTGAGTGATTATGATGAATAAATGGTGGGCGGCAAGACTTTTGGATTTTAGAATTTCTGCATGGCAGGACGCTGAAGCTAATGCAGTTATCGAAGCAAAAACAGGTCAGAAAATTAAGTGTTTTGTCGATTATTTTGATATTCAAGAAATAAAAAATATAGAAATTGGATCTAATGTTAACATTTCTCTTGACTTTATGTGTCTCCAAATTGAAAAAAACAAAAATGGAACAAAGAAAATCATTGACCTTCAAAAACATGCCAATAGTGTTAATCAATACAAACTTGTTGGGCAAGTAATGGATAAATCAGAAGACAAAATAATTTTGGATTGCGGGTTTCCAATTGAAATAAAAGCCACTGAAAAAAATATTAAAAAAGGGGCGTGGATAGAAGCAACCGGAAGAATAAATCTGCATTTTACTAAATGGACAAATGGCTTTTAAGTAATATTATATTAATCAATTTAAGCCAAAGCATTCAAAATAGTTAACTCATTATCCAAATTATCAAAAATTGGTAAAACCCTTAACTTGACTTTTTTTGGAATAAAAGAAGCCATTTCAGGAACAAGAATCGCAAGAGCAACAGAACTAGGAATAATGAAAGTAGATTTTTTAGGCAAAGGAATAACAACAAACACAACACACCTAGCAAAATGGTTCACAACCAAAGGAGAAACAGTAATTATTAAACTAAAAAATGCTGGAGCAACAAACGAAATGCTGGAAACAGCACTTAAAAAAGGTGCAAAACTTGATTCAACTCATTTCGTTACAAAAGGGGCCACACAAACTCTTTGGCTGGAAGAATCAACTGTTATTGATTTAAGTGAAGGTGGATGGAAACATATTGTCGCTGGGAAGCATCCTGCAGACTTTAAAAAATATTTTAATCTTGCAAACGAAGATCAAGCAGTTAAAGATTTCATAAAAAACGTAGCAAAAACTGCTTCCAAAGACCCAACCGACCCTTATAGGCTAGTTAAAAAAGTCTATTCGCCATCTTTAAAAAAAGAAATAGATGTAAGAATAATAACCTTTGATACCACAGATTCGGCAATAAAAACAGCATATCCAAGGATAAATTAGGTGTTTCCATGAGCTCGGCAAAAATAATAAAACTTTTTAACTGCGGCGATAGTGCTTTGCTAGAAATAAATAAAAAGCAAGTACATTGTTTCCTGCCCGACTTTACGGAATTAGGATATTCAAAAGAATGGGACTTGAATAAGGGTAAAAATCTTGAAGGAAAAATTATAGATGTGTCGTTATTTATAAATCCATTAAATATTGACGTATTATCAAAACCAGCAAAAAAAATCAACCAACTACAAAATTTTCGATATGAAATAAGCGGCGAAATAAAAAGAAAAGGCACCAAAATAGTTGTTGACTGCGGTGAACAAATTAATACAATATTGCCCCCAAATTATAAAAAACTTAAGTGGGCAAAAATCTCGGGCAGACTTGATGCTATTATCAATAAATAGTTCACAAGGCAATTTGATGAATTCGAAAGAGGCAGGTTTGTTTGAAGCTAAGGTAATTAAAGAAAGTTGATTAAGCCGTAATTTAGCAAATGAATAAATATAGGAAAGAGAATGTGTTAAGTGAATATTATGATGAAATATGCTAAGGATTTAGTAAGGTTTGCCTTGTTTCGTGTTCCTGTTGACAAGTTTTTAAAAGACTTAAACTTTAACAAGGATTTTCCGTTTTTTCTTGGTTTGCTTTTTTTGGGGGTGTTGATTAGCGTTGCTACTCTCAGCATCAAAATGTATTTCGGGCCTTTGCCAACCTTGGTTAATTCAGATGGTACTGATTTTACTTTACCTATTCTTTTTATAGTTTTTATTTTCTTTGGTCTTTTTTCATCTGTAGTAAATTATTTTTTGAATTGTTTTGCCATCCATTTCCTTTTGACTATATTAAAGTGCAAAGGCAATTTAAGTAAAACTTTGGGCGCGATAGTAAAAGTTTTGTCAAGTATTCAATTAACTTATTCAATTCCATTACAAATAATTGTTTTGCTTATCAGTATCGTTTTGCTTTCTTTCCAGGAAAATGAATCATTCTATTCCCTCAGTGAAAACATTATAATGGGATTTTCTTTAATAGCTTCTTTAATTTTCATCATAATTAGCTTGTATTTATCAGTAAAAGTAGTAAAAAAATTATACAACACAAGCACTATTAAAGCTGTGGCAGCAGTATTATTTTTGCATATAGTCGTACTAATTATCATGGTAGTATTTTTGATTTTGATGTTAATGTATTTCACTGCTCGACCTGCCTAATTTTCTTTTCCGCCGGCATGGAACCTCCAAATCGTTTATATACAAAAAAAATAGGTTTAATGTACTTTGAATTAGTGGGCTCTTTTTAGAGCCCTCTTAAAATCAAGGTGAGGTGTTAGTATGGTTGAATCAAGAATAATGAGGTTTGTTGAAGCTACGGGTATGAGAGTACCAAATTTTTCATATATTAAGATGTAATTGATGGAGCAATAATAGCGCCAAGCGCATCACCCTGCTGTAAGGCGCTAATTATTGTTTCCTCCTGTAACTCCCACACAAAATTATATTAATTTAAAATAATGGAGGTAATATTATGGTTGAAAATAATGGTCCGGTAAAGAAAGTAAAGGTTGGCGCGGTAGAAGTTGCTGTTTGGGAGAACTCTTCCAAAGAAGGAAAAAAGTTTTTCACTACAACAATGGAAAGAAATTATAAGGCTGGCGAGGATTGGAAGAAAACTAATTCTTTGCGTACTGATGATTTGCCGAAAGCTATTCTTGCTTTACAGGAAGCGTATCATTTTGTTGCAATAAAAGAGAACTGATAATCGCACCACTAAGTTTAATAAAAGTAAAATTAATTATTCCTTAGTGTTGAATTGGTTATGATTCCTTCTAAAAAAATTTCTATTGTTTACATGGTTGCTGGCTTGTCTTCCCGTTTTGGCGGAAAAATAAAACAATTCGCACAGATTGGCCCAAATAATGAAACCCTTATTGAGGTTTCAATGCAACAGGCAATTAAAGCATGTTTTAATGAAATTGTTTTCATTGTCGGGGAAAAAACAGAGGAACCATTCAGGCAGAAATTTGGAAATAATTATTTAAAAATTCCTATTAATTATGCTAAACAAGAATTTAATCCAAATGAGAGGGATAAGCCTTGGGGTACTGTTGATGCGCTTGTTTCTGCAAAAAAAATTATTAAAAATAATTTTGTTGTGTGCAATGGGGATGATTTGTATGGAGAAAAAGCTTTGAAAGCTGCGCATGATTTTTTAGAAAACTCTTCTGCAAATGAATGTGTTTCAATTGGTTATGAACTTGGTAAAGTGATTCCTGAGAAAGGAAAAACAAACAGAGGCATATTCAAAATAAATGAAAAAGGATTTGTTGAAGAAATTGCAGAGATTTTTGATATAGAGAAAACAAAGTTGAATGAAAATGGGTTGAATGAAAAAAATTTATGCAGTATGAATTTATTTGGTCTTACTCCCCAAGTACTTGATTTGCTCAGCAAAAAACTTGATTCATTCAAAGAGGAGCATAAAGGGGATAGGAAAATTGAGTGTTTGCTTCCTGTTGAGTTAGGCAATTTAATTAAAGAAAAAAAAATCTCTATGAAACTTCTTCCCACCAACGATCAATGGTTTGGGGTAACGAATCCTGATGATGAAGAAAAAGTAAGGATTGCGCTTGCAAAAACCAGCGCCGGCAAATAGCTGTGCTTAGTTTTTTAACTCTCTTGAATAATTCTTTTTTTATGTATTATGAAATAAATGAGCTTGTCCTTAAGGCAAATGGTTTTGAAAAATTTAATCCCATGCAGGAACAATGTATTAGGAAGGGTTTTGAAAAAAATCTTGTTGTTTCCGCTCCTACTGCGAGCGGGAAAACAATTATTGCTGAACTCTTTATGCTTGAAGAGGTTTTGAATAAAAACAAAAAAGTTATTTACACTTGTCCTTTGCGTGCGCTTGCTTCTGAGCATTACTCTGATTTTAAAAAAAAATACTCTGAGCAGGGAAGTGAATCAAAAATAAAGTTTGCTGTTTCTACTGGTGATTTGGATTCAAGCAGTTCTTATTTAAAAAATTTTGATGTAATTATGACTACTTATGAAAAGCTCGCGAGTTTGTTGAGGCATAAATCTGATTGGTTAAAGGAAGTTGGATGCATTATTGTTGATGAGATTCACGAGCTGGATTCGGATAGGGGGCCTGTTCTTGAGATTGCGTTAACGCAGATGCGTCTCAATAATCCTAAATTAATGATTCTTGGTTTGAGTGCAACTATCCCTAATTCAAAAGAACTTTCCCAGTGGCTTAGTGCAGAGCTTGTTCAATCAGATTACAGGCCTGTAAAATTACGTGAAGGAGTGTTGCTTGAAACTGAAACTGAATTTAATGATGGTTCTAATGAGAAAGGTTCTTTGGAGGAAATAATCCAGAAAAATTTGAAGGAAGAAAAGCAATTACTTGTTTTCATGAATTCAAGAAAGAGGGCTGAGCAAATGGCTAAAAAAATTTCGGAAACAACAAAAGATTTTGTTGAGGAAAAAAATAAAATTCATTTGGATAAAGCTGCTGAGAAAGCATTAAATGCTCTTGAGTCTCCGACGGAACAGTGTTCTTCTCTTGCTGAAACCATTAAGCTCGGCGCGGCTTTTCATCATGCAGGATTAATGAATACTCAAAGAGAAATTGTGGAGGAAAATTTTAGGAATGGAAAAATAAAAATTATTTGCGCTACACCTACTCTTGCAGCAGGGGTTAACACGCCAGCCGACATTGTATTGATTCCAAGCCTTTACAGGTTTGAGAAATATGGGATGGAATTAATTTCTACAAGGGAGGTTAAGCAGATGGTTGGAAGGGCTGGGAGGCCAAAGTATTCCACTGAGGGAAAATCTATTTTAATTGCTTCTTCTGATCAGCAGAAAGATTTGTTTATGGAGAAATATATTAACGGACAAATAGAACCTATTGAATCCAAGCTCTCTATTATTCCTATTCTTAGGACGCATGTTCTTGCGCTTATTGCAACAAACTATATTTATGATATAAAAAGCATTGAGGCTTTTTTTGAGAAAACTTTGTATGCTCATCAGTTCCAGAACATGGGGGAATTGCTTGATAATGTTCTTGGGATAGTTGATTCTCTTGTTGAGTATAAATTTGTTGAACGAAAGGGAGAAGTTTTTTCCTCTACTCTTTTAGGCAGGCGTGTTTCAGACCTTTTCCTTGACCCTGATTCGGCTTTTGAATTGATTAAGGCGTTGTCAGCAAAAAAAACTTTTACTTCTTTTTCTTATCTTTATTCTTGGGTGAATTGCATGGAGTTTTCTCCCTGGATGCGTGCTCCTAAGAACAGCCATGCTTTACTTATGGAGGAATTATCAAACAGATTGGATGAGTTGCCCTTTGCCCAGGAAAAAGTTTTGTTCGAACCTGAATCTTTGGAAAAGTTTTTTTCCGCATTAATGATTGAAAAATGGGTTAATGAGAAAAAGGAACAGGAATTGTTTAAGGATTTTGGTTTAGCTCCTGGTTTGCTTTTCGGGAAAACCCAGGTTATTGAGTGGCTTTCTTACTCAACTATTGAGTTATCTAAGGTCCTTGGACAGGATAGACATTTAGTGCAAGCACAAAAACTTGGGAAGAGGATTAAGCATGGGGTGAAAGAAGAATTGCTTTTGCTGGTTGAACTGCGTGGTATTGGTAGGGTAAGAGCAAGAAAACTCTTTAATGCAGGGATTAGGAAGCCAAGCGAGGTAAAAAACAATTTGCATAAGGTTGAGTCTTTGCTTGGAAAATTGGTTGCAAATCAGCTCGAAAAACAGCTTTCCTCAAAGCAGGTTGTAACTAAAAGTACTCAACAAAACCTTTATTAATTACTTAACCACTTTCTATTATATTATAGCTATACTAGGTTACTAGGTTAGTGGTTTAATGGGTTTGGGGAGTTCACTTAAGGGAATATATTACTTCTTTGAAGATAAGTGGTATGATGTCCTTGATAAGATTGATGGAAAAGCCCCTATTTACAAAGTAATTGACCCTATTGATAAAGTTGTTCCGAGTTTTGTTCTTTTTCTGCTTTTAGTTCTTTTCATGATGGTTTTCGTTGGGTACCTTATTCAATTCAATTCCCCTTATGATGTTACTTTTACAACCATTGATGCTAAAACAAATAAGACTCTGCCTACTGTTAAGCTTTCAGGAACAATTAATGGAGATTTGTTTAGTGAAATAACTGGTTCTGATGGAACTACAATTCTAACTATTTCAGGAAATACAAGAAACACTTATGAAATGCTTGGGCAAATGATTTTCCCTTCTGAGGAAGATGTTTCTGCCATTATTTCCGCTGAAAAAACAGGGTATAACAAAGTCAAGGACCAGGAAGTGAATCTCAGTTCGAGGAATGCACAAATTTCTTTATCCCCTGTTCCTGCTGATTTTTCTTATCCTGACAGTACTATTGCTGAGTTAATTGATTCTGGTTCAGGAGTAACAATTATTGATTCTACAGGAGTGGCTGAAATTGTTTTCAAATGTAATAATAAAAATATTTCCGAAAAAATTGTGAAAGATAATGATGACGGGGCACTTGATGGCGAATTTACTTTGAATGAACCTAATTGTGAATTTATTGCTGTTGAGGCTTCTGCTCCAGGGTATGAACCTTTGTCAGGAGTTTCAAAGCCTTTGCCTGCAAGCAAAAACTCTATTAGTTTAACAGCATATCCTGCTGGTACTGGTACTGCAATGGTTTTTGTTTCTGAAAAAAGTTCTTCTCCAAAAAAAATGATTCCTGGAATCAATATTTCTTTCCTTGACTCTGTTGGAGGGACTGCAGCAAACGCAAGGACTGATAATGGAGGAGTATCAATGACTTCGCTTCTTCCTGGTACTTACACAGTAATTGCTTCAATTTTTGACGGAACTTATCTTTCCATTGATGTCGATCAAAGAAAAACGATTACTATTTCCGCAGGGGTTTCTTCTTCAATAGAAATAGAAATGGAGAAAGTTGATCCAAGAAATATTAGGTACCTAAGAATTAAGGTTCTTGAGGAATCTGACCACAATACTCCTGTCCAAGGCGCAAAATTGTTTATTCAATATACAAGTACTGATGTTAACGGGACTTATGTCACAGGAGAATCTGGCGAGAATTGCATAACACAGACAGGGATTGAGAGTAAGAGTTGTTTGACTGATTCTTCAGGAATTGTTTCCATGAATACAAATGTTATTTATGATGGAAAAAGAGTTGCTTCTATTTACAAGGACGGGTACGTCTACAAGTTCATCAAGCCTGTTTTTTTTAAGATTGGTGAGGGTCCTGAAATTGTTTACCTTGAAAAAGTTTCTGGTTCGAACAGTGGTTTTGCAAAAGTGAGTGTGAAAAGCAAATCTGACCAGAGAGCATTGTATGGAGCAGAGGCTTCCCTTTACTATAATTCTTCTTCTCTTAGAATAAACGAGATTCATGTCCGAAAAGACCCTTTGTTAACTAATTCTGCTGGCGCTTCTCTCTTTACCGGGCTTCCTGCAGGAACATATTTTGCGAGCGCCAAACTTAGCGGAATTGTTTCGGATTTTTCTGCAAAAAAATCTCTTGATGTAAACCAAACAATTAACCTTGATGTCAATATTAATCTAAATGCTTCTTTCGTAAGAATCCGGTTGGTTAACTATAATCAGAACTCAATTTTAAATGCTAGCACTGCAACTGTAAAATTATTTTCTGATTCAGAAAAATTTTCCTCAATTCCTAGCTCTCCCACAGAGGTTCTTGCTTACCAAAGCGGGTACTTTGTAAGTGCAGGGTATGAAAGATTAAACCACTTATTGGTTACTATTGACTTGAGTGGTTATGCTTCTAATTTCATTGAAATCCCTTCTGGTACTTTGAATATTGGGGAAAATAATTACACAGTGAGACTTTACCCTGTGAGTATGCTTGACAATAATGTGAATGTTTTCTTTAACGGATTGTATGATAGTAATACTTATGATGCAAAGAGTAACAGGTTTTTAGGAATACTAAACAAAGAAGGAAAGTATTTTGCGAGGATTGATGCTGTAATAAACAAGGATTTGAGTTACTCTGACTTGTTTGGTTCTATAATATTCAACAACAAGGCTTGGATTACCAATATGCCTTATCATACTCCTTTATTTTATAAAGATAACGAAATTTATGCAAGTGCTCCTGTTGAACAAACCCCTAACCCTGACAGTTATTATATTAGGAATAATTCTGTAAGCCCAGGAAGACAAGCGGGTATCCAGTGGCAAGGAACTCTGGTTAAAGGAACTTATAATTTTGTTGTAGAATTTTCGATGGATAATGCAAAGGACAATGATTTCCTTGACATTAATTTCAGTGCAAAAGAAAAGCACTCAACTATTGTTTCAGAGGATAAGGGGAGGATTTCATTTAAAGTAGGCGCTCCTGTTTGTGATTCATCCCTTGATTCAAATTGCCCAAAATTGTTTTTTGATGTCAAAATTAATAGTATTGATACTAATAGTTCTAGTTATCCTTTCGAAAATGATTCAAAAAAATTCTATAAAAATGATTCTGGAACAGCTAAAATAGAGCATGATACAGGCAATACACTAGAGGTTTCTTTGTACAATAATTCTGTAGTTAGTATGACTGATGTTAATGTGAGGGTGTACTCTTATTCTGGCGCAATTGAATCTTTTAGTTCCGGCACTCTTTCAGATAAAATAAAATTTGATTCCCTAACAGGTGCTTCATCAAAAACTGTTGCAACAATGAGTCTGAGTCCTTATAGCAGGAATTATTCACCGATAACCAATTTTTATTCGTCAGCACCTAATGTTACTTCTTACATTGTTATTGAGGCACAGACAAGTGATGGAAATTATTTGTTGTTTATTAACACTAAGTCAACTGCGAGAAAATTGAAGCTTATTGGAGCAAAATTCCTAGCTGGTGTGATGGACCAGAAGTTTGATGGAGAAGTTTTTGGCTTGCCTGGAAACGTTCCGGTTGGAATTTCAGGAGTATTCTTGGAAGCAAAAAGAAATTGTAAAACCACAAACTCTACTAACGTGTTCAGTGAATGGGTTAGTACTGGTGACATTAATGGGAATTATTTTAGCAAAATAATAAATGATATTTATGCTTACAAAACGGATTGCTTGGATGTTGATGTTTATCCTACTGATTCCTCGTATGAGAATCTTTCTTTAACGCTTCCTGCTGGTTCAGGGGGAATAATGGATCAGAGTCTTGCTTGTGTTAAAGCTTATTTCCCAAGTTCTATAGGCGAGCTTGAACCAAAGGAAACGAGCATTAATTGGAATACAGATGCTAATTTAGTTATAAAAAGCACTTGCCCTTTCCCCGTAAGTCTTTCAATTGAGTCAGGACTTGTAATGACTAATAATTGCCCAACAGGTTCTCTTTCTCCTAACAAGGAGTGCAATGTTTTAATCAAAGGAGTAAACAAGGGTTATTCTTCAAGTGTAAGCTTTTCTGATATTCTTGGAGTATTCCCTATTTATGTAAAAGCAAAGAACGCTAATACTTCAAAAAAATATTCTATAGCTGAAACTCTAAAAGTACATGTTTCTAATCCTAATGAGTGTTTTGCTATTTCTAAGGACGTATTCAATTTGTATGAAACAAATCCAGAGACTGGTTTCACGATTAATAATTCTTGCCAGTACACTGCTTTTGAGGATTATTATATACCAAAGGCTTCTTCAGCATTTGAAGGAGTTGATTTGGATTCTTTTGCTCCAAAATATGATAACATTAGTATTAGCACTAACTTTGGGGATTACACTATTTATCCTGTTGAGGGAATGACTTATGTGCTAAAAAACTTTGGTAAGGTGTCGAATAGCGGTGTTGTTGATGAGATGAGGCAGTATTGTCAGAAAATAAAAACTATTCCTGTAGGATTTACGTACCCTGAAACTAAAACTCAACTCAACTCTACTGGAAAAGTTTATTGGACTAAAGCACAGACAATGCCAAAAGCAGGAATTGGTTCTGCTGAAGAATATTGCCAACAAGGTTTCTTTGAGGGTCAACCCGGTTATCTCTTATCACCGTTTTCCTTGTTTAAATATGGTTATATTAGTGATAGCGAATTTGATGAGTTGATGACTGCAATAAGTAGCACGCTTTATTCATGGGCAGGTAATGATATAACCAAAGGTTTTTGGACAGGAGATTGTTTTGAAACAAACATAAAACCGGATTATACTCTTTTTGAACACCCAGATGGTTTTGTTAGTTTAGGTCCTATTACTTGTACAGCACTAGTAAGGGGGCCTGATGGAACAATTCTTCCTGTGCCTGCTTCTCCAACTGACTCAAACCATTACCTTCCTCTTTGCGGAGCTTATACTCTCATGACTCCTTCAACACTACCTACTTCTACTGATTGTACAGGATTGAGTATTACTGAGAATGAAAAAACGAATGATGCGGTTTTGGCTGCTAAGCAAAAGTATTGCCTTTACAATAAACAAGGTCTTGCAGGTTTCCTTAAAGGATTTAATGAAGGGAGCCACGTGTTTTGGGTTACAAGGCAATTCATGCCTGCAACAGGAATTGGTTCTGCTGAAGAACATTGCCAGAAAGGATTCTTTGAAGGAATTACAGGAGACATTATTAGGAGTAATTATGTTAGCGATGAAGCAGGTCCTATTACTACAAAAGAAATCAGTGATTTACTTGTAGCTATGACTAGTACTCCTTTCCCTTGGATTGGTTTTGATTTAAGCAAAGGGTTTTGGACAGGGGACTGTGTTGGTGCGGGATCGTGTTACGCATTAGTAAGAAAATCTAATGGAGAGTTCGAATTAATTTTAAAACCGGTTATTGAGTCTTCACGATTCTCTCCTCTTTGCGCAACATACGCTCCTTTCGATGAAGCACCTAGTGTTGAAGAATGTAATGAGTGGGTTAAATGTACTTATTATGATGAAGGGGAATTGAGCAGTGGAGGTTATAATGTTTGCCAATTAAACGAAGGGGTAGAATTAGGAAAAACAAGCACTGATAATACAATCCAAATTAAGAGTGTAAAAGCGAATGGTTCAACAAAGTTAATCGAAGGTTCGGTCATTGTTTGGATTGAAGGAAACTTGTTAAAAGCAAGGTTTGTTGGGCAAAATTATTCTGGTTATAGTGATAGAAGCATTGAAACAGGGGTAATCAGCACAGGTGTTTCTGGCGACCAGTATGGAGTAATAAATATTGTTGATTATGTTAATTAGGATAAAAGAAAAAATTAATGAAAATTATTTGAGGAATGTTTATGGAGAAAAAATTTTTGCTAGGTATTGCATTAGTGTTAATGTTTTTGTTCTGCGGAGTGAGTGCAGCAGAGCTTAGTCCAAATGATGCTATGTGGCATGGAACTGCAAGCATTGAGTTTGATAAAAATGTTTTTTCTGTAAATGAACCTGTTTCAGGAAATATTGTTGTGCGAAACACAGAGGTTTATCCATTAATAGGGGGAAACCTTGTACTCCAGCTTGCGGAAGGAACTTATTCTTCACAAAACGACAATGTTTTCCTTGAACAAATAATCCCTATTGATTTTGTTTTGCCTGGTTCTAACAAATCAATCCCTTTTTCTTTAAATGCACAAAGTAGTGGTAATTATAGGCTTGATGTTTATTCATGGGTAATAAAATCTAGGTTTGTTGGAGTAAGCAGTATTTTCCTTTCCCCTTCTTCAAAACAATTCACTGTTTCAGGCACAGCAAAAAAAACAAGAGCAGTGATTAATAGAATTGAAACAAAATTTAATGAGGTTGCGGGCCAACAGGGTTCTTATGTTTCACCTGAAGAAAAAATAACAGGGAGTATTGTAATAGACAATAATTCTAATACACAAAAATCTTCTATGGAAATAGGGGTTTCTGTTTGCGAATGGGATTCAGTGTCTTGTAATATAGATGATGAAAAGAAATTTAGTGTTCCTAGTATTCCTGCTAATTCAAGCGTGACAGTGAATGTTGAGCTTATTGCTCCAAAAATTCCTTCCGCTTACGAAATAAACATGAAGTTGTATAATGGGAATGAGACAGAGTCTGTGTACAAGAACAGGGTTATTGTTAAAGGTGAAACTGCTAAAGCGAGAAAAGTTTTTGTCAATGGCTGGGATACAAAAAATTATTTTGTTTCAATTATTTTGTCAGGGAGCCCTGATTACATTAATACCCCTGAAACAAAAGATATTTTAGTAAAAGCTGAGGTGTTTGATGGAAGTTCTTTGGTGGAAGAAACTTCTTCAAGCATTACCCTCATTAAAGCTGGAGAGGTAATCAAGAAAGAGTTAGTATTGAACTCAAAATCTTTCTCAAGCATCTGCATCAAGATTATAAAAGAAAATAATGTGCTTGAAAACGAGTGCTTTGGCACTTTGCAGGAAGAAATACAAGCAGCGTATGATGAGGCCTTCCCGACCCCTGTTGAGGTTAATTGGAATTTTGATGATGCTACAAGCGTGCTTTCTTTTTCGTTAAAGAAAAATAGTATTAATGCACAAGTAAAGCTTTTTTCAACTGACAAGACTTTGTTTGAAGAAAAAATCAGTACCTTTGTTTTGTATTCAAAAATGCTTGTTGTACCTAAAGAGAATCTTTTCCTCATAGTGGATGATTTGGATACTAAACAACAACAGTTGATTACTCTGAACCTTGCTTTGCCTTCTGAGAAAAGAAACCAAGGCGAACTAGGAGAAACTACTTATGATGAGAACGCGGAAAAGCTGTTTGATTGTTATGATAATGTTTGCGGACAAGGATTCACTTGCACTTCTTCCTCATTTAATTCAAACCAAGGTATTTGTTGCAAGGGTCAGTGCATCCCTTCAATAATGTTTGAGGACCAAATTTTTTCTATCCCATTAATTGCATGGATAGCTTTATTAGTCCTGATTGTAGCATTAATTATTGGGATGAACGCACTCAAAACGGTGAGAAAAAAATGATGGGGCAAAACAAAGCAATAGTGCTTTTCTACACAGGATTGTTTGTTTTGGCTCTTGCTTTGCCAGTGTTCGCATATGAATACACTAGTGGTGGAACAGAAACAACTGATAATTGCATAAGGCAAGAAATAACGAGGATTGTTGCACCTGCAGAGAGTTATTACATTAATGCTTATGAAAATGGTTCTATTGCTGGTCCTGAAAAGCCCTCGGGGAACATACAGTTCGTGTACACTGTCCCTACTGGAAGCATTTTTTATTTTAGGGGACTGCGGAGTATATTGTTTGCTTCAGACAGCCAGCCTGAAGGAATAAACTGGATTAATTACGTTGACATGTTCAATAATACTACTGGGGAAATACTTGCTACTGCTGGGTTAAACTATGAAGGAGGCCCAATAAATCAAGAAACCAATTTGGAACCATTCCGATATTGTGTAACCGCTTCGGATAGTGCAACTATTTGTTATAAAAACAACGGGGTTTATTTTCCTGCAAAAGGAACTTGTAGTGCATCAAACATTATAATAGTTGGTGGCGGAGCATTGGGAGATGATTTTCAGAAGCCTGATGGAGGGATTGGTTATATTTTCAAAAATGCAGGAGAATATGATATTTCTTTGAGACTGGGCACTATTTCTCCAAATGGAGTAAGCCGTTATTCTCCTTATATAATGCACACTGATATTACCAGAGGAAAAATATTTGTTGAAGACCCAAGCATGGATATAATAGCACCGCTAATAAAAAGAGTAAATTCATTTAACAATTCAGGCACTACAACTGAAGAAATATTTTTCACATTAAAAAACACTTCCCATTACATCGAAAAAATAGAGAATTATTCTTTAGATTGCCCTAGTGGGGTTACTTGCGGTGTCACGGATACATATAAAGGATTTACTATTAGTCCTAACCAATCAATGATTATTCCTGCAACGGTTACTCTTAATTTTAGCGGGATTCCAAAAACAATTTCAGGAATAAAACTTAATGTAAATTACTCTGCAACTGCACTCGCAAAAAGTTCTTTCAATGATTCTTCCAATGAGGTTAGTTTCCAGGTTGGTTTCCTTGATAAACAGGATTTCCAAATAGAGGTTATTGCATCTGAAGAAGAAAGTTATTGTATAGCTGATGATGGTACAATAGGAAAAACAGGGGAAATTGTTTACCCAAGAATAAACCTTTACTTCGGCAGAAAAAATGCACCTGAAAGTGAGGTCATTGGTGGGGATAGGGATGAGTATGGGTGCTTAACTGCAGCTGGATATACTTGGTGCGAAGACAAAAATAAGTGCTTACAGACATGGGAAGAACCTTGCAACAATGAAGGCTCTAACACAAAAAGCACTGCTGGCACAGTGGTTGTAAACGAAAAGCTTATTTCCATAGATGAGTGTTCTCCTGAAAATCCTGATTGGGTTTATTGTTCACAAAGAGAATTCTTAGTACAGTTGTCCGAAAAGCTTGAAAAAATCGAAGGGGTAAGATTAGCTCTAAATAAAGCTCAACAGGATCTTTACTTATACCAGTCAACCAACAATCAGGCAAAAATAGATGAGACAAATACAAAAATCGCTTCTTTAATGAAAGAGGATTCTAACCTAAGCGCGTTCAGCGCTTATTTGAGAAAACAAAACATTGATTCAACAACCATAAACAATTCTTTGGCAAAAATACAATACATACCTTTTGTAAACGTAGGATTCTATGGTTTCAGCAAAATAAAATTTGATGCACTAATGAAAAGCATTGCTTATGAAAAAACTGGTTCTGCAAGCGATAAAGCATTGGAATCAGGATTATATAACGTGAAAATTAGTACTGCACTAACGGGCGAGATTAATTATTCAGATAATTATTTGTTCTTGCCAAGCGGAGAGTTGAACCCGTTGATTAATATCACTGTTTCCCTTGAAAAAAAATCTAATCCTTCTTACAATTGGTTCTTTTACGAGGATGACAGCACAGATTCTTTTGCTGAGAAAATGGAACTAGTTAACCAAGTGCCTACAGCTTATGCTTCAAATGTCCAAGATAGGGGCTTGGTAATGGACTTTAGCAGAAACGAGTCTGTAATTAATTACAATAAATTTTACAAGACTTATGCTATTCCTTTGTTCATTAAAGTTACTGGACAAGGAAACGGGGTTTCTGATGCGAGTTTCACAACCACTAATTATTCAGGAGATACTTTCACTTACTGGTCAGGTTTTGCAAGCACTCTTGAAAATGGGTGCGTGACAACAAGTGCTTCTCCTCCTGGCGGGGTAAAGACTTTACCTTACCGTGTTCCTGATACGCTTTCAGGCACTAATTATGTTATACCTGAGCTATGGAAGGATGAATCAAACGGAGGGGTTGTTGATAATAACAGTATGTACTTGGAAACTGTTGTTTATTTGCCTGAAGAGGTACAAGTAATCCTGGCAGGTCACAAGTTTTACATAAATAGTGTTCCTGCTGGCAGCGATAATTTAACCTTGAAGCCAGCTGTTTCAATACATAAAGCTTATAGCGTTGCAGAGGTTTTCGATAAAATCAAGAGTGAAGAGATTTGTGTTGCAAACGAGAAAATCAGTTCTAGTTCAGAGAAATGGGTTTTGTTTTGGAACCAGCAAAAAATACTCCAAGATTTGGATGCAATGAAGGATACAATTACTGATGCTCGGCTTTGCGAAATAAGAGAAACTCTTTCAAGCTAAAAAAAGTCTATAAAAATCAGATTCTTCAATTAGTTATATTGGCTTTATCCTGAATAATCCCATGAATATTAGCAATAAGCCTAATATCATGATTAGTATCAGAATTAATTTGCTGTCTAGAAAGGATAAATCAATGCTTTTTGATGCTTTTTTTTCCGTAGAACTTTTTTCTGCATTAGTATTGCTTATTTTTTTTGCTATTGCTCCGCTTCCTTCAAATAAAGCTTCTTTGGAGTATCTTATCCATGAACTTGGTTTTTTCAAGTCATTAATTGTTTCTTTTGTTATTTCCATGTAACTTTTTTCTCTTTCAGGAATTTCTTTTATCCCTTGAATGGATCCATCAATGGCATTTATGATTAAAGAGTATTCTTTTTCATCAACAATTGCCGTTGTTTTGTAAAGTGGTACAAGCATTTTTTTCGGACTCGAGATAACAACATTGGGTTTTGGAACTCCAAAGAATTGTGCTGTTTTTAACTGGAGCACTTCATCTTGTTCGCGTTTATCAACATTATTCCATTTTTCATAAAATTCTCCTCGCGGGATTTCTGGAGAAGATTTTTTCCAATTGCTTTTCAGCAATTCAACTAAGTCCTCCCTCACTTCAATTTTGTGCCCATCAACGGCAAGTAATCCATGAACAGTGCTTTTAATTGTTTTTTTGCTATCTCCTCCATTCTCAAGATAGTAATGGTAGTTGAACAAAAAATAGGGCACTAAGTTGAGTTTTAAAGGTCTTAACTCATACTCGTGCCAATTTTTAGATTCCAGTTCTTTTTTGATAGAACTAGCTGCGCCTATAGCGGTTATATTAATAGGCAACAATGGATTGCCTAAGTACAATTAACTCACTGTCCTTTTTTCTTTATGATTTTTACTTTTGAGGGAGTTACTAGTACTCTGTCAGCTGATATTCCAGCCATATCGCCGTCTATTGCTCTAACCTCTGATTTTATTCTTGACAAGAGTTCTTTTAACTTAGCTTTGTTTCTCTTATTCAAATCAGCTATATTAGCTAAAACAAGATTTCCTTGTTTTACTTCTTTTATTACTGCATCTGCATCTACTTCAGTGTTTAAGTCAAGTGGCTTAACCAAAGCATCAGCATTTTCATATGTCTCTTCCTGAACTTGGTCTAAATTATTCAAAAAATCATCCAAGTCAACTGAAGAATCTTTTTTCATTACTTTATCAAAAAAACCCAAACTAACCACCCCGCGTAAAAGCGCGTCTTAATTATTCTTTCTTAAGCAAAACATATAAAAGCCCTATGGCGAGAGGCAATTCCACATAATTTAACCATAACAAAAATTTTAATTTAAAAAAAAATTTAATACTAAAAAAAATATTTCAAAAAATGAATAAAAAAAACTAATCTTTGTTGAATCACTTTTCTGGTTTGGTTTTCGAACACTTAAAGTATATTATTTTGAAAGACACTATATTAGTGGAAGTTTTTTGTCGGAAGTGAAGGAGCCAGTATTTTTATTTGTTTCTAATGACTAATAACTTAAAAGGGGCTTGATTTAGGTAAATCAAGAGGGTGAGCTTGATGGAAAATATTTTTGAAAAACAAATGGCTAAAAACTCTGTTTTCTTGAATAAGGATATTATTTCCCCCCATTATATTCCCGAAAAACTTCCTTTTCGTGAGAAACAAATTGAGGATATAACACAAGCTTTGTCAGCGGTAATAAAAAATTCCAAGCCAAATAACCTGTTCATTTATGGTAAAACAGGTACAGGCAAGACAAGCACTGTTAAGCATGTTCTTGAGCAATTGGATTTTTTTGTAAAAAAGAATTCTATTAGTTCTTTTTCTTGTTATATTAATTGTAGGAGCCATTCTTCCAAATACAAAGCCCTACTTAAAGCATTAAGAAGTTTTTATCCTGAAAAAGATTTCTTGGGGTACAGCGCTTCTTTTGTTTACGAAAAACTACTTGAGTTTGCTAATCAGAAAAAAGCCCACCTTATTTTAGTGCTTGATGAGATTGATAAAGTAAAGGATGTTGATGATTTGGTTTATTCCCTAAGCAGAGGAAATGACGAAGTTGAATCAGGTTCAGTCACATTAATAGGAATTTCAAATAATTTAATGTTTAAAGAAAAGCTTGATCCGCGGACCAAAAGTTCTTTGTGTGAGCACGAACTTGTTTTCAATCCTTATAATGCGAATGAATTAAAACAAATATTGGATGAACGCTCTGCATTGGCTTTCAAAGCTAATGTCGTTTCTGAATCAGCTATTTTTTTGGCTTCAGCTATTGCGGCACAGGAATCAGGGGATGCAAGAACAGCGGTAATGCTTATGCAAAGAGCGGGAGAAATTGCTGATAATGAAAGTTCTGAAGTAATTACTGATAAGCATGTTGAGAAAGCTAAAGCGAGTGTTGAAGAGGAAATTATTTTGTCAATGATTTCTACTTTGCCTTTACAGCAACAACTAGTTTTGTATGCAATCGCGCACCTTACCACTCAAAAAAGAGGGATAAGGAAAGTAAGTGGGGAAATAGAAGAAGGGGTATTGTATTCTGGAGAAATTTTTGAAACTTATCTTGAGTTTGCAAAAAAATTTGAGGAACGCACCATAACCAGCAGATGGTACAGGCAATACATTAATGAACTGGAAATGTACGGGCTCATCTTGGTTACAACATCCGGGAAAGGAATGAGGGGTCAGACAAGATTAATCAAATTAGGTTTTGATGCAGGAAAAATCAAAACTGTTTTGGAAAAAGAATTATTTAAGGCAATGAATTAATTATTTTCCACAACTATTATCTTCTGTAGATAATTATTTTCTATAAATTCTTTTTATCCAAAAGTTTTTGAAAAATGGTAAAGAAAGCGTTGATATTGCAAACCCCGCTGTCGGAACTATTGCATTAACAAAGGGGTTTGGCAAATTTGCAACAAGGAAAAACAAAACAATTACTAAGTAAGTTAAGATTGCAATAACTATTTTACGGGTAAGACTAACTTCCCAAGCTTTGTCCGCCTCCACTCTTGCATTCCTTTCTTTTATTGCATTAATTTCTTTTTTTGTATTCATAAAATCAAAACCAAAACTAATAATACATACAAGTAACTCAAATAAATACTTTTCATCTTAAGCAAATTCAAACAAACTTTTTTGTTTTACTGTGTCTGATTTGAATACTGAATCAATTTCTTTTTCTATCATATCCAACCTTTGTATTAAATAGGAAGATAGGTTTTCCTGTTTTGCCATATTCTGCGCTATTTTCAAATATTTGCGCACAGAGCCTTCATGTATTGTGAGAATAATAGTGCTTTTTCCGCATTTGTAGCATTTCCCGGATAATGGCACTCTACGATATATTTCGTTGCATGTTGTACATCTAAATGTTTGTCTTGAGAATGCACGCGCATTTCCAATTATATCTGGCAAGAAGTGCGAGCCCATAACTTTTTCCAACGCATCTTTCGCATTAACAGCCATTATTTTTTTCTGTAAATTGTTTTGGCGTTGGATTTTTTCATCCATTGTTTTTAACTGGATGTAACGCGACATTTTTGGGCCTTCGTCAAAAATATTTGTATCATGAGTAAAGCCCATGCCTGAGTATTGTTTTTCTTTTTCCAACCTGTTTTTTACTGTTTCTAATTCAATATTGGGCTCGCATACATTCAATGATTTTTCATATAATTCTAATGGAAAGTTCCAGCAGGTTTCCATTTTATGCACCTCATCATCAACCTCTGAAGGGTTTATTATTATTGTAAAAACAAGGGGTGCATCCATTCTGCCCCCACTTTTTGTCGATAAATATTTTTGTGAAAAATTAAGCAGTGCATCCATTAAGAGTAGAAGTGAATCCTGGTCTCCATCAATGTTTCTTCTCTTTGCGCATACAAAATATGGGTGACCGAAGCCAAGGCGTGCTTTTGTGTACCCTAATATTCTTGAATTTACTGCTGCGGAGGTGTGTGGAGCAAGACCTAAAACTATGTGTCCTATTAAATCTTCTTTTGTTTTTGCATTGTAAAATCTTTTTTGCTTATAAAATTTTTCAAGTAAATCATCACAAAATCTGCTTACTTTGAGGAGCCAGTCACCACACGTTTCATTTACAACAATGTCTTGAGGATAAATTTCAATCATTTGATTTGTATCAGTTATTTCTTTCCCATAAATATCTTTTACATAGCCAAGCTCTTTTACTTTTTCAACGCTGAGATTTATTTCGGTTGGCTTGAAATGAGTTATTCCTGCATTAAGCAGTTCAAACCTTGAGGTGCCATCACGGAACATATGTATATCGTGTTTTGCTCGGAGAATTCCTTTTTCAAGCGGCTCAACTTCTTTTACTTCAGCAATCATTCCTTTTACGCCCTTAATTGTATCAGAGAGCACGGGTTCGAAAATATTTTTCTGGGCTTTTTCAACTAATGTACGCAAATCAACTTCATGTTCACCTGCACGAACTGTTTTGTTTCCACATATCCCACAGTTTTCTCCGGTAACTGATTTGCCGCAATGTTTGCAAAAATTCAGCCTTGCCCCAATAATATTGCATGTTGTGCATAAATGATTTGTGGAAATTTTTTTGCACTGAGCACAGTAATATTCAGCTATTTCAACATTTACTTTTCCGCTTTCATTGTAATTCTCATCAATCGCTTTGTTTATGCTTCTTGTGCTCCCCCCTTTCAATCCTATCGGAAATAATACATGTGGATTTCCTTTCATTTGTCTTGGCTTTGCCTGCTCTGGCCTGCCCATTCTTCCACCAATGAACGAACCTGCTTTGTCCTTTATTGTAATTCCAGAAATTTCTGATAAATAGTCAAGGACATTTTCACTGGTGCTTTGCTTTTTTGTTTCAAGTGCAAATGTTTCTATTAAACTTAAAGCATTTTCATCAATAACAATAAATCCTTCTTGAATCTTGTGAGGGAGTCCAATTCGTTCAAGCAACTTTTTTTCTTCGTGTTTGTTTTCAGCAATTAATTTTACTAAATTGTCAGAATTTTTTTCTATTTTTGCTGTAAGTAAATATTCACGGAGCATTACTATTTCTTTTTTGTTTAACGCTTTATAAAAGTGAATAAAATTAGGGTGTAATGGAAGATTAAGTTCATGACTAAGTATTAATGCATCTTTTTCAGAAATTTTTCTTACCTCCCCAATACGCACAATAAGAATATTCTCGAGCCCAAGTGATTTGAGTTTATTTTTCTTTGATTCTTCTTCGCACATTTTTTTGAGTTCAAGTTGCCACCATTCTTCACAGTAACCAACTGGAATTAATGGGTGGGCACTTTTTTTGAAATCTCCAAATGTTGCAAGCAAATCTCCTAAGTAAATTATTTTTTCTAATTGTGCTTTTACAGTTTCAGCTTCTTCTCTTGTATTGACTCGCATTACCGTTCCGTCTTTTAATAAAACCACGGGCCCCTCAATTGTTGTGCAGGGAAAAAATTGTGTTGCTTTTCCAGGTCGTTCTATTCTTCCGTGTGTGCCTACGGCAATAAATTCATCAACCAAAATCATTGTTGCGGGATTAATTGCTTTTGCCATTATTCCAGTGTTTCTCCCCCTTCCATAACGTAATCTGAATCCACCCCACGCACTTGGATAAGCAAGTATTGGTCTTCCTGCAGCTAGTCTGTCAAGAAATGCTTTGTTTGGTTTTATTTCAATTTTTGTCTGAGTTTTTTCCACTTTAACTATTTTTTCTAAAAAGTCCCAGTTTAATCCATGCTCTTTTGCTGTCTTCATTACCCATAGTGCTTTGAGTGCTAATCCTTCTGCTACAACAAGCCCCATTCCGCCTCGTATTCTGTTGGTTGGCACTCTTGCAAGGTCTCTGTGTGCTGATACCTCTACTTCTTCTGTTGGCACACCATTAATGCATACCGGGCAACCAGTTATTATGATTCTTATTTCCTCATCCTTCATTGTGTATTGTCTTGAGATAACCTCTGTTTGGTATATTCCTATTTCCTCAACATATCTTTCCAATTCATCTTGGGTAGGTTTGTATCTGTCTAGCCCCATTAGTGTTCTTCCATAATCTGCAAGAAGCAATGGCACAACTGTTGATGAACCTCCTGCCGCTCTTATTGGGCCAGCAAAATAAATATCAACATATTTTGACCCATCAGGGTTAGTGTTAATCTCTACTTTTGGCACTCCATCAAGTGGTGCTACAACAACTCCTTCCGTTTCAATTAACAAACATGCTTTTATTGCTGTTTCAATTCTCTTAGCATCATCAGGAATTTTCCACCATTTTTGTTCCAAAATTTCTCTAAACAAAATAAAATATGCTTTTCTTCTGTCTTTTGCTTCAGCAAAAATTTCCCTGAATCTTTTTGCAAGACCCGGCAAACCAATAATTATTTCAGTTCTATCTGCAAGATCAACAGCTGGAGTTACTTCAACAAAATCAGTTAAATCACAACCTGTTTTTTTTGCTTTCTCTGCAAGTGAAAATACCTTGCTTGTTTCTTTTTGAATAATTTTAAAATACTCTTTTACCTGTGGTTCGGCAGGAAAATGAATTTCTTGTGAAATCATTTCAGCAGAGGAAAGTTTTTTTACAGTACTTTGTCTTTTCTTTTCCTCTTCAGTAAAGGGGGTATCAAATTTTTTTTCTTGTAAAGAACCCAAAACTTGTCCAACATTTTGGGTTTCTTGTTTTTTGATTTCTTTATCCATAAAAATCACTGCATCCCTTCAGTAACATCTCTTTCCACGGTTTCTTTTGAAAAATGCACTTCAGTTATTTGCCTGTTTTTCAAATTAATTATTGGAAATACACACGGAGTTGGAATGTGCCCTATTTTTTTCTGAAAATCCGTTTGAGCTTCCCAACACCCTGAATTAATTACTGTTGTCCCCCTGTAAGTTGCATATCCTTTATGATGCATATCCCCTATCCATACAAGATCCGGTTCTTCCTTTACCACCATATAATCTTTTCCTTCAGGAACATAAGGGTTCTTGCCCCCATATTTTGGCATTAGGTCACGTTTTTTTAATAACTCAACCATTCCGTCTTGTGGTTTTGTCATTTCAAGAAAACTCACTGAACTAATTAGGTCATGAACACTTGCTCCGTGGTAAATAAGATTCTTCAGCCCCTCTGTTTCCACCCAGGAAGGGGAGGAGATGAAATGAAAATTTCTTAATTTTGACAAGCGCGGAACAAATTCTTTTGCAATTCCTGGTTGGGGCTCTGCTCTTCTTACTGCATCATGCTGCCCAGGACAAACAAACACATGTATATATTCAGGAATTTGGAGCATTAATTCCTCAAATTTTGCGTATTGTTCATAAACATCTTTTATTATTAAATCGTCTAATTGCCCAGGATAAACTCCTATCCCTGCTACATTGTCCCCTGTTACAAATAAGTATTGTATTTTTCCAACTCTTTCTTGTTGTTTTTCACTTAACCCTTTACCATTAATATAATCCAAGAGTTTTTTGAATTGCTCTTCATAAAATAATTTGCTCCCAATATGCAAATCAGTTATCCCTCCAATTAAAACATCCTCATTGATTAATTTTGCTGTCCTTATTGGCATATCAGGCCAAAAAACTTCTTTAATTATAATAAAATCTTTTCCCCATTTAGTTCCTTTTATTCCAACAACATTATCCTCAAGGATATGCTCCGCTTTCTGTACTGTTTCTTTTTCTTTCTCCATTACTAAAGCAATACATTTTGATTCCATATCCTCTATCTCAAATGCAGTGTGCCCTTTTTTTGTAATCCATTTCTTGTTAACCATTCCTATTACATCAACTTTTTCTCTATCACGCACAGTCGCAAGATTTTTTATTGGAATTGGAGTCATATTATGCCTTGTTTTTAGCATGTTTGATAATAACTCAAACTTACTCCTGAATAATCTTAAAAAATCAGCAACTTTTCCTTCCGAACTACTTTGCCCAGTAACATCATATTCTGTCATTACACGAAAATTGGGCGCTCTGTCTCGCGCCTGTGCCATAAAAGAAGCTTTTCTGACCTCAACTTCCTCTACTATCTGTGATAATTTTGTTCTTGCAAGTTTTTTTTCAAGTGCACTAGGTTCTACAAAAAAATGGCCTTCTTCCGCAAGTTCTTCAAGTATTTTTTTCCAGGAATCATTTTTAGCCAAAAGGTTTATTGATTCTTTTGAAAGCATTAACCCTGTTTGTTCTGCAAAAGAAAGTATTTCTTGTTCAAAAGTTTCTGCCATTAAATCACTTACTTATTTTTTTGGCACCGAAAAGAATTAGATTTGTTTTTTGTTGATTAGCTCTGCTTTCTACTTCATTCTTTCTTTCTCTGCTTCTATCAGAGAAATCACATGCCATAAATCTGTTCTTGTATGATCAGGCATATTGACATCATTACTTATGTCATCCAAAAAGTAGATTGCTTCACTTAAAGCAGTGACATCCCCTCTTTTTACTTTTGCCAATGCTTCATCAACTTTCGCCCTAATGTTTCTCGGAACGGCTCTATCAGCAAGTATTTCTTGCATTATTTGCTGAATTTCGTCATTCATAGAATCACCTAGCAATTATGCGAACAAATCAATTAAAATTCGCGTAGCCAATAGAAGGAATAAAGCTAAAAAAGCTTTTTAAAGTAGGTAGATTTTCAGGAAAACAAATGAGTTCCTTTGCCAATAAGATACTCTTTAAGTGAATTCAGGTTGTTTCCTTCCACAATAATTTCATATCCTTTGAATACTTTTTTTGCCTCTTCAATTTGCTCCTCTTTTGCCAAATCGGATTTCGTGATTGCTATTAAAAATTTGTGTTTTGAAAAAAGTTTTTTTGTTTCCGCAAATAAGTTTTCTTGTTTATCCATATCGTAGGTCGGGTCAATAACAAACACAATAATTCCTTTCAAATGCTGCAAAGCTGTTATTGCTTTTAATTCTATTTTGTTTCTCTCCGACAAAGGCCTATCCAGTAATCCAGGAGTATCAATTACTTGTATTGGAACATAGCGTACATGAAATAACCCTACATTTAGTCCTTTTGTAGTAAAAGGATAATTTGCTATTTCAGGCTTTGATTCAGTTATTTTTTTAAGCAAAGTGCTTTTCCCAACATTTGGAAATCCTGCTAACATTATGCATTCTTCCTGTGTTTTAATGCTTGGCAATTCACGCAATTTTTTTGCAACATCATTGTAATAATCAATTTTCTTTGTTAACCCTTTGAGCAAGGAAGCAAGTCGCCCTATATAAGCCCCTGTTATTGCTTTGGCATATTTTTCCATCCCTTCCCCGTATCGCATTTCCTTTAACCTAACTATTGCTTCTCTCCTGATTTTTTTAACCAATCGGGCAACCGAGGAAATGCTTGAAAGGTTTTTTTTCATTTCATCAAGGTCAAGTATGCACTCATACAAATCATAGTAAAATGGTTCAAGCCTGTCAAAGTTAGGCATTTGTTGTGCTGCTTTGAATAATTTTTCTTCAAGATAATTTGCTGAAGCATCTATTTTAGCAATTTCTTTTCCCTTTATTGTATAAAAAATTGTTTTTTGCTTTGGGTACTCTGAAGAAGCTTTTCTTCCTCTTGTTAGTGCAGCATCAAGTAGAACTTGCGGCGTTTCAATAAAATTAATACTCATTTTTTTCCCTCTTTTGCTTCTTGCTTTATTTCCGCCACTATTTTTATTGCTAATCTGCTTATTTCCTTGTTTGGATTTTCAATATATTTTTTCTTAAATGCTTCCAAATCTTTTTTTGCAATTTCTGCAGCAATCCCTCCTTTTAAGAGTCTTCTCGCGGAGGAAATAAATAATGTTTTCACAGAGTCTTTAAATGCTGTTCCTTTTCGCATATTTACAAGAATTTTTTTTTCAGTAGCAATTTTCATTTTCCTTGCAGCTTTTTCCTCAATTTTTCTGATTTTTGCCCTGTGCCTTGCGATTGATTTTGCTATTGCTCTTTCTCCTGCTTGTTTTTCTGCCTCTGTATCAACCAATCCACTAAGAACAAACTTATACACATTGTACCTTTGAGCAATAGTCATTTTTTTTCTCGTATTCATAACATATTTACAGTTTAACAGCTTTTTTAATTGGTACGACAAAGCAATTAGGACCATTTTTAATTGTTTTGAATTTATTTATTACTAAGCAAAAAGGTTTTTTTATGCAGGATTTTTACAAAAACAACTACAAAAAAGTAGTGTTTATTCCATTAATACTTGCTATTCCTTTACTGTTTTTTGTATTTATTTCCCCAGGAATCCAACAAGGGATTGATATTACAGGAGGAAATGTTTTGATTATTCGTTTTGACAAAGAAGTATCTACTCAAGAAGTTACTTCTATTATTGAAACAGAATTTGGGATGCCTGTTGATGTATCCACAATTAACTCCCCAACTAGTCACGGCGCTTACATAAAATATAATAAAGATGAAAAAGCTTTGGAAGCAGAAGTACTGATTGAAAAAGCCCAAACAGCTTTAACTGACAATAATGCTTCCGAGTCTGAAATGCAAAAAAAAGAGCAAGAATCCATTCAGTTTTCAATCCAAGCAATTAAGTTGCTTTCTTCAGAAGACAAAAATTTCACAAATGCAAAGGTTGCGCTAACTGAAGCTCAAAATGCTTTGATTAAATTTAATGAGGAGTTTTCAAATAAATTAAAAGAAGTGCTTGTTAAGAAACTTGATCTTGGAGAAAATGTTGAGTTTCAACACAGAAGTATTTCTGCAACATTTGGGAAAGCTGCTTTTTCATCAGGAATGGTTATTGCTTTCTGGGCAGCGGTTTGTTTAATCATAATTATTTTTATCTTTTTCCGCCAAACTATCCCTGTGTTAGGCATAATTTGCGCAATGATTTTTGATGTATTAATGGCAATGACAGGAATGGTTTTCCTCCAAATACCTTTGTCTCTTTTGACGATTTCAGCATTGTTAATGGTTGTTGCTTCTTCTGTTGATACAAACATTATGCTTACCTCAAAAGTGCTTAAAGAAAAGGACGGAACCCCAAGTTCAAGAACCTTTTCTGCGCTAAAAACGGGGTTAACCATGAATGCGACAACTCTTTCCGCATTAATAGCAATGATTGTTATTTCAGTTCTTTTCCAAATCGAAGTTGTTTTCCAAATCGCAGCAATTTTATGTTTTGGTTTAGTGGGCGATTTAATTGCTACTTGGCTTATGAACGCATCATTATTAATATGGTTTACTGAGAAGGCGAAAAAATGAGTATTGTTAGAAATGTTTTAAAAAATTGGCAATACGCCCTAGTAATAGCTTTCGTTCTTTTATCCTTGTTTTCAATAGGCTTTTATGGAATAAAATATGGAATTGATTTTAAGGGAGGAACCCTTTACCAAGTAGAATTACAGGAAAAAATTAGCGATGAGGAAATGGCGAGGTTAGTTAATGTAATTCAGGCAAGAATTGATCCTAATGGATTTGGCATTCCTCCTTCTCCAGTGGGAGGAAAATTTATCTTAATTCAAACTGAGGAAACTAACCCTGTTGCACTTGAAAAAATAGAGTCCCGAATAAGACAGCAAGGAAAATTTGAGGCAACATTAAATGGGGAAATTGTTTTTACAGGGGATGAGTTAAGAAAAGTTTTAAGAGGAGAGAATTCTTTTGGAGTATTCAAAGCAGGCACAGCTTATGAGTGGAGCTTGCCATTTGTATTAAACGAAACTGCAGCAAAAAGATTTAAGGAAAAAACTTTCCATCAATGCAGTACTGCAGGGGTTTCTTCAACAGGAGTTGTTCAATATGAATGCGAGAAAACCTCTTTCTTCCTTGACAGACCAAATGCATTAATTATTATTTCAACTGAACAATATGACGAAGATGAACAATTACTCTTAGAAGGAAACAGATTCAATAATATTCCCGCAGATACAAAAATCGAGGATTTGATACAAGATTCAATGTTATCAGTCATAACAATAGACTCTAACTCTTTAATTGATAAAAATGCCCTTGCCTTCGAGCTTTCAAAAACCAAAAAAGTAATTGTTTCTCCAGGCATAGACTCTGGGATAATTAATGATTTGAATTCAATTGGTTTTGAAATATCTTTTGTTGAAAAATCAGAAAATACTCCTTGGATTTGGAGTGCTACTGGAGCAAAGCAAATAATTAGTTTGACTGAAGGAATAACAAATGAAAATGTTGATGATATTTCTCGCGCAGAAGAATTTTCAACACTACGAATTTCAGGACAGAGAGAAGTTTTGACTGAAGCAAGAGCCGATTTGGAAGAACTTGCTATTTTGTTAGAATCTGGTTCTTTGCCTACCCCGGTAAAAAACATATCAAGAGAAACTATTTCAGCTTCATTAGGAAAAGCTTTTTTAGACAATATTTTCTTTATGGGGGTACTTGCATTAATAATAATAGCAGGAGTAATCTTCATTAGATACAGAAGCTTGCCTTTAACAGCACCTATTTTTGCAACAGTTCTAGCTGAAACATTGATATTAATAGGAATACTTTCTCTACCTATTTTTAGACAACCATTTGATTTAGCAGCTTTTGCAGGATTAATTGCGGCTTTAGGAAGCGGAGTAAATGCAGAAATTGTAATTGTGGATGAGTTAATGAACAAAACAAAGAGAGATACTCTTTCTCTTTTACAGCGAGTCAAAGAGGGATTATTTATCATAACCACTTCGGCTATAACAATGATTGGAGTAATGGGCCCAATAGTATTACTTTCAAAATCAATGCCTGGTTTGAGCGGATTATATGGTTTTGCAGTAGTAGCAATTCTCGGGGCCATAATAGGAGTACTAATCACAAGACCTGCTTTTACCAAAATAGTTGAAATGATTGTGCACAAGAAAGAAGAAACTGAACAGAGCAAAAAATAATTACTAAAAAATATTTCAACTAAAGCAGCTCATTGAACTCTTTAATTCCTTCAACTCTTTTTGTTCCATAGTACCAGATGGCAAGAACTATTGCACTCATTAAAAACCAAGTCATTTCATGCATTAATTCAGCATTAAAACCAATTTTTGACATATAGAGTACAAAAATTATTCTGGGAATATTCACTATAAGAAGAACCGCTGTACCTAAGAGGAATAAAATAATTTTTTTCTTCAAAGCAGGCTTTCTCAGAGCAAATATTATTGAAGCAAGAATGCTTGCACTTACAAACCCTGTGCAGGAATTTGTTATTATAAAAAAACTTTTTACGAATACAACATTATGCAAATATTGTGCATTAAGAAAAGATGCTGAGATAGAGGCTATAAAATTTGTAAGAAAAGAAAGGTCGGCTAACTCAATCAATATGTTTAGCACTGCAAATATTATGAAAAACTTTGCTACAAAAAATAAAAGCTTTTTTTCTGTAAAAAAGTGTTGCTTTTTATGCACAAATAAAGGTTTTTTCTTTGCATTCTTTATTTTTATTGTCTTTTTTTTTCCACGCATTTATTCACCAAGGAACTTTTTTAAGTTTTAGTTTGTGTGCTATCCAATTAGAGCCTTTATGAATAAAAAAGGTTGCTATTAACAAAACAAGTACTAACCATAACTCAGGAACTCTTAATAGAGAGCTTATAATTATTCCCCCTATAATAAAATCCAATTGATCTGCAAGTTCCCATCTTTCCCCACTTTTTATTCCAAATCTTCTCTTAAAAAAGCTTTTTGCTAAATCCCCAAAAATAGCACCAAATGCAAGTGCAAATGATAGCTCTAAATAATTGGGAATAACTAAAAGGGAGTAAGGAAATAAAATAATTATCAGCGCCCCTGCAATTATGCCCGCTGTTATTCCTGAAACAGTACCTATTATGGTTTTTCCTTTCCCAAAAATAGGTTTTCCAAAAAGCTTTTTGTTTAAATCCAATGGCATTTTTCCGTGAATCAAAATAGGTGTTGCATTGGCAATGTATAAGGGAACTATATAAAGCAAGAAAATAATTGTAAACATTAAATCCATTCTATCCCTTTCTTACAAATTCTTGCTTAACTAAATTAATAAGCCTAACAGCAGGCAGAACAATGCTCCTGCAGCAGAACCAATCATGTTTACTTGCGTGTTGTTCATCATTTTTTTTGTTTCAAAAAGCGCTCCGAAGAGAGAATCAACATTAGAACCTACTAATCCTGCCAATAAAATAAGTATTGTTGCATAATAATTTTGGTAAACAAAAAAATAAATGCTTGCAATTACTAACCCTCCAAAAAAAGCTGAGATTTCTCCAAGCAGAGTTATCCCCCCATCAGTTCCCCGTGAAACTTTTTTTAATGTGGTTATCATTAAAGGTTCTTTCTTTGAATAATACCCTATTTCAGAAGATAAGGTGTCAGCAAGTGCGGCCGAAATTGCCCCAAAAAACGCTAATTCAAGAAGAGAAGAATACTGTGGGAAAAAAATTATTCCAATAAGTACAATTAGTGCGGGCAAAGAATTTCCTATCACATTCCATATATTTCTTTTTTCATGTTTTTTTCTTGGAAAATTACTTGCTATTTCACCTAAAACAAAAAAAACAACTACAATTGCAAAATCGATTAAAGGATTAGGCCCGTAGGTTATTGCTGCCAAACCCACTGCATTTCCTATTAATACTCCTTCAAAATCAAGCAACTTCTTTTTATAAGTAAGCACTGAAAAAATAGCTAAAAAAATAAGTATTAAGAACAATTCCAGTGGATCGTTCAGAGCCATACTCATTTCCTTTTACTTTGTTTCAAAGAAAGTTGATTTGGAAACAATTACTTTCTTTACAGGGTAAATTTTTGATGCTCTTTTGAATAATTCATTTGAAAAATTTCCAAGCAGTAATTCCTGTACAAGTAATTCAAAATCTTTTCCATTAAGAGTAGTTAACTGTTCCTCAATTATTTTCCTTATTGCAGTTTTTTGTTCATTAGGAGCTTTTCTTTCAGTTATTACAAGCACAGTAGTCATTGCTTCTCCGCCAACAACAGGCACTCTTTTAACAATACCTACTTTTGAGTTTCTTCGCCTTATTGTTCTTCCAAGGGTTCCTTTGTTTACCGAAAATTCTGAAATAACTGTTGAAGCTGTCTGCCCCTGAATATCATTTATTTTAAATGAAACCATGTAATCGCGCTTAGCTCTCTGGCCTGTAACAATATCAAGGGTTGATTTAAATGTTCTACCCATTATGTTTTTTGGTTTTTCGCCAGGAGTTTCGCCTAAAGGCTTTCTATCAAATATTTTTGAAGCAACAATACTGAACCATTTCTTTTTCTTCCACTTATCAACAGTTTTTCTTGCAGCGGATGCTTTTTGTGCTTTTGTTTGTTCAGCCATTCATTTCACCATTACTTTAACATTTCATCAATTTTTTTCAATGCTTCAATTCCTTCGCCTTTGAAAACAACTTTTTTGTTTTCCGATAATTTTGCTTTAATTTTCATAACCTTCACATTACTTTACCAATAACGCAGCTTCTTCAGGAGTGTAATGCCATCCCTCAGGTATTCTATTTTTCTTAGAATAATACTTTGTAAGTCTCCTTATCTTCGAAACTGTAAGCTCATAACCGTGTTTTGCTGAATAATCTTTATGATTTTTTTCCAAATGATTGGATAAAACAACGCTTCTTCTTATAAGATTCAATAGATCTTCAGGTATTTTGCCCATTAGCTCATTTTCTCTCAGTACTTGCTGTATAGTTTTGCCTGTTTCTTCTGAAAAGTTTTTTATTTCATGCTCATCTCTAAGTATTAACCCTATTTTGCTTGGGCTGTGTCCTGCATTTGCAAGGGAAACAACTTGTTCTTCCAACTCTGCTCTTGACAAGCCAGCCTTGCTTTCGATAGAAATATTTTTCTTTTTAGCTGCCATAAAAAACACTTTTTTTTAGTAACCTTTTACTCAAATTTAACCTTTCAACCCTTTTGAGGTGTTGAAAAGAACAACAAAATCAATACATAAATTAGAAAAAAGAACGTTTAAAAAGGTTCCTCAGCGCCCCGATTTTTTTAGATTTGCCTAATGATACCTTGCTCTCTTTTCAATCACTTTCATTCTTTCAACTAAATCCTTTTCTGGATTATACCCTTCCATTACTAATGCCCACCCGTTTTTAATATTTGAATGGGTTGCATTAAAAGTTTTTTTGAAAACAACCAAATCTGTTGCCCTGTCTTCCAGTTTTTTTGAAAAGTACCCTAACCCAAAATCAACAAAAAATAATTCCCCGCGTTTCTTAATTCTTTCCCCTGTTTCTTCATTGAACTGTGCAATAATTATGTTTGAAGTTGTCAAGTCGCCGTGAATTATTCCTGCATCATGCATTTTTCTTATTTCCCTTCCCGCTCTAGTACAGTAAAAAACATTTTTCCCTATTTCTTCTTTCAATTGTTTTCCTTTAATAAACTCCATCATTATTTCTGCTTTTTCTTCATTAACTGAAAATATTCCTGGAACATTTATTACTGAAGAAGCTTCTCTTATGAGTTTTGCTTCGCCTCTTGTTCTTGTTTTTCTTATAATACTGTCAAGTTTTTTGTTTCTGTATCCTTTAGGAATTCTTTTTTTTGACAACAAATTTCTTCCTTCAAAAGTTTTTTGGCTGAGCTCTGCTTCAGCCCCTTTCCAAAAAAACTTTTCACCCTGCGTTTTTTGCATAAAAATCAATTTAACTATGAATCACTTTTTTCTCACTAAAATGAAGACTACTATAGCAAGCAGGGATAAAATACTGATTAATGAATAATCAGGTACGGGTGTCTGCCCTTCAGGTATTTTTTGTGTTGATATGTAAATTGTTTTGGAGCAGGTTTCACAGGGCTGTTGGATGCTTAATCCTAGTTGAAGAATTTTATTTTTAAAAAAATTTTCATCAATTATTTGCATTGATTCGGGGGCGCTTGTACAGATAAGGGATTGTTGTTTTGAATAATAATCCCCTATAATTGTAAAATCTGAGTCTGGCGAGTCACTTAAACAAGAATAAAATATAGTTAATATATTGCCATCAATGGTTGCATTAAAATCAGTTATTGAATTGGTAAACCCGCAACAATCTTTTTTTATTATTTTTGTCTCAAAACTTTCTCCTACACAATTTAATCCTTTACAAAAAGGAGCAGGATTAGTACAAGTCCTATCTCGTTTCTGACTTTTTGATGAAAAACAAGATATACATGGGCCCCAGCTTGAAGTATCATACCATTCCCCAAAAACAGACCACCCTCCATCTACTTTAAGCCCCTCATCAATTAAACCATCACAATCATCATCAATATCATTACAGATTTCTGTTCCAGGAACTTTCGAACACGAACTCCAAACTCCTGCACTGCAAGTCTTGTAAGCCCCAGAACAATAACCAAGTTGAGAACAACCAGAAGAAGAAGTTAATCCTTCATCAATTAACCCATCACAATCATTATCCTTATTATCACAAATCTCACTGGATGGGAAAGTTGTTTGAACACAACTAGACCAAGTATAAGAACTCACACTAGAATTACAGTACTGGTACTTAGTACCAGTTGAACAAACTCCAAGTAAACCAGTACTACAAGCAGTACCTACATTAATATTTGGCAAATTATCATTCTTAACCCCATCACAATCATTATCCTTACTATCACATATTTCTGAACTTGGAATTACTTCACCAACACAAGAATCCCAATATGCAAAACAAACCCAATAACACCAATTTTTACATGTTTGTGTTCCACCATGACACACCCCTACTCCATTTGTCCCAGAAGGGCCTGAATAACAACCTTGAGTTAATGGATTGCTTGTCCCCGGGTTATTGTCTATTCTGCCATCACAATCATTATCCTTTAAATCACAGGTTTCTGGTGTGGGTGTTCCTGCTACCGCAGTACATCCACTATATGTTGAACTCCAGCCTGAAGCACCATAACAGGTTTTATATTCTGTTCCTGAACGTCTACATTCTCCAACTCCAGCATAACAGGTTCGTGAAGGTCTAGTTAATCCTTCATCAACACTACCATCACAATCATTATCTTTTCCATCACATGTTTCAGTAGAAGAAACGCATTTACAGCACGCTGCAGCCATTGATCCAAAATCACCTGCTGAATAACAAGTATATCCTGAACCAAGAGTTGCACAATCAAAAGAAACTGGTGGAAGACCCGCCTCAATACTAGTTCCTTTACAAGAGGCAAATACACAATTTGCTGTTTGCCCTGCACAATTAAGGTTTTGATAATATGGATAGTCATAATAAAAAAAAAACTGGCCTGCTACAAGCGAACAATTAGGTATTTCAGGAACAATAGCCATTGTACTTTCACATACTAAAAAGAAGCTGAACAAAAATATGCTTATTAGAAAAAATTTCTTAAAATTTATTCTTTCCTTATTCATACTTAAACCCTTTAATTATTTTCCTATTTTTGTTTGCTTAAAACATTAATATTGCTTTAACATTTTTGTTCAAAAAAACTTTTTATCTGTGAAATTGTTTGTTCATAATTTTTTACTGTGTCAAGTTGGTTTGCGCGCAGGTTTTCTTTCTGGTCTGGTGAGAGCGCTTGAATTGAAGAAACCGCTTTTTTCTGGTATTCTTCAGCAAGGTTTATTGAAGAAATTGTTTCCTTTGCTTCTTTTGAGGAGCAGGAAAATTTTTTGTAATCAATTGAGGTTGAAGAAATAAGTGCTTTGTTTAAGTAGTAAAATGTTTGTGCTGAATATAATTCCGCTTCAATTATTTTTCCTTCCCCTCCAAGATTCTGCCCTTTTAGCAATGAAAGGTCATTTATGTAATTGTTCATTATTGCCTGGTTTGTTGAAAAGTTTTCCTTTATTAAGTATTTCTGCTGGAGGAGATTCATTTTTTCAACAACTTGTTTTTCAGCCTGGGGGGCTACGCACCCAATAACCAAAAAAACAAGTGCTATGCACACCAGTGTCATTATTAGTTTCTTGTTCATATCGAATAGAATAATAGTGTTTAAGTATTAAATCCTTTTCTTCACTAAAACAAGCATTACAATTGCAAGCAAAGCTAGCAGGGAGAAGTAATTATTATCAGGAATAGATTGTTGTTTTTGTTGAGTACTATAATTAGGATAATTAACAAATACTTGCTTTGCACATACCTTGCAAGGAGAAGCATATTTTGTCATATCTGCTTGTATTGTAATAAGCGTATTTGCAGTTATTTTGGAAAGCGGTTTAATCTTATAATTAGTCCATGCTGAATTACAATCTATCGTAACAGGATCTACTGCTAGTATTGATCCCGTTTTGGAATCAACAAAATTCAAATCAACACTCGTATTTAACGAGCATTTTATTCCAACTACAAAATTACCATCATTAGATATTGATACATTAAGATCTGTTATTGAATTATCTGGAGCAAAAAATGCAGAGCTTAATCCAAAAGGTATTAATAAAAAGCAGGTAAAAACCAAAACTAAGATAAATTTGTCCATGTTTTTCAATAGCTATTATGCATCCTAAAGTTATTAAATATTCTATTAGTGCTAAAATACCTCAAGACAAATTATCAAAAAAAAGTAAAAGATACTTTTCACTTTTAAAAAAAACAAGTTAAAATTTTTCAAATATTTTGTCAAACAAGCTTTTCCTTTTTTTTGCGGTCTGTGTTTCTTTTTCCAGTGCTTCAAGCAATTCTTTTTGTTTTGTTGTAAGGTTTTTTGGTGTTTCTATAATTACTTTTATGTATTCATCTCCGTGCCCTTCTTTGTTCAAGCGTTTGATTCCTTTTCCTTTCATTTTGAATATTGTTCCTGTTTGTGTTCCTGAAGGTATTTTTAAATCGGCTTTTCCTTGAAGAGTTGGCACTTCTACTGTTGCTCCAAGCGTTGCTTCAGTAAATGAAATTGGTATTTCAGCATAAATGTCTTCTTCATCGCGTTTGAATACTTCGTGTGGTTCAACAAGAATTATTACAAATAAATCTCCTGTTCCGTGTCTTCCTTCATGCCCTTTTCCTTGTAAGCGCAAATGGTTTCCATTGTTTATTCCTGCAGGAATTTTTATGTTTAATTTTGCTTGTTTTGCCATAAAGCCGTTGCCTTTGCAGTGCGAGCATTCTTTTTCAGGTATTTCTCCTTTTCCTGCACATTTTCTACACACCCCTTGGGTTTGAAATACTCCAAATGGAGTCCTTTGCTGCCTTACTTCATATCCTCTTCCTTTGCATGAAGGGCATTGTTTTAGTTCTCCTTCCGCTCCGCTGCCATGGCATTTTTCACAACGTTCTATTCTCTCGTAATTTATTTCTTTTGTTGCCCCAAATACTGCTTCTTCAAAGGATAAGGATAAATTTAATTTTATGTTTGAGCCTGTGTCGCGTTTTTGTTTTCTTGAACCTGAACCGAACATTTCGTTTAAGTCAGAGAATCCTGAAAAGCTTCCAAAACCGAATTGGTTAAACAAATCCTCAAAATCAAAATCCATTCCTTGGCCAAAGCCTTGTTGTTGGTAACCTGAAAATCCTTTGTATGCTTCACCGTAATTATCATAGTTTTCTTTCTTTTCAGGGTCAGATAAAACTGAGTAAGCTTCATTTATTTCCTTGAATTTTTTTTCAGCCTCAGGTTCTTTTGAAACATCAGGATGATATTTTTTTGCCATTTCTTTGTAAGCTTTTTTTATTTCATCAAGAGAAGCTCCTTTCTTGAGCCCGAGGAGTTCATAATAATCAGCCATCTGAATCACTTAGTAACTCAATTTCCTCTTTTGGCTCTGCCATTTTCTTTTAATCTTCGAAATAATTCATTTGAACGCGCATTTTTATATTTTTCAGAAGCTTTTTGAGCCCTTTTTTGCGCAGAAATAACTTTATCTACATCCCCTTTACCTGTTCTCAAGAGAGCATTTTGCATTGATTCTTCATTTGCTGCAAGTCTGGCGCTTGTGCTTAGCCAGTTTATTCTTGCGCCAGAAACTTTTCTCCTCATTTTTTGAAAAAAACTTAAGTTTCGCGCCAATTAATCACCAATAAACATTTATTTTCTTTTCATTTTATATTTGTTTGGATTTTTTACTTGCCCTTAGCTTGCATACCATATTTCAGCATTCTTTACAACATGCTTTTTAGATGACTTTGAATTAGGCAATATTTTTTCCTGCTGTTTTGAAATATTTTTCAAAACAGAGGATTTTTCACCAAATATTTTTTCTTCTATCTTAAACACCTTTTATTTTTTCTTATCTTTTTCCTCAAACTCCGCATCTACCACATTGTCATCATTATTGCTTTGTTCTTTATTATTGTTTGTGTTTTCTTCTCCTTGAGGATTCATTTTTCCATATACTTCCGAGCCTATTTCCTGAAGGGCTTTGTTCATTAAATCCATTTTTGCTTTTATTTCAGATGCTTTTTTGTCTTCCTTTGCAAGTTCTTTTTTCAACTCTTCAAGGCTGTCCTGGACTTTTTTCTTTTGCCCTTCATTTAATTTATCTTTTAGTTCTTCAAGCATTTTTTCTGTAGAGTAAACTGCCGCATCCGCATTATTGAAGATTTCTATTTCTTCTTTTACTTTTTTGTCTTCATCTGCGTGTGATTCAGCTTCTTTTTTCATTCTTTCTATTTCAGCTTCATCAAGTTTTTGTGTTGCAATTATTTTTATGCTTGTTTCTTTTCCTGTTCCTTTGTCTTTTGCTGTTACATGCACTATTCCATTTGCATCAATATCAAATATTACTTCTATCTGAGGCATTCCTCTTGGTGCAGGCAGGATTCCCATTAATTGGAATCTTCCTAATGTTTTGTTGTCGCGTGCAAGCGGTCTTTCTCCTTGAAGCACGTGAATATCAACTGCTGTTTGGTTATCAGCTGCTGTTGAAAATACTTGTGATTTTTTTGTAGGGATAGTTGTGTTCCTATCAATTAATTTCGTGAACACCCCCCCAAGAGTTTCTATTCCGAGGCTTAGCGGAGTTACATCTAACAAGAGAACATCTTTTACTTCTCCTGATAGTACTCCTCCTTGTACTGCCGCACCCATTGCTACACATTCCATGGGGTCAATTCCTCTTTCAGGTTCTAATCCTGTTACTTTTTTTACATATTCATAAATAACCGGCATTCTTGTTGGACCTCCTACAAGAATTACTTTATCTAAATCGGCTGAAGCTAGTTTTGCATCTGCAAGTGCTTGTGTTATTGGTTTTTCACATCTTTTTACAAGTGGTTGAATTAATTCTTCTAATTTTGCACGATTTATTTTCATTACTAAGTGTTTTGGTCCTGTCGAATCAGCTGTAATATAAGGAAGGTTTATCTCTGTTTCAAGAACTGTTGAGAGCTCTATTTTTGCTTTTTCTGCAGCTTCTCTTACTCTTTGAACCGCCATTGAATCTTTCATTAAATCTGAGCCTTGGTTTTTCTTAAATTCATCAGCAATATATTTCAACATTATTTCATCCATGTCTGTTCCGCCGAGTTGCGTATCCCCTGAAGTTGATTTTACTTCAAAAACACCTGAACCTAATTCCATTATGGTTACATCAAGTGTTCCTCCACCTAAATCAAAAACCATTATTTTTGAATCCTTATTTTTTTTATCTAAACCATATGCTAGTGAGGCTGCTGTTGGCTCGTTTATTATTCTTACAACTTCTAATCCTGCTATTTGCCCTGCATCTTTTGTCGCTTGTCTTTGGTTGTCATCAAAATAGGCAGGAACTGTTATCACTGCTTTTTCTACTTTGTCGCCTAAGAATGCTTCTGCATCGCGTTTTATTTTTTGGAGTATAAATGCACTTATTTGTTGTGGAGTGTATTCTTTATTATCAATCTTATATTTGTAGTCAGTACCTATTTTTCTTTTTGCTTTAGTAATTGTTCTGTCAGGATTTGTTACTGCTTGTCTTCTTGCGGGTTCGCCTACAAGTAATTTTCCGTCTTTGGAAAATGCCACGTAACTTGGAAAAGCTTTTCCATAAACTGTGTTTCCTTCTGCTGAAGGGATTATTTTTGGCTTTCCTCCTTCCAAAACTGCTGCTGCACTATTGCTTGTTCCTAAATCTATTCCTATTATTTTAGCCATAATTTCACACCCCAATTTTTTACTCCAAATATAAATTAATTATTTTTAATGAAAGAATTATTCCTCCATTTTTGTTATTACATAATCTACTTTTGTTACCCCTTCTTTTTTTGGTTCAGTCGTTTCTTGTTTTTCATTTTTTGTTTTTTCCTTTTCTTTCTTTTCCTTAATATTAACACTTACTTTTGCCAGTCGCAATATTTTTCCATTCAACAAATAACCGTTAAGTAAAATACTTGCTATGGCTCCATCACAAAACTTCTCGTTTTTTTCCTGCAAGAGGCACTCCATTTTGTCATGATCAAACATTTGCCCTTCTTTAATTTGAATTTTTTGCAATCCATTTTTCTTCAAAATACCAAACAATTGTTCATGCATTAATACCAATTCTTTGTTGTGTTGCATTCCTTGTTCAAGCGCATCGAGCACTGGCAATAATTCTTCAATGAGTTTTGCATTTGCAAAAACTCTGTACTCTTCATTCTGTCTAGTGCTTCTTTTTTGGTAGTTCTCGAATTCCGCTTGAAGTCTTTGCAATGTTTCTGTAAGTTCTTTAATTCTGGATTCATACCCTGTTTGCTTCTCTTGATTGTCTTGTCCAACTAACTTTTTAGCATTGTTTTCAGCAACACTCCTTTTCTCTTCTGTTTCCGCGCTTGAGGCACCCTCATTTTTCTGTACTCCCTCATTATTACTATTAAAGGGATTGTTGAAAGCCACCATTAAGACACCAAACACTTGCTTTGTCCAAACTGTTTGAACAATAATGATATTCTTTAGACAAAGGGTTTTTAAAGGTTTCTTAGAACAAAATAAACTAGTTGAAAATCACTGTGTGGAACAATGGTAAAGAAGAAAGCACTTTTTTCTGAAGAAAAATTACCTGATATTTATAGACCTGAAATCACAAATCACTTGGATAAATTAAGACCTTTGAAAAGCAAATCAAAAACTAAAACAAAACAAGTACAAAATAAAATAAGTAATAGCGAGGTTATGCAGGTTTACTCCTTACCCATAATGAAGGGTTCTGTTAAACATGTTTCTACGAAAAGATCAAAATTCAAGGTTGTTGTAAGAAAAGTTGAACGCCCTTTCAAAGATGATTTTGAACACCAATTAACCTGGATTTGCTCTTCATTAGGTTTTTTTGAACCAATTGACAAGGACAAGAATGCTGCGGCTGTTTTCAAAGAAATTGTTCTTTCAACAGAAAAAGGGGAAGCTTTAAGCAGTACTGCTCTCGCTGAAAGAATAGGTATGAGTCGCGGAGCAGTAATTAATCATCTCAATAATTTGCTGCACTCAGGATTAATTGAAAAAAACGGAAAATTTTATTCATCAAGAAGCAGGAGCATGAAACGTACTATTGAGGAAATAGAGGAAGATATTGAAAGAATTTTTTCCCAGTTAAAAAAAGCTGCTGAAGAAATTGATTCACAAATAGGGTTTGAGGAAAACTAATAACTCTTTCACCCAGTATGAAGAAATATGCTTAATATGCAGTAAAGCTTACTTCGCATTTAGTCATTTTTCTATAAAACTCTAAATCAGGTTCAAGATCTTTCCATGTATCAAATATTTTGTTTGCTCCTTCCCAGATAGTGAACCATGCAGCAGGCTCTATAAGAACAAGAATTATGTTATTTAGAATATTGTTGCTCTCATTAGGATAAATAAAAACTGCTGCAAGTATGGAGAGTACAAACCCTACTGCAACCATTAACATTCCTCCTCCTCTTACCTTATCCACTTCTTTTTTTGTTAAGTCATAGTGTCTCTTAAAATGGTCCCTAAGTCGCTTCCTTATTTTGGCTTCAGTTTCTTCTTTCTTTTTTTCCAAAGGAATTAAAAAATTAATTTCTATTAACCCTGATTTTTTTTCTCGTGTAGCTCTTTTTATTTCAACTAAAAAGTCATCTGAAAGTGCCCTTTTATCAAATGTTCGGGGATCAAAATCTGAAAATATATCATCATAAGTATCAAGAACAAGGCTTATTTCAGATAATTGAAGGAGCTTTTGCTTTGCAGCCCATTCTTCAGCTTCTCGAGCAATTTTTTTGGACTGATCAGTGCATTCAGGCATGACATATAATAGTGTTTATTATTTTTAACCTTGCTGTTGGTAAAATCCTGTGCAAGCAGCGCAAAGCATATGCAAGAGATTGTGTTTTAAATTATTCACATAACCAATTCCTATGCTGGGGAGCAATCATGCTCTGTTAATACTGGCGGGCGGATGGTGGGAAAATGAAGAAACTCTGTGCGAGATGCGGAGTAATATTTGAGGCTCAAAATAACGGGCAAAAATTTTGTTCAACTAAATGTGAAAAATTATTTCAAGAGTCCTCTTTGGGGTATATAAAAAAAGGGAACACTCAAAGAAAAATCTATGCACCTGAAATTTAGGTTTTTACACAAAATACTTGGAGAAATGAGCTTCCATTTCTTCAATTGTTTTGCTTAACCCAAATTTGTTTCTTAGCTCGGCTGCATGAGGAAATCCTTTTGCAAATCCTATTAAATAAGGCCTCGTATCATTAGGTTTCAAATTAAATTCTTTTACAAGTTCAAAAAATTTTGTTGCTTCTTTTACAGCCTCTTTTGTAGTACGTTCAGGAATTTTTTTCCTGCCAAGTGCGCATTCTGCTTGTTTGAAAAAAAATGCGTTGCCAATTGATGCGCGCCCAATCATTTCAAAATCACAATTAGTTTCTTTCTTCATCATGAAAACATCTTCAGGAACCTTAATGTCCCCATTACCAATAACTGGCACTGAAACTTTTTCTTTTAATTCAGCAATTTTTGCCCAATTTGCTTTCCCTGAGTACCCTTGATTTCCAAGTCTTGGGTGAAGCGCAATAGCATCTATCTCTGCTGCTTCAGCCTGTTCCGCAACAAGCAAAAAATTTTCATCATTCATTCCAAGTCGCATCTTTAATGTAACAGGCTTCTTAGTCTGCTTTTTCATTGTGCACAAAATTTTTCCTATAATTATTGGATTATTCATTATGGAACAGCCGTATTTGCCTTTTAGTGCTTTTGGTACTGCACACCCACAGTTAAGATCATACCCTGCAAAGTTTTCAGGAAATTTTTTTTCAACAAACTCAATTGCTTTCCCAAAATCCTCTGGATTGGAGCCGAATAACTGAAGAAACACAGGTTTTTCTTTTTTATTTACTTTAAGCATTGCCTCTGTTTTTTTATTTTTCATAACCAAGGCCTTTGCTGAAATGAGTTCAGTATAAACAAGCGCTGCACCATATTCCTTACAGAGGGTGCGGAATGCAAGATTAGTATAATCTGCCATTGGCGCGAGGAACAACTCTCCATCAAGCTTCAAAGACCCTATGTTTTTCATAGTAAAAATAAGTAAAAGAAGTTTTAAAACAAAACCACTTATTCTAGTTAATTCAAAGTTATTACAGCATCAACTGCATAACAACCGTTTTCTGTTACAATCACTGGGTTAAATTCAATTTCCTTTATTTCAGGATAATTATGTACAATGGATGAAAGCAGTTTGATTATTTTTTTCAGTGATTCTAAGTCATATTTCTTTTTTGTTCTGTATCCTTGAAGGAGTTTTGTTCCTTTTACTTCCTCCATCATTTCATTCAAATCAGAATCATTAATAGGCGCTATTTTTTGCGATATGTCTTTCATTATTTCTACAAATATTCCTCCAAGACCATAAGTAATTACTTTCCCAAACTCTGTTGTTATTGCTGAAACAAGAACTTCTTGCCCAAAAATCATTTCTTGAACGGCTAAGGAAGGAGAAATTTTTAATTCATTTGTTTTTACAGCCATTAAATCAATATATTTTTCAAGCTCGGTCCTGTTCTTGATATTTGCTTTTACCAACCCATAATCTGTTTTATGCGCCAGCCCTGTTGCTGTTTTTAATGCAACGGGATAATTTATTTGCGAAAAATCCAATTCTTCTTTTTTTTCAAAGAAAATTGTTTTAGGGACAAGAATTCCTGAATTTTTTAATAATGAAAAAGATTCTTCAAGGGTTAACTGTTTTTTCCCACGAAGAATTTTTTTTATGCTTTTATCAATTATTATTTTTTGCTCAAACGCTTTTTTTACAGGTTTACTATCATAATATTCTTTTAATCTTGATAATGCCTTTATTCCTCTTTCAGGGGTTTCAAAATCAACCACATCATGCTCTTTCAAATAACGCCGAGGGTTTGCTACTGCTGTACCCCCTAAAAAAGAGCATATTATAGGTTTGTGTTTGTTCAATGCTGCAACTATATCCGCAACTCTTTCAGGGTTAGTCATGCTTTGAGGGGTAAGCAAAGTATAAACAATATCTATTGCTGGATCACTTTGAAGCATTTTTAATGCGGTCCTATAATCAATAGGCTTTGCATCTCCAATCAAATCAAGCGGGTTTGAGGGATGAGGGTTTATTTGTTTTACTGCCTCAAATGTTTTTTCACTAAAAGTAGGCAATTCAAATTTATGTACTGATGCTGAATCCGCAACAATTACCCCTGGCCCTCCAGCGTTTGTTACAACTGCAAGCTTGAATCCTTTAACTCGCCTTAATTTCGAAAGAAGTTTTGCCATGTCAAAAAACCCTTCTATTGAATTTATCCTGATTATATTCGCTTTTTTGCATGCCACGCTAAAAATATTATCATCAACACTTAATGCACCGGTGTGTGATGATGCTGCTTTTTGTCCTTCAGCTGATCTGCCTGCTTTTATCAAAACAACGGGTTTTTTCTTTGCGAGTTTTGCTGCTTCTTTTAAAAATAATTCTGCATTTTTTACTGACTCCATGTAAACGAAAACAGATTTTGTTCGAGGATCTTTTGCAAGATAAGAAAAATAACTCGCTTCGCTTAGGAAAGATTTGTTTCCTGTTGAAATAAATTTGCTGAAACCTATTTTTTCTTGCCTTGCCCAATCAAGAATTGCTGTGCATAAGGCCCCTGATTGTGAAACAACCGCAATATTTCCTTGTTGAGGAAAAGTTGCTGAAAATGAACCATTAAAGCCGTCCTCTGTATTTATTATCCCTAAAGTATTCGGCCCCACAACCGCCATATTGTTTTCTTCAATTATTTTTCTCATTTCTTCTTCAAGTTTTTTTCCCTCCACTCCTGTTTCTGAGAAACCAGCAGTTATTATTACTGCATTTTTTATTCCTTTTTGAGCACACTCTTTCAAAATAGAGGGGGCAAATTTTGCAGGCACGCATATTATTGCAACATCAACAGGTTTATTGATTTTTGAAACAAATGGATACGCATTTATTCCTTGAATTTTTTTTTCATTTAAATTAACTGGATATACTTCACCGGAAAAATCTGCTTCGGCGAGATTCTTTATTATTGCATATCCCACTTTTCCGGGATTATTTGATGCTCCAATGACTGCCACACTTCGAGGATTAAACATCTTATCTAATTCAAAAGGAACTAACTTTCTTGCCATGAAGAACTAACACATTAAGAGTATTAAAATGTTTTCTGATAAAGAATAATGGGGCTGGGTAAATACCAGCACTAAAAGGGCTTGTAGTATAGCGGTAGAATACGCCCTTCGCATGGGCGGGATGCGGGTTCAACTCCCGCCAAGTCCATTTGAATAATAGAAAAAGGATTACTCTTCTTCAGCAAATTTCTTAATAGCATCAAAGTTTTCCACAATGAGTTTTGCTTTGCCTTTCCCAAATTGAAACGGAAAATTATCTGCTTCAGTTCTTTTCAGGATTATTAATTTGTTTCCTTTGAATTCACCGTATTCTACTACCATTAAACCACCTTATTATACAAATTTATTTGCAAAACCTTAAAAAAGTACTTAAATATTTGTACCCTTAATTTAATCATGGAAAACCAGAGAATTGCTTTAGCTTATTCTATCAAAGACCCTGCTGGTGTGCTGGTTGCAAAAAAGATTGAGGAAATAGGAAAGCCAGATTGGGCAGAATTTTATTGTTTTGAAGAGGATATAATTTTTATTAATCCTGAGAAAATAAAGGAAAAAGAGATTATTTTTTTGTCCCGCCACCAAAGTGAATCAGGAACAAAAAGTCTTACAGTTCATTCAATAGGTAATTTTGGAGAAGCAAAATTTGGCGGAAAAGCAAGAGAATTATGCGGGGCAATGCCAAAGGTTTGTGCGAATTATTTGAGGACATTAAATGAAAAAAATGTTTCTTCAGGACTGGTAAAGCAAGGATTTGTTGTAACTATGGAGGTTACTCACCACGGCCCTTTTTCTAACAAAAAATGTTTGTTCATTGAAATTGGCAGCACTCCTGCTGATTGGAAAAATGAGTTGGCCGCAGAAATTATTGCTGAAACGGTAGTTAATGAAACACTTAAAGAAAATAATGATAAAATAGTTGTTGGGCTTGGTGGGGGGCATTATTCCCCTGATTTTTCGAAACTTGTGCTCCGTCAACCTTATTCATTTGGACATATTTGCCCTAAACACCAGTTAGAGAATCTTAACAAGGACTTGTTGAAACAAATGATTGTAAAGAGTGGTGCACAGGAAATTATTTTGGATTGGAAAGGATTAAAAGAAAATAAAGAACGCATGGTTGAGTTGTGCAAAAAAACTGATTTGCCTTTTCAGCGTGTGCAAACCTTGTTGAAATAAAATTCAATTTTTTTATTCATTTCTTTTCAGGTAATATTCCTTGAATTTTGCAAGAGCTTTTTTTCTCATCCCTATTTCTATTTTTTTTTCGTGAGTCATTTCTGATAACACTTTGTCAAATCCTTTTGGCTTAAAAATCGGGTTCCAACCAAAACCATCATTCTTACCAGGTTTTGCTATATCTCCTAACATTTCTCCTTCAAAAAACTTTATTTGCTTTCCATTAGAATAAGCAAAAATACATTTACCTTTTGCAGAAGTTTTACCTAGTTTTTGCGTTGCATTGTAGATTTCTTCAAGACCCCAGCCTTTAATGAACCATTTAATTAATGGGCCTGGTAATTGGCCAAATGCATCAATGTACAAGGAAGTGTCTTCAACTAAAAATTCTCCTTTGTGTTTAGATTGTGCTTCTTTTAGCTTGTGCTCTAACACTTTGGCAAAATCAATTTCCTGAATTTCATTTAAATCTATTTCTAATTGCTCAATTTTTATTTCTGGAGCAAGAATGTCCTTTACTTGGGCAAACTTGTATTTGCTTCCGGTAATAAAATAGAGCACCATAAACAAGATTTATTCCAAAAAATAGTTAAATGCTTCGGAAATTAAAATAACACATCAAAGGTTTTTTTTCCTTCTATGCTTTCCATAAAAGAATAGCGTGCATCAACATATTCTTGTATCTTCTTTATTATTTCTGGAGTAAGGTGCTTGAATCTTCCTTGAATCATTAAGTATTCTTCAACAGGTTTTTTCTCTGCTGGCTTGTAATTGAATTTAAGCACCCCATTTTCTATTTCATACAAAGGGAATACATTTGTGTCCATTGCTTTTCGTGCAACATCCATTGTAGAGGAGGAATCTATTTTCCACCCAGGAATACAAGGAACCATTATGTGTAAAAATGAAGGGCCCTCTGTGTTCAATGCTTTTTGTACTTTCATTTTTAAATCAAATAAATTTGCTACGCTTGCACTTGCAACATACTTTGCTCCGTGCGCAGCAACAATAAAAGGCAAAGGTTTTTTTGGTTGTTGTTTTCCAGGAATTACTTTCCCAGCAGGGCTTGTTGTTGTGTTTGCATAAGGAAAGGTTGCTCCACTTCTCTGTATTCCTGTATTCATATAAGCTTCATTATCAGTTACTATGTGCAGTATTTTGTGCCCTCTTTCCAGTGAGCCGCTTAGTGCACCGAATCCTATATCAAACACGGAACCGTCTCCCCCTATTGAGATTACATTTGTTTTTTTGTCTCCTTTCATGTTAAGCGAGGCTCTTACTCCGCTTGCTACTGCTGCCGCATTCTCAAATGCACAGTGCACCCAAGGTAATTCCCATGCTGTTTCAGGATACTGGGTTGAAATTACTTCCATGCATCCTGTTGCTTCAACAACTATTGTATCAGCACCCGCCGCTTTCATTATGTGTCTTAATGCAATTGCTTCTCCGCATCCTGCACAAGCCCTGTGTCCTGAAGCAAAAAATTCTTTTTCTTCTATCCCAAGTATCGCCATTTTTTCACAATCCCTTTACATACTTTTTTTTATTCTCCTGAACTTAAGTCTTTTACCTTCTCGTTTATCAATTAATTTTGCTGCTTTGTACTGCCTTGTTGCAATAGCCCCTTTTACTGCCCCTCTTCCTGCTTTGGAAAATTCCGTTGGACTTGGGAAATCTTTAGTCTTCCCTGTAAGAAATTTCAAATACTTTGTCTCTCGTCCCTTTTCGTATGCTTCTTTTAGTTCTTTTTTATTCAACAGGTTTTTTCTCAGTAATCTTTCTAATTTTTCTTGCTCTGCAACGCTGCGCACCTGCCCGCTTAATGGAATCCTTCTTTGATTTACATAACCCATATCATCAACTCAAATCATTCATTTATTTTGCCTAAACATTTTTCTTTACTTGCAGGGTATTGTGAATATATTTCGCAAATGCTTGGATCTGTGTACTTGCAAGTATGTGTAAATTTGTCTTTGCAGTCAACAATTGTGCATCTTACATCATCTTCTTGCTGGTAAGGCGTTGGCATTCCTCCGCAATCAAACAATAGCTGCTTGTTTGCATCATAAAATTCTATGGGTTGGTCTTCTGCAAGAAATTCATAATTCTGAACATATATTTTTTCCCCATTCAAATCACATTGTGTAACTGATTCAACAAGCCCGCTGGCAAAATTAATCCCGCAAAAAGCATTCATCGCAGAATCAATTGATTTATTTGTATCTACAAGAATATTTTGTTTTCCATCTGCTGAATTGTTTTGCGCAAAGTTTTGCTGCCAGATAATAACAGCCACTAAAAACACAAGTAATACTAAAATTACTCCGAACCCAATTTTTTTATCCATAAAAATCACTTTAACCAAAACCCTTTTTTTCCCTGCATTAGTGCTTCAAATGCAAATAAAATTCTTTTTCTGTCAATGTCTCTTCCGCCTAATCCCGCAACGAATCCCTCTACTTTTACTTTTTCTTCTTTCAGTGCGGCTTTTACATCAATTGTTAATGCCCCCTCATATCCTAAAGATACGTGCCTGTCAATTACTCCTAATGCTTTGAGATTTTTGCATGCTTTTTTTATTTCTTCTACAGGGAACGGCCTTATTGTTTTCAACTTTATTAGACCAACTTTTTTTCCTTTTTTGCGCAATTCTTCTATCACAACACGCGTTGTGCCTGCTGCTGTACCAACCGCAAGTAATGCATATTCGGCATCTTTCATTTCAACTAATTCCATTAATCCGTTTCCATAGGTTCTCCCAAATTTTTTCGCAAATTCTTCATGCACTTGGGAAATTATTTTAAGCGATTCATCCATTGCTTCCTGGTATTGTTCTTTGAACTCAAAGTAAGTTGCAGGGGTTGCAAATGCGCCAAAACTTTTAGGCGAAGATATGTCCAAGAAATCGTGTGGTTTGTATTCTGGCAGGAATAAATCAACTTTTTCCTGGTCTTCTATTTGTAATGGCTCATATACATGGGATAATGAGAACCCATCTATGCACACCATTACTGGCAAGCAGACTTTTTCAGTTTCTGCTATTTTGTACGCCATTATTGTTGTATCAAATGCTTCTTGTGCTGATTCACAGTAAAGCTGTATCCAGCCTTGGTCTCTTTCGCTCATCGCATCTGAATGATCATTCCAAATGTTCAACGGTCCCGATAATGTTCTGTTTGCTACTGCCATTACTGCTGGAAACCTTGAAGCAGAGATTATTGGCAAAATTTCGTGCATTAATGCTAATCCTTGTGATGCTGTTGCAGTAAAACTCCTTAACCCCATTGCATAAACACCATATAGTGCACTTGCGGCACTGTGCTCTGATTCAACATGAATCATTTCTGCATCTAATTCGCCATTAAACACGTACTCTGCTAATCTTTCCGGAACAAGTGTGCTTGGAGTTATTGGATACATTGGCAGCACTTTCGGCCTGCACAACTTTACTGCATTTGCAATCGCATCTGCTCCAGAAATCACAACTTTTTTTACCATAACAATCACATAACTTAACAAATAACTTCAAATTAACTTAACTTGCCTCACTAAACTAATTTATTTTTCCTCCACTTTGTGGCTTATTGCTTTTACAGGACATTCTTTTTCACAAAGCAAACATCCTTTACAATAATCATAATTTACTTGAAATCTTCCTTCTTTATCTTTGTATACTGCGGCATCAGGGCAAGTCATCCAACATTTTGCACACTTAATACATTTTGCCTGATCAATACTCGGTTTGAATGTTCTCCACTCCCCTGTCTTATAATTTTTTGTTGAACCAGGATTTGAAATAACTGCTCCTTTAGTTATTTGAATACCTCCTATCTTAATTTCTTTTTTTGTCATAAAAATCATTTCTTTGCATTTTCATATACTTCTCTTATTGCGTTAATATTTTTTTCAACTAAAGGTCCTTTTGAGCCCATTTGTTGTTGTATTGCCTCTTCTAATCCTTTTAATGAAACTTCTTTTGTTAGTGCTGCAAACGCACCTAATGAAGCTATATTCACAAATGGTTTTCCTATTGTTTTCAAAGCAATTGATGTGATGTCAATGCACTTTATTTTTGCTTTCGTGTTCAATGAAACTTCGCATGATTTTTTGTTTGAATTAATTATTATCATTTCTTTTATTTCCTGGTCAAGGTTTTTGAGTAAAGTTGAATCAAGTATTATTGCATAATCCGCTTCGTACACTTGTTCTCTCAAATTAATTACTTTTTCATCTATTCTGCAGTAACTCTTTACCGGCGCCCCCATTCGTTCTACTCCAAAATTTGGGAATGCTTGTGAGTGTTTGCCGTCCTTGAAAGCCGCTATTGCAAGAACCTGCGCACTAGTAACCGCGCCCTGCCCCCCTCTTCCTAAAAAAATTATTTGTTTCATTTAACCACTATCAACCTGTAAAAACTGTGAATTTCAATGTTTAAAAACGTGCTTGTGCAAAAAGCACTCTTAAAGCTTTATTTTTGTATCTTTAACATTTTTTCCTGTCAAAACTTTTTCTATGTTTCCTTTTGTGAATAAATTAAATATTTCCGCTGGCGTTCCATTTAATTGTTCAGAAAGTTGTTCTAGTTTTCCTTTCATTCCACCAGTTACATCAACGGATTTTGATTCGCCTACTTTTTCAAGGATTTTTGGAACGTTTCCTCTTGTTATTTCTTCAATTAGTTCGGCTTTTGCATCAACTTTTGGATCTACGGTAAATATTCCATCAACATCAGTGCCCATTAATACTTTTTTTGGTTTGAAATGTTTTGCTAATTGAGCAATTACTTTGTCTCCGCTCATTACACTCCACTTGAGGTTATCATCTTTTACCATTATTCCTGTTGTTATTGGAACACTTCCTTCATTCAACGCTTTCTCATAAAGAGTAAAATCAAATTTAATTATTTTTTTATCGCTTTGTTCGCAAACTTCGTAACCTGGAATGAGTTTTGTTTTTACTCCTTCTTTCTCAAGTGCTTTTGCAACTGATTGCCCCACAAAATTGCAATCTTTGTTTGTTTTTTCCACTCCTTTCATTTGTTCTTCCGTTGTTATCCCATTATTCAAATTGTACATTTTTACGTTTGTGTGCCCGAATGGTCCTACCCCACAAACTAAAGCAACTTTCATTTGTTTTTTCTTCATCGCACTCGCAAGTTCTTTTGCACATTGTTTAAGTATCTCTTTATTTATCTCAAATTTGTTGTCCGCTTTTTTGGTTATGGAAGAACCCCCAAATTTAACTACAAACAAGTCAGTCATTCAATCGCCTTAGGAAAGATTAAATAAAAAAATTATTGAATTTCAACAATTGCTTTGTCTCCGTCGACTTTCATCTTTTGCCCTGTTTTGATTTGTGTTATATCTATTTTGTCTACACAAGGTATCTCTGATATTATTGCGCCTACTGCAACTATTGTTTCGCATTCGGAATTGATTATTGCTTTTGGGGCTGTGCCTTGTTTTTTCATTCTGTACAACGCATAGCTTCCTACTGTTGAACCTTTCCCTTGGGGAAAAACAAGTATTTTTCCTGTTATTGACTGGCCTTCAAGCTCATGACCCGCTTCTGCCACTTTTCCTGTGTCAGGGTCAACTCCTCCAAAAAAAGAGATTCCTTGTTTTGACACAAGCGCTTCTCCTTCTGCTTTTCCTGCACAAATTTTTCTTCCGTTGAGTGTAGTCATTGTTTCATCTCCTTGCATGCTTCTTCTACAATTTTCTCTACCGGCATTATTTTTATTTTAAATTTGTTTTTTGCTGCTGCATAATAGCACCCTTTTGCTGAATCTGTTGCTAAACACTTGAATCTTCCTTTTATTGGCGCAACGACACAACATGTGTCTGCAGCGAATTTTGCCCCAGCTTCTTCAATTGTTTTTGAGTAGCCCACAGCATCAGCAATTCTTTTTGTCGGCCTTGCTGTTGTTACCCAAAATTCTTTCTTGACTTTTTTTCCTTTCAATAATTCCGCTAGTTTTGCTATTTCTTTTATGCTTGCGTGCGGGCACCCCACACTCACAAAATCTACTTCGCAGTCATCGTTCATTGATTTTAATGCGTTTTCAATATCTTCTTTTGTTATAATAATTTTTTCTTTTGGGGCTTTTGTTTTGTTTGGAGTTATTCCTTTCATATGAAAAATTGCTGCTCCGCCGTAAGTAGCAATGCTTGCTGAAAGGCTTTTTAATTCCTCAATGGTTGCTTCTTTCACTCCTACTATGTACGCTGGTTTGTCTTTGATTTTTTCCCCAATTGCTTTTCCGAGTGCACCAAATCTTTCTGTTCCTCTTCCAAGTCCTTTAACCATTACTTTTATTCTTGCTTGTCTGTTTTCATCTAATTGCATTCCATACAAAGGAGTTTTTCCTGTAAGGGCTGCTGCTAATGCGCTTGGCCCGCCTTCTCTATTTGTCCTTGCCCCTAAAACTGAATTTGCGTAAGCAACTGCACTGCTTTCGCTCCAAGCAATATGCTGGTTGAAGTGAGGAGAATTTCCTACTAAATAAGGTGTACAGGTGCAGGTAGTAATTATTCCCATTTTTGCAAATGCTTCAATTACCATTCTTTGTTTTACTGCAAATTCTTCCGAAATTCCTAGTGTTTTGTAATTTTCTAAATCCATTCCTGCCGGGTTTAGTGTTGTGAGCACTTTTACTTTTCCATCTTTTGCTAATTCACTTAAAAATTCTAATCCTGCGTCACCAAGGTTGTCATAACTTACTCCTGCTATTTGCACGCTTTCCACATCAACCAGTTTTTTTGCATTATAAATTTCTCCTAATGCAACCAAAATCTCCATGGATTTTTTTACTGCACTACCTTGTTTTCCCTCAAGCATTTCCTTTTCTTGTTTAGTTAAATCCATATAAAACCCTACCATTTTCATAAATATTTTTTTATATCAAATTCAGGAAATTTTGTTCTCGTCATTTTTTGTACTTTGTCTAGACACATTGTTAAATCGAATCCTGCTTTTGCGGTTTCTCTTGTTATTTGGTCTGCGCTTGCATCAAGTGAGGATCCCTTTTGTTTTGTAAATATGTACAGGTTCTTGTCAGCTTGGAATCTTGTTGCCATTGCCCATTCCACTTCCAATGGATTGTAAATATCTATGTCATTGTCTACAACAAAGAAGTGTTTTCCTGAGGTGTGCCCTTTCATTGCCGCATCAATTGTTTTCTTTCCGTCTTCCTCATTTTTCTTATTAATTTTTATTATTACGTGGAACCATGCGCTCCCGCCCGGGTTAACACTTACATCAATTACATCTACTCCTGCTTTTTTTACTTCATTAAATACTGTTGGTTCTCTTGGCATCCCCATCAGGATTTTGTGTTCAAATCCTCCTGGTAAGAGTGCGTGCCAAATATAATTTGGTCTTACATAAATTTTTTCTACAGTGAATACTGGTTCTTGCCTTATTATGTCTGAAGTGCCCGTTAAGTCAACGAATGGACCTTCAGAATGTTTTTCATTTAAATTTAGGGCGCCTTCCATTATTACTTCTGCATCTGCAGGAAGCAATGCATCAAACAATTTTGCTTTTACTGTGTCTATTGACTGAATGGAGTTTGCTATTTCTAATTCATTTACCCCTAATGTTGGAGCCATTGCTGCTGCTAAAGCTGTTTCTCCACCAATCCCAATGCAGTAAGCTGCTTTCATTTGTCCATTATTTTTCTTGAGTAATTCCATTGTGTTTCTTTCAAGTATTCTAAATGCAAGTTTATTTTTTCCTATTACCATTCCTCTATGGTAGCAGACATTTTGCCCTATTGTTGCATCCCTTACTATTACTATTCCGCTCGAAACATAAGGTCCACCGTCTTTCTCAGTGTGAACTAAAATTGGTAATTTTTCCAAATCAACTTCAATCTCTGTGTGATCAGTTTTTGAAACAATTTGTGGTTTTGTCGGATTATTTAGTGCTTTAATCATTTTTGGAACAAGGTCTTTCACTTCACAACCAAGGTACTTTGCCACCTTTTCTTTCGAGGCAAAAACATTTGCCACAACCCTATTTTGGGATTCTTTTATTTTGTTAAACATTATACTTTTGTCGCCTGCGGAGTAAATTATTCCGCTTGCTTCCAAGTTTTTTGACACGGGCTTACTTATTACATAATCTGTTTTTGCTACAAAATCACGGAAACTCATAAAATCACCTTTTTTTGCTTTCCCAGCGTACGAATGTATTATTGGTAATCCCTAATAAGTCTAATGCTTTCCCTGTAATAAAGTCCTCTATGTCAGATATTTTTTTTGGTTTGTGGTAAAACCCTGGGCTTAGTGGGAAAATTATTGCACCGTATAAGCTTAGCTTCCACAGGTTTTCAAGCGCTGGCCCGCTTAATGGGGTTTCTCTTACCCCTATTACTAATGGTTTTTTTGTTTTTAACATATTGTCCGCACATCTTGTGATTAATGTACTTGTGTGCGCATGCACTATTTCTGAACAAGTTTTTATGCTTGCAGGAATTATTATCATTCCATCAACTAGAAAAGAACTTGAAGAAATGCTCGTCGCTAAGTCTTTGTTTGAATAAGTTTTTTTCGCAAATTTTTTTAGTAAAGAAATTTTCTTGCCTGTTTCTTCTTTAAATACTTCTCCCGCCCATTCGCTTATAACTAAGTGTACCTCAACTTTTTTTTCTTTAAGCTCCTTGAGTAAGGCGAGCGCATAATTTGCCCCTGAAGCCCCTGTTACAGCAACAATTATTTTCATAAAATCAACAAAAAAACTATTTTTTAATTTGTTTTAAAAAAAACTAATTTATTTTTGCTTTTATTGCTCTGAACCCTTTTGTTTGCAGTGAAACAATTATTTTGTTTTGTTGTGCTTCATTTTCGCATAGAACCAAAACATTTCCTCCGCACCCAGCACCGGTTAGTTTCGCTCCTAATGCCCCTTCATATAAAGAAATTTTTATTATTTGTTCTATTTCTGGACTTGAAACCCCTATTTTTTTAAGTAATTCTTGGTTTTGGTTCATTAGTTTTCCTATTTCTTGTATTCCCCCATAACTTAATTCTTTTTTTGCTTTTGCGACAATTTTTTTTGCTTCAGAAAAAATTTTCTTATACTCTTCAGGATTTTCTTCTTTCCTTTTTTTTACCCCTGCAACAGCCTCCTTCGTGTCGTGCTTTATTCCTGTGTCCACAATAACTAACAATAATGGTTTCCCTGTTTTGAAAGGCTTTATTTTGTTTTTTCCACCTTCCATATTTTTTTCAAACCACACTAATGAACCGTATGTTGCACAAGTATTATCTATTCCTGATGGGGCACCGTGTGAGATGCATTCTCCTTTGTATCCTACTTCATTTATTTTTTCATCCTTCCAACCTAACTCAAACAAATTATTCATTGCTCTTGCTATTCCTACATTTAGGGCTGCTGAGTAACCCATTCCACCACCAGGGGAAAAAGTTGAGTTTATCATAAATTTTATTCCTTTTTTTTGAACAAATTCTTCTTCTTTAAACATCGCATTGAATAACTTGCATTTTATGTGTTCTGAATTTTCTTTCATCGATACTTTTTCTTTGAATACTTTGTCATCAAAAACAACATCATCAGAATCCTTTACTTTTTGTACTTCTACTTGAACAAATTTATCCAGTGCAGATGCTATCCCCGGCAAACCATAAACGACAAAGTGCTCCCCAAAAAGAATCACTTTTGCATACCCTTTCCCTACCACAGACATCCATTTCACCAATAAAATTAATCTCTAATCAAAAAATATGCTATTATGAAAAATACTATAAATGGCGTTACCCCATATAAGAAGAATTGAATTAATGCATCTTGTATTGTTAGGCAGTTGCATGCGTTGCATAAAAAAAATCCTCTCATTTTTCCTGCAGCACAAGTACTAGCTAAACAATCGCAGGGGGTTGTGGCAAATAAAGGAAGATAGGCTATGAAAAATAATATTAGTGCAAGGAATGTTCGAAGAATAGTATTTTTTATTGTACTTAAATTCATTTTTGAGCCTCAAGAATTAAAATTTTGGAATAAATTTTGTTCCGTAGTGTATTATTCCTTTTTCCCCACTTTTATAAAATTTCCTAAATACTCCTTCTACTTCCATTCCTTGTTTTAAGTCTTCGTATTTGCAGTCAACTATTTGTCCTGTTATGCGAGCCCCTTCAACTAAATCAATTATTGCTATACAATAAGGGGTTTGGCTTGCAAATACTTCTGGGCCGGCATGTATTTGGGTAAAAGAAACTATTTTTCCTTTTCCACTGAAATCCATTTCAGCAAAGTCTAGGTTTCCGCACGGGCATAACCCTTTTTTTTCAAAAAAGGTTGCACCACATTTAGTGCATTTATACCCTTTCAGTTTGTATCTATCATTGTAATTTCTCCATCTTATTATTGGGCTTTCTCGAAACATTTTTTTCACTCCATTAAGTAACCAGTATTAATAATTAAATTTTTTTCTTAAAATTGTTTCTTTTTATTAGTGATTCTTGCATTTGTTTATTTTCTCTCCACTTTTTTGCAATTTTCCATCTTTGCCCTACTTCACTTTCTTCCTGTTCTTCTCTTTTTTTTGTACAACCTAGTCTTTGTGGATTTTCTTCTACTTGCTCTTCTTTTCCACCAAAAATGTTTTTTAATTTTTCAAATACCCTTGTCATATTTTCACCTTTTTTATAAATTTTATTTCATTTTCCTGAATACGTGTATGCAAGCTGTTGCTCCGCTTCCTCCAACATTATGTGTTACCCCTATTTTTGCGTTTGTTACTTGTCTTCCTTTTGCTTCTCCTCTTAATTGCATTGTTGCTTCTACTGCTTGTTTTATTCCTGTTGCCCCCACAGGGTGTCCGCATGCTTTTAATCCCCCAGAAGTATTTATTGGGTGTTTACTGTCAAAGTAAGTTTCTTTGTTTTCATATAACTTGTATGCTTCTCCTTCTTTTGCAAAGCCTAGTGCTTCTACTGCCATTATTTCTGCTATTGTAAAACAGTCATGCACTTCTGCAAATGAAACATCTTTTACTGTTATTCCTGCTTGCGCATATGCTTGTTCTGCAGCTTTTTTTCCCGCAGGAATTGAAGTTAAAGTGCTTCTTCTTGCTAAAGATAATGAATCTGTTGCTAAGCCTGAACCAGTAATATAAACTTCTGAATTCATTTTTTTAGAAATTTTTTCATTTGCAATTATTATTGAAGCTGCTCCATCTGTAATTGGAGAGCAATCAAATAAAGTCAGTGGGTTTGCAACCATTGGAGCATTTAACACTGTTTCTTTTGTTATTTCGTTTTTGAATTGGCAATAAGAATTTCTTGCGCCGTGGAAATGATTTTTTACTGATACATCAGCTAATAAGTCTCTTGATAATTTTGGGTACTTGGAGAGGTAAGCATTTGCAAGCAAAGCATATAATCCCGGAAAGGTTAATCCATTGAATCCTTCTAGCTCTTCATCTCCTGCTCCCATTAATGTTGTGGTTACTTGTTCTGTTGAAACATCAGTCATTTTTTCTACGCCTGAAACCATTACTATTTCTGCTGCTCCGCTTTCGATTGCTTGTATTCCTTGGCGTAATGCTAATGAACCTGAGGCGCATGCTCCTTCTACTCTTAGACTTGGTTTGTCAATGTTCAGATTTTCTGTAGCCATTGCTCCTATGTGTAATTGCCCTGAGAGTGAGTCTCCGCACATGTTTCCAGTAAATAAGGAATCTATTTGTTGTGGAGCTATTTTTGCATCGTTTAGTGCACGTAGTTGTGCATCAAGGAGAAGCTCGCGTAAGCCTCTGTCCCAGATTTCACCGAACTTGGTAATCCCAATTCCTAATATTCCAACTTTCATTTTTTATCACTTAAAAAATTCTTTTAATTTTTCTGCAAATTTCTCATTAACTATAAAGTGAAGTGTTTTCCCGTTTTTTAGTTTCATTGAAACTCTTTTTTTGCCTGACAAAGAAACATTTGTTACTTTAAATGCTTTAACCTCTTTTTTGTTTATTATTGTTCGCTCTATCTGTGGCTTCCCTCCTGCACTTAAAACCCGTTTTGCATATTCTTCTATTATAAAATCTTGCCCGTAAATCCCTATTGCTTTTTTTTGTTTTTTTGCGGGGCTTTTCCTGCCTGCTTTTATTTCTTGCTCTGCTTCAATCATACTCCATGAAAAAGGGGGTTTTCCTTTTTCAATATTTTTTAACGACACCTCTTGTACTTGAGGCATCATTTTTCCAAAAACTCTTTTTGTTGGTATTACTGTTGCTCCGAGCTCAACCCCACTTGTAGCAACGAGTTCTCCAGCAGAATTCATCACAAGTCTTGACTTTTTGGAATCAATAACTTGTTGTCTCATTCCTGGATTTCTCTTTAAATCCGCTTCAATTAAATATTGCGCTAATTTCTGGGCAACTGCATGTTTTTGCCTTGCTTCTTTTGAAAATAATCTTTGCGCTAACGAGAGGTGCCCTGCTTTTTTAAGCACTACTGCAGCTTCTTCAGAGTAATTTCCTTTGGTTATTATTTTCCTCATTTTTTCACCTAATGTATTTCTTCCATATGCGCTACATATTCGGGGTAAGTTAAATATTCTTTTCTTGCAACGTAATCATTTGTTGTTTTTGCTTTTTTTTGCGCTTCCACTATTTTTTCTGTGCAGGTAAGAATAAATGAATCCGAGCCGGAACCTGAACCATAAGAAGTAACCAGTATTTTATCACCTGGTTTTGCTATATCCAGTACTGATGCTAACCCTAATATTGATGAACCTGAGTATGTGTTGCCGATTTTTGTTACAATTAATCCTGGTGTTATTTGTTCTTTTGTTACCCCAAATATTTTTGCTACGCGTAAAGGAAATTTTCCATTAGGCATGTGGAATACAACGTACTTAAAATCCGTTATTTGCATTCCACTTTTTTCCAAAATCATTTTTGTTGAGCTTACCACATGTTTGAAGTATGCTGGTTCTCCTGTGAATCTTCCTGCATGAGAAGGATAAGGTTGTAGTGCTCTTCTCCAAAAATCGGGAGTATCTGTTGTGAATGAACAAGTATAATCTATTGTTGCTACAGATTCTTTGTTCGAACCTATAATGAATGCTGCTCCACCTGCTGCTGCACTGTATTCTAATGCATTTCCTGGTTCTGCTTGGCTTGTATCTGCTCCGATGCTTAACCCATATTTAACCATTTTTGAGTCAACTAGCCCTGAATTAATTTGAATTGTTGCGCTTCCTGCTTTGCATGCGAATTGTGTGTCAAGTGCGGTGTAAGAATTTCCAATGTCAAGCGCTTCACCTACAATTGATGACGTTGGTTTTACTGCATATGGATGAGACTCGGAACCAACATATACTGCCCCTATTTCTTTTCTATTTATTTCTGCTCTAGCTAAAGCATTTCTTGCCGCAGCCACAGAAATTGTTGCAGTGTCCTCATCTTTTCCGGGAACACTTTTTTCCACTAATCCTAATCCTTCTTTTATTGAGGAAGCGTTAGCGTGCTGAACCATGGCTATTTCTTCTACAGTAATTCTGTACTTTGGTATGTATGCTCCCCATCCTACTATTCCACTCATAAAATCAACTCAACTTTCAAAATTTCCTCATTAATTTTAATTCCTCAATTATCTTTCTTGCCGCACCGCCCCAGGAGTGTGGTCCAGTGACACTAGCACTAGTCCTATATATTGCTTCATCCGATACTTCACTTGAAACTGCTTTTGAGATAAGGGACAGATTTTCTGAACTAACTGGTATTTTAGCTTTCCTCATTTCCTTAATTAACTCGGCAGTTCTTTTTCTTAAAGCATATTCTGAAGCGCTTGCCCCACTAAGTTCTTTAGCAACTAACACTCTATTTTTCTTAAAGCGTTCTGCTCTTGCCTTTATAGCCGCCCCAGCATTAATAGTTTTAACACCCATAATATTATCATACTCTTTTTTTTCAAAACACTTAATCTCATTCTTGTCTTAACCCCTTTTATTCCTAAGGTTTTCGGTAATCTCTCTTTACCCCCCATCACCACTTAATTAATTCATTTGTTAAATAAAAACTAGTGCTTGCCAGAAGCCAGCACAAACATTTCTCAAAGGAAGGAATATAAAAACCTTTCCAAAAAGACGAAGTTAAATTCGTTGATTGACGTTCGATTTCTTTTTCTTTAGGAACTAATTTAAAAAGAAGTGTTCTTGTTGTTGAAAGTGGATTTAATGTTAATTGAACTTTTTCTTTGCCTTGGAATTATTTCTCTTGCTTCTTTTATAGGGGTTTTTACTCTAGGAATAAGCAATAAGAAAATTGAAAAGTACTTGGAAGCAATGGTTGCTTTTGCAGCAGGCGCCCTCTTAGGAGATGTATTTATTCACTTGATTCCCGAACTAGGGGAAACAGGTTTTTCTACCGAAATTTCAGTTACAATTCTTTTAGGAATGGTTACTTTTTTTGTTTTGGAAAAAATTATTCATTGGCACCATTGCCATCATTTGAAGCATGAAAAGTCCTGTGAATCTTTTGGCTACATGAGTCTTACAGGGGACGCGCTTCATAATATTATTGATGGGCTTATTCTAGGAGGAGCTTTTCTTGTTAACCCTGTTGTAGGGTTTTCTACAGCAATAGCAATTTTTTTACATGAATTGCCTCAAGAGATAGGGGATTTTGGGATTCTTCTTAAAAGCGGTTTCACGAAAAAAAAAGCTCTTATTTTTAATTTTATTATTTCATTAACCTCTTTTTTAGGCGCAATTGTAGCAGTAATTTTAGGCTCATCCATTTCTGGCTTAACAAATTTTTTTATTGCTTTTGCGGCAGGTAGTTTTATTTATATTGCGGGAACAGATTTGCTACCTCAATTGCACAAAAAATTTTCAAAAAAACAGGCTTTGGTGCAAATATTTTTCATTGTTCTTGGGATAACAATAATGGCTTCTCTGCTTTTGATTGAATAAAAAATCCAACAAACCAGAAGAATTAAAAGCTTCAAAGGGACTTTATTACTTACTATGAAAATGCCTCCAATAAGATGGGTTAGAAAAATACGGGCAGAGCGAATTAAAGCAAGCCCTCAGAGGAAAGAATCGCTTAAAACAATTAGCGCAGTGCAGAATGCGGTTAGAGCTAATTTGGCTTCAGCTAAAAAGAATCAGCGCTTTAATCCTACTCTAAGCAAACAAGAAATTCATTTGGCAAATACTTTACAAAGAATAGCTAACCATCACAAAAACACTCTAAGAAAACAACGTGCTCCATTAAAAACAATCATTAAGGCTAGAGCCAGAACGAAGAGAAAAGAGAAACTAATTTTGCTCAAAAATGCCCCTGGTAGGAAAGTTTCTCTTAGAGCAATAAGGGATAAACAAAGAGAAGCTAATGCCAGCAAATATATTTCCAAAACAACAAGGATAAGTCTCTTAAAAAGCCATCATATGGCTGAAGCAGAAAGACAACAAAGATATGTAGATGACACAAAAAAAGTTTTAAAAGAACTGCGAAAAACAATTTAATTCTTTTTACAAATCTTACTCATCAAATTCTAAAAACTATTTTTTGTTTTCACGAATTTCTTTTAGTATTTGTTCTGCTTTTAACTGGTTTATTTCTTTTGCCTCAATCATTTTTTGAGCAAGTAAATCAATTTCATTTTCTTGCGCACCTGCTTGTACTGCAAGGCTTTTTGCGTGTAACTTCATGTGCCCTGCTTGTATTCCTGTTGTAGCTAGTGCACATAAAGCAGCAAAGTTTTGTGCCAACCCTACTGCGGCACCTATTCGGGCTAATTCGCCTGAAGTTTTTATCCCAAGGATTTTAAGTGAGAGTTGTGCCATTGGGTTTGATTTCATTGTTCCGCCGATTGTTGCTAGCACCATTGGCATTTCTATTTCGCCAACCAAATTTCCTTTTTCATCTTTATAGTATTTTGTCAATGATTGATAAGGATGGTTATAAGCAGCGAATGAATGCGCGCCGGCTTCTACTCCACGAAAATCATTCCCTGTTGCTATTGTGAGTGCATCCACTCCATTCATTATTCCTTTATTGTGGGTTGCTGCCCTGAATTGAGTTGCAACTGCATATTCATAAGCATCAAGTATTCTTTCAACTATTTCTTCTCCATTCATCTCTCCATTAGTGCTTTCCTCAAGTTTTTCCTTTGTCCACATGGTTTTTGCCCTCGCTTTTCTATGAATTGCGAGATTCGAAACTATTCTTACCCTGACTTCCCCGCCAGAAATTTCCTGTACTTTTGGAGAAATTTTTTCAGTCATAGTATTAATCGCATTTGCACCCATTGCATCTCTAACATCAACAAGTACTTGTAATGAAATCATTTCGCCCCTGCTTGTCTTGAGTACTTCCCCTTTTATCTCTCTGGGCCCCCCTCCAAATTTAACCAGTATTGGATCTATTTTTTGCATTTCTTCAAGGAGCTCTTTTTTCTTTGAAAGTATTTTTATTAATGAATCTGTTGCGTTCGTGCATTTTACTATTTGTATTAATCCAATCATTACGGGCTCATCAGCAGAGGTTTCGAATCCATTTGAGAGTTTTGCTGCATTACTTGCTGCCGCAACAACACTTGGTTCTTCAATCGCAAAAGGAATAATGTATTCTTTTCCATCTATAACAAAATTTGTTGCTAATCCGTAAGGCAAAGGCATCGTGCCTATTACATTTTCAACCATCCTACCAGCAACAGCAAATGGTAAAGGCCCTTCTTTTTTCAATAAAGCTTTTTCTTGTTCATTTAACGCAAATTCTTTTGCAACTATTTCTTGTCTTTCTGCAATGCTTTTTTTGTAAAACCCTTGAAATGATTTTGAATTCATTTTTTCACCCTTAATTTTCAATAAACCTTTTTTTATAAAATAATTTTTATCCTTTGATCTTAAATATCTTTATTTGAATGGTCGATTTTTGGAACAACTTTTTGACTTTCCTCTACATTTTTTATTCCCATTGCTTCGTTAGCAATTCTTTTATCTAAATATTTTACTATGGCTTGGGATGCTTTTCTACCTGTATCTATTGCATGTATTACTGTTTTTGGTCCATGCACGCAGTCACCAGCAGCAAAAACATTTGGGATTGTTGTTTGAAAATTTTCGTTAATTTCTATACAACCTGTTTTTCCTGTTCTTATTGGCGCTTTTAATGAATCTTCATCGTGTTGCTGACCTATTGCGCATATTACTTTTGTGCATTCAATTGCTCCTTCAGTATGATTTGAGTAAATTACTTTTTCGACTTTTTCTTTTCCTTGTATTTCTTTTACTTTTGCTTCAAAAATAAATTTTACTCCTTCTTCCCTTGCTTCTTCGTAATCTTTTGGTGAAACACTTTTGAAAGCATCTTTTTCTGGAGCTATTGTTACACAGGTTACCTCGCCCCCTAATCTTATTGCGCTTCTTGCTGCATCAACGCCTACATAGCCTGCGCCTACTATAACAACTTTTTCTCCTTTAGATATCATTGGAATATTGCTCTGGTTAAGGTTTACCAAAAATTTCATTGCTGACATTACCCCCTTAAGCCCCGAACCAGGCACATCAAGTAAACGTGATTTTCCAACCCCTGTGCCAATAAATACTGCATCAAATTTTTTTGAAATATTTTCCAGAGACTCTTCCCCTACTTTTGAGTTTGGCTCAAAATCTATTCCTAATGAATGCAAGCCTGAGAGTTCACGAGCAACTACTTCTTTTGGAAGTCTAAAATCCGGAACCCCATATTTCATTACTCCTCCAAAAGAATTTGTGCCTTCAAATACTATCACATGCATCCCTATTTGTGAAAGGAATGCTGCAGTTGCTAAACCTGATGGCCCAGAACCTATTATTGCAATTTTTTTTCCAACTAAATTGCGTCTTGGAGGATAAGGAGAATTATCCCCTATAAATCGTTCTATTCCTCCTATGCATACTGCTCCAGTAGGAGTCTTTGATAAGATACATGAACCCTCGCATTGTTTTTCTTGTTGACATATTCTGCCGCAGATACTTGGGAAAAAGTTTTTTTCTCTAATAATGCCTACTGCTTTTACTATATCTCCTTCCCTAAAGGCTTTAATGAAACCAGGAATATTTACTCTTGCAGGACATCCTTCAATGCATTTCGGAGAAGAACATTGAAGACACCTATTTGCTTCTGACAGGGCTTGTTCTGCAGTAAAACCTGTTTCAACCTCCTTGAAAGTATCTTTTCTTTCATTTAATGAGAGCAATGGAACCTTCATTTAAACACCATATTTTTAATTTGTTTTGAAATTGTTCTTCCAAAGGCAAGCCCAAACGCTCACCAGCGCAAACAACATTTGTGGGGAAGGGAATATAAAAACCTTTCCAAAAAGACGAACAGGGGTTCGGCAAACAACGAAGTGTTTTGTTTTTTAGAAATATTTTCAAACCAGCATACTCAATTTTTTATTGATTGAGCCAATCTTTAAGTTTTCCTAAAATAATAGGTTTTTCTTGATGCAATTCATTAATATCTTTGCACCCAACCAAGAAGGAAGTTATTTCCATTTCTTTTTTAATAGTCCTTAAATAAGCAGTAATTCCTTTAACTCCTTTTTTTTGTTGCGCTTTTATTATTGGCAAAGCCGCCCCCGCAATATCAGCCCCTAATATAATTGATTTCACAGCATCTATCCCTGTGCGTATTCCCCCTGAAGCAATTATTTTTTTATCAGCGCCCTGCAAAGCATTTTTTGTTTCAATTAGCGAAACTGCTGTAGGGATACCAAATTCACTAAAAGTCAATCCATAACTGTTTTTGTGCCTCATTGCATCAACTGTTGTCCAGGAAGTGCCTCCTGCGCCTTGTACATCAATTGCTTTTATTTTTGTTTCCTTTAAAGCCATTGCAAGTTCATAACTAATTCCGTGCCCCACCTCTTTTACATAAACAGGGACAGTAATTTTTTCTGCATACTCCCCTATCTTGGATATTACTCCTGTAAAATCAGTGTCTCCTTCGGGTTGCACTGCTTCCTGCGCAGCATTAACATGAATTGCAAGCGCATCCACTTCAAGCGCTTGAAGCGCTTCATTCACCTGTTCAATAGTAAATTGCTTTAATTGTGCTGCCCCAATATTTCCTGCAAGAAAAATATCTGGAGCTGCATCTCTCACAAAGTAAGTTTCTGTAAGCGAAGGATGCTGAAGCATTGCTCTCATGCTCCCTAAACCCATCCCTATTCCTGTTTCCTGGCAAGCCTGCGCAATATCAAGATTAATTTTTTTTGATTCCTGCGCACCCCCGGTTATTGCTGATACAATAAAAGGGAAAGAAAATTTCTTTCCTAGAAAATCTGTACCCAAATTCACTTCTTTAAAATCCAATTCAGGAAGGGCTTTGTAATTTAATTCAACATCCTCAAGCAAAGTTGTCTTCTTAGTAAAAGAAACATTTTTTTTCGAGCATAATTCTATGTGCTCTATTTTTCTTTTTTCAATCACTGAAACCATTTGAACACCCAAACAACCTTATTACCCTATACTTTATTCATAGTTTATATTTTTCTGTCAACAAGATATTCTGCAAAGCTCTTCAAAGTTTTTTTTGCATTGCTAATAGGAAGAACTTTGTCAACTTTCTTCCATGCTTCAAGCACTAATTCTTCAGCACGTTTTTTTGCATAAGGAATCCCATCATATTTATTTATTATACTAAGCGCTTCTGCAATTATTTTTTCGTCACTTGTGTGTGAATCAAGTATTTCTATTAAACGCTTTTTGTCTTGTTCTGTTGCTTTTTGTAATGTTCTTATTACAATAAGTGTTCTTTTTCCTTCGTGAATGTCTCCACCAATACTCCCTTTTTTTTCTTTAAAAGAACTTTCCGTTAACTCCAATATATCATCTTGTATTTGGAACCCCACCCCAACTATTTGACCAAAATCCCCAAGGGCTTCATATTGTTTTTTTGTTGCGTTACCTGTTATTGCTCCGAGCTGGCAAGCAAATCTTGTTAGCACCCCTGTTTTTGATAAGCACATGTTCAAGTACTGTTCTTCTGTTGGAACATATCCTCCATGGTGCCACTCAATGTCCCATGCTTGACCTGAACAAACGCGCAATAATTCCCGCGCATATAAATCATAAATCATTATTTTCTTTTCTTTTCCAATATTAAATTCATCATTCATTATTTTTGCAAGCGGCCAATAATACATTATCGTTCCTGTATTAACTGCTGTATCAATGCCAAATATTTTGTGAGTACAAGGTTTTCCTCTTCTTGCAATTGAATCATCTTCAACATCATCCTGCATCAAAGTTCCATTATGGATTAGTTCAACCATTGGGGCTAATTTCAAAGCATCTTCCCATTTTCCGCCTACCGCTTCTGCACAAATGCAAGCCATTATTGGTCTGAATCTTTTCCCCCCGCGATCAAGCAAATCCCATATAGGATTATTGACTCCTTTAGTATATGCTTCCAAATCAAGTTCAAAAATCGTTTTACCTAACGCACTTTCTATCCAGTTCTTTGTGGCTTTTCGCGGAATATATTTTTCTATTTCTTTTTCTACCTCAGGAACCTTCAATTTCAAAAAATCTTTTATGCTCATTTCTGCTTCCTTATCTGAAACCAACTTATCCCCTCAAAAAATTAATCCTTAATAATCAAAGCTTTTAATTAATAACAATTACAATGATTTTGTTAAAAAGGCTTTGCTTGGGAAAATGCCTTGCCTTAAAACCAACCTTTGATAACTAATACAATAATTTAATATAATTAAAATTTATTTTTTGAAAAAATCATCCCAAAAGATTTTTAAAGCTAAAGACCTTTTTGAACTTTACTAAAATTAAAATTGTGATTGTGTGGGGGTTCTTTGTTGCAAGGAATGTGGGGGGCCCATAGAATCTTTTGAAAACTGGAGAAAAAACGAGCAATGGATTGTGCAAACAGATAGTTTTCGCTGCCTGCGATGCGGCAGAATAATTGAATCAATAAGACCCATTCATAGAGGGGAATTCAAATAGTAGAAATATTTAATTGTTCTTCAAATTTTTTTTCAAGCAACTTAAGAAAAAGATTTATTTTTTCTAAAGGGATTTTTGCGCCCCCTGCAATTCTGTGCCCCCCTCCTTCAACTCCTTCAATTTCCAATCCTATTTCTTTGAATGCTTTACCTAAATTCAGCCCCCTGCGTACTAATGCTGATGTTGCTCTTCCAGAAGCTTTTACCGTGCCGTCATGGTTCCTTGCTAAGGCAATTATGGGTTTATTTTCTTCCAACATTGATCCGTAAAGCATTCCTGCAATTATCCCAACAATTGATTCATCAATTGTTTCTTTTGCGTCAAAAAAATAATAACTTTTTTTTTCTTCAATACCATTTTGCTGAATAAATTGTATTCCTTTACGCAAATTTTCTCTATGTTGGTCCATTAAGGACAAGGCTTCAAAATAAGCCTCTTTTCTGTTACCCATACAAACTGCTAACGCTATGTCTGAACGCTTGTTTCTTCCGCACGCATTGAGAAGAGTTGCAAATTCTTTCCCATCACTTAACGGACTTAAGGGATTTTCTTTTTTAAAAGTATAAACATCCCCAACCAATTCTTTTATTTTCCATTCAGGCATATTATTTTCCGCTAATAAAAGAATTAATGCTGAGGTTAATTCGCGTCTATGCTCTTCACTTAAATCATTGTATGAAAGCCAGCGATCAGTAAATGAATCTTTAAGAGGAATACTTAACTGCTGAAAAAAAGCTTTGCAATTATCTTCATTTGCGGTTAATCCTGGAAGCACTGGATTTGAAGAAAAAACAAGAAAAGAAACAAGGGGCCTGGAAACTCTTCCGTATAACCGTAAATCTTTTTTTACTTCAATTAGCTTGTTTTTGACCGCAATATCAAGCGCTTTCTTGTTTAAGCCAATAAGTTCTGAGTTTGCATTAAAATCCTGCATATCCCCAAGAGCGCCTATCACTGCAAGAACGCTTAAATCAAAATTCTTTTTGTTAAGTGCGAGAGCAAAAAAAAAGGTTACTCCTGCTCCGCTTAGTTCTGTTCCCCCGTTAATACCAAAAAGCATTGGATTCACATGCCTCCGGCTCTTAATAAGAGTTTCATGCAAAGCAGGGGGTTGATGGTGATCTAAAACAAAAAAATTATCATCAAAAGCTTCTATTAAATAATCAAGCTGACCCGAGCCAAAATCAACAAATAAAAAATTTTTTCCGAGCGCCTTTATCTCGGAAATATTTTCCTTGTAAAGCTGTTTTAAGCAAATATTTAAAACTTTTTTTCCTTCCCTTTGCAAAGCTTTTACTGCAATAGCTCCTGCAGCACAACCATCAGCATCATGATGAAAAACAACTACAAAATCATCACGTTTTTTTATCTCAATGGCCATTAAGTCAAGCATTTGAAAAAACGCTTCTTCATTTCTTTCCCCTGTTGGTCCTGAGCAATACATAAAGAATAATTATTTAGTGGAGGTTATAAACATTATTTGGGCAAAATGCCGGCGAAGTATCTGCGAAAAAAGACTCGTGCTGGTACACTTTTATAAACATTTAATCCCTAATCTAAACATGGTTTTTTCCTTAATTGCAAAAATTCCTAAAACCGTCAAAGGATTATTCAAAAAAGAGCACGCGGTAATAAGAATAAGGATTGAGGATGTGCCTTTGCTTATAGAAAAGGAATTTATACTAAAGAAAAGAGAACTTGAAAATTTTTCAGGAAAAAAAATTTCTGAAGTCAAATATTTACATAGCAAAAGCACTAATTTATTAAAAGTCATTTCGGGAAAAGAGTTGCAAGGAAAAGAAAATGAACGGTTTAACAAAGCTGCCCTCACATCAAAAAAGCAGCTTGAAACACAGCTAAAAAGACTTATTGAAAAACTTGATCCTAAAGACAAAGGAAAAACTCTGGATGAAGCAAGGCAGTATTCAGGGGAAAGCTATTCAATACTCACGGGAGAAATAATTGCATTCAGAAAAAACATTATTTATACAAGTTTTTATTTCAAAGAAGAAATGAAAGAGCTCGGGGAAACATTGCAAGAAATACTAAATATTTTTAATGAAATGAACAAAACTTTCTCAAAAGAAAAAGAATTATTTGAATTTGAAAAAATAAAAGAAAAAGTAGGTTTGGCTATAAAAAAGAAGAAAGATTATTTAGTGCTAGAGAACCAGGAAAAAGAGCTCATAAATAAATTAACTGAAAAAGAAAAACGGATTCTTGAACAAAAGGAAAGAGTGTTGCAGAAAAAAACCGGGAAAGAAATGGTTGAGATTAAACATCTTGAAGAAGAAATAACTAATTTGATGAACAAAAAACAAGAAGTTAAAACAGAAATCTCTGCCCTTCTTTTGAACATCGACAGGCCTCTTCAAAGATTTAAACAGCTTGTTGATTCAGGAAGGTGGAAGATTTCAAGAGAAGAAAAAGAAATGCTTGAGCAATTCTTGGTTAACCCAATAATTGCCCTAAAAAAAGATCCGAAAGCAGAGTTATTCAAAAAGGTCCTTGTGGAAATAAAAAAAGCAATTGAAGATAATATGGTTGAACTGAAGGATAAAGAAAGGGAAAAACGACTCGAGGCATTACAGGAAATAATTAATTTTGATTTTTTCGGAAAGGTTTTCTGGAAAATGAATGAAATACAAAAAAAGCAAACCGAAATTAACAAAGAACTTGAAAAAAATGTTGCAAAAAAGGATTTGGAAAAAGAAGAAATCAAGTTAAAGGAATTTGAACACGAACTTGATAAAGCAAAAGAAGAGATTGAGGGAATTCAGAAATCCAAATCCATTATAAAAATAGAAATTGAAAAAGATTTTTCTAAAATAAAAGAATTTACTGAAAAGTGTTTAGGAAAAACTGTTTTATTTGAAGAGGAAGCATATTAACAAAAGCACGGCTTTTTACCCTTGGCAAAGAAGCCTAACAAGCAATATTCCTTAAATTTAACAAGCTTTTTTTTAAGCCTTTCCCATTAAATTATGTATAGATATTATGGGTTTGGAAAAGGAAATTAAGCTGTGCAAGTACTTGCTTGAGAAATACTCTGATATTATCAATGAAAGGGAAAAACGCACCATAGGGGAAATAAAAACCCTTGTTGATGGCTCTGATTTGTCAGTACAATCCTTTGTAGAGGATTTCAAAAGCCCCGATTATTCCTTTGAAAAAGACTATGAAAAAGTCTTGCAAGAAACATTTGATTTTGTAAAAAAAGATATTTCCTTTGTTGATGCAGACCTAAATATAAATTACTGGCTCGCACCAAGAGAAATTCTAGAAATAAAAGTTGCAGATGATGAAGATTTAGCGGTTTTTTTATGCGCAACAATGAAATCATTAGGAGATAACAAGGTAGAAGTAATTATTGCTGAATTAGATAACCTGAAAACACACGCATTTGTTCTTACTGAATTAGGGGAAGATTCCCTGCTTCTTGACCCCACACAAGAACATGAGTTTAATGAATACAAAGGAAAGAAAGCAGAGATAATAAAAAAATATTCCTTCCAAAAACAAAAAATCAAACGCTTCCTTTACAGGTTTAATTATGAAAAATATGAGCAATTCCTGGAATAGCAAATAAAAAATTCTAAAATTAGGGTAGGCAAAGCAGGTTTTTAAATTCTACTAACAAGAATTTTCTTTATTAAAAACTGGTGAAAAAATGGTTGTAAAAAACAATTCAAATAAGTGCTTATATTGCGGAGCATGCGTTGGAGTGTGCCCTGTTCAAGCAATAGTCTTGAAAGATACAAGAATTTTTGTTGATGAAAAAAAATGTATTTCATGCGGAGCATGCACAAATATTTGCCCTGTTGGAGCAATGCAACTTGAAAAAAAGTAATCCTGGTGAAAGAATGGCTGGAAAAGAAATCATTTACGATGCTATCCTCATAGGGGCTGGGCCATCAGGGTTAGCGGCAGGACTTGAACTCGCAGAAGGAAAAGCAAATGTGCTTATTCTTGACAGAAAACAGGAAATCGGATGCCCAAAAAGATGTGCTGAAGGGCTAAGCAACCGCTGGTTTGGAATAATGAATTTAAAGCCAACACCTGAATGGGCAGTACAAGAGATCAAAGGAGCTGTGTTATATAGCCCTAAAGGGAAAGAAGTAAAAATGAAAGAAAAAAAAATCCTGGGATATGTTCTTGAAAGAAAAATGTTTGAAAAAAATCTTGCTATAGAAGCAGTAAAAAAAGGGGCTAAAATCCTGCTAAAACACCAAGTAATAGAAGCAAAAAGAGAAAATGGAATTGTTACATTAAAAGTAGAAGTTAATAATCAGATAAAAGAATTCAAAGGAAAAATTATTCTTGCCTGCGACGGAATTGATTCTCTTGCTGCAAGAATGCTCGGATTGAATACAAAAAATAATTTGAATGACACTGATTCAGGATACCAATATGAAATGACAGGCATTTCAGGGTATGATGAAAACTGTTTGCATTTATATTTTGGAACTGAAGTTGCTCCACGAGGGTATATCTGGATTTTTCCTAAAAGAGGCGGAACAGCAAATGTAGGAATAGGGATAGGAGCGTATGTTTCATCACAAACAAAATTAACTGCAAAAGACTACCTTGATAGATGGATTGAACAACAACCAGGACTGAAAAATGGCTCAATAATAGAGGTTAATGCAGGAGGAATACCTGTTGGAGGATTCCTTGAAAAAATGACTGCTGATAATTTGCTTGTTGCGGGCGACGCAGGGCACATGGTTGATCCTATTCACGGTGGAGGAATAGGGATAGCAATGGAAGGCGGTAGATTAGCTGCCCAAGTTGCACTAAGAGCAATAAAAGCAAATAAATTTACTGATGATTTTATTGGAACTTATACAAAAGAATGGTTTGATTTGAGGGGAAATGAATTAAAACGCAGATTGAAATCAAGGCATTTGCTTGAACAATTAAGCGATGATGATTTTAATTATTTAGCTGAAAGCATTTCAATGGATGATGCCTTAAAAATAGGGGACGGAAGCTTGAATAAAACTGAAAAAGCAATTCTTTTTACTAAGAAACTAATTAAACGCCCTGGTTTAATAAAAATAATGATGAAATATTTCTAAACCCTCTGCGTAAAGCAAGTTTTTATTTTGAACTAAACACTAATTGTTTATGGAAATTCAATTAAGCAACCTCGCCTTAAAACACCTTATTGAAGAACTCAAATTTATTGAAAATGGGTTTGTAAATAATGTACAGACCCTTGAAAACAACTGGATAAAGATGAAAGTGCATACAAAACAATTTGGAGACAAACAACTGATTTTAACTCCAAATTCTTTATTTGTTTCAAATTCTTCACTAGCGGCAAAACAAAATCCGGGGGGATTTTCAGCACTGCTAAAAAAATACCTGAACAACCAAAGAATTGTTTCTCTTGCTCAGCGCGGGGCAGATAGAATTGCCATCATAGATTTTCCTGAAGTAGTCATAATTTTAGAACTATTCGCCAAAGGAAACATTGTTTTGTGTGATAAGGAAATGAAAATAATCAGGGCTATGCGAAAAGAAGAATGGAAAGACAGGAAACTTGAACAGGGAGAACAATACAAGTTTCCCAGTTCTAAAGGAATAAATCCTTTGGAAGAAAACGAAAAAGATTTTGAAAAAAAACTTGCACAAAATGTTAAAACTTTTTTTGGGGCATGTGTAGATACCCTAAATGCTTCCCCAACAATACTTGAATTCGCTTTTGATGAACTGAAACTTGACAAAAAAAAGAATTCTAAAGAAGCAACAGCAAAAGAATCAAAAAGACTGCTTGAAAAGGTAAAAGAAATTTATTCTTCAAAAGAAGGAAAAGTGTTCCTAAATAAAGGGGTTATTTATTCAACAGAAATAAAACAAGAAAAAGAAAAGGAATTTGAAAGTATTCAAGCTGCACTCAATACTATTCTCTTGAATGGAAAAATTAAAACCCAAATCGTAATTAAAGGACCTTCAAAGGAGGAAACAAAAAAGAAAGAAAAGCAGGAAAAACATATTGAAGCAAAAAATAAACAAATAGAAGGCTTAGGAGTACAGGAAAAAGAAGCCCAGCAAAAAGGAGAAGAAATTTTTATTAAATATCAAGAAATAAAAGAAGTCCTTTCAGCAATTGAAAAAGGAAAACAAAAAGGGTTAATTGAAAAAGAAATCATTTCAAAAATAAACTCCTTAAAACCCATAATAAAGGAACTTGATTTTAAAAAAAATACTCTTGTTATTGAAATTTAATGTTTAAAAAAAAGCGAAGCCCGCTCAAGCAAAAATATGCCTTTTCTAAAGGCTAAAACAAAAAATTAGGACAAGAATACCAAGGCAAATAAGCCCAGACTTGCCGCGCTTTAACCCGGCAAGCACCTGGTTTGAAAATAGAAACTATTCCTTCTTCTGAATGTCTTCTAGGATTTCTCTTTCATCAACAATGAACACATCGCTCACTGCTGTTACGGACGCATAAGGTATTTCTACCAATTTGTCTACTTTCCCTAGTTTTGACAATAATCGGGAGTTTCTGTCTACTTCTACTACCAAGTACTCTACGTCTCCACCAACTTCAGAAACGATTAAGTCAATTAATTTGCCAACCTCGTCCCCCCTATTAGTGATTACCCTCTTTGATGCCAACTGTCTCGCAATTGTGTATTTGTACATTTATAACACCTACAAAAAAACTTTAACAGATAAAAAGCCGAACTTCTTTATAAACGTTTCCCTTACAAAAAACAAACCAAAACGCATTATGTATATTTAAAAATTTTTTCTAAAAACAAAATAAAGAATGAACGGTGGCAAGAAAAAGAAAAGTTAGGCTTATGTATACTTGCTAAGATTTGCAAATAAACAACAATATTGAGTAAGTTTTCAAAAAAATGACTAATTTTTGTTTCAATAAGTTTTATATTTCACAAAAGCTTTATTCTTTGCATGTCCTTGAAAGATCCTGACGATGAATACGAAGAACTTGTTCCTGAAAGAAACAATTTCTTAGGAAAATCTGTTAAAAAATACAAACCCTACTTTATTCTGTTTATTGTAGGAATACTCCTTGGAATACTAATCCAACTCTTTTGGATAAACCCGCTCATTAATACTATTCAAGGAAATACCTGCCAAGATTGCACATACTCAAAAGAATTACTCAATCAAGAAAATGAATGCCTATACTCTCTTCTTCCTGATAAAAACGTTTCCCAGGAATGCGCAGCCCAAAAATTTATTGAAAAACAAAACACAACTGCAAAAGACTACAATGAAGAAAGTGACTAACAAAATAGTCAATCGTCGAATTTTAATGAAGATTTTTAAATAAACTAAAGCAAGCCTTCTACATGCTTGCTAAAAGTAGGTTTACAAATAATAAAAGAAATAAATTAAATTCTAGGCAAAGAATAAGCCCCTGTAAAATTTTTCTTATTACAAGTCTCCTCTTATTTGTTTTATTTTTTGGTTGCACGGGCGAAATGACAAGAGCAGAAAAAAATCTCTGTTATTCTATGGCTAGTAAAAGCTATGCTTACATCCCTTATTGCGAAACAGAAAAAAGTTGTTTTGAAAAAGTAAATGAACTATTCAAAACAAAATTAAGTTATGCTCAAGAAAGTGAATTATATTCATTAAAAAACGAAATCGGGAGAAGCTGGTTTTTTTATAATAAAGCAATAACTGAAACAAAAAAAATATCTGAAGAATGCAAATCAGGAGATTATTCAGCACTATCAGGCTCAATAAATCAGGCATCAAATTACATAGACAATTCCTTTCTTGAGCTTGACCAAGCAATGGAAAAAAGTTTTTCTATTATTGCAGCTGAAGAAAAATTTCTTACAGAGCAAAAAGTCGATATGATAAAAGAAGAACCTATTTATGATTCATTGGTCGAATTTAGGCAAATATTGTCTGAATTAAATAACGGGGCAACAAACTCAGACAGCTATGTTTCATATTATTTAAAAAAAGCGGATTCTTTCAATAAGTCCAACGCAAGTAAACTTCGTGAAACCCTTATTGAAAACACCCCTTTTTGGATTAAGAACTTTGAGTACGTTGAAGGAGCAGTGCTTGAAAAACTCGGAATGACTAACAAAGGCTATTTCCCTTTTTTAAGCACGGCATTAAGAAACGCAATTAATTATTTTGAGTCAAGATTCTATACAAAACAAGGTCTTGCAGCCCTGCAAAATTTCCCTATTTTTGATTTCATGAAACTCTACTCTGATTTAGGAGGGAATAATAATTCATCTCTTAAAAGATTTTCAGACTTAATAAACAAAGAAAGCAAAAATCTTGAAATAGCTCAAAATACAGCAAAAGAAAATCTAAAACAACTAGAAGCAGAGAAAACAGCTTGCGAAAGACTACTAGAAAAAAATAAATATAATGAAAAATATGAAGAATTATCAAAAGAACTCAACACAGTGGTTTTAACAAGTAATGAAACCTCGTCAGAAAATTTCAATGAAAAGGTAACATTACTAATCACATTAAGAGAAGAAAAAAGCAGAGGCACCCTGACACTTGGAGAAGAATTGTACAAAACAAAAGAATTACTAAACTCATTTATTAAAATAAAAAAAGCACTAGAATGGGAAGATAAAGAAGTGACACAAAAACTAGGACAAGCATGCAATTCACGAGCTTCGCAGATAAAGAATAACAACTATTCTTCAACAAATGAATCAATAGACAAACTAATTCAAGAAACCCTATATTACGCTTCAAAAACAAGTTCAGTAGAAGGAATCGAAAAACTAGATTATTGTTATGAAATGGTAATTAACAATAAAACTCTTGAAGAAGCAATAGCAGACTATTCAAAACTCGAAGCGATAAAAAAAGAATCGGCAAAAGATTGTATTGCTTACTTAGAAAAAATATTTAAAGAAGAAGAATTTGAGGAATTGAAAATTTTATTTGAAAACTTAAAACAAACCGAAATTTCTAAAGAAAACCTATTAACATTTGAAGAAAATTGCAACTTAATAAAACAGCAAGTTGATAATGAGCTAAATTATGATGAAGAATTAAATAGTTTTAAAAAAGATTTTTTTGAATTAACAAAAACTATAGAAGAACTAGAAAAAATAAACTCTTATAACACAGACTCTTCTCTTGAAGAAAAAATAAATTTATTAAAAAACAAAGTCATATCATATGCGAAATACTTTACTGAAAACGAAGTTAATTATAGCGAAGCACTGCCAATAAAAGATTTTTTAAAAGAAACAATAAAAAATTCTCTTCAAGAAGCACAAATACTTTCAGAAAACAGTATTATAGATTATGCGCGCCAAAACACAAAAATTATTTATTTAAACGAAAAAATCGCTGAAGTTAATATTCCTTTTGAATCCGAAACCAAAATTATTATACCAAATCCTTTCCATAAAATAACTTCTTCATTCTATATAGAAATTCATTCAACACTCACTAAAGTGATTGAAAAAGATCCTTGTATTAGCGAAATTAACCAAAAAGACTCAAACACAATAGTAATCTGGCTAGAATGTTTGCCATACGGATCAACAAGCACAAATTTTATTTTATCTAAACAAATTTATTCAAAAGAAAAAGACCAATTTATATTTGTCTCTAATGAAACAAGCCTTTTAAAAAGAACAATTGAATTAAGCAACAGCACTGAAATCCAAAAAATATTAATAACAACAAAAAAACCATTAAATACTGAAAAAGTAATTGTTTTATCAAATGGTTTAGAAATTTTAAATTTTGATGATAATAAAGACAGAACAATATTTGCTTTAGAAAAAGCAAACTCAAACACAAAAATAAATATTTTCTTTTATATTTCAGGCGCCATAACCACTTTAACAAAGTTTATTGGTAAAACAGAAGAATTAGGAAAAGACCTATTAGAATATGAATTAATTGCATCAAATAACTTTGGCGAAAAGACCACCGCAACAATTTCAATTTTGCTGCCAATAAATTCATTTGCTGAAAAATATTATGTTTTTAGTGAAGATTATACCAAAAAAAATTTTGATATCATTAATGACAAGCTCATACTAAAAAATCAAGAGTTTGAACCAAAGCAGCAAAAAAAATATTACATAAAAATATATGTTGATTCAGCCAAGGAGTACTATTTAGAAGAACTAAAAAAACAAAAAGATGTTTTTATTCTTTTAGAAAATGATTTCTATTCGCAAAAAACAGAAGAACTAATTTTAAAAGGCGAAGAGGCAACCCTTAAGGAATTACAAAAAGCCGTTGAAGAAAATTCACTAAGGATAATTACCCTTGAAAAAGAAAAGCAAGAAAAAATCTCATTAGAATTAATGAAAAATACCCTTTTAGAAAAAATATCTGAATTAAGACAAAAACAAAATGAACTGAAAAACCTTGGAATAGACAACCAAGCAAAAGAAATTGAAGATACTCTAAATAAAGCTCTCTCTTTTGGAAATGAAAATGAGAATTCAATAGCAAAAGCTTTTGATTTAATTACAAAAGCCGTGTTTAGTACAGATGATTCAATAAAAGAAGGAGCTGAAGAACTATTAGATAAAATCAACAAAGCAACAAAAAATACTGAAAATAAGGATCTAGATTATCTTAAACAGGATTTTCTTAATATAAAACAAAAAATTGATGAGAGCATTTCATACGACCCTGCTACAGCAAAAAAAGAATTTATCCAATTAAATAATAAATTTGAAGAAATAATTTCGTTTAAAGAAACACTTGATAAAAACAAGGCTATCGAAGATAAAAAAATACAAACACTCATACAAAAAGCGTACGAAGAAATAACTATATTATTAAATTATTTTGAAGAAAATCTAGTGGCGAATGAAGCTGAAATAATTAAAGCAAAAATAATTGCCCCTATTACAGAAAGCAGATTAAAAAAATTAAGGTTAATGGCGGAAGAAATAAAAAACTCAAGTGACACTAACGAAAAAAAGCTGGAAAAGCTATTAGAAATACAAAATGAATTACAAAAAGCTTTCAACTATCTGAAAAAGCAGGCAATTACAAGTTATAATTCTGCAATAGATAAAGGAAACAATGAAGGCTTGCTAATAAAAGGGAAAGAATTTATTGATTCAAATAAATATGTGGATGCGTTAATGCTTCTTTCAGAAAACAGCACAAAACAAGGAAATTTATTTGAAAAAATACCTTTTGCAGGATTTATTCCTGTCATACTTATAATACTGGTCGCGTTTATGTTAAAACAAAAAATGGGAAAAAATGAAAAAGAAGAAGACGTAAAAAGAAAACTAATCCTTGATGAATGGAAAGAGTAATTATTTTTCTTTTACAAAATATATCCAAGCAAAAATTACTACCCCTGTGATTATTCCTAAAATTGCGAATAGTACTTCAAAAGGAATTCCTGTTTGTCTTAATTCTAACTCTATTTTGTTTGAAGAATAAATATCATTTGAATCCTTTATTGTTGCAAAAAATGAATATTTCCCTGGTTGTAAGTCTTTTGCTTCAAATACTACTTCTTTTTCACTATTTCCTTGTATTGTTACTTGTCTTACAGATTCAGTAAACGCTGTTTGGGGGGCAAAAATTATATTTCCATTAAACTGGTCTGGCAAATTATTTTTTATTATTGCTTTAAATGTAACTGGTTCTTGCTCTGAAATAGCCACTATTGAAACATTTATTTTTGTTAATTTTACAACATTCATTTGAGGATGATTGCTGATTATTGTTTGTTTTTCCCCAAAAACATTTGTAAAAAATAATGCTGCAGAGGGCAAGTTATAAGAGCTTATGACTGTTGGTTTAATGTAATAATCAAATTGTTTTGTTTCTCCTGGATTAATAATGGTTGAGGCACTTGAATCCCCTTCAACTATGTCAAAGCTTGTTATTTCTACTTTTGCTCTTGTATCAGGGTGAACAAACTGAACCATTATACTTGATGCTTTTGTGCCTGTGTTTGATACAATAATACTCATTTTTGCTCTATCCCCTAAAAATATCTCTGAAGGGGATTCATTTTCTATGCTTAGTATAGGGGTGTCATAAATTCCTATAAAAGTGTTTGAGGTAATTTCTAATTTTTTTGTTAGCCCTCCAAGAACCGCACATAACTTTATTTTTGTTTCTTTCTCCTTAATATCAGGAATAAATATTCTTGCCCAACAATTTTGGGTGCAGGAAAAGTTCTCAGGCCACAATACTTTTTCTGTAGAGTCATTAATTGAAACAGTTACATACGAACTGTCATCTTGGTATTCTGTAAAATTCACATCTAAGGAAAGGATTCCTGCTCCTTTTTCAGCTATTGCTAATTCTGGCAACAAAACATTAATTTCGTTGCATTCCTTAGTATTCTCTTTTTCAAGGGTTAACCCTGAAAACCCAAATTCTGACAAGGGTTTTTCATAAGCAAACCCTACAGTCAAAAACAGGATAATAAGCAGTAGAATACAATAAATCCTCAAAACAGCCATTTTATCACTCTATTCAAAAGCATTAGTATTAAAATAAGTTTTAAAACATTCACAAGAAGCCAAAAAAAACCAAAAAGCACTTACTTAGCGTGCATTTCAAGTTTTTTAAGGGTTTTAGTAAAGGTGCTTAAAGGATTGTTTGAAGAAACAACCCTTATTATTTTGCTTTTAGGATAATTTCTCTCCACATGTTTTTTGCAATAATCAATTCCTTCGCAAAAAACATTATCCATTATCTTCTGTGTTGAATAATTTCTTTTTTCTAATCGCATTTCCAAATCTTCAGGACTAATTGTGACTAATATCACTGCATCCACTTTAAGCTTTGTTTCACAAAGAACGTGTCCTTCAAGAATAATATTCTTATTTTTTTTTAAAAAAGAATTAATTTTTTTCTCAATATCTTTCAAAGGAATTTCCAACTCATTTTCATCATTAAATTTGCCTATTGCATTGTTTAAAGCAAATTCTTTTTCATTAATGACTCTTAATCCTAACTTTTGCCCAAGTTTTTTTGCAAGAGTTGTTTTCCCGCAGCCAGGGGTGCCTGTAATCAGTAATTTCATATAATATTCTTATGTCGAAAAGAATTAAAACAAGATTTACTAAAATTAAGAAAAAATATGCAGGCAGAAAAATTATTGTTTAAAATTTTTTGCAAAAGCAACGCTTTCATTGTCAAAACATTTTCCTTTTGAGCATAGGGTTTTGCATAAAACAACTTCTCTTTCCTGGCAAGAAAATTCAATACCTTTAGGCATTACTATCATCCTGCATATAAGAGTTAAAGGGATATAAATACTTTACCAACTAGAACAAAAACTTGGACAATGCTTATAATTTAATGAAAAAATATTAAAAAAATAAATCCGCCCAAAAATTACCTTAATTTTTAGTGTAAAAATGACATTAACAAGCTTTGGTATAATAATTCAAAAGTAAATTCTTCTTTGCAATATTTTTTTATTTTCTCGTACTGTTTTTTTGAATAAAATATTGAAACATCTTTTCCTGTTGCTTCTTTTATAGGAATCTCAAAATAAGAGTTGATTGTTTTTTGGGATATAGTCCTAAAATCTTCATCGCGTTTAGTTGCCTTTGAAACCGCCATCCCTAGTTGGGCCATATCGATGTGCCTTGGTTGTGTGAAAAGCATATGAAATAATTCTTTTTCGGAAGAAATTTTGTGTTTTAACATTCTTGCAAATAAATAGTTTAAATCATAAGCAAGATGATTAAATCCAACTATTTTCAACAAAGAATCTTTTTTGTAAATTCCTTTTAACTCTAAAAAAAATGCTTCGAGAATTTTTTTTTCCTCCCCCGCTTCCCATTCAAATAAAAAACACGGTTCTTTTACATGCTCTGGTTTTGGTGCGCTTGAAGAAGAATAATAATTATAAGCTATGACTAAAACTTTGCTTTTTTCGTGAAAAGGATTCAGCCCGGAAAAAGTATCCTCTGGATCAACAAAAGACTCTATATCTAAAAAGAGAAAACCCATATAAATCAAAGAATTTTAGTGAGAAAATAAATATAAAGGTTGCAAACTAGGGCGAGAGTATCCTCGCACTATCATTTTACTTAAGGGGTGCGTTATCCTCCAAAAAAAACCTTTCTGGGTAGGGTTATCACCCGGTGCATTATTTTTCTTTATATCATGTTTTTGTTCCAGCTCAATACTTACTATGAGAGCTGTTGCAAACAAAATTACCATGATATCGTAAAGGCTAGCCTCTTGGCCAAGCCATTGGTATACGCCAATGAGCGTCGCGAACAGCGCAACTCCTTTCATTACATTTTGTTCCACTTACAACACCTCCCATACCTAATAATATTGATACGCCCGAAATTAATTAAACCTCTTTTCTCAATGCACATGTTTATTTTAAAAAAATGTGCAAACAAATAAATATCCTTAAATATTGCTTTTTTTATTAACTATTAATAGTTAATCTTTTGTGCATGTAAAAGAAAGCCTTTTTAACTAAAAAAGCAGAAGTTTGTTATGAAAGGAATTAATGGGCATAGAAAAAAAATTCTTGAAGAGGCTTATATTAGCGGGCTAGAAAGCAAGAACGGTCTTCTTTGCGAAAGAATGAATTTGAAAAAAAACACTGTAAGCTATGCTTTGGAAAAATTGCGAAAAGATGGGTATTTTTCAAAAACAAAATATGATCTTAATCTTGATGCGCTAAAGATCGGAAAATTTGCATGGGTTTTTTTAAGTATTAATTGGGAAGGTTTTGAGTACGAAAAATTTGTTAAAAAGCTGCTTGACCTCACCCAGGTTGTTTCTGTTGCTGATGTCACAGGGAAAAATGATATTGCGGTAAAAGTCTTTGGGCCAAGCATAAATAATATAAGCGCATTTGGGCTAATGATGGAAAAAATTTTTCAAGGGGCAATTACTGAAACTGTTGTTTTTTTTGCTAATACTGAGTACAAAAGACATTACCTTCCAATAAAAAAGAAACCCCCTTACAAATTAAACAAAACAGATTGTGCTATTTTATATGAAAAAACCACTAATCCTTGCATAAGCCTTTCAGAAATCGCCGAGAAATATAAATTTCACAGGAACACTGTTTCAAACAGGTGGAACAAACTCTGGAAAGAAGGAGTTATTGTAAAGGAAATACCTGATATGACTCAAAAAGGGTATGATGAAATAAAAATGGGTTTGAAAGCATTTATACTAATTAAGCCTGTGCCTGGAAAAGAAGAAAAAATAATAAAGTCACTAATGAAAAACAAGGAAATTCAGGATATTTTTACTACTTTGTCAAATGAAATAATAATAATCCTCAGGACTGAAAACAGCCAGACTCTCGCTAATGCACATAAGATGCTTGCTAAGGAAGATGGACTGATTAAAAAAACAAATACAAGTATCTTTCTTACAAAACGCAACAAGAACTCGTTAAGTATGGGTGAGATAAAGGGGCTTATTGGAAAAATTCCTGGGCTATAAATACAGCCCTTTTTTAATGTTTTTGTGTCTTGCTTTTACAGTGATATAAATGATGATAAAAGATTTGAAACCAAGAATGCCTTTTGATGAACTTACTGTCGAGGTTGTCACTAAAGGCGAGCCACGGGCATTTGCTACTGCAAGCGGACAGGGAACTGTGTGCAATGCGGCAGTTAAAGATGAGACAGGAGAGGAAGTTTCCTTAACCCTATGGAATGATGAATACAAAAAAGTCAATGATGGGGATAAAATAAAAATTACTAATGGATGGGTTTCTGAATACAAAGGGAAACTCCAAATAAGTGCTGGGCGAAAAGGAAGCCTTGAAGTACTTAAATAAAATTTTTTAATAAAAAAAGTGATTTTTTATTGCAGGACACATATGAAGTGCCCATGCATAAATAAATCAAATGTTTAGGAAAAAGTTATTTTCTTTTAGCTACTTTAGAAACATTTCTTTCTTGTTTTGGCTCTATGCCTAATATTTCTTCAGCAGTTTTTTTCCTGTTTCTTCCAAAATTAGCGTATTTTCTGAATTTTGTCTTAGTCCATGCCTCTGGCTGTTTAGATCTCATCTTCTGTTCCTCAGCCAATAGCTGCAGTCTTAAGTCTTCATCGACACCTACGTTTAACAATACATGACTCACTTGGCTCACCTATCCAAAGTTTTTGGAAACTTCTAAAAAAAGCAGTTCCAGTATATATTGCGGCAAAAGTAGTATTTAAACCTTTTTAAAGGTAAATACCTGGGTTTTAGTGTTGGATAGGGCTATTTTAACAAAAAATGAAGCAGAAAAGATAATAAACACTCAAAATCTTGGACATTCTCAGGTTTTCCTGAGTTTGGATTTGGGTAAGAGCCAAGAAAAAGTTATTTTAACCCCTCCTTTTGTTTTGTTGTGCAATCAAAAAATTTTGTTAAAAGAACTTGAGAAATTAAAAGAAAACACTATTTATGTTGCTGAAGACAATACTCTTAAATCAATAGATTTTTTCTCAAATGATACTAATCTTTATTATAAATTGAAACCAACTCATGACTGGCCTACTCTTACAATATCTTCTGTTCCTATGCACCGATTTAAACAAATAAGCCCAAAAACAAGTGCAGAGCTCATGGTTAAGGAAATTGCTCCTGTGAAAGGCCTCATTTTAGATACTTGTTGCGGCCTTGGTTATACTTCAATATTATTGTCAAAGGAGGCTGAAAAGGTTTTTACCTTTGAAAAGGATTCTAATGTTCTGAGGATTGCTGAATACAATCCTTATTCTAAAAAGCTATTTAACAATCCCAAAATAGAACTGGTAAATAACAGCATTCTTGAAGGGATTAAATCTTTTGAAAACAATTATTTTGATAGAGTTCTTCATGATCCTCCTACAACTAGTTTTGGGGAGGAACTGTACTCAAAAAGCTTTTACTTAGATCTTTTTAGGGTTATGAAACGCGGGGCTTTACTTTACCATTACTGCCCTAATCCCGGGAAAACAAAAGGACAAGAGTTTTTTCCTTTATTAATTAAGCGTCTGGAAGAAGCTGGTTTTTCTAATTGTAAATATAACAAAAATTCTTCAGGAATTAAAGCACAAAAAAAATAATTAAAATATTTTTTAATAATAATGCAGTCAGGGGTCTCTCTAGAACTAGTTTTGCCTGGATTTTTATTTTTTTGCTTTTTTCTTTGGTACTTCTTCGCTAGGGACTTCTTCTCCCCCAAGCATTTCTTGCTCAATGCTTCTCTTACCGGACTTCATTTCCTTGAACTCTTCAAGGTCTTCATCATCAAGCCCAAGTGAAGCTAGCTTGTTTATGTGGTCCTCAGTTTTCATTTTTTCAAACTCTTTTCTCCAAGCAACCATGTCAGCTGTGTCTTTCAGCTTTGCTCCTTCTAAAGGTTTCTGTGGTTTTCGCATCATATACAGAAATATTCCCTGTCGCGCTTAAAAACCTTGCCGCCTCCTAACGAAATTAATATAAGTTTAAGAAACTAAAGTGTGTTATGACTGAAGAAAACAAGGAATCTGATGTTTCCCATCCCCTGCCTACCCCCCTTCCTTCTTCCGGTAATATTGCTCCCTTAGCGCAGAGCAACCCCCTTGAAAAAGAAATTATAAATGAGAACCCTGAATTTGAGAATCTCTTAAAGGAAATTAAACAGGAACTAATTATTGAGGGGTATTCTTCAAAAACACTAAAAATGTATTTATTATATGGGAAGGATGTTCTCTACTCAATCAATAAACCTGTGCAGACACTTGAAAAGAAAGATATAATTGGTTATTTGGCTAAAAAAAAAGAAGAGGGTTGTGCTAATGCCACTCTAGCATTAGTTCATGCTGCTATGGAATATATGTTTAAGAAACACTTGAAAATGCATATTCTTGAAGAAATAAAAATTCCTAAAAAAGCAAAGAGTTTACCAAAAGTTCTTAGCAAGGACGAAATACGTGCTTTGTTTCAAAATACTAAATTTGGAAGAAATAGATTAATGCTTCAATTTATGTATGGTTCAGGGTGTAGAGTATCAGAAGTGGTAAAACTAAAAGTTGAGGAACTAAACTTGAAAGAGAGAACAGCTTTAATCCAATCAGGGAAAGGAAACAAGGATAGAATAATTATTTTGTCAAAAGATTGGATTCATGATTTAAAAAAATATCTTGATAAGAAAAAAATCAAATCAGAGTATGTTTTTTCAAAGAAAAATGGAAAATCCATTACTACAGATACTGTGCAGAGAATAGTAAAAAAAGCTGCTGAGAACGCAGGAATAAACAAGCATGTTACTCCTCACTGCTTAAGACACAGCTATGCCACTCATTTGCTTGAAGCAGGAACAAATATTAGATATATTCAGTCCCTACTTGGTCATAGTAACTTGAATACAACCCAAATTTATACAAGCGTTGCAAATGATCAGTTAAAAAAAGTCGTAAGCCCTTTGGACAAGCTTTAATTCCTATGGCACACACTCCATACTTCCAATAATTTTACTTCAAAAGAGAATTCAAACCCAAAAAAGGTTATGTAGATAAAGGTTTTTTTTATTTAAAAATAAAATTAATTAAATGAGAAACCCTTTGTTTATGTATAGTCTTTATTATTTTTGATAAGTTTGCTTTTCTAACTGTTTTGAAGTTTTTTATTTTTAAGAATAGATTTATATACTTCTTTGCTGTTTCCTGTATAATTAAAAGGGAGGATTTAACATGAGTATTAGATTGTCAAAACTTTTTGGTATGGATCTTTACGATATAGAGGCTGGTTATAAGGGTAAGGTTTATGATATAATAATAAATCTTGAAAAAGGAAAATTAGAAACAATTACTACAGAACCTCTTAAAGTAAAAACAAAGTCAGATGCTAAAAAGATTTTAAGCGAAAAAAGCATTCCTTATAGAAATGTAAAATCTGTTAAAGATATTGTTATTGTTTCGAGTAGGGATGTTCCTTCTGTTGAAGATGATTCTAAAAACGAACCTGCACCTACATCTTCACAATTAAGATATAAATATTATAGAAGGTAAGGCCTCCCCTTACTTTCTTATTTTTTTAAATAACCTTTTTTATTAAAAAAAATATTTTTATCTCTATTTCTTGGACATTATTTAAAATTAACATAAAAAATTTATAATTTAAAAACACATATGTATAATATATATACATAAGATATTTTTTAAAATTTTAAATAACATATTATTGGAAGTGTTGGGTGTGGCTATTAGAGGTTATTTTGTTCAATATCGTTTCATAATTCCTGATTCTATTAAACATTCTTCTTATACCTATCAAAAGCTTTTCAGAGCTATTTATGGTTATACTCAAGCTGTGTATAAAACATCAGGAAAAAATTATCATTATCACAGAAATGGTATTCTTTCTACCTTTCCTTATATTAGGCCTGGCAAAAATTGTGTAATTATTCCCCCTAGTGCCTTTCAATCTTTACAAGAGTTTTTTAAAACAGGCCATAATCCAACTCATAATTGGCAGCAGAAAGGGGAGTGGAAATGCACTTATTTCCTTAATGAAAAGGATATTCAGGAAAAAGAGGTAATTCTTGCTCTGGAGAATCTTTTATCAAGGAAGTTTGTTGAAGGAGAGGAAGGGTTAGTTAAGTTTTCTTCTGAAATGAAAAGGATTGTTGAAAAGGGAGCTAATCCTACTTACAAAGCTTCTTTTGTTAAGGAAGCACAAAGTATAGTTGATTTAGATTGGTTTAAACAAGTTTACCAGCAATCTCCTGTTCTTTTAGAGTTTTATGAGTTGTATAAGAAATTGAAAACTGAACATAATGGAACTCAAACCCCTTTACCGCAACCAGGGTTAAATCAAAATTAAACTTTTTTTTATTAAAATTTTTTAATAAGTTTGTTTTTTTCCCTTATTTTCTCTATCTAATAACTCATTTTTGTAATTAAATAGGTTATACTGCCTCTAATAACCAATTTAATCTTTTTTACTTACCAGAACATGTGTCCAAGAAATTGAGTATTTTATTCTTTAGTTTTAAGTTAATTTAAAGTAAAATAAGTAAAAATTATCTTTTTTATGCATTTTAAGCTTGTTTTTGGGCAGCTTCTGCCAAAGCTTCTTGTTTTTGAGCTTCTTTTTCTTCTTTTTCAAGTTTTATTAGTAAATCCTTCTTCCTCCATTTTCGTTTTCCCCCTATATTGTTAGTCTCAATTAACCCTATATCAACCATGGTTTTAAGATAAGGGTATAAACTCCTTTCATTTTCATAGTCGATTTGGAAGAGTTCAAAGATTCTTCTCCTTATTTCATCCATTGCAGCCCATTCATCAAACCTTATAACACTTGCTAAATGAAAGGCCTGGGTGTGTTCATTGAATTGGAGGAAATCCCATATAGATCTTATTTCTATCTTTACTTTTGTTTCACTCACTATGCTTGTCGCAAGAGGTTTTCCTTGCTCTTTAGCCTTGAACCCTAATATTTGTTTAATATAGTCAATTATGCTTGCCATTATTTCATCATTAATATAATGACTGTAATGATTTAAATACTTTACTGTAATGAGTTATCATTATTTTAATTACTTGTAATTACTAGTAATTACTTTATTTTTAATTATTATATGTATTTACTTGGTTTTTTGACTTTTTTTATGTAAATAATTTCAAGTGAGCCTAGTTTTTTTAGAGTTTATTGTTTTTATGGTTGGTAATTACTAGCTTTTGTTTAATGTGATAGGTCAAAAACAGTTAATTTTTTAGCTTCTTTGCCAGGATTAATTTTTTGTTTATTTGAGAGAGTAATAATATTTCTAAATAATTCGTTGTTTGCCGAAATATTTAAATATTTGTTCTTTGTATCAGTACTGGAACTAAGGGGGTTAAGTTTTAGAAAAAGCGCTCATTTTTACTCATAGCGGGGAGAGGATTTGAACCTCCGACCTTCGGGTTATGAGCCCGACGGGCACTCCAGGCTGCCCTACCCCGCTAGAAAATAAAGAAAAATACAGTAAATTTTAACTAATTAAGCTCTTTTTGCAAAGCTTTTTTAATTAAAATCCTTATTTTTCTTTTATTCTTGCTATAAAAACTATTTTAGTTTTTAATACTCTTCAACATCATCTTTTAAATATGTCCTGGTTTTTGTGTTTTTACTTTGTTTTGTTTAATATTCCTAACTCTTTTTCAATTTTTTTTATTCTAGTTTTTATTTCTTTCTGCCTATTAGGGTCATTAGCGGAAGTCATACTTCCGCCACACGTTGGGCATAGAAAATTATATTCTGCTGCAACTTCAAATACCTCTCTATGATTACATTTTTCGCAATCAAAGAAACTATAATCTGCTTCTAAATTCATTTTTTGGGTTAATTTTTCTAAATTTTCTTTTTGTTCTTCACTTATAATTTCTGCTATTCTATCCTTTTTTATTTCCCAAGTGTAATTATACCACCCTGTTTTTTGATTTCTTGTTTTTTGGTAACATGCTATTCCTCTGAAGTGCAGCTTGTTTAACATAGCTCTGACCTCAGTTACTTTTTTTTTCATTTTTTTAGATATCTCTTCATCCGTAGCCATTTTTTTCTTTTTTTCACACACTTTTACTAAATTAATTACATCCTGCCCCCCTATTGTATCAAGTAAATCCCCAACTAACGCAAGATCCACAATTGATTTAGAAGGCATAAAATATTCACTTTACTAAGTGTTTTTAAACTATAGCAAAGGAGGTTTCTTTTAGCACTAAAAATTGGTTTTATTTTGTATTAATTACTTTTTTGCCGCGTTCTTGAGGAATAATTTGGCATTTTCCTCCCTTGAAATCTTTCTCTAATTCTCTTCCCTTTTGAATTCTATCCATGAATACTGCTAATGCAGCTATTTCGCTATGTGGCTGTGTGGTCACAGCAACATTATAATCTGCTTTTTCATAAACTTCTCTTTCTACTTTTTGTGATCCTATAATAATAGCTATTTTCTTTTTTTCTGTCAGCATTTCCCCTGCCTCTTGTACCGGAAGACCGTACATTGTTAGATGTATAATACAGTAATTTTCTTTTTTCAATTTAATTACAGTTTCTTTCCAAGAATCCGTGAATTCAACTTTAAAGTTTCCTCCCCAGGTTTTGTTTACTCCTTGGATTGTATTAACAACACTTTCTTCCTTTGTTCCACAGATAATTATTTTTTTTGCCCCAAATGCCCTTGAAACTAGTGCACAGTGCCCTGTTACTCTGTAATCTCTTACATCTCTGTGGCCGTATCTTATGATAATTATTTCTTGTTGTGCCATTTTTCCACAATTCATTTTAATATGGTTTGTGTTATAAACTTAGTTATGCCTTTATCAAAAAGAGTTGATTTTCCTTTTAGCATGAAAGATATAAGGTTCCATTCAAGGGAACAAACACGCACGGTTCCTGTCAGAAAAAGTCTTTTGTCTTCTAAGGGGGTTTCTGTTCATCGTTCAAAAAGCTGGGTTTATGATGATAAGCATCTTAATGTAAGCAATGGTATAATGACTGGGTTTTCAAAAAAACCTCACTTAATTTTAATGGATTCAAAAAAGGTTCCTCGTTTTGTTTTGGAATATTCTTCTCCTTCAAAAGGAGTTCTTCTAGTTTCAAATATTCAGAGGATTAGAAATGAATACTTGCCTTATTATTCAAATAAGGGGTTGTGGCGGCACTCTGCATTTAATGAAAGTCGTGTTTCGCAGGGGTTAAAAAAATCTTTGGGGATGCATCCTTCTGATGCCCTCTTTTCTGAATTTCTTTTTAGGTTTAGGAAACAAATTAAATTAGGTAAGTTTGTAGTAAAAATTATTGTTGAGCCTGAAAAGATGAGGAATTATAAGGGAACAATTGATCGTTTTTTTATAAAATCCCCCACAACTAAATTAGATAATCTTTATGTGCTTAGCATGGGTAAGAGGCGTGTTAAAGAAATCCTTGCTCTGAAATGAGTATTTAGAAGCTTTATAAAGTTTTTCAAAGCAAATCTATAGGTGGGCCTGTAGCTCAGAGGTAGAGCACTGGACTTTTAATCCAGGTGTCTAGGGTTCGATTCCCTACAGGCTCGCTTTCCGCTTTTTCTTTACAAAAAAAGAAAAAGCAGGTTGCAAAAAAGCGTGTTTTTATGCAGTAATTACTAAATGATTTGGTAATTACCTAAAAGCCTTGCTTTCGCGAGGTGCCCAAAATAAAATTTTGGTGTGTTAAATTAATTGTGGGCCCGTAGCTCAGTCGGTAGAGCACCAGACTCTTAATCTGGGTGTCTAGGGTTCGATTCCCTACGGGCTCGCTTTTAGGTGAAAAAAATGGTTATTTCTTTAGATTTAAAAAAATTAATTGAAGAAAATATTCTTTCTCTTTCTACAGTTGATAAGGGGAATCACCCTCACTTAATTTGTGTAATGTATGCAAAGGTTCTGGATTCTGACAAAGTGTTGATTACTGATAATTTTATGAAAGAGACTATTTTAAATATTCAAAATAATAATTCTGTTGCTTTATCTTTTTTTGTTGGAGAAGCAGGGTTTGAACTGAAAGGTGCTGCGCAGTATTTCACAAAAGGCTCTTATCTTGAACTTGTAAAAAATATTCCTGAAAACAAAGGGTTGCCTTCTAAAGGAGCCATTCTTGTTAATGTCTCTGAATTAAAGAGGATGGGTTAGTTCTTCAAAAGCCTTTTTTCCTATGCTTCAATTAAAAAGCTTTTCTTTGGAGTTTTTATTTATCTCTGGGACTGTAGCTCAGCCTGGGAGAGCACACGGCTGAAGACCGTGGTGTCGGGGGTTCAAATCTCCCCAGTCCCATATTTTTTCTATTTTTTTAAAAAAAGTTGTTTCTTTTGTTCTCCCTATTTTTGTGTTGCCTGGTGAAAGATTTATAATCAACCTTTGCCTATTACTATTGATGTTTTATGAATCGTGTTAAGACTGGTATTTTTGGTTTTGATGAATTAGTTGAGGGGGGCTTGCCTGAGGGTAGAAGTTTTTTGATTTCAGGGGGCACTGGTACTGGTAAGACTATTTTTGCTATGCAGTTTCTTGTTAATGGGGCTAAGTTTAATGAGCCCGGGGTTTATTTGACTCTTGATGAAAGACCTGAGCTTATTCGTGAGGACATGTTGCGTTTTGGATGGAATTTAAGGAAATTAGAAGATGATGGGTTGTTGAAAGTTGTTGATGGCACCATGGCTAAGCTTGGTATCCCAAGTGATGAAGAGTTTTCTCTTCCTGCCACCGGGTTTGATTTAGATAAGTTATTGCTTGAATTAATGCGTGCTATTAAGAAAATTAAGGCTAAGCGTGTTGTTATTGATTCTATTCCTGCGCTTGGGCTTAATTTTGATAATGAGCACGAGATAAGGAAGGCTGTTTTGAAAATGGTTTACTTGCTTTCCCGTGCCGGTGTTACAACTATGTTTACAACTGAAATTAATGAGGATTCTAAGCAGTTGGGTAAGTATGGGGTTGAGGAGTTTGTTGCTGATGGGGTTGTTGTTTTGCATTACATGGGGATAGGCACTCAAAGCAATAGGACTTTGCATATTAGGAAGATGCGTGCTACTAAGCATAGCGAGGATTTGCATCCTTTACAGATTTCTGATTCTGGTATTACTGTTCGAAAAGTTGAAGATGATTATAATTTGTAATTAAAAAAAGTTATTGCAAAGGGCAAACTTTTTACCCTTTGCTATTTAATTATTATTTTTTCTTTTTCTTAATGAAAAAGTTCCAAACAATTATTCCTATCACTACTAGTATTACTAGTATTAATAGCATGTTTGGTCCTTCTGCTATTGCTTGTTGTGTTTTTAGTGGTATTTGTATTGTTTTTGTTTTCATTGTTGAATCAGAATCCTGGTAGTTTATGGTTACTTCAATTGTTCTCTCTCCTTCCTCTGCAGTGAATGTAATATCTGTTTTTATTGTGTCTACATCATTTGGGCCTAATGCTCCTATGAATTGTTTTGGTTTGTCTATTGTTCCTCCATTGATTTTTAATTCAACTAAAGTGAATTCAGCTTTTCCCAGCCCTTTGTTGAATAATTCTAATGTAATATTTGCTGTTTGGCTTGGTGCAATATAACCTGTTTTTTCTTTTAGAGTTACATCCAAATCAGCTGTTCCAAATACTTTTAATCCTATGTATGATGTTTCTGTTGTTCTTTCTCCTGATGCATCGCGGTATGAAATTTGTATTGGTTGTGTATAGTTTTTGATTGTAGCAGTGTTTGTTACACTTATTTTGAGTGTTGTTTCTTTTTTCTCTCCTGGATTAATTGTGGATATGTATGCGGTTGCTGCTCCTAATGGAGTTATGTCTCTTTCAACCACAGTCCCTGTTGCAGTCACTGTTCGGTCTTCTTGCATTTCTAATATTATATCATATGCTGGGCTTGTTCCTACATTTTGTAGGGTAAAAGTTATTTCTTTTTCTTGCCCTGGAAGGAATTTGTCATTTGACATTGAAATTACTTTTATTACTGGGTTTTGCCCGCTGATAACAATTGGGTGATTTATTTTTTTCCCTGTTTGGTTGAGTTTTGTTGTTATAGTTATTGGAAGGTAGTATGTTTTGTTTTCCGCTGTTGGATCAATGTATATAATAAATTGTGTTAGTGCATTTCCATATCCCTCGATTGTCCCCACATTTTTCGGATTAGGGTACCCTTCAGTTGTTTTTACTGTGAAAGGGTATTGATTTTCAACTTGTAGTGTAACATCAGCATATGCAATAGAATCCTGGTTTTCGGTTTGTACTAGAACTATTATTGTTGCGCCCGGTACTGCGGGGCTTGGATTGTAGCTTACTTGTGTTATTTCGGGGTTTGCTGCTAGAGCATTTACTGATAATATAAGTAAAATAATTAACATTAGTCCCTTTAGTGTTGCTTTCATTTCTATCACTTCCTTGTAGATTTGAATTAGAAAGCATTTAAATAAGTTATTTTTGATTTTTCTATATTCTTTCAGCACTTTGCACTGATGGTATTTTTTCTATTTTGTCTATTAAGTGTTCTAGTTTCATTAAACTGCTTATTTCTATCCCAAATATTGCTTCTGCATAGCCCGTTTTTTTTATTTTAAAGTTTGTGTTGGTAAGTGTTGCGCTGCTTTGTTTTATTTCTGCGAGTATTTCAGACAATAAGCCCGGCCTGTCAATAGCGGTTATTTTTATTTCAGTTTTTCCCTTTTCCCTCTCAAATCCGATTTCTATTAATTTGTCTTTGCTTATTTTTTGGATGTTTTTGCATTCTTTTTTGTGCACAACGATTTTCCTTTTTGTTGTTTTGACCCCTATTACATCTTCTCCCGGCAGGGGGTGGCAGCATTCAGCCATTTTGATTTTTTTGAAATTAGTTGGCTGAATATTTTTCTTAATTAAAGTTGTTTTTTTCATTCCAAAGTATGTTTTGATTTTTGTTTTGGCTTTATCCGAAACAGCAAAGTTCAGCCAGTTTTTCTTTAATTGTGGTTTTTCTGCAATAATTATTTCCACTTGGTCAAGGTTGTTTAGTTTTGTTTCTATTGGCACGAATTTTGAGTTTACTCTTGCTTTTTCCATTTTTTTTCCTATGTCTGTGTGTACTGCAAAAGCAAAATCTATTACTGTTGCCCCTATAGGTAGTGCAATAGCTTCATTTTTTGGGGTGAACACAAATATTTTTTTCCCAGTTATTTTTTTTGCAAATGCATCTTTGCCTATGCTTTGCTGTAATTCTATTAATTGCCTTTCCCAGCTGAGTTCTTTTTCGAATTCTTTGTCTTTTCTTATTCTTTTATAATCCCAGTAATTTTCGCCTAATGTTCGCAAATGTTGTTCCCATGTTCTGATTTGTATTTCTATAATATCATTTCCTCTTTTCACAGCTGTGTGTATGCTTTTGTACCCGCTTGTTTTTGGCTTTGTGATGTAATCATCAAATGCTTCAGGGATTATGTCATATTTTGAATGTACATACCCAAGTGCTTCATAGCATTCTTTTTCTTTGTTGCAGATTATTCTTATTCCATAAATATCATTCATTTTTTGGAAGCTTACTTTTTTTAGTTTTTCAAATATTGCTTTAAAGTTTTTTGGCCTGCCTGTTACTTGTACATTCATTTTGTCCTTAAACAGGGTTTCAACTTCTTTTTTTACCTCTTCTACAAAAGCTTCTCTCTCAGCCCTTGTTTTGTTCACTAGTTTTTTTATTTTTTCCCACCCTTCTCGGTTAGTTATTTTAAAGCTGTAATCTTGTATTTTCCATGCGAAATCATTTAGCCCGAGCTTTGTTGCTAATGGCCCGTAGATTTCTTCAGCAAGTTTTATAAATTTTTTATTTTTTGTCTCATTTTCTTCGTTTATTAGTGCATCAGTAACTTGCGCGATTTTTATTATTATTGGTTGAAAATTTTGAGATAAGGAGAGTAATATTGAGCTTAATGTTCCCGAGGGGATTTTTTCAAAATTTCTTTCTATCACTGTGTTGATTTGTTTTATTGTTTTAATTATTTGGAGGGTTTCTTCTCCAAATTTTTCTTTAATTTCTATTTCATTAAATTTTTCTTCAGGTATTTTTATTAAGATTGTTGCTTTGATGGATTCTTTTGGAAGGTCTTTTTTTCTTAATTCTTCAGTAATCCTTTCGGTTTGTTCTAACCCGTTTTTTTTGCTTTTATCTCTAACATAATCAAATACTTGTTTTATTTCTGATTGTGTTATTTCTTCATTTGCCATATCATCCTTGTTCCAAATCTTTTTTTAAACTCGTTGAATCATTAATTAGATAGTGTGTATTTTGAGGTGTTTGTTTTATGGTTAATTTGTCAGAGTTTCCTAATGTGAAGTTAATAAAATTTCCTGAGCTTGATGAAGTTGATTTGGCATTGGTTTCAAAAGCTTTAACGCATTTTTTCAAAAAGGTTGGCTCCGATTCTGAGCTTCAATTATCCTTGAAGGAGTACAAGAAGGGTGGTTTGAGGGCTCAGCATGAAGTTCATGCCAGGCTTACTATTAATGGAAAGAGTTTTTTTGCCGAGTATGTTGATTGGCAGTTGCTTGAAACGATTCAGAATGTTTTGAAGAAGATTGAAAAAGAAATTTCCAAAGAAATCAATAAGAAAGAGTGAATTAATAGTTCACTTTTTCTTTTTTCCTTTCTTTTTTTGTTTCTTTTTTGCTTTAGTTTTTGTTTTTGAAGCTTTTTTTGTGCTTTTTCTTCTTGAGGGGGTTTCAAGCATTCTTGATTCTTCTTGCTCTTTTTTTAGTTCTTCCCTCATTTGTTCTATTAAGTCTTTTACGGACATTTTTTTCTCAAAAACCATTTGGTAACACCAATTTTATGTTAGAACAACGCCTTTTTTATATATAAACATTTCCCCAAAAAAATTGATTAAACATAACTTTTTTTATTATTAATTAAATCTGATAAAGGAAGGGGTTTAGCAGCACTTTATGTAGAAAAAGGACGTGCCGGGAAATGGATTTCTAGTAAATGCACTGTTGGAGTACTAGTAACTCCACTCCGTTTCCCTTCAGCGCTCTTCAATAAAATTACCGTTGCTGCATTCCTGCCCTGGCGGGGTTCGTTTCACAGAAAGGCCTGTAAGGACAGAGCTTCGACGCCACCAGCACTTTCAGTGCAAAAACATCAAAACCTCTTTTCCAGCTTCGGCCCCGGCATGAAGCGGGTTTCCGGTTACAAGCCACCGCTGGCGGCCCGGCCTAGTCCAATATATTCTTGGTTTGAAATAATTAAAAGACTACTTGTTTCAGTAATTGGTATGTCTTGCTTTGAATTAACTCACGAATCCAAAAATTCTCTTGCTCGCGCAGGTATTCTTTCAACAGCGCATGGTAAATTAGAAACCCCTTTTTTTATGCCTGTTGCAACTAAGGGCGCGGTAAAATTTGTTTCCCATTCACAGTTAAATGAAATGAATGTTGATTGCCTTATTTCTAATGCTTTTATTAATTACTTAAAACCCGGGCTTGAGCATATAAAAAAAGCAGGAGGTATTCACAAGTTTTTTGGCTGGGATAAATCTCTTTTTACTGACTCAGGGGGATTTCAACTCCTCTCAGAAGATTTTGTTGATCATGTAACAGATAAAGGGGTTTTTTTCAGAAATCCTTTTGATAAAAGTGTTCATTTGATTACTCCTGAAAATGCAGTTCGGGTTCAGAATTCTCTTGGCTCTGATGTTGCTATGTGTCTTGATCATGTTTTGCATTTCGGTAAATCTCGTTTGGATTATTTTGATGCGATGGTTCGCACCACTGAATGGGCTTTGAGATGCAAAGAAGCTCATAAAAATTCAAATCAATTGCTTTTTGGTATTACTCAAGGAGGAACGTTTCTTGACCTTCGCAAAAAAAGCACTATTGCTCTTGAGGCAATGAATTTTGATGGTTTGGCTTTTGGCGGTTTGTGTATTGGCGAGGATCCTAAAACAATGTATGATGTTACAGAATTTTCAAAGAAATTTGTTTCAAAAGAAAGGCCTATTTACTTGATGGGGGTTGGTTCTCCACTTGAAATACTAAATCTAGTTGAGCGCGGGGTAGACATTTTTGATTCAGCCTATCCTACAAGAATGGCTCGTCATGGAAAAATTTTTGCTCATAATGGTTGTGTTCAGATTAATCGTAGTAAATACAAAGAAGATTTTTCTTCTCTTGATTCAGAATGTGGTTGTTTTGTTTGCAAATCCCATTCAAAATCTTATTTGCATCACTTGTTCAAAACTTACGAGCAAAATGGTTTAATGCTTCTCTCTTACCACAATACTTTTTTTATTGCTAATTTAATTAAAGAGATTCGTGTTGCGATTAAGGAAAATAATTTTGAGAAATTTAAGAAAGAGTTTGAATTAAATTATAAAAATAAAAAATGAGCGAAGTTTTTTACTTCGCCCAAGAAGTTAGTTTTAGTTTCTGATATTTTATTCTTCAATATCTTCTATCCCATTTTCAGTTATTCTATAAAGTGCTTCTCCATCTGGGAGTGATGGTGAATCAACTAGTTTTGCCACTCTTTTGTCTTCTTTGCTTTTTCTCAAATACAATCTAGTTTTGCTTGCGTGTCCTACCACATTTCCTCCTACTGGTTCTGTTGGGTCTCCAAACAATATATCAGGTCTACTCATTACTTGGTTTGTTACTAACACTGCAACGTTGCTCATTTCTGCTAGTTTTTGTAATGCTCTCATGTGTTTGTTTAGTTTTTGTTGTCTTTCTGCTAGTGTTCCTCTTCCAACAAATTCCGAGCGAAATTGTGCGGTGAGTGAATCAATTATTACTAATTTGATGTTGTGTTCTGTTACCATTTCTGCTGCTTTGTCAGCAAGTATCATTTGGTGTTCTGCGTTGTATGCTCTTGCAACGTAAATATTTTTTAGTGCAGCTTCTGGGTCCATTCCAAATTTTTTTGCTACTTGTATTACTCTTTCCGGTCTGAATGAGTTTTCTGAATCAATGTATAAGCATGCGCCTTCTAACCCGCCTTGTTCTTTTGGTAGTTGTACTGTTACTGCTGTTTGGAAGCACCACTGTGATTTTCCTGAAGCCATTTTTCCATATACTTCTGTAATGGATTGTGTTTCTATTCCCCCACCAATTAAACTGTCAAGTTCTTTTGAGCCGGTGGTTAATCTTCCAACTAGTTTTCTTTTTTCAGCTAAAACATCAGCTGTTTCGAACCCCATGTCTAAAGTGTCTCTTGCTGCTTTGATTGCTTTGTCTGCGGTGCCTTCTCCTAGTCCCGCGATTTCTTTTAATTCCGCTCCGCTTGCAACCGCTATTTGTTCCAAAGTTTTGTATCCTGCTTCTGCAAGTTTTTTTGCTGCTCCTTCTCCCACTCCGGGCAAATCCTCTATTCTCTCTATTTTTTTAGCCATTTTTTCACCTCGTTAAGCGCTTTTTGAGTTTTTTCCGGCAAAAGAGCAAACCCTTTGCGCAATTAACAATAGGATTATGTTTGGTTGGTTATAAATCCTTTTCCAAGTGCCATGCCGGCGGTAGAAATTAGTTTTATTTTGTATTGTAATTGTATTTTTCTCTCATTTCAATTATTTTTCCACAGGTTAGTGTGCCTTCTGGGCACGCTCCGCGTATGCATCCTGGCCCGATTTTATCATAGATTAAAGGAGTGGTGTTTTTCAATGTCTCTAATTTTTTTTCATATAAGTGTCTTATTTCCCATTGGGCATTATTACATAATCTCTCTGACATAATTTCTTTATCCATTCTTGCATTTGTTGAGGAAATTATTTTTACCATATCAGCATTAATTAGCAGGTATGTTTGTGCGTTTTTTCCGATTTCTCCTTTTTCTTTTAGTTTTGCCCTAAATCTTTTTATTTTTTCTACTTTTTCATTAAATTCTTGTTCTATTAATGTATTTCTTTTTACGCTTTCAGGCAAAAGCACTTCCCTTTCAGCAGGAATTATTTCAAGCCTTTCGCGTATGTTGCTTGGCAGCCTGTGTCTTTCAAATTGGTGGTAGCATGTTAGTGTCATCATTAACCCGAAGGTTGTTCTTGCATGTTCTATTATTGATGTGTGCCCATACCCTGTAACTCTTTCAGTTACTCCTTTGGCTTTTTCTGATTGTATGTTTTCTTTTTCCCATGTTGAAAGTATTTCTGAAGGAGTTTTTTCATTTGTTGAGGTAAGCGCCCCTAATCCTGTCCTAAGAATTGGCTCGTTAAATGAATTAATTAAAATACAGTTGTTTTTAGCACTGATTTTATCAAAGTTTTTTTGGTATTGCCCCATTATCTTTGTTTCATCCGCAGTTCCTTTATCCGCAAACTCATGTATTTTTCTAATTACAAGGCATTTTTCAGTTTCTTTTCCCATTATTTTTGAAATTGCTTTGTCAGCTTCAGTAAGGAGCGTTCTGCTTTCATTTATTTTTATATTGTTCATTGTTTTGTAAAATCTTGTGATGTTTGAGAAATTCATTGTTTGAAATACGTTTGTTGTTGTGCTTATTGGCAGAATATATCTTCCGTCTTCAATTTTTATTCCATGGACATAGTCGCTTTCTTGTGCTTTTCTTCCTGCAAATCCTTCTTTGATTTTTGTCATCCTGTTGTAAAATTCAAAAATTTCATTGTTTAGTTGAATGTATTCTTTTTCAGTTTCTTTTCCGAGTTCTTTGATTTCTTGTGGGATTACAAAAGCCCCCTCATTCATTTTTACATATCTTTGGCTTTGCTGAGTGTATGAATCAAGTGATTCACAAAGGTGGTGGCTTAGGAGTCTTGAGCATTCTTCTATAGAGAATGAAAAGTTTATTTGTTTTGCGAGTTCAAAAAAGGTTTCTTCAGTAATGTTTTGGTTTTCTTTTTTTTCTAAAAAGTTTTCTAGTTCAATTAATTGTTCTTTGTTTGTTTCCACGAGTTTTAGTTCCATTTTCCCAACCCAGAAATTTTTGTGCGTATATTTACTTAAACATTTCTCCTGTCTTCATTTTTTCATAGTTTTCAATTGTTTCCAAAAACCCTGAATAGATTTTTTTCTTTGCATTAGGAATTGTTTCCCAACAATATTCCGTGTGCTCTTCGCTTAACCTAACAGTATTTTTTCCTTCTAATTTGCAGTAAAAATTTATTGCGGTGATTACCTGCCCATCGTCTCTCACAAAATGTTTTGTATTGATTGGGCAAATAACATTTATATCCAATCCTGTTTCTTCTTTTGCTTCTCTTTTCACTCCTTTAGTTGGGTCTTCTTCAAGAGTTACTCTTCCTCCAGGTATTTCCCATATCCCTGGTTTGTGCACATCAGTTGTTCTTCTTTTGATTAAAAGTATTTTTCCTTTATTAACAATAAGGGCTTTTGCCCCTAAATTAAAGGTTTCCATTTTTTTCCCTACTTGTTTCTTTCTTATTAAATTAAGCTTGGTTGGTTTTAAGTTTCTTTTGTTGTTTTTTTAAATTCTTTGTTTGTATCTTTTATATAAAGTATGGTTCTTTTTTTGTGTGGGTTGGTTTGAATGTTTGAGAATATTAAGAAATTTGATCCTGAGATTTATAAGTATATTTTGGATGAAAAACAGCGCCAAATAGAGGGTATTGAATTAATTCCTTCCGAGAATCTTGTTTCTCCTGCTGTTCTTGAAGCCCTTGGTTCTTATCCTACAAACAAATATGCTGAAGGTTATCCAGGGCATAGGTATTATGGAGGAAATGAAGTTATTGACAAGATTGAGCAGTTAGCTATTGATAGATTGAAGCAATTGTTTGGTGCGGAGCATGCTAATGTTCAACCTAATTCCGGTTCTCCTGCAAATATGGCTATGTACTCTGCTCTTATGCAGCTAGGCGATAAAGCAATGGCTTTGAAACTTACTGAGGGCGGGCACTTAACTCACGGGCACAAAGTTAATTTTTCAGGTAAACAATATAATTTCATTCAGTATGGGGTTGACAAGGAGACAGAGATGCTTGATTATGATATAATTCGTAAGCAGGTTCTTCAAGAAAAACCAAAGTTAGTTCTTTCCGGTTACACTGCTTATCCAAGGAAAATTGATTTTAAGGAATTTAAGAGTATTTGTGATGAAGCTGGTTGTTTTTGTGTTGCTGATATTTCTCATATTGGAGGGTTGTGTGCTACAGGGGTTCACGAGAACCCGGTTCCTTTTTTTGATGTAGTAACAACAACTACTCATAAAACTCTTCGCGGTCCAAGAAGTGCTGTTATTATGTGCAAGAAAGAGTTTGCAGAAAAAATTGATAAAGCCATTTTTCCCGGTCTGCAGGGAGGCCCTCATGAGCATGTGATTGCGGCTAAGGCAGTTGCTTTCAAGGAAGCTCTTCAACCTGATTTTGCAGTTTATGCTGCTCAGATTGTAAAAAATTCAAAAGCCTTAGCTTCTGCTTTACAGTCTCATGGTTATCGTTTGGTTTCCAATGGCACTGATAATCATTTGATTCTTGTTGATGTAAGAAAGAGTGGTATTTCTGGTATTGAAGCAGAAAAGGCTTTGGAGAAAGCAGGAATTTATTGTAATAAAAACACTATTCCTTTTGAAACTGGTTCTCCTTGGGATCCTAGCGGGATTAGAATTGGTACTCCTGTGTTAACAACAAGAGGAATGAAAGAATCAGATATGATTGAGGTTGCAAATTTTATGCATTCTGCTCTCCAGTCTCGTTCCGATGATACAAAACTTGCTCAAATAAAAGAAAAAGTAAAAGAATTTTGTAAGAATTTTTTATTTTATAAGTAATTTAATTTATTTTTTATTTTTCAGCAGAGTTTTGGATTTTCTTAAAAATAATAATTTTTTTTCTTTATTTTTTAATTTTATTTATTTTTTTTGCAGGAATAATTTTTTTTCTTACAATTTAATATATTTTTCCTAACTTTTTTTAGTGTTTTTGTTTGCTTTTCTTATGGTTTTTCCTTTTTCTTGGACATTTTTTTGTTTTTACCAACTAACAAAAATACTTTGTGGTTGTTTTTCCCAACTTAAGGGTTTTCAAAGGTAAGCTTTTTATAGTAGGGATTTCTTTCTATTCCGGGCTGAATTTTTTTTATAAAAAATATTTTTTGTAGTTGAGAAATAGTTTTTGGAGGGGTTGTCTTGCCTAAGTTTGTTATTAAACGTGATGGTTCTAAAGCTGTTTTTGATGAATCAAAGATAAGTGTTGCTATTTGGAAGGCTGTTCAGGCTGTTGGGGGTCATGATAAAGAGAAAGCGGATTCTATTGCAAAGAGTGTTGTTGAACAGATTAATACTCGATTTTCTAAGGAGGTTGTTCCTAGTGTTGAAGAAATTCAAGATATTGTTGAAACTGTTTTAATTAAGGGTGGCCATGATAAAACCGCGAAGGCTTATATTTTGTATAGGCATCAGCGTGAGCTTTTACGCAGAACAGAGGATATGGTAAATAATTTTGAGATTATTAGTCAATATATTTCTCAAGAGGATTGGCGTGTTCGTGAAAATTCTAACATGGCTTATTCTTTACAAGGGATGAATTTTAATATTGCTGGGCGTGTTATTTCTAATTATTGGCTTGGTCGGGTTTATCCTAAAGAGATTGCTGAGGCACATAAAACCGCAGATTTGCATATTCATGATTTGGATTGTTTGGCTGCTTATTGTGTTGGGTGGGATTTAAAGCAATTATTACTTGAGGGTTTTACTGGGGTTAGGGGCAAGGTTGCTTCTAAGCCTGCTAAGCATTTGCGTACTGCTCTTGGCCAGATAGTTAACTTTTTTTATACTCTTCAAGGGGAGGCTGCGGGTGCACAAGCTTTCTCTAATTTTGATACTTATTTAGCTCCTTTTATTAGGTATGATAATCTTGACAGGAAAGCTGTTAAGCAGGCTCTTCAGGAATTTATTTTCAATACTGCTGTTCCCACTAGGGTGGGGTTCCAAACTCCTTTTACAAACATAACCATGGATTTGAAGGTTCCTTCTCATATTGCTCGTGACCCTGTTGTTATTGGGGGTAAGCCAATGGAATTAACTTATGCTGATTTTCAGGAAGAGATGGATTTGTTTAATGATGTTTTTTGTGAGGTAATGACTGAGGGGGATGCTAATGGGAGAATTTTTACTTTCCCTATTCCTACTTACAATATTACTCCTGATTTTGATTGGGATTCTCCTAAGTATGATGGGGTTTGGGAGATGACTGCAAAATATGGTATTCCTTATTTTTCTAATTATGTTAATTCGGATATGAAGCCTGAGGATGCGAGGAGTATGTGTTGTAGGCTTCGTCTTGATAATAGGATGTTGAATAAACGTGGGGGGGGTTTGTTTGGTGCTAATCCTTTGACTGGTTCTATTGGGGTTGTTACTATTAATATGGCTCGTCTTGGTTATTCTTCAAAATCTGAGCAAGAGTTTTTTGAAAAATTGAGTAAGTTAATGGATTTGACTAAAGAATCTTTAATAATTAAGCGTAAAACAATTGAGCGTTTAACTGATCAAGGGTTGTATCCTTATTCAAAGTATTATTTGCGTGGGATAAAAGAACAAACAGGGGGTTATTGGACTAATCATTTTTCTACTATTGGTTTGCTTGGAATGAATGAAGCGCTACTTAATTTTATGGGTAAAAATATTGCTTCAAAAGAAGGGGAGGCATTTTCAATTAAGGTTTTGGATTTTATGCGTTCTCGTTTACAAGAGTACCAAAACGAAACAGGAGACATTTTTAATTTGGAAGCAACTCCTGGGGAAGGCACTTCAAGGAGATTTGCTTGGGCAGATAAAAAACAGTTCCCTGATATTATTGTTGCTAATGATAAGCAGGTAAAAGAGCATGGTGTTGCGCCTTATTATACAAATTCTACCCAGTTACCGGTAAGTCTTTCTCTTGATTTGTTTGAAGCTCTTGATTTGCAGGATCCTTTACAAACTCTTTACACAGGAGGGACAGTATTCCATGTTTTCCTTGGAGAAAAGTTGCCTTCAAAGGAAGCTACAAAGAATTTAGTGAAAAAAATTTCTGCAAATTATAAAATGCCTTATTTTTCACTGACTCCGAGTTTTAGTATTTGTCCTATTCATGGTTACTTGAAGGGGGAACATGAATATTGTCCGATTTGTGATCAGGAAAAGAGTTGATTGGATTAAAAAATGTTTTTATGAATAAATTGGAGGTGAAAGAATGGTTAAAACAAAATGCGAAGTTTATTCCAGGGTTGTTGGTTATATTAGGCCTGTAAGCAATTGGAATGACTCTAAGCAGGCTGAATTTGCTGATAGAAAAAAATTTGATTCAGCTGTTGAAGGAATTAAGAAAGAATGCAAGTGTTAATAATTATTGTTGTTAAGTTATTGTTTTTGTTAACTTGCATTTCTTAATTTTTTAAATTTTCTTTTTTTATTTTTATTAATATTGTTGGTGTTTGTATGTTTATTGGGGCTTTGCAGAAAACAACTCTTGTTGATTTTCCGGGCAAGGTTGCTTGTATTGTTTTTCTTGTGAATTGTAATTTCAAGTGCAAGTTTTGTTATAATAAAGAGCTTACTTCTTACAGGTTTTTTAAGAAGAGTAAGCGTGAGTTGGTGGATGAAAAAGATTTTTTTTCTTTTCTTGAATCAAAAAAAAAGATGCTTGATGGGGTTGTTATTACCGGGGGGGAGCCTACTGTTAGCCCTGGGGTGCATAATTTTGTGAAAAAAATTAAATCCTTTGGTTTTGCGGTAAAACTTGATACTAATGGTACTAATCCACAAGTGTTGAAGAAATTAATGGGGGAGAATCTTCTTGATTATGTTGCTATGGATGTTAAAGCTCCTTTTGCCCGTTATCATGAAATCACCCAATCAAAAATCCCTGTTGAGAATATTTCTGAATCCATTTCTTTGCTCCGCGCTTCTTCTGTTCCTCATGAATTCAGGACAACTCTTTATCCACAGTTAACAGTTAAGGATTTGCATGAAATTGCCCATTTGATTCCTAAAGAGAAATGGTTTTTGCAGGACTTTCAGCCAAAGAATGCTCTTGATGTTAAATCAAGAAAGTTAAAGCCGATGAAATATTCTGAGATAAAGGATTTTATCAATGAAATTAAGGATAATGTAAAAGTAGTGCTTCGCGAATAATCAAAATGTTTTCACAGGATTGTTTTATAAAGACTTTTTTGCTTTTTTCTTTTGTGGTTTTATGCTCCTTGGTATTGTTGGTTTGAATGGTTCCGGAAAAGATACTGTTGCTAAGTACTTAATTGATAATTACAATTTTTCTCATGAGGATTTTGGTCAGGAAATTAGAGATGAGTTAAAGGTTTTGGGTAAAAATCATTTGGATAGAAATGAAATGGTTTTGCTTGCTAACGAACGGAGAACAAAGTTTGGGTTTAATTATTGGGCTAAGCGTTTGCTTGCAAAACACTCTCCAACAGAAAATCTTGTAATAACCTCTATTCGTAATCCTGCTGAGATTGATGAAATTAAATCAAGTGGAGGGGTTATTGTTGAAGTTTTTGCTGAGCTTCCTACAAGGTATGCGCGTACTGTTGAGCGTGTAAAAAAAGATTCTAGTGCTCATGGGGATGTTGCTAGTTTTGAGGAGTTTAAATTAAAGGAAGAGCGTGAACTCACAAGTACTGACCCTGCTAAGCAGCAGTTGCTTAAATGCATTTCTTCTGCTCAATACAAAATAAATAATAATGGTTCTGTTAATGAATTAGGTAAGCAGGTTGAGGATTTGTTGGAAAAGATTAAAGGTAAAAAGAAGTAATTTTTTTGTTAGAATTATTTTTATTGGAGTTTTTTTTTATGGTTGAAAAATATAGGCCTTCAAAGGATGAGTATTATTTAGATATTGCTAAGGCTGTTGCTCAGAGATCAACTTGTTTGAGTGTTAAGGGGGGATCAATTATTGTTCGTGATGACCAGATTATTGCTACAGGTTATATTGGCGCTCCGCGTGGAACATTAGATTGTTTTGAACGCGGGAATTGTTTGCGTAGGATAATGAATATTCCTTCCGGTCAGAGGTATGAGTTGTGCAGAAGTGTTCATGCGGAGGAAAATGCGATTGTTAATGCTGCTCGTGCGGGTGTCTCTGTTCTTGGCGGGACTATTTATCTTTTCTTTGTCAAACGTACTCCTGAGGGGGATAAGTTTGTTAATGCGCTTCCTTGTTTTTTGTGCAAAAAAAAAGTGATTAATGCAGGTCTTGTTCGTTTTGTTGGAAATGATGAATCTGGAAAAATAAAATTTTTTAGTGTTGCGAAGTGGGCTGATGAATGGAAACATAATGATATTCTTGATGATAAAGATAAATATGATTCTAAGTATTCCGATGATGAAGCTAAAAGGAATGTCTCAACAAAAAACATTGTTAGTGATGTTAAGAAATAGTTTTAGAGTTACTTTATTATTTCTTTTACTCTGAATTCATTTTCGCCTGAAAATGAATTTATTTTCTGGTAACCATACAATTTGATTTCTTTTCCATTTAATTTTTCATTTATTTCGGTTGTTATTTTTTCAGTGCTTTTTTCATTTAATTCTTTTTCAAGCGTTTCTTGCTCCAACCCTAGTACAGTTAACGCATTTTTTCCGAAAAGTGTTGCTTTGATTCTTGCCGTATCATCTTCAATAAGTAGGGATACAACAGCGTTTCTTTTTGTGCTTGTTTCTCCGCAGCTTTCGCATAGTATTCCGTTTTCTGTTTTTTGAGGTTTTTTTCCACATTTTACGCATACTTCATAAACAAAATTTCCTTTATCCACATTTGTTATTTTTCCAGTTATTGCTGCGCTTTCCCCATCAACTAAATGGCTTATTTTTTTTTCTTGAATACTTTCTTTTAGTATTTCTATTGTGCTTGGTATTTCTTTATTTGTTTCTTGTATTGTTGCAGTATACCCTAAATGTATTTCTATCCCAAATTTTCCTTCTTTTGTGTAAGCATTTTTTATTTCCACAGCTTCCCCTTCATTGAATTTTTCCATTTCATTTGCTTTTTCATTCCAAGCAGTTGCTCTTAACACAGCCGTTTCATCCCCTATTTGGAAAGAGCATAATTTTCCTTTTCTTTCACCGGATTCAAAGTCTTTGCACGGGAATTTTCTTATTATTCTCCCTACAATATTTGCGCTGTTAATTCCTGCTTTCAATTCAGCCATTTTTTCAAAAGTCTCTTCTTTTTTGTTCAATATATTTAGTGTTCCATTAAAGCCCATTGTTGCTTGTTTTTTGTCATTATATTTTGAAACAATTATATTAGTTAATACAATTTCGCTTCCCCTTGTAATTTCATATTTATCTACTTGGTCATTCCACAGGGTTACCCTTACTTCCCCGGTTCCATCGCTTAGTATTAGTGATTTTAATTTTCCTTTTTTTCCGTTTTTTTCAAATTCTTTTACAGGAAAAACCGCTTCAACAATTCCTTTTATCTCTATTCCTTTCATTCCTTCATTTATTTGCCCTATTTGCATTTGTTCGTATGTTTCTTGTTTGATTCCAAGTTCTTTTTGAACCATGTATGCTGCGCCCTGTTCAGTCAGCAGCCCCGAGAATTTTTCTACTTTTGCTTTAATTAGTGCATTTATTTCTTCTTCTTTTTTTCCTGTTTTTTCAGTGATTTCTTGTACAAGTTCTTTGATATTTTTTTCAGTCATTGTTATCCCTAATTAGTGCTTTGCTTGTTTTATTAATTTCTTCTTTGCAACGCTTTTATAATCTTTCTAAAGATGGGTGCCGGCGTTGCTTTTAATTAAGTTTATGGTTCTCCTGGAATTATTTTTTCTTCTTTTAATTCCTCAATCATTTTGTTGAAGAATTTTAGTATTATGGGGAATTCCTTGAAAAATGGTTCTTTGTATTGTCTTAGTTTTTTTTCTGTGAACCCGTATTTTTTCCATTCTTCTGGCTGTTTTATTACATGTATTATTGCATCAAGAGCATCTATTGCTTTCGCAAATTTTGCTTCCTTTGTTTTGTTTTCCCTGTATTCTTTCCATGCGTTTTTCATTTCTTCTGCAAGTTCTTCCGGAACTTCTTTTTGGAGTTTTTTCATTGCTTTGTTTTCTTCTCCCTCTTTTTCTTCTCTTTTTTTGTTTTCAAGGATAAAAGTGTCTCCGGCATAGATTTCCCCCATGTCGTGGTATAATATTATTTGAATTATTTTCTTTTCATTAAGTTTTGGGTATTTTTTAATGAAGTATTGTGCAAGCATTATGCAGGAATAAGTGTGTTCTGCAGTGCTTTCTGGTCTGTCTTTCACCTTACTCATTCTTTTCACTTCTTTTAGTTTGTAAAAAGTATATAATTTGTCTTTTTCTTTCATGAATTATTGTTGCGCCGCATATTATTTAACTGGTTCGTTCACTTTTTTTGCCCCAAGGAAGCCTTTTTATACTCGTTTTTCTTAAATTTTATTAGTGGTTTTGATGAGAGATGGTAAGGTTTACTCAAAATTATTAGCCCAGCTTGAGGAACAAGCAGGGATGCTTTTTTTGGTTATTGATCCTCCTAACCAGAGTCCTGAGCAGGCAGGCAAAATGGCTTCTATTGCTGAAAAAGCAGGGGTTTCTGCTATTGCTGTTGGCGGTTCTCTTGGCGCGCAGGGAAAAATTCTTGATGATACTCTTACTGTAATTAAAGATAAATGTAAATTGCCTACAATTCTTTTTCCCGGTAACATTGCTACTCTTTCCAAATTAGCTGATGCTACGTATTTCATGTCTATGCTTAACAGTAATGATCCTTACTATATTTCCGGTGCGCAAACAGCTGCTTCTTTTCCAATAAAGAAAATGGGTTTAGAGGTTATTCCAACTTCTTATATTATTGTTGAGCCTGGCCGTGCTGTTGGATTTATGGGGCGTGCTCAGTTAATTCCTAGAAATCTTTCTTACCTTGCTGCGGCTACAGCCCTTGCAGGGGAATATATGGGTTCCAAATTAGTTATTCTTGAATCAGGAGGGGGTGCTCCTGAGCCTGTTCCTAAGGAAATGATTGCTCAGACAAAAGCTTCAATTAGTATTCCTTTGGTTATTGCTGGGGGGGTTAGAACTCCTGAGTTTGTTTTTGACTGTATTTCTTCCGGCGCAGATATTGTGCATGTTGGTTCTGCAATTGAGAAAACAAAATCTGAGGCAGAAATTAAATTAAAACTAGAAAAAATGGTTGAATCTGTCAAGAAAGGCGTTAAAGAAAAGAAATAAATTTTTTTATACCTAATTTTTATTTTGTTATTCCTTTAACAACTTCTTTTACTGCATTTTTTAGTGAAACTTTTTGTTTGTATCCTAATTTCTTAATTTTTTCTGTTTGGTAATTTCTTTCTTTGCTTAAGTGCCTTATGTTTTCCAAGGTGAGCATTTTTATTCCAAATATTTTTCCAAATAAAATTCCAAGCCAAGTAGGGATATGTTTTATTTCTTGTTTCAATCCAAGTTCGCTTTGAATTATTTTAATAAACCTGTTTAAGGTTTCTTTTTCTTTTCCTGCTGCTAAGTATATTTCTCCGTTTTTTCCTTTTTCAAGTACTGTGCAAATTGCGTTAGCAAGTTCTTTTACATAAATTATTTGGAAGGTGTTGTCTCCTTTGCATGGCAAGGGATATTTTTTTTCAAGCATTTTGAACATTTTTTTCCAGTATTCATTTGCCCCAAAAATCATCGCACTTCTCACAATACAAATTGTTGTAACATCCATTATTCCTAAAACAATTTTTTCTCCTTCCGCTTTACTTTTTTCATACTTATTCTCCGGCTTAACGAGGCTTCTCTCATTTATTTCTCCCTTTGTGTATCCATAAACAGCAGTTGAACTCATGTAAACAAGTTTCTTTATTTTTGCTTTTTTTGCTGCTTGCGCAACTTTTTCCGTTCCTTTAACATTTATTTCCCATAATTTAGGGTTCTCATTTTCAACAATTCCCGCTAAGTGTATTATTGTATCGGCGTTTTTCATTTCTTCAGATAATTGTTCTTCATTTAAAATATTTTTTCCTTTATCCAAATCATATTCAATTACTTTGTGTTTGTGTTGTTTTAGTGCTTTCACAACTTCTTTCCCAACAAATCCGCCTGAGCCTGTTAGTAGTACTTTCATTTTATCCCTTCAATATTTTTTATTTAGTTGTTTTCTTAAACCCTTACATGAATAATAACAAAAAGAACCCTGGCTGCATTAATGCGCTTACTATCCCTAATAGAATGAATGGTCCGAAGGGAGGTAGTTTTCTTAGTACATAAATACTTTTTATTCCGTGTTTTTCTAGGATTTTTTTTTCTTTTTCCCCTATTAGTTTGCTTCCCTTTAATAGTTCAAGTACTTTTTTCTGGTTTCTTTCAGCTAGTACCTCATCTTCCTCAATTTTTTTTAACATTATTTTTTCTTCAAAAAAGTTTTTTGTTATTCCTTCTTGAAGGGCAATGAAAATTAATCCAAAAATCATCGGGGTGAAAATTATTGCCCCACTTCCTATTCCTATTAGGTTCATTGATATTAAGATAAAAAAGTAAATAATAATTATTGTTGCGAACAGAATTGCTTTTTGTATTCCTTTTTTGTTTTCCTCTATTTTGATTCCTTTTTTTGCATATTTTATTGTATAATATGTGGAGTAAAAAATCATTGCACCCATTGCTGCAAATAGCATTGCGGTTGCAAGAAACATATAATCATTGCTTGGATTCAAAAGCGCTATTCCCGCAAATATTTTTACATCTCCTCCCCCCAATTTTCCTAATTTGTATGCAGCAAACAGTATTGCAAACAAAATTGCCGCAATTAGGATATTGTTCCATTGTTGTTGCATTACTGATAGTATGAATCCTAAAAAAATCATTGGGTAAGTTATCCAATCATAGATGTAACCTGTTTTTGTATCAGTTACCGCGCCCATTGCTGTTCCAATAAGCAAAGCGCTTTGTTGAATTAGTTGTAGCATTTAGTATTTTTGTGTTGTTTTTTGATTATAAAGGTTTGTTGTTGTATTTTTTATTGTTTTAATGCAACAATTCTTATGGGTCTTTTTTCAGGGTTATTTTTGGATTCATCAAAAAATTTTTTGGTGTCCTCGCTCATAATCATTTTTTCCGAAATTGGTCTATGCCTGAATACTTTTAGCCCTGCTGCTTCAATACTGTATATGGTGGGAGCTAATCTTTCCTGTCTTATTGTTATTATTACAGGCACTTTTTTTGGGATTTTTTGAGCAAGTATTCGTAGTTCTTGATTTGCTTCACTAGATGTTAGATTTATGTGATTTGCCCAAACTGCGTGCAATCTTTCTGCCTCTTCCTTGCTCATATTAAGAAAATGTGACCCCATACTTTCAGCTATTATTCCTGCCCTTCTTGGGATCCTGTCTATTCCTCTTACTTCTTTAGTTGGGTTTTTTCTCTTTAATCTTTCGGTAAATGTCCCTTCTCCAGCCCCTACATCAATAATGAGTTTTTTTCTTGCCATAAGATTCATCTTGTTCATAAATATTATCGTTTTTCTTTGTTTATATTTTTATTTTAGCCTTAATTTTTTCCCCATTTTTTTTCCCTGCATTTGCCTTAGCATGTCCCCTAATCCTTTTTCTCCAAAGTTTTTCATTGCTTTTTCGCTTTGTATGTTCCTGAATTTTTTAAACATTTTTTTCATTTGTTTGTATTGCTTAATTAATTCTCTTACCTCTTCTATTTTTACTCCTGCTCCTTTCGCTATTCTTTCTACCCTTCCTCTGTTCAACACTTCTGGCTCTAATCTTTCTTTTTCTGTCATTGAATCAATTATTACTTTGAATGAATCCATTTTGTCTTGCCCTGCTTCAAGCATTTCTTTTGGTAACTTAACGCTTAGCCCCAGCATTTCTGCTACTTTGTTTAGCGGCCCCATTTTTTTTGTTGCTTTTAATTGTTCATAAAACATTCTTAAGTTAAAATTTCCTTTCAATAATTCTTCCGGATTAAGGTTTTCCATTTCTGCTTCTTTTGCTTTTTCCAGTAATCCTTGTAAATCCCCATACCCCATTATTCTTGACAAATATCTGTTTGCATCAAATGCCTCAAAATCATTTATTTTTTCTCCTGTTGAAATAAAATAAACACTTGCTCCCGTTTCGTTGCATGCAACTAGCGCTCCTCCTCCTTTACTTGATCCGTCCATTCTAGTAATTATTACTCCGTTTATTCCTACTGCTCTGTGGAATGCTTGTGCTTGTTTTTTTGCTAGATTTCCAATATCTGCCCCGAGTACGAGCCATTTTTCTTCTCCCCCAAAAAGAGAATCAATTTCTTTTATTTCTTCTGTGAGTTCTTCATCAAGTGCGCTTCTTCCTGCCGAGTCACAAATAATTAGTTCGCATCCTTTTCCTTCAAGTTCTTTTATTCCTTGTTCCACTATTTTTCCAGCATTTGTTTCTCCTTTTATTCCAAAGAATTCTGCTCCTGCTAGTTTTGCGTTTGTCTGTAATTGTTCGAATGCAGCTGGTCTGAATGTGTCCGCACAGATTACTCCTACTTTTTTTCCTCTTTTTTTGTAATATGAAGAAAGTTTTCCTGCAGCAGTTGTTTTTCCTGAACCGAATAACCCACATAAGAGTATTTTTTTTGGTTCTTGAGGGGTTTCTTTTCCCCCCAGCATTTCTACTAGTGCATCATAAGTAACTTTTGTGATATGTTCTCTTCTTGACATTTGTCCTTTTATTTCCCCAAAAGCATTTTCCTCTATTTTTTTAGAAATAGCAAAAACAGTTGTTGTATCAACATTTGCTGATATTAGTGCTCGTTGTATTTCTTTTACCGCTTCTTTCACAGTTTCCTTGTCTATTGTTCCTGCCCCTTGTATTTTATCCATTGCTTTTCTTAGCGTTTCTCCTAGGCCCATGGTATCACTTTATAAAAATCTTGATACATAGTATTTTAAAGAATTTAATACACTTTTAGTGTGGTGATTTTTGTGGATTTAATGCTCGTATTGCTTGCAATAGTTGGTTTTGTTGTCATTGTTGGTATAGTGGCAATAGCTATTTATAACTCTTTGATTTCTACGTTAAAACAAGTTGAAAATGCCTGGGCGCAGATTGATGTTCAGTTAAAGAGAAGAGCTGACTTAATCCCTAATTTGGTTGAGACTGTTAAGGGTTATGCTAAGTTCGAGAAGGGGGTGCTTGAAGGAGTTACTAAAGCAAGATCTGCTTTGATGTCAGCTAAGGGCCCTAAGGATGCTGCTAATGCGGAGAATATGCTTTCAGGTGCATTAAAATCATTGTTCGCTGTTGCTGAAGCTTATCCTACTCTTAAAGCTAATGAAAATTTTAAGGCTTTACAGGAAGAGCTTTCTAGTACTGAAAACAAAGTTGCTTTTGCTAGACAGTTCTATAATGATATGGTTATGAAGTGGAATACAATGATTCTTACTTTCCCTAATAACTTGTTTGCAGGATTGTTTGGAATGAACAAAGAAAAAGAATTTTTCCAAGTAACTGAAGAAGAAAAGAAAACTGTTAAAGTTGATTTTTCAGGAATGTAATTAAGTTTAGTTTAAAGCAAAGCGTTTTCTGCGTTTTGCTTTTCATTTTTTTGGTGTCATTATGCCTGCCATGGATTTCTATAAGCAAATTTCTGATAATAAAAGAATGACTATTTTGTTGTTCCTCGCTTTTTTTATTTTAATAGGGGTTTTAGCAGGAATTATTTCTCTTCTTCTTGGCGGATTGAATATTTATGGTTTTACTTATTTTACTGTTTTTGGTATTTTGATTATTTTGTTTGCAATAATTTCTTATTATTCTTGTGATTCTATTGTTACTTTTGTTTCCGGTGCAAAGGAAGCGGATAGACAGAAATTTAATCAATTGTATAATATTGTTGAGGAAATGTGTATTGCTTCCGGTTTGCCTAAGCCAAGAGTTTTTGTTATTGGTGATTCCGCAATTAATGCGTTTGCTACTGGTCGTGATCCTCAGCATGCTGTTGTTTGTGTTACCACGGGTTGTCTTTCCCGCCTGAACAGAGAGGAATTGCAAGGGGTTATTGCTCATGAGCTTTCCCATGTAAAAAATTATGATATTCGAACAATGACTATTGCCACTGTTCTTGTAGGTATTGCGGTTTTACTTTCTGATTTGATTTTAAGATTTGCTTTTTATAGTAAAGGGAATTCAGATTCGAAGGATGGGAGACTTTTTATTGTATTAATTATTGTTGCAGTTATTCTTGCCGCACTTACTCCTTTGATTGCTAATTTGATTAAACTTGCAGTTTCAAGGAAAAGAGAATTCATGGCTGATGCAGGCTCCGCAGAGATGACTAGGAATCCGCTTGCTCTTGCTTCTGCTCTTGAAAAAATTTCTAAAGACACAGAGCCTTTGGAAGCAGCGAATAAAGCCACTGCTCATTTGTATATTTCTGATCCGTTAAAAAATAATAAGGGTTTATGGTTGAAAGGAATGTTTTCCACGCATCCTCCAGTAAGTGAGAGAATTTCTTTGTTAAAAGGAATTAAATATTAGTTTTTTTATATGCAATATTTAGGAACGTGAATTTCCTAATTCTTTTTCCAATATATTTAAGCCCCGTTTTCTTTTTTTAAGTAGTTCTAGTGCGGCTTTCCTTCCTTCTTTTATTCTTTTCAACCTTATTTCTCTCGCAATTGTTGTTCTTAACGAATTAATATGCATGTTTATTTTTTTTTGTTTCATTTGTATCACGAATTTTTATTTTTGCTTGGTTTTAAAATATGTGTTTTTAAAAATCAATAAGCGTAAAAATTATTTTTCCTTTTTCATTAATGTCCACCATCACGTTTGGAGAATAAATATCCGTATTTTTAGTTTCTTTGTTTGAATGTATTTTTATAGCTAATTCAGAGTATGCATTCCCGCATTTTTGATAAAGGTTCAGAGGCGTTAGATTGGATTTTTTTGCTATTCTTCTAATTTTTGCATTTAAAGGATAAGAATCAAAAAGTACGTTTATGTCAAGTATTTCTGACATTGTTGGGAGTGAAAGGTATTGTTCTACTCTTTTTTGATTCAACGCAGGGTATCTTTTTGCGACTCTTAGTTCGTACGAGTTGCTTTGTAATTTATCCAAGTTTTTTATTAAGGTTCTTCTTCTCGCTTTTTCTAGTAAGTGTTCTTCTGGGGTTCGACTTTTTTTACTATTATTTGTTTTTCCCTTATTTTTCCTTTCCACTGTAATTGCCTTTTTCTAGTATTTTGGTTTACAATTATTTTTGGCCTAAAACTTAGTTTTGTTAAGTTTCTTCTAACAGTTCTTTTTATTTTTTGTATTATTGGCATAATTAGTATTGGTTTCTAAGGCTATATTATTCTTTCCAGGATGAATCCTGGCGTGAATTCTTTAAAATCATTGTATCCTTGTCCTGTTCCTACAAAGAGTATTGGTTTTTTTGTTTTGTATAAAAGTGAAATTGCTGTTCCTCCTTTTGCATCCGTATCAATTTTTGTTAAAATAAATCCATCTATTCCTGCTATTTCCTCAAATTCGTTTACTTGTTCTAAGAGCGTTTGGCCCACATAAGCTTCTCCTACATATAATTTCAAATCAGGGGTTGTTACTCTTTCTATTTTTCTGAGTTCTTCCATTAGGTTTTTGTTTGTTTCTTGTCTTCCTGCCGAATCAATTATTACTACATCAATTTTTCCTGCTTCTGCTGCTTTTACTGCATCAAATGCCACTGCTGCCGGGTCCGCTCCGTATTGTTGTTTTATTACTCTTATATTTAGTTTTTTTGCGTGTTCTTCTAGCTGGTCTATTGCTCCTGCCCTAAAAGTATCTGCTGCTGCAACTATGCATGTTTTTTTGTTTTTTTGAAAGTAATTAACTAATTTTGCTATGCTTGTTGTTTTTCCTGCTCCGTTTGGTCCGAGCATGAGTATTTTCAAGGGCTTGTGTTTCACTGTTTCCTCTAAAAGATTGATTTTTTCTGTTTTCATCATTTCTGCGAGTATTTCTTTTATTTGTTCTTTTAAGTATTCATCAATGTTTTTTGCTGGCACCTTCATTCCGACTATTCTTTGTTTTATTTGTTTTGTAATTTCTTTTGCCGCATCCTGTTCTACATCACTTTCAATTAAGCTTAGTTCTAGTTCCCAAAGTAGATCCTCTATTTGTTTTTCGTTTATTTCTACTCCTCCAAAAATTAATCCTTTTAATCCTCCTGTTATCCCGACTTTTGTTTTTAATTCTCTTTTGTCTTCTTCAATGCTTTTTATTTTAATATCTCTTGGTTTTTCTATTTTCTCCGCTGCTATTTCCTTTATTTCCTCATCTTTTTCTTCTTCAGTTTGTATTTCTTCCTCTTCTTCAACTATTTTTTCTTCTTTTTTCAGGGGTTCTATTTGTGGTTGTTCTTTTTCTTCTTGAACAATTTTTTCGAGTTCTTTGATTTCGATTGTTTTTACAATTTCTTTTTTTTGGGGTTCTTCTTTTGCTTTTACAAAGGGTTTTTCCTCAATCTTTGTCGTTTCTTTAGGGCTTTCTTGTTCCTCTTTTTTTATTTCTTTTTCAATATCCTCAAACAATTTTTTCTCTAGTTCTTCCGCAACCTCTTCTTTTGTTTTCTTTTCTTTTTCAACGGTTTTTTCTTCTTTTTTCTTTCCTATTCCAAATATTTTTCCTAATAACCCTGTTTTTTTTTCAACGGTTTTTTCTTCAATTTTTACGTTTTCTTTTAATTCCTCTTTTTTTGTTTCTTTTTCTTTTATGGTTGTTTCTTCTTTTTTCACTTCAGGTTTTGTTTCTTGTGTTTTAGTTTCTGTTTTCACTGGCGCAGTTTCTTTTTTTTCCTGTTCTTGCGCTTCTTTTTCAGTTGGTTGTTTTTTTTCTTCTTTTGAAACAGTTTCTTTGAGTTTATTTCCAAAATCAGCTATTTTTTGTTTGAGGAATCCGAACATAGTCTTCATCTCTTTTTTTTGAATAAAAAAGTAATTTAGTTTTATTTAGATATTGTTATTGGCTGTCTTTTTCTTTGTTCTATTAGTTTTCGTTTCTCGGAATCTATTTGTTTCAATATTCCTATAATGCTTGTAAGTCTTTGTTGTGCTTCAGAATACTCTTGTCCTAGTTTTGTTAGTTGTTTTTGCAGTTGGTCTTCTTTCTTTTCCAGCCATTTGAGTGTTTCTTCAAGGTTTTCTTCTTTGTATGCGTTTTCTGCAAATCCTCGTTTGCATTTTTTAATGTCTTTTGCTTCTGCTTCTATTAGTATTGTTGCACCTATGTTTATGAGTACTTTTCCGTTTGTTTTTTGAACTTCTTTTAAGATGTCTTTTGCATTAAGCGTATCCTTTAGCATGGAGCTTATTTTTTCAAGGACTGCTTGTTTGGTCATTAATGAGTTTTCTTCTTGCCGTGCCATTTGTGTTAGTTGTGCTTCAGTAACTTCTCGTTTTGTTTCTTTTTCATCCATTACTTCGTCTCCTTTATTGAATCTATTTTTATGTAGGGCCTTTTTATGTTTTGTTTGCTTCCCATTTGGGCAAAGATTTTTTCGTTAGCCATTTTTTCGTTTTCTGCTGTTAGGGTTGTTGTAAATTTTTGATTTTCCCCTTTTTTTGTGAATGTTCCTTTTGCTTCATACGTTTTCATTTTTTCACCTACTGATGTTTCCTTAATAATAAATAAATACCTATCCAATTGATTTTTTTGGCATATTTAGCTTATCCTTCTAGTGCTTCTTCTATTCTGTTTATTTCATATGGAGTGGTGCTTTCGCCCATGATTATTCCTTTTTTGTTTGCTAATACAGAGTTTCTTATGAAAATATCCCCTGTGTTTGCTGTTGATGAGCCCCCTTTTACTCCTAATGTTTCTTGTATTTTTTCGGCTTCTTCTTTTGTAATATTTGGATTAACTACAAATCCCTTGTTTGTTGCAACAATGCATGACCCTACCACATCTATTCCTGCAATATTCATTTGAAGTACTTTGAGTCCGCTTTCTTTTAGTTCTTCTATTGCTTTTTTTTGCAGTGTTTTTGAAACAATAGCCCCTGTGTCATTGAGTTCTATCATGTTTCCTAATGCGTTTTCTGTTGTAATTAGTTTTACTTTGATTTCTTTTTCAATTGCTTCAAGCTCTTTTCCGTGCACAAAATCAGGCAAGTATATTTGTTTGTTATTCATTTTTGCAAATACCGCTAATAGTGCGCTTCCGTATATGCTCGCTTTTATTGTTTTTACTTCTAGGGTTTCCTCTATTTTTTGCAGTGCTTTTTCTTCTATTTGTTGTGGCACAAAGCATATGGAATCGTTGGTTATTGCAAATAATCCTGTGTAATTTGAACCTAGAATTCTTATTCTTGCGATATTCATTTGATTAACCCTTTTAATAAAAATATAAAAGAGGGCTTTAATTAGCTTTTCCAGCCCTCATGATTTTTTTTATTCTTTTTTTGCAGTTTTTGTTTCAGTAGTTTCTTTTTTTGGTTCTTCCTTTTTTTCGGTTTTTGTCTCTTTTTTCTTTTCTTGTTTTGTTTCATATTTTTCTTCAGGTAGCATTACTCTTCCTGTATCTTTTTCTTTTATAACTTTTATTGTAATTTTTCTTGGTGCATTGAATTTGCCTTTTGCCCAAAGCATTTCATTAACCTTGTTGCTTATGAGTATTTTTTTGAGTCTTGTTTCTTTTTCAACCGCTTGTTTTAAGGCGTATTTTGCGCTTATTGCCCTTTTTGTGAGTGGTTTGTTAAACACTTTTCTTAAATTAATTGTTATTGTTTTTTCCTTAAAATCTTGAGCCATGTTTTTTCACCTCATTCTACCTTTACGGTAACTGGTTTTGATTTTCTTTTGTGGTCCCCGCTTTTTTTTGTTTTATTTTGTTGTTTTTGTTTTGCCTCGAAGTACCTCATTTTCATATCAATGTTTTTCCAAGTTCTTTTTTGCTTTGTATTCCATATTCTTTTTCCGGCTTTTTGCATTAGCCATACAGGAGCATTTGTAAGTCCTGACCCTATTTTTTTTCTTTCACTTATCATGAAGTCCTTAAAGTCTTTTTCTTTGTGTCGGGCCATTATTACTCACTTCCTTCTTTTTTCTTTATGGATTTCTGTGATTGTTTTTTGTTATCCGCTTTTTGTACGTGTCCGTGTCCTCTGTCCTGCATTTTTAATGTGTCTTGCACTTCTTTCTTTTTCTTTTCATCAAATGCTTTTCTCTCTTTCTGTTTTTTAGCATATTTTCCTTCAGTAAGATTCTTTTCTGCTATTTTAGCCATTTCATTTAGTAATTGGAATCCTTTTATGCTTACTTTTCTTCCTTTTGGTTGTGCTTTTTCCAAGTAACCTTTTTTTTCAAGGTTTTGTACGCATGTTCTGATTACTTTTCCGCTTGCTTTGTAATGGTGCTCTTTTTTTACTCCTTTGTTTCTTCTTCCACCGTAATAAGTTCTAAGTGATTCTGTTCCTATTGTTCCCCATTTGAATGCTCTGTATAATATACTTGCCATTCTTACATAGAACCAGTCTTGTCTTTGTGGTGCTCTTTCATTGTGCACCCCCGTTTTAACATAATCTACCCATACAGGGTTTTCTATTTCTTCTGAGAGTTTTTTTGCAGTTTCTTCGATTAAGTACTCTGCTGGCACATCATGTATTCCCATTGAATCACCTAACTTTTCAGTCCAATGTGCTCAATCGCCGGAGCGAGAGCTAGTAGACTTATTACAGAAAACCTCTTTGAAAACCTTTAAAAAGCTTGGTCTTAGCTTGTTTTTTTGCCAGTTTTGCGTTTTTCATTTTGGCTTGTTTTTTCCTTTAACCCAAATTTTTTTTCATGCCCGCATTCAGAGCATTTTACTATTAAAAACGGTTTTTGTTCTTTTAGGGTTATTTTCATTGAAAAGCATTTTTTGCAGTATTTTTCCTTTAATTCCTTTGGTATGCTTACCCTGCATTTTTCCCCTATTCTTTTTGCCAGTGTTAAGTACCTTTTAGCGTATTTCTCGTTTTTTTTCGCTAGTTCAAATAACCTGTAAATTCTTTCCAGCGCAATTTTTTGGTTTCCTTTAAGCTTTTTTTCTTTTATCATTATGATGCATTAATTGGAATTGGTTAATAATTTAACTATCCGTTTTAGGTTAGTAATAAATACTTTCTTTGCAGTAATTATTTCATGAGTGTTGCAACAAGTAAGCTTTGGGCCAAAGTGGCTATGAAGCAGGCGCAGGATGCTGAAGCTAAAAAGAAAAAGCCTCGTTTGGAGTATGAAAAAGTTTCTGCTAATGTTGTAAGGCGGGAAATTAAGCGTTTGCCTGACCCTCTTGCAAATTTTTCTTCCGATTCGTTAAGCCTAATAACTTCTAACTTGGAGAATGCTGCGCGGCAAAAAAGAGGTTTTTCGGGTGCTGGCTCTCCTAATTATGTTTTGTCGGTCGGGGAAGCTTTTCATGTTGAGTCTTTGCGTGTTAAGGATCCGATTAAAGTGATGTATAATTTGAGGAGTTATTTTCAGGATTCTGGCAAGCTTAGGTTTCAATCCACTGGCGCTTATGATAGGTTAAAGTTCCGCGCAGAAAAATTAAAGGTTCATCCAAGCGTTCTTTATCGTAGGGTTTCCCCGGAAAAAATTTTGCAGTTAGAGATTGAGCGTTTAATGAAATATGGTCTTTTTAAGGTTCGAACTGAAAGTGAAAGAAAAGCCGTTTTTAGTATGGCTGTAATTAGTGCAACTCGTTTTGTTTATGAACTCAAACATGGTTCACAGCTACAACTTAATTTGGGAGTTTAATTTTTTTAAAAATATTTTAAGTGCGCCCGCGGGGATTTGAACCCCGACAAAAAGCTAGCATTTGATTTTTCAACCATCGTAGTTTTCTGTCCTTTCGTAGAAAGGGCAAATACTTTCGCCGGCCTTAGTAAGGCCGATGGAAGGCTTTTATGCTACCATTACATCACAGACGCTGTCCCGTTTCGGCGGGACGGTGCGATTCACACCGTGGCGCTATTTATCAATAGCGCGATAGTGGCTTTGCCACTGTATAATTTAATTTCCATTTAGTTTCTTTTTTAAACATTGGTTTTGGCTTTACTTTCAAGCAATTCTTTTTTAAGGAGTTAATTTCAATTTCTTTTGGTTTTTATGAGGGGTAAATTAATTGTTCTAGAGGGTGGTGAGTCTTCTGGTAAGAGTACTCAATTAAAACTTTTAGCCGAGCGCTTGGAAAAAGAGGGAAAAAAAGTTGTTCATTTGCATTTTCCAAAGCATGAGGTTTCTTTTGGAAAGGTTGTTGATGCTTATTTGCGTGGCGAGTATGGAGATAAAGCCTCTATTCCTCCTGAATTTGTTGCTATGCTTTACATGACTGATTTTTATGAATCTAAGTGGGAGATAGAAAAAATTCTTAATGAAGGTTCTTTTGTTATTCTTTCAAGATATTTTTCTTCTACTCTTTGTTATCAAACAGCTTTAACTCCTAAAGAGCAGAGGGATTCTGTTTGGGCGTGGATTAAGCAGGTGTGTGAAAGATTGCCTCAGCCGGATTCTGTTTTTGTTCTTTATGTTCCTGTTGATGTTTCAGAGAAACTGCTTGATAATGCTAATAGGGCTGAGAGTTATAAGAAGGGTGCTAAGCGTGACCAGCATGAGTTAGATTTAGATTTTCAGCGTTCTTTTATGAAAGAGTATGATAGGAATATTGAGCGTTTGGGTTGGAAAAAAATTGATTGTGTAAGAGCTAATGCCTTGAAACCTATTAATGAGATTCATGAATTAATTTGGAGTGAAGTTAAAAAAGTTTTGGTAAAATAATTTTTTTAGTGAGTTTTATGGCGGGAACTTTTATTGCTTTTGATGGCGGCCCCGGTTCTGGCAAAGGAACCATGATTAGGAAAAGCTTTGAATATATTTATGGTAAGAGTAAGAAGTATGATAATATTCTTGTGACTGATGAGCCAACTAATGGTCCTTTTGGTTTAAAGGTTCGTGAGCTTTTTAAAAAACAGAAGGCCCCTAATGATTTGGCTGAGGAAATTTTTCAAGCTTTTATTGATGACAGAGCATGGCATATAGAAAATATTATTGCTCCCGCTTTGGAAAAAAATTTTGTTGTTCTTGCTGACAGATACAAGTATGGGAGTATTGCTTATCAAACAGTCCAGGGCAGTGATTTCAACGAGGTTTTTAATGCTAACAAGGGTTTTTTAGCGCCTAATCTTGCTTTGATTTTTGATGTTAATCCTGAAGAAGCTGTGAGGAGAATTAATTCTGAGGTTTCTGAGAAAAGAAAGCAAACAGATAATTTTAGGCAACTTGATTTTGTAAAAAATTTAAGAAAATATTATTTGCAGTTGCCGAAATTGTTGCCTAATGAGAATATTCATATTATTGATGCAAATAAACCCATTCCTGATGTTTTTGGGCAAATAAAACCTTTGCTTGACAAAGTTTTGTTTTGAAGGTAATTCTTTTAAATAGGAAAAACCTATTGGTTATGGTGTTTTTTAGGTGAATTTTAGAAACCTTATTGGTTCAGCATATTCCTGGATTTCCTTGGATAAGGCTCTTTGGTATTTAGTCTTTTTTTGGGTTTCTTTGCCTTTTCTACTTTTGTTGCCCCAGATTTTCTCTGCAGGGGTTTATTCAAAACAGACTCTTCCTATTGCTTATGCTCTGTATGATATTCTTTATGTTACCGTAATTTTAGGGGTAATTGTTTTGATCCAGTTTTGTTTGAGTGAAAGAAGGGTTAGTACTTGTAAGATTACTGTTTCCAAATTAGTTGACATGTTTTTCCTAGTGTTTGTTGAATTATTTTACGCTTTTGTTTGGAATATTCATTCTTCTTTTAGGATTATTCAGTTGTTGCTTATTGTTGCTTCAGCTTTTGTTTATTACTATTATTTATTAGTGCAGAACGAATTGCTTTTCACAGTAGCTTGGCTTTGTCTTGCGGCTTATTTTATTTTAGTTATTTACAACGCGATAAGGATTTTGTTTTCTACAACCATTTTTTGTTATAAAGATATTAGTTTGAAGGGGGCTGTTAAGGCTTCTTGGGCTTTAACCCATAATAGGTTTTATCAGGTATTTAGTTCCTTAATATTTATTGGTGCATTGTCTTTCTTGTTATTTTGTTTTCTCACAATTGTGCTTGGGACAATCTCAACTTTAGTGCTTAGTTATTTCTTTATTGATTCAATTTCCATGTCATTAGGTTTCAAGGTGGCTGTTGTTTTCGCTTTAGGTCCTGCTTTGATTGCATATCATTATGCTTTTGTGGATTTGTTCTTACAGCTTAATTCTCATAAAGAATCCTCTGAGAGCGTTAGGAGAATCCTTGCACGTAAAGTGCTTTCACACAAAAAGAAAGCTCCTGCCAGGAAATTAGCAAAGAAGAAAAGAAAGAGATAATTAATGCGACCGCCGGGAATTGAACCCGGGCCCCGTCCTAGCTGCAAACCTGTTTCGTTCGCTTTCTGTCCATTGCTTTAGCAATGGGCAAATTCTTCATGGTAAAATGCATTGCATTTTACTATGCCTTGCAAAGCTTTTGCTTTGCTAGGTCGCGAACCTTAACAAGGTTCTGGCAAGGACGAATCATAACCACTAGACAACGATCGCAGAACCGTTATTTGCCCCAATAATTATCTCGTTCCAAGTATTGTTTAAAAACCTGCTTTTTTTGTTTAAACGTATCTTTTGTTTACCCAGAATAATCCTAGGAGCACTATTGCTACTCCTAAGAGTAGGGCAACTACAAGGATTATAGGGTTTTCTGCTATAGTTTCTCCTATTTCTGGTTGTTTTCCGTCATTTTGAATTTTTTGCTCTATTACTGTTTCTTTTACCAGTGGTTCTGGCGCAATAATTATTTTTTGTTTTTCAGGCACAATTGTTTGGGTGAAAATATTTGTAGGGGTTGTTACTGTTACATAATATATGTCTGAATTGTAATCTTCTATATCTTTTAGGATTGTTTTGCTACTAAACCCTGGCAGTGTTTCGCTTGTGTTTGATTTAAAGGAATCACTGAATATATTCAAATCAATTGTTTTTTCAGTTGGGTAAAAATTTGTTGTTATTACTTGTATTTGCAGTTTTCCTTCATGCGCTATTGGAGTAATATCATTTACAATTACTTCTCCCAAATCACTATTTATTCCCGGGTTTATTGTGATTTCTTTTTGGTAGGGTGTTGAAAGACTGTTGAATGTTATTGTTCCTTTTGCTATTTGGTTTGCATTTAAATCAAGGTTTGGGAATATTTTAAATAAAATAGTTTTTGATTCTCCCGGGTTTAATATTATTGATTTTTTTTTCTCCTGAACTATTAATTCGCTGTATGATTCTTTGATGCTTATTGGGGTTGTTACTGTGCTGTTGCTTTTGTTTGTTACTGTTAAGGAAATATCATTCCATTTATTTGCTTTGAGTTCATTTGTGCTTGAAGTGAGTTCTACTGTATTGAAGTATTCTTTGCTCTTTATTTCTATTTGCGGCATTGTTTGTGTGTAGAATGAAACGCTTGATGTTGTTGGAAAGTATGCTTTTGCGAGTGAGAGTGTAACATCACTAAATGAACCCATTTTTATGTGGGTTGCATCAACGAATCCTGATTCTCTGAATGTTGGGTCTGATGGTATCCATCCAAATTTTTCGTGGTATACTTCTATCCATGCGTGGTTTCCCCATGCTTTTCCATCAAAAGTTATTCCTATTGCTAGTCTTGTTGGTATTCCTTTTGCTCTTAATAATCCTGCTCCAAGGTTTGCAAATTCATCACAAACCCCTTTTTTGCTTAATAGTGTTTCTGTTGCAGATCTTTGCAGTACATAATATTTGTAAAAATCATCTCCTTGTGCGTATTCAACGTAATCATTTACCCAAATAATTGTTTTGTTTAGTGAATCAAGGAAACTATTTGTTATTAATTTGTTTTTAGACACTGTTTGTATTTCCGTAGAACCGCTTTCAACTTTTTCACTTGGCTCAGTGTATAGTTTTACTTTTTCATCCGGTGTTGTAAGGTTATAATCACTCATTGCAGATATTAATGAGGTTGTGCTTACATCCGCAATTAGTTCGTAATTAAAGTTCCCGTTTTCTGTTATTATGAATGAGACATATTTGTTTCCAAATTCATCTAGCACATATTTCGGGTAAATAGTTTTTCCATTAATGTAAAGAGCTTCTTTTATTACTTGTATTGTTTGGAATGAGCTTTCCTGGAAAGTTAGTGTTTGGAATTTTACTTCTTCTCCTTCTTTTAATCCTGTGATTGTTCCGTTTCCGTCAAGCTTTGCTTCAGCGTTTAGTTTTCCTATTGTTGTTGGGTAAAAGCTTTCTTCAGCAAAAACAATTGCTGAGAAAAGAAGTATTATTAGTAATAATATTAGCTTTTTCATGTCAATATTGATGTTTTAAGTGCTTTAATATCTTTTCTGGTTTAATAAAAAAATGGGCCGAATCGGATTCGAACCGACGACTCTCACCTTGTAAGGGTGATGTCATAACCGCTAGACCACCGGCCCAATTTTTTTTATTAACTTTGTTAGTAAAGAAGTTTTTCCGCAGTGTTTTTTTAAACCTTGACTTTTAGGTTTTTTTCGCTTTGAAGAAGGTTTATATAGAAGTTTTCCATTAATTTACTCAAGGTGATGGTTTTGCGGAAAACAATTCTTTTTAGGCTGGGGAGTAAGGATTTCCAGTGGACGCAGGTTCTCGGGATTTTTCTTGGAATAATTACTGTTTTGATGCTGGTGAAGTCAGCTGCAGTAATGTTTGATTCTTGGCAATCAGTTCGGGACTTTAATAAGTGTGTTGAGTTTTCTGGGGTTAAAGACCTTTCAAGCTTGAGTAGCGCTGAACAGTTGTTTGCTGAGATGAGATATAATGATTGCAAGGATTCTTTGTACGAGATAACTGGTGCACAGATTCCTGGCGCACAGACTAGCATGACTTCTAGGCAGGCTGTAACAGCTTTGGTTGGTCCGATAGCAGGGTTCTTCTTTTGGGCTGTGTTATTTATGTTTTCATTGTTCTTGTTATTCAATAAGACAGTGGTTATCCCTATAGAAGAAGTTGAGTCAGTTTCAAGGCCTTTTAGAAGGAAGTAATTTTTTAAAAAAAAGTAAAGTGAAGGATTTTTCCTTCACTTTTTCTAATTTTATTTTTTTTACATTGTGTATGCTTTTACTTTTTGTGGAGCAATATTTCCTTTTTTTACTCCTACAACCGCTGCAATGCCTTTTGCATCTGCTGCTTCCACTAATCTGTTTGTTATTATTCCATCAAACATTACTAAGTGGATTTTTTTCTTTGAGTTTTGGATTGCTTCAAGCATGTCCTTTACCTCTACTTCCTTGATTTTTTTGTTCTTTTCATCGAGCAATCTTGCTTTTGATTTGCCTTTCATCTTGTCAAAGTCTTTTTTCATGTCAAGGATTTTTTGAGGAACTGGTTCTTCTCTTTGTATTGGTGTTGTTTGTTGGTGGAATGGAGTATAGTTTTCCTGGAATCTTGGTCTGAAGTTATTGAATGGTCTTCTTTCAAAGCTCCTTTCATTTCTTCCTTGTTCAAATCTTGGTCTCCCAAAATTGTTTGGTCTAAAATTGTTTCTACCAAAACTTTGTCTGTTGTCTCTTGGTATGAATGGTCTTGAGTGTTCAAATCTTGGTCTTGGTTGGAATGTTGGCGCGTAACCTGTTTCTGTGAATGCTTGTGTGTAAGGAACTTTTCTTTTTAATGCTAAAAGAATTTCTTTTTGCACTAATTCCTCCACTTCTTTTCCATCAGGGGCTTTTGCTACGAAATCAATTTTTGTGAGCGAGGCAAGTTTTTTTGCGTTTAGTTCTCCTCCTCTGTCCCCATCAATTAATACAGTTGTTGTTTTTTCCCTGCATAATTGTATTAGTGGGGTATCAATGTTTCCGCCGTTCATTGCTACTGCATTGTTTATTCCGTAGCTTAATAGTTTCAGAACATCTGCTCTTCCTTCAACTATTATTATTTCTTCAGCAGTTTCTACCTCTGGTCCTGCTTGTAGTCCTCTGAATAACACAATTTTTTCTGTTCTTATTTCAGATTTTATTGTATCTGCTAGTTCAGTGCTTTCAAGTGCGCCTTCTGTTTGCTGCATGTGTTTAAGGAGTTCTTTTGCCCTGTCTGTTATTGTTTCTCTTTTTTCTTTTCTTGTATCCTGTATTTTCATTACTTTTACTTTTGCTTCAAATGGACCTACTTTTTCAACTGTTTCAACAGTTGCCGCAAGTATGCTTGTTTTTACTTGGTCAAGGGAACTAGGGATTATTACTTCTCCTGTTGTTGTTCCTTTTCCTTTTTTTACAGTGATTTCTATTCTCCCTATTTTTCCGCTTTGTTGTAATTCCTTAAGATCCATGTCTTCTCCAAGTAATCCTTCGCATTGTCCAAATATCGCACCCACTATATCAGGTTTTTCTACAACTCCTTGTACTTCGTAATTAGCGAGTATTTCGTATTTTACTGCGCTCAAATATGTTTTAGCCATAATTTCACTTCTCCTTTTTATAACTATTTTTTTAATAAGTTTTTTTGCCGTTTAACGGTTTTTCCTATAAAGGTTTTATAGAATTAGCTTGTGTTTCAAGTTTTTTCATTACCTTGTTTTCTGGTAATGCAACTTTTATTGTTTTTTCTTTGCTTTTTAATCCGGAAACAATTTCTATGTCCGCTTTGAAGTATTTCTTCAATTTTTTCAAGATTTCTTTATTTGCTTTATTGTTTTCTGGTTTCTCAGTAGCTTCAACAATTAGTAAATTTTTTTCTTTGTTAAATACCACACTGAATTTTTGTTTTCCAGTTAAAATCTTCGCGTTAATTATCGTTTCCATTTTATTAACACAAACCATTCAAAAAGCGTTTTCAAACGCTTCTAAACAGCCCTCATTGGGCTTTGCCACCTTTAAGGCTTTCTTATCAAGAAAGTTGTTAAATGAAGGGAATTTAAACTTAACCTTGTTTAAGAAAATTTGTTTAGGTGGGATTATGGCTAAATTTATGTATGAGGGCTCAAGGAATCCGGGTAATGGTTCAAGGCTTCCTTTGGGCAAAAAGCTCAAGAAGTGGGCTTATAATATAAAGGTTTCTTTGACTAGGAATCAGGATGAGGAAGTATCCTCTGTTGGTAAGGTTAGAAGAGCCCTTAAATAGTTGAATTGAGTATTCTTCTTATGGATAAGAAAAATCCTTTCAGCGAAGCCTCAAAAGAGAGGCGCAGGTTGCTTAATCAGCGGAACTCTGTTGCTACTTCGAAGAAGAAGCTTTCTCGTGAGGAGAAGCGCAATCGTGTAAAGGACCAGCGTGTTGATCTTTCTGCCAAGGATAGTATTTCCCCTAAAGGGCTTTATGTTTAGTTTTTGTTACGCGATACGTTTAAGTATTTCAAATTTCTTTTCCTGTTGTTATGGCTCATTATAATAAGGGTGCTAATGCGGAGAGAGAATTAATTCATACTCTTTTTGATTATGGTTTTGCTGTTCTTCGCGTTGCTGGTTCTGGTGTTAGTCCTTTGCCTAGTCCTGATGTTGTTGCTTTGAAACAGGGTAAAATTCTTGCTTTTGAGTGCAAGGCTTGGAGAGGAAATTATCTTGCTATTCCTCTTGTTACTATGAATGATGAGATTAATTGGGCAAAAACTGCGGGTGCAGAGTTTTTTATTGCTTGGAAGATTCCTCATGAGGGTTGGCTTTTTATTAAAGCAGAGCATTTTCATAATGCTGGAAAAAATTTTATGGTTTCTCTTGAGGAGGCAAAAAAATGTTCTATTTCCCTCCAGCTCCTTGCAGGGGTACAGGTTTCTATTAAACCTTGATTTAAATTGTTTTGCTTTTTTGCATTCCTTTTTAACCCTTTTTTTGTTTCATTGATTTATGCGCCTGACAAATGATGATATTATTTACGAGTTAAAGCTTCGCTTGGAGAAAGAAAAATCTTTGAAAAAAAAAGTCCAAATAAAACAGTTAATTGACTTGGTTAAACAGCTTTGATTTTTTTTAGCATTTATTCTTATTTTTTTAAGCAAAAGGTTTTATTATAGAGAGATCTTTACTTATATATGAAAAAGAGAATTAATTATTTATCTAGCACGAGTGTACATAGAAAGGCAATAAGTTTTTCCAAAGCTGTTTTTTTGGGGGCTAGAACAAGTTTGAGGTGGAATAAAGTCTCAGAGCTTTTGCAGACAAAGTTTGATATCCCTTCGCAGGCTCCTGCTAGTAGTTACAGAAAATTTATGTCAACATTTCCGGAAACAAGGGTTGATAAATATCGGGTGAATTTTTCGCATGCTGCTTCAGAAAGTCTTGTTATGCTTGCTTTTTCTGGTTGGTTGCCGAGGAAATTAATCAGGGTTTTTGGAAAGAAAATACCTTTGCCAGGATTAAAATCCCCTGTAAATGTTTTTAAGGTAAGATTTGTTTTGACTTCAAGCATTGAACCACACATGAATCATCCTTTTCGCAGGGACTTGCCTGCCCCAGTTTGTGCAGTAACGAGCATTCAGGGGCCCGGTAAAAAATATGTTAATCCTGAAAAACTTGTTGCTGACTTAAATGAGCAATTGCATGAGCCTTGGCAGAATTATTTGTTGGGCGAAATTGTTGCACATGCAAAAAGCCAAGGGCTTGATGCGGTCTCTCTTTTGAGACCTGAATATAATCCTAATTTGTCCAATACTTATCTAGAGAGTCGCGGGTTAACCTCTGTCGAGATCCAAAAAATGAGGAGTCAGTTTTATGCTGCTGCAAAAGCAAATAATTTACATAAGATTAAAGGGTCAAAATATTTTTGGGTATTTTTTAATAAATCTAGTGCTTAGTTTTTCAGTTAACAAGCTTCTTTAGTGTTTATATCAACTCGTGTTTTTGGTATCTTTCGAGTAGATCGCGTGCTGCTTTTCCCATATCTGGTTTTCCGCCTTTCATTAGGAATGCTTTTTTGTACGCAATTTCTTCAAGCATTTCTTCTTCATCCTTTTCTTCTATTTTTTCCTGTTCAATTTTGTAAAATTTCGCGATTTTTTCTTTCCCCATTAATTGAATTAATTTCACAGCATTTGTTTCAACATCTTTTAATTGGTTAGGGTTTTTTGATTCAACTAAAAATAAAGTGAATTCTTCTTCTTTGAATGGAATTATTCCGGGCGAATCAATTAGGTATAATCCGTCTGATATTTTTACTCTCGCTATTCCTCTTGTGAGTCCTGCTTTTCTTGAGGTCGCTACTCTTCCTCTTCCTTTTCCTGCTAATGCATTAATTAGGGTGCTTTTGCCGACATTAGGATAACCAATTATTCCTATAATAAATTTTTCTGTTCCTTTGGAATCAACGCTGATTTCTCTTCTTATCATATTAATTCCGTCTCGCTCAAGCGCTGAAATGAAAATTGTTTTTACTCCCGATTCTGATGCAATACTTGCTTTTTTTTGTTCCATTTCGTCTTTTGGCATAAGATCCGATTTGTTTATTACGAGTAATAATTTTTTCTTTTGTGTTTTAATCATATTTTCGAGGATAGGGTTTCTTGTTGCTTCGGGGTGTCGCGCATCAAGTAATTCAATTATCAGGTCTGATTGCTTAACCAAATCAGAAATATGTTTCATGAATCCTGAACGCATTTTTTCACCAAAAAGATTTTTTGACGTTTTAAAGTAGTTTTAATTCTTTAAAATATTTTTGTGCTTCTTCTTCATTTACCGGCCCGCATGCAAAGCATGTTTTTGAGCCTGAGGCTATTTGTGTTTTTCCTGCATCAGTTATTAATGTGCAGGGAAAGTGTTTTTTTGTTTTCTCAAATAATTCTAATAATTCTTCCGTGCTTTTAACTTTTAAAACAATTTTTTTCATTCCTTGGTTTTTCCATTCTGAAATGGTTTCTTCATCAACTTTTTCAAGTACAGATACAGCTGAGTGTGCCACTTGTGCGGCAATTTTTCCTTTATTCATGCCTAAGGAAGCATTTACTATAATGTATTGTACCAGTTCCATAATTTAATTCTCTCAAGAAGTGTTTAAATTTAGTTGTTTTAAGCTTCTTTTTGACCGCTTAGCAGGATTCTCAGGAACTCGTATTTGTTTGAGAAGTGGTTGAAGTCTTCTTCTGCTTTTCTCATAGATTTTTTGTATTTTCCAGCATTTTTCGGGTCTGCGACCATTTTTTCCCTCATATGTTTCCAATATGTTTCAGAATAGCTCATTGCTTGTCTATACACTTCTTTGTCCGCCCTGAGGGTTGCAGTGCTTCCTGCTCCTTCTTCTTTTCTTGTTCTATTTGCTTTTTCTGCCGCGTTTCTTAATTCTTTTGTCTGCCTAATAAGAGTTTCTTTGAAGAAAGGTTCTTTTTCAGTTGCTAAGTAGCTTGTCATCCATTTTCCGAAAACTAGTTTTTCCTTGCTTGCGCTCACTTGAAAAGGTTTTTTTGCGCTTAAAACAATTTGAGGCATGAAATACTTGTACAGTGCGAGGATTAATACTTTTCCATTATGCCTTTTTTGATTTTTCTTGGTAGTTTTTTATTGCGGCTCTTAGTGCTTGGTCGCCTAGGACAGAGCAGTGTACTTTTATGGATGGTAATCCTCCTAATCTTTCCATAATATCTTTTCCCGTGATTTTTAATGCATCCTCTATTTTCATTCCTTTTTTTTCTTTTATCATTTCTGATAACATGCTTGTGCTTGCAATTGCTGAGGCACATCCAAAGGTTTTCCATTTCACATCAATTATTTTTTCATTTCTTACTTTTATCCACATTTCCATTAAGTCTCCGCATTTAACATTTCCAACTTTTCCATATCCATTAAAATCTTTTATTTCTTTTTCGTTTTTTAAAAAGTTTTTTGGTTCAAGAAAGTGTTTTTTCACTTCTTTTGAATAAAACCAATCATTTCCTTCTATTTTCATTTTTTCACTTCCTTATTTTTTTTCCATAAAGGGCTTATTTTTCTCAAAAAATTAATTGTTTTTTTTAGTTCTTTTATTGTGTAATCAATTTCTTTTTTTGTTGTGTCTTTTCCTAGTGAAAATCTTATGCTTCCGTGCGCGGTTTCGTGGTTTCTTCCTATTGCTATTAGCACATGACTTGGGTCCAAGGATTGTGAGGAGCAGGCAGAGCCTGTGCTTACTCTTATTCCTTTTTCATTTAATCTCAACAAAGCGCTTTCTCCTTCTATTCCTTTGAATGAAATATTTACATTGTTTGGAAGCCTTTGTGTTCTGTCTCCATTTAGGAGGACTTGGGGTATTTCTTTTTCAATTTTTTTTATTAAGTAATCTCTTAATTTGGTTACTCTTGCACGTTCTTTTTTCTTTTCTTTTTCTGCTAGTTCAAGCGCTTTTGCAAGTGCAACTATTCCTGGAACGTTTTCCGTTCCTGCTCTTAATCCAAATTCGTGTGCCCCTCCATGTATTAGCGGCTCTAATTTTACTCCTTGTTTTTTGTATAATATTCCTGTTCCTTTGAATGAATATACTTTGCTTCCGTTTATTGTCATCATATCTATTCCAAGTTCTTGTGTGTTCGTGTTCAAATATTCAGCTCCTTGGCAGGCATCAGTATGGAGAATTGTTTCATTTGCGTGGCATAGTTCTGCTATTTTTTTTATTAGTTGTATTGTTCCTATTTCATTATTTGCATACATTATTGTTGTGAGTAGGACTTTTCCTTTGTTTTCTCCAAGGATTTTTTTCAAATATTCTAAATCAATTTTTCCTGTTTCATCTATTTTTGCGTAAATTATGCTAAACCCTAGTTTTTCAAGCCAGTGCAAGGTTTCTAGCACCGCGTGGTGTTCTGTTCTTTGTGTAATGAAGATTCCTCTTTTTCCTTCAAGTATTGTTTTGAATGCAATTCCTTTGAGCGCTAAATTAATGCTTTCTGTTCCGCTTCCCGTAAAAATTATTTCTTCCGGTTTGCAGTGCATTATTTTTGCAATTTTTTGCCTTGCATTTTGCATTGCCTTTTTTGTTTCTAGCCCTTTCGAGTGAAAGCTTGATGGGTTTCCAAATTTTTCCGAAAAATAAGGTAGTGCTTCTTTCAAAACCTCTTTTCTTATAGGGGTAGTTGCTGAGTAATCCAAATATATTTCTTTCATTTTTTTCCACCTTATTTATTTGTGCTTACAGTATTTTTCTGCGTGTTCTTGAAATATTTCAAATAGTGGTTTGTTTTTGTTTTTTGTAAAAATGTCTGATTTTATGAAATAAGCATTTTTTTTACCTTCTTTTTTATAGTCAACAAAATTGCATTCCCTTAATTGTTTTAGTGCGTGGCTTACTAAGCTTTGTTCTTTTTCCAAGGAAGAGCAGATTTCCTGTACTGTCATTGGTTTTTTTTGGAGAAGGAGTATTATTTGGCTTCTCAGTTCATTTCCGAGTATTTCCATGCATTTGTATGGGTAATGAAGAGACTTCATATGAAATAGTATTCATATGAAGGTTTTTATATTTGTTGTTTTGTTTAAATCGTCTGCTGGGTTTCCTGTGGTTCCTTTACTATCCCTTTGTAAGTAATTTTTTTTGTGGTTCCGTCTTCCCCCCACATGTATGTCATTTCCATTGGGGCGTCTTTATCCAGCACTATTTGTTTATCCCCTGGATTAGGCACTTTCATAGTAAATAATCTTGAATATTTGACAACTGCTTTGTCTCCCGCTATTCTTAGTAACTGGTACACAACTTCATCATTACCGTTTCCTTTTACCCTATCAAATTCTTGCCCTTCTTCTACCTCAAAAGCCTCATCAGTAATTTCTTTTTTGAATGGGGGCTTCCAAGAACTTCTTATTGTTCTTATATCGAATTTTGCTTTCATAGTCCAACACCTGCGCAGGAAAAGCATGCTTAACAGGAATTTTTCCCTCGGCCTGCTCTTTAAAAATCTGCACAATTAGAAGCTTGTTTTCCTTATAAATGTTGCTTTTTGCTTTGCTTTGTGCTAAAAGTCTAAATGAATGGGTTGTGTACTGGAAATCCTTTGTTGCAAGCCGGCAGTTTGCTTGAATTAACTTTAAATACCTCCAGTCTCTTCTTCTCTATTTAGCATTTTAATATATAGAGTTGGTTTTGTGTTTAATAGTTTTTTTGAGAAAGCAGTTTTTGCTATTAATGAAAGGAATTCCTTTAATGACAGGCTTTCTTCATTATTGGCTCCTTTGAAGTCTTCTCTTTCCCCTAATGGTTTTGAAGAGATTGTTGTTCCTATTGAGAAGAAGCTTTTGTCTTGTTCTGTTGCGGGCGTTGATTCTGGGTTTGTTTCAAAAAAACTTTCTTTTATTGACCTTGTTTTAATTAAAACTGCGGGCGTTTTTTTCAAATATAAAAATGGGGTGTTGTCTGAGACAAAGTATTTTCCTGCTCCTTTTTCTTTTCCTGAGCCGGTTATTCTTCGTTCTGGATTAGAAAAGGATGAAGAACAGCAAAGTGTTTCCTTGGTTAGATTGGAGCAAGAGGTTTCTTGCTCAATTGAGTTAATAAAAAAATTTAAGCCTGATTATTTGTTCATTGATGGTTCAATTGTTCCCCAGTATCAGGATAAGCCGAGAAAAGATTCAGGGATTAATGAGGAATATGAATCAATTTTGAAATTATTCCAGAAGCTTTACAAAACAGCGGAGGAAAATGCTTGTTCTCTTGTTGCGTGCGTTGAGGATTCCCGCGGCACAAGGTTTCGCCAGCTTTTGCAGGAAGAAATTCTTCCTAAAAGCAAAATGCAGATTAATCCTTCTTTGCTTGCAGGTTCCTTTGATGCTTCTCTTTTGGATTATTATCTTGCGCAGGGTGAAAGGACTTTTGCGTTTCCTTATACAAATAATATTTCCAGTCATGCTATTTTGAAGGATTATGATAAGGCTTGGGCTGAAAGTATTTTTGTTTTTTATTTAAAATGTTCTTTGTATGACAAACCATTGCGTGTTGAGTTTTTGTGCAAAAACGCAAAAGAGATTCATAATTGTGCTGAAGATATTTCAGGAATTGTTTGTTCTTTGAGTTCTTTGCATAAAGAATATTCTTTTCCCAGTGTTTTGATTGAAGCAGATTTGCGTGCGGGGCTGAATGAGCAGGAAATAAGTGTTGTTTATGATAGGCTTGTGGATAAGCTGGGTGGGAAAGTAAGGATGAGGAGGAATAATAGGCCTTTTAATTAATTTGATTTTTAGTGATTTGTATGATTAAGGTAATTGTTTTTGATTTGTGGAATACTCTTATTCCTGCAACAATTGATTTTGTTCACTTGTCTGCTTTGACAAGGAAGGAGGGGTTGTCTTTGCCTAGGTTTATTGAGAAGTATGAGAAAGGGGTTCAGCTGAAAAAGTATTCTTCTTTTGAGGAATTAAGGAAGGATTTTTTCAAGACATTTAACCAAGGGGATAATGTTGTGCTTGAGCAGGAGCTTGCCGAAGTTTACGGAAACAGGATGGATAAAATAAGGTTTTTTCCTGATGTTGAAAAAAATTTATTGAAGCTGAAAAAACAGGGTTATAAGCTTGTTTTGCTTTCAAATAACGAAAGCATTGCTGCAGCAAAAATAGAGTCTTCCTTGAATATTAGTAATTATTTTGATACAGTTTTTTATAGTTTTGATATTGGCTTCGTTAAGCCTGATACAGAATCTTTCCTGCCTGTATTAAAGGAGTTCAAAATAAAACCAGATGAAGCTTTAATGGTTGGTGATTCTTTGCGTTCCGATATTATTGGTTCTCAAAAAGTAAGGATGCACAATTGCCTAATAAATCGTTTGGGTAAAGTAATTGATTATGCGAATGCAAAGCCAGAGTTTGAGATAAAGTCTCTGGATGAATTGTACAGGGTTTTGGGTGGTTTGAATGCAAATAAAAAGAGTTAGGCCAAAGCGTCCTAGTTTTCTTCCAATGTCGGAGAATGAAAAAATTATTGAGAATGCGCGTATAGTTAATTTGCGGGCAAGAAAAACTTTAAGAGAGGCTTCTAAAAGGAGCAAATCCTCAAATGTGTTGAAGCGCACAGCCCATATTGGAAGTTTTTTAGAATTAAGAAAAGAATTGGGTGTACCGAGAAAATTAGTTATCAAATCAAGGAAATGATTTTTATGCATGAACAGTTAGGAACAATTGTTTCTACTATGGATGGCCCTTCGCCGAGCACTGTTGCTTTTGTTGTGAATAATGGTAAGGCGCATAAGGGAATGTTTGTGGAGCTTGAGTACTCTGAAGGCACTATGATGTTGCTTGTTGAGGATGTAATTAAGACGAATCGTTATTTTGAGCGTCCTGATTCAGTGAAAATTATTGGGGAGGAGCTTGAAAAGAATTTTCCTGCTGCTGAGTGGGAATTCCTTATTGCAAAAGCAAGGCCTCTTGGGGTTTTTACAGAAAAATTAATTCAAAGGCCAACTTTTCCGCCTTCTCCAGGGACAAAAGTTTTTAACGCTGATAATGAGAGGATAAAAAAGTTTCTTGGTTTGCAGTCTGATGGTTTGAATCTTGGAAAGCTTCAGTTTCATGATGTTGAGTTGAAAGCAAATTTGTCAAAGCTTTTGCAGAAACACTTGGCAATTATTGCCACTAGTGGTGCAGGCAAGAGTTATTTTGTGAGTGTTTTGCTTGAAGAGCTTTTGAGCAGGAAGAAAGAGCAGGGACAGATTGGGGTAGTTGTTTTTGATACCCATGGTGAGTATTCTTGTTTTGGTGAACCTGTTAAACAGGGCTCCGCGTTTCAGGATTTTTCTTCTAAAACAAAAATAATTGACGGCTCAAAAATAAGGATTGCTTGCTCAAAAATGAGTATTTACATGGTTTCTTCTATTGTGGACTTATCGCCTAATCAGAAGCGTGAATTAGGGAAAGTTCTTTCTAAATTATCAGCTGAAATGAAATCAGGTGCTGGTCCTTTTGATTTGAGCGCGGTAAGAGCTGAGATACAGAATATTGATAATGAAAAAACTGCTGCTTCTTTGCATGGAATTGTTTCAGAATTAGAGGACCTTGGTTTGTTTGGAAAAATTGATGAGCCTGCAATAGTTGATTTTGTCAAGCCCGGCCAGTTGCTTGTAATTGATTTGAATTCAGTTATTTCTGAAAAAAAGAAGCAGGTTCTTGTTGCTTATATTTCAAATAAATTGTTTCATGAGCGGAGAGGGCATTCAAAAAGGATTCCTCCTTTTGCTTTGTTTGTGGAAGAGGCGCACAATTTTGTTCCTGAAGGGATTGCTGCAGAGCATGCTGTTGCCAGATCCTATTTGCGTACAATTGCAAGGGAGGGCAGAAAGTTTGGTGCTTCTCTTGTTGTTATTTCACAGAGGCCTAAGCGCCTTGATACAACCACTTTGGCGAATTGTAATACAAATATTATTTTGCGTGTAACCAATCCTTATGACTTGAAGCATATTTCTGAATCCTGTGAAGGGTTGGATAATTCAAGTATGGGAATAATTTCTTCTCTTAGGGTAGGAGAAGCTCTTGTTGTTGGGGAAGCTGTTAATGCTCCTACTTTTTTTAAGGTTCGTTTGCGTTCTTCTGCCCCTAGCAGGCATGAAACAACTTTAGAGGACTCCGCAAGAGCCTTCCAGTCTGATAAAGAGGAAAAAGAAAAAGATGTTGAAGCCTTTTTGTAAATTGTTTTCCTAACCACCGGCATGGAACCTCCAAATCCTTTATAAGTCCCTGAAAATCCTTTTTTGTCATGCCTCAACACAGCATGGTTAGCTCCGCACAAGCGGTTAGCGTTGCGAATAAACCCATTTATCTAACAAGGGTTTCTTATAATGAGCCAAAGGCAGAGATACTTACTGAGTTTTCAAATAAGGGGGAGCGGGTTGTTAAAAGGTACAAGTTTTACCCTCTTGCTTTGTTTTCTTCTTCCATTTCAAGTGAGAAATTAATTGAATTAATTCTTTCCCTTGGTTTTAAAGGTTTTAATATTTCTGAAAAAAATAATCTTTTGTATCTTCACGCTTCTTCTTTTGCTGAATTAAAAAAAATCAGTAATGCGCTTTCCCTGTATTTGAACAAAAAGCCTTTGGTGCTTGAACCACAAAGAGCATTTTTATTGGAAAGAAATTGGAGTTATTTTGATTCTTTTGAACAACAAGGTTTCTTAATGGTTAATACTAGCCATAACCCTCAAGGTTCTTCTCCTAAAGATCTTAGTTTTTTTCTTATTAAAGAAATTTCTTTTCCCCAAGCCTTGAGGTTAAGTGAGCAGGATTCTTTGTTTTTGGTTGAACAAGCAGCTTGGTCTGAGGTTCTTTCTCTCCCCATAGAAAAAATTCCTTTAACTAAAGAAGAGCGTGTTGAGTTATTTTTAGAGAACGTTTTTTTCAAGCACGGGGAAATGCTTTCTTTCGATTCCGGCGAAAAGTTTTTTTCAGAAAAAGATTATTCTCCTTTTTCATATGATGCTACTTCAAAAATTGATTTTTCTCTTGTTTGGGCGGAACTATTTTCAAATACTTTTTTCAATATTGGTCCTGAAACAAAGAATTGTTCTTGTTGTTCCCCTGTTGTGCTTGATGCAAGAAATTTGTTGCCTTCTTCCATGATTAAGATTCAGTTTAAGGAGGATAATTTGTTTTTTGAATCATCTTCCTCTAACTTTGCAATGAATTTTCACAATTCAATGCCTTTTAAGGACCAGCGTGTTTCAAAAAGAAAAGAGTTTTTCCTGAATTCTTTTCCTGTTGGCCCTTTTTTTAGGGATGATTTTGCGTTGGTTCCTTTGATGGATGCAAAACGCTTGGTTGAAGGGGAAAAAGCGGTTCTTGTTTCTTCAAAACAGGTTCTTCAAAGCAAGAATTCTTCTTTAGCTGATAATAATTCAATTCCTGTTTCTGTTCATGAACTTAACTGGTTTTGCTTGAATAAAGAGAGTTTTTTTTCAAAGGAGGTTCGCTTGGCTAATAATAAATTATTTGCTTTTCGTAAGGTTATTGATTTTTTTGAAAAAGATTTTGTTTCACAGAAGAGTTTTGGTTATTTTTATTCAAAAGCGATGTATTCTGTGCTTTCCCAGGTTTTGTCCGAGCTTCCTTCTCAGTTAACGAATTCTAATTCAAAGTTTTTTTCAACTTCTTTGGCAAAAAACATTGTTTCTGTTCAAGAAGCAACTATTGCAAAGTTCAAAGAATTTTCAGAAAAAAATGGTTATCGTGTTCTGCATGCGGGTAAGAGTTTTGCTTCAGTAAAAGGGTTTTCTTCTTTGAAGCTTGCCAAGGATTTTTCAGAGCAAACAAAGCTTCCTCAGCCGGAAATTGTTTCTTTTAAGTCAGTTCAAAAGAAAACTTACCGGGCTTTTGCCTGAACCCTAAATTTTATCCGTTTCTTTTATTTCAGATTTCAGCACTTGTTCTTTTTCATCAAACAAAATGTGTCCAATAAATTTTTTTTCTTTTAGGAATAATGGCATCCAGTAGGGGTCATCTGACCACATTGATTCATAAGGTATTTGACTGGTTTTGAACCATTGTGGCTTCATTTCTTCTGTTTCTTTTGGTTCTCCTTCATATTCAAGGATTTTGAAGATATGGACTTCAAGTACTTCTGGTTTTCCTTTGAACTCAAAATTAATTATCCCAAGTTTTTTGCTTTTTGTTATTTTTATTTCACATTCTTCTTTAAATTCGCGTATTAGTGCTTGTTCTATTGTTTCTTCTTCGTGTAATTTTCCGCCGAAGCCATTCCATCTTCCTGCCCCAAAGCCTCTTTTCTTCATTCCTAACAGTATGTCCTCGTTTTTGAGGATAAACCCCAGGGTCATTATTTTTGCCATGATTAGGATTCGGGCTTTTATTCTTAAAATACTTTGCATGTGTTTTGCAAGCCTAAACCCTACTTTTTTAAAGGTTGCTTTACGAGAGTTATGTATTCTGGTGGGTTTGATGGTTAGGCTTACAAGGTTTGAATTAACAAGAGTTTTGAGTGCAAGGAGCTTGCAGTTATCTTTGGGTGCCCCTCCTTTAGTTAAGAGGACATCCGAGTTGAGTATGCTTCAGGTTGCAGAGAAAGAGCTTAACCAGAAGGTTTTGCCTTTAAGTGTTTTAAGAAAATTCCCTAATGGGAATATTAAGAGAATTGAGTTGTTTTAATTATTGGTGGTTTTATGGGTAAATCTGTTGCTAAACAATTAAAGTATAAAGGAGAAGTTTTGTTGGAAGAGTTTCCTACTAAGTTTGGAATGGATTTTAACAAGAATAAAGTTTCCCTTAATGAGATAACTGATTTGAAATTGTCAAAAACAGCAAGAAATATTCTTGCGGGCTATATTGTAAGAGTAGCTAAGAAAAAAGAAGCAGCTAAATTAGTTTAATTCTGATTTTTTATTTTAATTGCTTTTTCTACAGACTAATAGGTTTAGTAAGCTTGTATGTTTTCGCTTTGTGTTGCCCCGTCTTCATCCTTGTTTCTTGCCAGCAAATACAGGTTGCTTGATGCTGCGTTCTCTAATTGTTTGTCGTGTGTTATCACAAAGATTTGTTCAACAATTTTTGGCAGTTCTTCGCGCAGCATTTCACTTAATTTTGATACAGCGTTTGTATCTAAGTTATGTGTAGGTTCATCAAGTATTAGCATTGAAAGTTTTTTAGTCAAAACAAGTGCGAATGCTATTCTTATGCATAGTGCCGCTGCGCTTCTTTCTCCTCCGGATAATACTCCTTCTACTCTTACCCATCCGTTGTTCCGTGTTTTTACCTGTAAATCATATCCTTCTTCAACCACGCATAGTTTTGCATCAGTAAAATCCTTGTAAGGGTATATGGTCTGCCAGATGCTGGTCATTGCCTGGTTTGTTGTTTCAAGCATTGATTCTCTTAGTTCAACTTGGGTTGCAATCAGGCAGTTCGCAAATACCCCCATTTTTTTCGCAGCTTCCTCTGTTTTTAGGATTTCTTTTTCCATTTCGTTCATGTTTTTCTTTATTTGAAGTATTTTTTGCAGTGTATTTTCATAACTTTTCCTCAGTTCTTGTTTTGATTTGATTTTTGTTTCAGCTACACTGATTGCTGATTTTTTCTTGTATATTTGTTCACGTACAATATCAAGTTTTTTCTTGTCAAAACCCATTTCCTCAAGCTGTTTTTTTATTTTTGGCAGTTCTTCTTCCAGCATAATTAATTGTTTTTTCTTGTTCTCAAATTCAAAAACCTGTTTTTGTGTAGCCTCTAATTTGTACAAGTTCCTTTTTTTTTCATCATTTTCTTTTTTCATTATTTCATTTTCTTTTTTAACAGCTCCTATTTTTTCACAGAGTTTTTTGTTTTTTTCAGCAAGTATTTTTTCTTCTTCTGTTATTTTTTCTTTTTTTCCAATTATTTTTGCAATAAGCTCTTTTTTATGTTTTTCATCCAACTCGCGTTTGCATGTGGGACATTCCCCTTTTAGAGAGTTTATTTCTTTTTCTTCTTGAGTAAATTTCTTTTCTTTGTATTGCATTACGCTGAGTTCTTCCCCGTTCTTTTTGATTTCTGTGTCAAGGGTTTTGCTTTCCTCTTCTTTTAGACGGATTTTTTCATTTAATTGGGTTATTTCTTTTAGTGTTTTTTCGATTTCAGCGGCAATTTCTTTGAGTGACAGTTTTTCGCTTTTTGCAGCATCTTCTTTTAAGGTTTCTATTCGTGATTTCATTTTTACGACAAGTTCTTCCAGTATTTTGCTTTGTTTTTCTTTTTCTGCTAGTTCGTTAAACTCTTTTTCCACCAGTTGAATTTCATTTTTTGTTGCAGTAATTTCTTTTTCAAGTTCAAGGATTATTTTTTCTTCTTCTTGAAGCATTTTTTCCAGTTTTTCTTCTTCGTGGCTTTTGATGGTTTCTTTTTGTTGTTCTATGAATTCTTTGCTTTGTTTGTTTGTTTTTATAAGTTCATTTTGCAGTGAAATTGAATTTTTTCTGGCTTCCTCATATTTTTGGATTTCCAGGAGTTCATCAAATTTTTTTTTCCTCTCTGAAGGAGATAATTTTAGAAAAAAATCCAGCTCGTTTTGTTCAGCATATACCGCTCTGCTGAATAATTCATAATTTAACCCAAGGATTTTTTCCACTTTTTCATTAACATCTTTTTGTTTTGGTCCTGCGATAAGCCTTGTTCCTTCGTATAGTTTTGCCTCATTTGTGCCATCAAGTTTTATGATTCTTTCTACTTTGAATTTTTTTTCTTCTGTTTCAAATAAAAGTTTTGTTTCTGTATTGTTTTCCTGGTTTGGTTTGTTCATTATTATTTCTTTGAGTGTGACGCTTTTGTTTTTGAGTGAAGGGAATGTACCGAATAGAGAATAGCTTATTGCGTTAACTATTGAGCTTTTTCCTGAACCCATTACTCCTACTATTACGTTTGTGCCTTTTCCAAATTCGAGCGTGGTTTCTTTGTGTGTGCGCCAGTTTTTCAGAGTTAGAGAGGTTATCATAAATTACTTTTGGTTACAAAACCAATAAAATTAGTGTAGTTTAAGCGTATGAAGTCAATTAATTAGTTACAAAAGCTTTTTTTATATTAGTGTTAGCATTTCTACTTCTGCTTGGTTTATTCCTTCTACTTTTTTTACAGCATCTTCTAGTTTTGTCATTGCTCCATCTACTTTGTCAGGTATCAAATATCCTACTCTTATTACTTCTATCCCGAATCCGATTGGTTCTCTTTTCAAGTCCCTGAAAGTTCCTTCAGTTAATCCTCGTAACCCTGTTTCTACTTTATCCAGGTTCTCGGGGTCAGCAAATACTTTGAATATAACCATTGCCATTCCCATGTATAGTCACCTTTGAGAAGTTATGGTCCTTCGAATTCGCATTCTTTGCAAACATATGTTTTTGAGGTTTGTTTGCAATGTTCGCATCTTACTATAGTGCTTTTGCCACAGCTAGGGCACTTGAATTCAGAGTGCTTGCCTGTTACAACTTTATTACAGGATGTGCATGTTTTCATGTTTTTCACCAAGTATTAAATAAACAACTTACTAATTATTTTCTAAGAAGCAACCTTTATAAAGGTTCTTTGAAACCTCAAAAAATAGGTAAAGAAATTGCTTCTAATTAAGCGGGGCCTGTGTGCCAATGGATCAAGCGACGAGACTTCGGCTTTAAAAAAGAAGATATCTCGGGATGGGGGTTCGATTCCCTCCAGGCCCGCTTTGTAATGCAAGTAAATAGTTTTTTATGAAGTAATTTTGGTGTTGTGTTTATGAAGATTTTAGTTACGGGCGGTTCTGGTTATTTTGGGAAACCTTTGGTTGAGCGGCTCATGAAGTCATACCAAGTAGTGAATTATGATCTCGTTGAAGGTAATGATGTTTTGGATTATTCTAAATTAAGAAACGCAATGAAGGGTTGTGATATTGTTGTTCATTGCGCCGCAATAACAAAACCTGTTGAAAGCAAATCTTTTGATGCTTATTTTATGATTAATTGTGTCGGAACAATGAATGTTGTTAAAGCGGCAATAGAAGTTGGAGTTAAAAAAATGGTTTTCATTAGCTCAACTGCATATTATGGTGTTGAGAGAGGGATACCAGTAAAGTTGCCTACTAAGGAGACTCAGCAAACTGCTCCTATGTATTTGAAAGCGGATGACTTTAATTGCAAGGAGTGTGATTTGATGTATTCTCAAAGCAAGGTGATTGGAGAAAATATTTTGGCTTTTTATGGGCTTAGAAAAAAAATTCAAATAATTTTGTTAAGGTTTCCAAGAATTGGTGGTAAAGAGGGTCCGCATGGCACAAAAGTTAGTGTGGCGAACGCAATTAATGGGGTAGTAAAATCAATTGAAGCAAAAGGTACTTTTTGGTTTGAAGCATTTAATGTTGCGGATAAGCTTGATACGGTTGATATTTCAAAAGCTGAAAAAATGTTAGGTTATGATCCAATTTAGATTTTTAATAGGTATTGTATTATGGCTGAAGAATTTGTTTTGAAAATAATTTTTTTTAGTTTAATTCTTGTTGCAACTTTTCTTGAGGTGGTTGGAGATGTGTTTTTCAAGAAGTGGAGTTTGGGTGAGAGTAATTGGATTCTAATTCTTGGTTTTGTGATTTATTTTATTGGCACTGTGTTTTGGGCGTTTTCCTTAAAGTATGGTTTTTTATCAAAAGCGATTTCTGTTTTAACTATTTTGAATCTTATTGCTGTTGTTCTGGTTGGTGTTCTTTATTTTAAAGAAGATTTGTCTTTCATCAACAAAATTGGTATTGCTGTTGGTGTTTTGAGTATTATTTTGATTGAGCTTTGAGGTAATTGTTACTAGTTTCCTTGGTGTTTTGCTCTAAAAGTTCCTTTGCCGAAACTTTGTTTTTTTCCTCTTAGTATTTCTTGTTTTGTTGGTCTACTTCTTTTTGTAAAAGTTTGTCTTTTCAACAGGGTTAATGCCTTTTCCACACCAACAGCTCTTGGTAGACCATCATTTGGAAAGTATCTAACGGGTGAAAGTACTCTTACTGCACTTCCAGGGTTTGCATTTTTTGGAATGGGGATTGGTCTCATGGTTAGTCCTTTAAGAACCGTGTCTTCCCTGACTTTGCTTAGTGGTACTCTTCGAGTTCTTGCTATTCTTTGTCGTATTTTTGCTGCTTGTTTTGATACACCGCCATATCGTCCCACAAAATCACCTTTAGTCTCATTCTTTCTTTACAATACTTATGTTTTCATTCTTTTTAAATCTTGCTCACTTCACGAGCGTAAACCTTGAAATTTCTTTTCCTTCTTTTACTATTTTTTCCAAAAACATTTTTTTTGGCCTTGCCCATATTTGTCCATATGAAAAATCGCTTTCATATAATGCTTTGTAAAGAACTAGGTCTTCCAGTGTTTCTGAATGTTTTGCAACCCCTATTATTTCATAGAATTTTTCAGGATGTTTATAGTTAAAGCATTTTGCCCCTATTGTTATTTCTTTTTCTTCCATTTTTTCACCTTTATTTTTTCAAATGTGTTGGTTTGAGTTTTATTAACACTTTTTTTCCGTTCAGTCGGACAATTTTTCCCGGTACTCCTACAACCGTACAATTGGATGGTGTATTGTGCATTATAATGAATGTTTCTGCTCCTATTTTTACATTATTCCCTATGCTGATTGGACCTAAGAGTGTTGCTCCCACCCCGATAAGAACATTGTTGCCTATTGTGGGGTGCCTTTTCCCGGAATGTTTTCCTGTCCCCCCGAGTGTAACATTTTGAAATAATATGCAATTGTCTCCGATAATTGTTGTTTCCCCTATTACCACCCCTATTCCGTGGTCAATGAAAAAGTTTTTTCCAATTTTTGCGGAGGGGTGTATTTCAACGCCTGTTATTATTTTGGCTATTGTCATTACAAATCTTGGCATTATAGGGATTTTTATTTTTGCCAAAGGATGCATTAACCTATAAGCAATTATTGTCCATAATGGGGTGTGGCAGAGAATTACTTCGACATAGTTTTTTGCCGCAGGATCATTTTTCTTTACTGCGCGTATATCCCCAATTATTTTTGTTACTGCATTCATAGTATTGCCTTTTATTCGAAAGCTTCTTTTCCTTCAAAGTATTTTGTAAGGTGTTCTGCTAATGCTCCTTTGTAGTGTTCTAAAAGATCTTTTTCTGTTAACACTTTTGCTTTTCGTAAACATACCTTCATTCCGTCGCTTTCCTGTGTTTTGCATTCATTAACATATTCTTGAAGAACTTGTTTTGCATTAGTTTTTTCTCTTTCCACTTCAAGAAGGATTCTCCCATTTTCTTTTTTTGGTCCTGAAATTATTTTCCTCTTTTTTTCAAGGAACTTTTTCACATTTTCTTTATCACTAACAGGCGGGCCAAATACTTTTTTTGTTTTTGAAAGATTAAGTTCTTTTAATTCATACAAGAAAAATACCTTATCTTCATCGCTCCACAAATCAGTTTTTTTGACAATAAAATCTTTTTCCTCTAATTGGTTTGCTGCTTTTCTCAAGTATCTTCTTAATTGTCCCCAAACCAAATCAGAAAGGATTTTTTTAGGAAATTCTGCTTGTATTGCCATGAATTCTCTTTTTTTTAGTTCTTCAATTATTTTTTGTTTTGACCATATGGTAATGCTTGTACCGAAAAAGAATTTCTCTGAAGGTTTTTCCAGGAATTTTTGTGCTGCTAATTTCATTTTTTCGTACTGTTTTTCTGATAGTGCTGAGGCAACGTTTCTGTTTTCATCTACTGGGTCAATTATTATTAAAGGTGTGAAAAAATCTTCTCTTGGATTTCTTTCTCTTTTTTCAAGTAAAATAGTTTCTTTTTCTTTCCATCCTGCAATTGCTTTTATTGCTTTATCAAATGAGCCATAATACACTATCAGCAGTTCCACTCCATATCCTGGGAGAGCGCAGTTTTTCAAATCAGCTCCGTAAGCATTTATTCCTTTCAAAAATTGTTTTAATAATCTTGCATCTTGTTTTTGTTTTTCAGAAAATTTTTTCAATAAATATTTGTTGTGAAATGGTGTTCTGTCTACAGCACTTTGTTTTTCTTTTCCGCTTGGAACAATGTAACTTGGAACAATTTCCACTTCAAAACCATTTATTTCTCCTCTCAAATAAGGGTGTTGCGAGTATGCTTTTTCCCATTTGTGGCCGCGGAAAATAGTTTTTGCTATTCTTATTCCTTCTTGCTCTAATTGTTCTGCAGGCAGTTCTTTTTCAAACATTATAAATAAATCAAGGTCTTTGTCTCCTTTTAGGTGTGTTCCTCTTGCACTGCTTCCGCACCATTCTAAGTGGGAGTGTTTTCCTTTTATTTTTGTTAATTTGTGCCTTATTTCTTCAACAAGCTTTTTCTCAGCACGTATTTCTTTTGCAGAGGGGGTAATTTTTTTCAGCACTTTTTTGTATAAAGAATTCATTTTATCCTGTCCTCTCATTTAAGGCGCTTAAGTTATTATACTACTTTTCTTTATATATTTGCGTTTGCAAGTGGTTTTATGAAGTTCAGTGAAGTAAAAATGAAGAAGATTGATTCAAGTTTTTTAGCTGATATTCATCAGGGTTTGTCCACTAATTTTTATGATGTCAAGCCTATTAGTTTGTCTGATAAGGAAAAGGCTTTTGCGGATTTTTTGGTTAAGGCTATTCATAAGGGAGGTATTTTAAGGAAAGAATTTGATGGTACTGCACCGGATTTTAATGATTTGTTTGTTGATAGCATTGTTTCCGTTGTTCAGGTTAATAGTCTTGTTGAAAAGCTTCCTTCAAAACAGTTATTTGTTTCTTTGCTTGAATCAATGGTTAAATTGGTTTCAAAAGTAAAATTTGTTTCAAATAAAATTCTTTTTTCAGAATATGTTTTGTATAACTCTATTGGGCTTAAGCAATTATCTTTTTTTTCCCTTGATGATGATTTGGAAGAATTAATGATTAATGGTCCTGAAAATATTTTTGTTTTTCACAAAAAGTATGGTATGTGTAAAACTAACGTGGCTGTTCAGCAAAAGGCACTTGTTGATATTATTCAGAGAATTGCTTTGACTATTAACCGTAAGTTTGATTCAACTAATGCTTTGCTTGATGCTCGTCTTCCTGACGGTTCCAGAGTTAATGCTACTTTGCCGGATGTCTCTCCTACAGGAATGACTCTTACTATAAGAAAATTTTCTTCAATTCCATTAACAATTCTTGATTTGATTGAGAGCAAGACAATTACTTCGGAGGCAGCTGCTTTTCTTTGGCTCATGGTTGATGGGCTTGGTATTTATCCAAAGAATATTCTTGTTGCGGGGGGAACTGCTTCTGGTAAAACTACTTTCTTGAATATTCTTTCAAATTTTATAAGGCTGAATGAAAGAGTCGTTTCTATTGAGGATACTATTGAATTATCTTTGCTTGGGAGAGAGAATTGGGTTGCGCTTGAAGCCAGAACTTCTTCAGGTGCTGAAGTAACAATGCATTCTTTGTTAAAAAATTCTATGCGGATGAGGCCTGACAGGATTATTGTTGGGGAAGTACAGGGCGCTGAGGCTTTGACTTTTTTTACTGCAATGGATACTGGTCACCAAGGGTGTCTTGGCACTATTCATGCTAATAATGCCCGAGAAACTTTGGTTAAACTTCAAGAGCGCCCTCTTTCTGTTCCCCAATCAATGCTCCCTTTGCTTGATTTTATTGTTATAATGCAGAGACATTATTCAAAGGAGAAAGGGATGCAGCGTCGTGTATTGCAGATTGTTGAATTATCTAGGATGGATGATAAGGTTTTGTCAGGAATCTTGTTTGATTTTGATGATGCTAATGATATTTTGAAGCGCACAGAAATACAGAGCCGTGTGTTAGAGGAAATGGCTCAGCATAGTTCGCTTACGAAAAATGATTTAAAGAAAGAGATTGAGGTAAGAAAACTCATTCTTGAATGGATGCTCCGCGAGAACATAAGAAAACCATTAGAAGTACTTGAAGTAATTGAAAGTTATTACTATAATCCTGAAAAAGTTCTTTCCACAATCTCAGAACTTCAGTAACATGATTAAGTAAAATTTTCTTCAAGGTTTTTTATTTTATTCAACTTTCAAGCTTTTGCCTTGAATTCTTTTACTTTTGAGTAAACGCTTCCTTCCATTGTTGGCTTACTTTCAATTAAAAAGAAACTTTTAACTTTAAGTGTTTGGTTGATTTTTTTTCCGCGTATTTTGGAAAACTCTTTTTTGAAATCCGTTCCGTCATTTGCCCGGGCAATTGTTATGTGCCCGTTAAACTCATTGTCAGTCCCTAGTATTTTGCTTATTTGCTCTGCGAGTTCATATAATTGGATTGATTCCACACTCGCCCAGAATACTCTTTCATTGAAGTGTCCTGCTCCTCCAACCAAGGAATTGAATTTTTTGAATTCAATTTTTTCCAGTGCTTTAATTATTTGTTTTTCTTTTTCCTCATTTGCATCTCCAATAAAACATAGGGTTATGTGCAGGTTTTCTTGTGGAACTTTTTTTACATTTTCCAATGGCTTAATCAGTTCTGTTGTTATTTGTTCCTTGATTTTTTTTGATATTTCTATTGCAATAAACAATCTTTTCATTTTTCTCAGACCTTTTTATTCCAAATCCTCTTTTGCTTGTTTTTCCAGTTTTTTTATTAGTTCCTGGTTTTTCTTGAATTTTTCGTTTGCTTTTTTCACTAAATAAATTAAGTACTTTTTTTCCGCAATTATTTTTCCTTCTTTTATTGGGGCGTTAACATTTTGTGTGCCAAGCATTTCTATTATGAATTTCCCGTTTTTTGCAACTTTTATTCCTGCTCTTTTTATTCCGGTTTTTTCGCATAAGGATAGTACTTTTTTTGCGTTTTCCAGTGTATTTGTGCCTAAATGCAAAATAAGTGGTTCTTGTTTGAACCAGAGCACTTTTCCTTTGAATCCTTTTACTGCATCAAGTACTTCTTTTGTTTTTATCGTTCTGTGCCATTTTCTATAGAATGCGCTTTCCTGCTTGGTTTCTTCTTCACTTAATCCAATTAGTGCTATTCTTCCTGCGCATGAGCTGGAAGTGAAATAATTTTTTGTTGAAGCAATATAATCACATAATGGAATAAAATCATCATCCATTCTACCCATTTTTTTGGCTTCTTCATATGTTTCTTTATGGTGCCTTTTTGTCATTTCGAAGCGTGTTTTTTCTTCAATAGTATTTTTTTTCTCTTCCGTTTGAGGCATAAGAATAACCTTTTTATTCTATTCTTTATCTAATTAGTTTGGTTTAGTATGTTTAAAAAGTCATTCCTTTTATTGGTTTTGATTCTCCTTTTTTCAGGCAGTGTTTTTGCTGTAAGGCTTATTGATCCGTTGTCCAAGACGTTGTCGCTTGATGAAACTAATTTTGTTGGGACTGTTGCGGTTGGCAATACAATTGAACTAATTTTTTCAAAAGAACTTGTTGATAAATATGAGAATCTTCAGCTTGTAACTTCTCTTTCAACAGGATTTGATTATGAGGTTAAAGTTGAAATGGAGTCCCTTAAGATGTTTATTTATGTTCCAGAGAATGCGCCTGTAGGTAATTATCCTTTTACAGTAGAGCTTTCTGGGCCTGTAAAGAGTGACAAGGTTCCTTTGTCTTTTGAGGTTTTGAAGAATGCTTTGGATGTTTCTCCTGCAGATATTTCAGAAGCTTCAACTAATGTTAATTCTATTGCAGAATATAATTTGTTTTTTATAAATAAATCTGATTCTGACGCAGTTTTTGTTGTTTCTACAAATTTACCTAATAATTGGATGAATAAGAATCCTTTGAATAATGAAAAATATTCGAAGCAGGTTGTTGTGCCTAGGAGAGGTAATCTTCAGGAAAAGATTTCTGTTTATCCTCGCCTTCAAGGGGAAAAAGAGTTTGTTGTAAGTATTGCTTTTGAGGATACCTCAAAGGAATTTGCCTTTAAGGTTAATGCTAAGCCGACTTTGAAAAGCAAGCTTGAAACAGTAATGTATGGTTTGCCGTTTTATTCCTTTTCCATGCTTCCCAGTTATTTTATTAACAGTCTTTTTTCTTTTTACATTAATTGATTGATTTTTTAGTTGTTGAATATTTTTTAACTATAATTGTTTTATTATTTTTTTTATGAAAAAGAATCATTCTGAACAGGAATATTTGTATGCGAATAAAATAATTGAAGAAATTTCTTCGGGGGTTGTTAGTTCGCAAAAAGAATTAGAGTTAAGGCGCTTTTTTTGGAGCAAAAAATTAGGATTAAATGAAATGCCTTCTTTTCCGTTTATTTTAGCACAAGCAAAAAACCCTTCAGAAAAAATAAAGTCTTTATTGTCTGTTAAGCCTACGCGAAGCTTATCAGGGGTTCAGGTGGTTGCTGTGATGCTTCCCCCTTTTCCTTGTCCTGGGAGCTGCATTTATTGCCCTTCTTCTCTCGGAGATAAATCCTCTCCTAAATCTTATACTGGTTTTGAGCCTAGTGCTTTGCGTGCCCAACGCTTGGGCTTTGATGCTTTTGAAATTGTTTCCAACAGAATAAAACAGCTTGATTTGACAGGCAATAATGCCCAAAAAATAGAAATTATTTTTCAAGGGAGTTCTTTTACTGCTCTTCCAAAAAAGCAACAGGAAAGCGTGGTAAAAAAAAGTCTTGATGCGGTAATAGGAAAAAAAACTATTTCTCTTAATAAAGCAAAGCTTTTGTCTGAAAAATCTGCTCGAAGAATAGTTGGAATAACTTTTGAGACAAGGCCTGATTTGTGCCGGGAGAAAGAAATAATCCAGATGTTGAATCTCGGAGGCACAAGGATTGAGTTGGGGGTGCAGAATCCTGATGATGTTATTTATAAAAAAATTAACAGGGGGCATTCTGTAAGAGATGTTGTTGATTCAACGCAGTTATTGAAGGATTCTGCTTTCAAGGTTCTTTATCATTTAATGCCTGGTTTGCCTGGGAGCAGTTATAAAAAAGATTTAAAAAATTTTAAAAAAATTTTTTCTAATCCCAAATTTAAGCCTGATATGGTAAAGTTTTATCCTTGTCTTGTTATAAAGGGCACAAAGCTTTATGATGAATGGAAAAAAGGTAGTTATGTTCCTCTTGATGAGTTGAAAGCTGCAAAAATGTTGGCCGAAATTAAGTCAGAGATTCCTAAGTGGGTTAGGGTTATGCGTGTTAACCGTGATATTCCGAGTACAGTTATTTCTGCAGGGGTAATGAAAACAAATTTGCGCCAGCTTGTTGAAGAAGAACTTCATAAACAGGGAAAGAAATGCAATTGTATTAGGTGCAGGGAAGTTGGGTTGCAGAGTAGATTTGAGAAAACAGCTGATGTTTCTGATGCAAAGCTTTGCAAAGAATTTTATCATGCGAGTAATGGTGAGGAAGCTTTTGTTTCTTTTGAATCAAAAGATTCTCTGTTTGGCTTTTTGCGCCTTCGTAATCCTACAAAACCTTTTATGAAAGAAATTACTTCAAAAACCGTTTTAATTAGAGAATTGCATGTTTATGGGAAAGCTTTGCCTCTTGGAGAAAAAAGCGTGGAGAGTTCCCAGCATCAAGGTATTGGTAAGGAATTAATGATTGAGGGTGAAAGATTGGCTAAAGAAAGGTTTGATGCAAAGAAAATTGTGATTATTTCAGGTTTGGGAGTAAAAGAATATTATAGCAAAAACTTTGGATACAAAAAAGAAGGGCCTTACATGTCTAAGAAGATTTAAATAAAGTTAAATTGCAAGTAGGATAGTGATTTTATGTTTGAGCTTGTTTTTGGAATTATAATTGTTTTCCTGCTGGTTGCTTTATTTTTTTTAGGAAAATTATTTTTATCTTTAAAAAGCAACTATGAGGATTTATTGTTTTCAAAGCAATCACAGAGTGTTAAATATGGTCAGCTTACCGAGCAATGGATTCCTTTTAGCGAAAAATTTCCTTATAATTCTCAGAATTTTCGTTTCATAGGCAAACCTGTTGATGGCCTTTCCTTTGAAGATGATAAAATTGTTTTTGTGGAATTCAAAACCAATAAGAGTCAATTAAATGAGTCCCAAAAAAGAGTAAAAGAACTTGTGAAGGAAAAGAAAGTTGAATGGTTTGAGCTTAGGGCTGAGTAATTTTATTGAAGATACTTCCACACAATACTTTTTTCTTTAGGGGTAGTAACAAGCATTTTGCACCTGTTTTTGTATTTGTATTCTTTGGGCGCACATATTTTGCCTGTTTTATTTGCTTTTACAATTATTTGCCCTTTTTCATTTTCAAATATGTTTTCTTTGTTTATAAAAGTTTTTTCAGAGCAATTCAATTTGTTTTCAAATAAATTGATTCCTTCCTTTGTCACACACAATCCTGAAAAGCCAATTGCTTTGAGCGTGGGGTTATTTTTTCTTAGCTCGATAAGTATTTTTCTCAGTGCCTTGAGGCTTTCAATATAAATTTGTTTTGCCTGGGCGTCGATTTTTTCAATATGGTAAATATGTATCCCTATTTCTCGGTCTCGCTTATTATCAAATATTGTGTTTTCTTTAAGCCCTGCTTCAGCCAGTTTGCCGTTTGTTAGTTTTTCCCACCCTTTTTCATTTAAGGGAATTGCTGCACAAATCCCGAGAAGCTTTCCTTTCTCTTTAAACATTATCCCGAATTCAGGGTTTTTTGCATACCAATTGTTTAAAATTTTTTTATTTATTGGGTTAGCGGTAGGATAGACTTTTTTGTCGAGTTTGAGCAAGAGTTTGTATTCTTCTTTTTTTATGGGGTGATTAAGCATAATCTCATTCCAATTTGTATCTTAGCGTTGCAACTATTCCGCCGAAGCCTTGTATTTGTTTTTCTTGTGTGTTGCGCGAGGAAATGATTTCTGTTTCACACCCGTATTTTTCCGCAAGTGCAAGCATTTCTTCTGCTTCTGCCCTGTTTTGCATTAAATAAGTTTCTGCAAGTATGAGTTTTTCTGCAGCTCCTAGCTGAATTGCTTCTTTTACTTTTTCTTTGCCATATTCCGCTTTCCCTTTTGAGATTTTTGCCAAAAAATCTTGTATTGTTTGGGATTCTTTTGATAATTGGAGTTTGTGTTCTATTTTTTCGAGTTTTCCTTGTGAAATAATTTCGTTAAATCCCGTTTCGCCCACTGAATTTGTTGTTTCAACAAGCAAAGCAGGGAATCCTTTTATTTTTTTGTCGTCAATGAATTTTTTTAGGTTTTCTTTCACAAATCCTGGTCCAACGAGAAGGATTTTTTTTGGCTCTAAGAGCTTGATTTTTTCAAGTATTGTATCAAAATAATTGCTTTTTTCTTGTTCAAATCGTTTTCCTTTTTTGTTTTCTTTTACTATTGCTTTTTTGTTTATTGAGTATTGGTTGACAAACGCGAGTTCTGCTTGTTCGTCATCAAGCAATACAATAAGCAGTTTTGATGCAACACTTGTTTGTTCTGCTTTTTTTAATCGCTCTATTTGCCATTTCATTAATTCTTTTTTTTGTATTTTTATTTTTTCCCCTGTTTTGATTTCAATGCTTTGGTGGGTTTTTAGTTCAATGAATTCTTCAGGTTTTCCTCCAAGTATTATGCCGTTAATTCGCAGGTTTTCGCTGTATTCTTGGAAATGTGCTTCCTCAGCCTGTAACTCAATAAATAGTTTTATTCTTTCAGCTTTTTCTCCTTCTTTGCTTGGCTTTATTTTCCTGTCAGCTGAACCATAAATAATGTCCCCTTTGTCAATTATTTTTTCGAGGTGCCATAAATCGTCCATAGATTCTGGGATGCATGTAATTTCCCTTTGTTTTTGGTCTATTTTTAGTATTCTCATAAAGTCTTTTTGCCGAGAAATAGTTTTAAATTCACTTTATGCCTGTATTAGTCTGCATGTCAGCAAAATTTAGTAAAAAAAAGGGGGATTCAAAAGCAAAGTCTTCTGTGAAAATAGTTGAGGCTATAGTAAAGGATTCTCGTGGTAGGGTTCTTCTTTTGAAGCGTAGCGGTAATAACTCTCTTTATGTGGGTAAATGGCAGCTTCCTGGCGGGAAAGCAGAGGGAAAGGAAACAGCAAATCAAGCCATTAGGAGAGAGCTTTTTGAAGAAACTGGTTGTATGTGTTCTTCTTTAAGTGTTCTGAAGAAAGTGACTTTTTCAGAGCTTTTTCGTGGAAAAAAATCAACTGTTGAATTAACTATTTTCTTTTGTAAAACGAAAGGAAAAGTATATTTGAGTAAAGAGCATTCTGATTTTAAGTTTGTTAATTCTTCAAGGATACTTAAAAGTATTCTTGCCCCTATTTCCCAAAGAGCTTTTTTTGATTAGTTTTTTAATTATAATATTTTCCTGATTGTTTTTGTTCCCTGTCAAGTACCGAGTCTTGTTTATTTATACGCGGTCTTTTGGATTCTTTTTCTCTACGCATTGTGATATTAAGGTATTTCAGTAGTTTGTTCATTCCGTCATCAACCCTGAATGGGCCCTCTGCTTTTCCTTTTTTTGCAGGTTCTCCAGAAAAAACCATTATTTTGTCGCTTAAATAATCAATAAATGACAAATCATGGTCAATTACTAGTGCAGAGCAATCTGTTATGTCAATGTGATTTTTTATTGCTTTTCCAACTGCAAGTCTTTGTTCTATATCAAGGTAGGCTGATGGTTCATCAAGCAGGTATAAATCGGCTTTTTTGCTTAGGCATAAAGCAATTGATAATCTTTGTAATTCTCCTCCTGAAAGATTTTTTGCTTTTTTTTCAAGCAGTTCTTCCAGTTCCAAGTGCTTTAATAGGGTTTGTTTTATTTCAGGGACTGTTCCTGCTTCAAATAATTCATATACAGTTTTTTCTCCAGTGTATGAAATATATTGGGGCTTGTAGGAAATTCTTACGCTTGTTTCAAGGGTTGTATTTTCTGGTTTTAGTTCTCCGGCAAGTATTTTCATAAAAGTTGTTTTTCCAATTCCGTTAGGCCCAACTATTCCTATTATTTCATTTTTCTTTACACTATTTTGTTCTACATTTAGTTCAAATTCTCCAAGTTTTTTTTGCATTTCAGACCATTCAATTATTTTTTCTTTTCGCTCTTTTTTCTCGTTTCTTTGGTGTGAAAAGAAATTGATTTCGTTGTCCCTGAAGCGGTAGTTTTCGTCTTTTGAGTAACCATCAAGGTAAATATTTATTCCTTCCCTGTTTGTTTTTACTTTTGAAACAAAACCATATACTCTTGGTTTTCCATACATCAGGTTCACGTAATCTGAAAGGTAATCAAGGAGAACTAAATCGTGTTCTATTACTATTACTGCTGCAGTTTCAGCTAATGATCTTATGAATTTTGCCGCCCTGATTCTTTCTCTTATATCAAGGAACGAGCTGGGTTCATCAAAAAAATATAAATCAGCATTTTTTAGCCCCGTGGCAGCTATTGCAATTTTCTGAAATTCTCCTCCTGATAGCTGGGAAGCGTTTCTTTCAAGTATGTTTTCAATATTAAGTTCTTTGGCAACTTTGTCAAGCATTTTTTTTTCATCAATTTTTTCGAGCAATTCTCTTACTGTCCCATTTAGTTTCATCATTTCAATATTTTGTGGTTTTAATGAAACTTTTAGTTCTCCTGCATATAATTTTTTGAAAAATTCTTGCATTTCTTTTCCTCTATAATAATCAATTACTTTTTGTTTGTTTGCTTCCTTTTCCCCTAGGTTCGGCACTATTGTTCCTGAAAATATTTTTGCAATAGTTGTTTTTCCTATCCCGTTTCTTCCTAAGAGCCCAAGAACTGATTTTTGTTGGGGGGAAGGCAATCCATGGAGGCGGAACATGTTTTTTCCAAAAGAATGTATTGGCTCATTAAGGTTGAATGAAAGATTTACTATGCTTATTGCTTTGAACGGGCATCTGTTTTGGCATATTTCGCATCCTATGCATTGTTCTTCAGAAATTACTGGTTTTTTTAGTTCTTCATGGGTAATGCACTTTTTGCCTGTTCTGTTCACAGGGCACACTTTTTCGCACAAGTAATTGCCGCATTTGTCATAGTTGCATGAATCATAGTCTATGACAGCAATTCGTTTTTTTGCATTCATAAATAATTACCTTGTAGAAAGGAATAAAAACTTCCATTTTGTATTGTTTGGGTATTTAATTTTAGCCTATGTAGATTCTTTTGTTGACATCAAGTTTTATGCTTGTTTTCCAGTTTTTCTCGACTATTTCGGAACAGTTCAGGTCAATATAAAATTTTTTCATTGAGTGGTTTGTCGCATTGGTTTTTGAGCATTTGAACATATTTAAGGAATTGCTTTTTAATAATAAGGCAGTGGCGCTACTGTCAATGCATGCACGTATTTCATCTTTACTTAATTCCCAATCACAATCCCGCACAGCTTGTTTGAGTGCTAATTCATAATTATTTAGCACAATTTTTGCTTCGGGCAGAATTTCTTTGTAGGAGGGAGCGTTTCGTGTTTCGTTATTTGCGTTTAAGAGGAGTGCAACTGACAAGAGTATTGCAAGCATGAGTATTGCTCCAGCAAAACCTTTTGTTTTCATTTTACCACTCCTATACAAATATCTTTGTCATAAAATTGCTTTGTTGCTGATTCGTAAGAAATTACTTTCCCGCAGTATTGAGTGTAATTGTTTGGGTTTGATTGTTGCTGGGGGAGATTAAAATAAATGGTGCACATTTCTTCGCTTTGTTGTTGTATTTGAATATTATTTGTTTCTTGTTGGATTAATGTGCTTGAGTACCATAGCATGGTTGTTGCTAGAATAACCACCGAAACAGCCATAAAGGATTCTATTGAGAACATGAATCCTTTCATTTTTCCACCTTCAGGCTAAGTGTCTGCATTTTTATGTTTGGATTATTGCACGGGCTTGATGAATTTATGCATTCATTTAAGTCACTCATTGTTGCGCTTGAATTGCATGTCATTATGCTTAGGTCTATTCCCACAATATTTTGTGCATTAATTTCTTCATTAATGATTATCCCGCTGGTTGATAATTTTATTTGCAGGTTTAAATCTTGAATCGCGAGAGCTTCTTTTAGTGCTTTGGGATTTGCTGCAAGGGTTGTAAGTTTGTTCGTATTTATTGAGTAAGCCAATGACATTGTGCGTCCATTAAAATCATTTATTTGGCAGTTTGCTACTGAGTTTGTAAGGATTATTATTGCTGTTTCTGTTTTTTCTTTTAAATCTTTTTGGATGTCATGTTGTTTTTGATTGTAAAGATTAAATTCATATGCGCTGACTATGGTTCCAAGGCAGAGAATCATTATTACCATTGCAAACAGTAAATCTGTCGAGAATATTTGGCCTTTATACATTTTTTATCACCATGAATCCTTTTGTCCTTATTGGAATGGTGTTAATATCAGTGTTGCTTGTTTTTGAAATATATGCGAATGAATTAATGTCAATTGACCCGTATTTTGTTGATATTACTGTTGAAAGGGCTAATTTTTTATCATCAGGCATGTAAACAATATCAGGGTAAATGTTGTGGGTGTTTCCTTTTTCATCCACGTATTGTATTTTGTTTATTGCCAGTTCAATGTAAAAGTTTGTATCTGCAAGTGACTGTGTTGAAGTTATAACTGAAGCCGTTTTTAGGGTAATGTCATTTAATTGTTGCTCTACAAGCATTTTTTCTTTGTCAATCCTGAAGTTTTCTGTTAGCCCGTTAAAAGAAGAAATTATTATTATTGCTATTATTAGGGTAAGTAAAAGGTCTAAACTTATTTGCGCTTTTTGCATAATAAGATTATGTATTTAGCCCTTTTAATTTTGTGTTTTTATCCTTCTATTAATATTATTTTTATTTCTCCCCCTTTTTCATCGTAAAATCCAGTGGTTTCTATTGAATAGGGGTAACCAAGTATAACATTAACAGAATATTTTCTAAAGAACCTTTTGTCTTCCTTGCTTGGCTTGTTTGAGCTAAACGGGTGGGAGTGCAGGCTTCCTAGAATTGTGTCATCAAATGGTATGTTGAGTTCATTAACGCTTACAGAGTGCTCTGAATTTTCGGTTGGCATAAAAATGATTTCATCTATTATTTTTGTTTTTTTATTACCTCCTAGAAAGCACATGAATTCGTCAGGAATAAAATTTATTGCTGAAGAGCATGCGTTAAGCAGAACACTTTTTTTTATTGCCCACATAATTAAATTAGTGTAAAAACATAGAAAAACAGTACTGGTACTATAAGAGAGGACATACAGGTGCTTCTTCTTATTCCAGATATTATTGTAAATAAGCCTAGTGATGTTGCAAATACCATTGCTGTAAGCCCGGTTATTCCATTGAAAAAACCTACTAGTATTATCATGAGGATTATTGTTGCTATTGACATTTTTTGCGTGACTTTTTCTTCAAAAAGGATAATCGCTTTTTTTGCAAGAATTATTGCTGCTAAGCCACCTATTCCTGCAGAAGTTACCATTATTATTGTGCCTAAAAAAAGTGTATCCGTTGTGTGAAATATTTTCTCTTGTAGTGCCAGCATGGTCCCATTTCTTGCTTTATCCAGTGCTAACATTGTTGCGTAGGAGAAAAAGAAATTTGATGCATTTATTGCGCCTAGCATGGCCAGGTATTTTTCAGTGCTTTTTGTTTTTCTAAAGAGGTTAATTATTCCTGCAGCAGTATTGCTGCCTATTCCCGGCATTATGGATACTATCGCTCCGCCAGTTATTCCTATTAATGAATCCAGGATTATTTTTGGATTTATTTCAGCATTAGTGTTTTGTTTTGCATTAAACGGTTTTTCTTTTAATGAATAAAGTGTTCCTGCTATCCCAAAGTAGCCTGTAATTAAAGGGAATACTTGTTCTTTGAATAATATTCCCTGGCTTGCTGCTGCAATTATTACAAATATCACAACAAGTTTTTTCTTTATTGTTTGTTCTCCCGCAATAAACATTATTAGTGCGGCAATTAGCACTATTGGCGTTATTGCAATTATTTGTTGGGAATTTTGTTCTATGAACATAAAAAATAGGGGGGTGAGGAGTGAGCCTGCGATTACTGCTGTGAGGGCTCCAGTTGTTGTCAGGCAGATTGCTTCAAACGCTTTTCCTTGCATTAGCATTCTGTGCGCGGGAAGAATACTTTCAAAAGTATTTTCTCCCGGAGCGCCGATAAATACTGCTGGGATGAATTCAGTAAATGCTTGTGTTATGCAGAGGCTTAGCATGAATGCGGTTATTTCTTTCCCAAAAAAAGGGGTTGCTGCCAAAATAACAGCTATATTGTTTGAATGTAATCCAGGAATAAGACCTGCAATGAGCCCTATTCCTGCTCCTAGCAGGCACCAGAGCAGAATCATTCTTTTATCACTTTGTAAGCAAAGAGCATTAGTTCTTTCTTTTTTGAAGAATATTTTTCCTCAGTAATTTCTTTTGAATTGTTTTCCGCATATACTTTTACAAAATCATTTTCTTCAATTTCAATTGTTTTTGGGTAATAAATTAGTACTTTATTTGAATCATTTAGGATGAATATTGTTGTTTGCCCTGTTTTTATTATTGATTCAATTTTTCCAAAAATTATTCCTTTGGAATTTTCTTTTTGTATTAAGTTTGAAACTGTTGTTTCTTCAAATTCCGGTTTATAAGTTAAAGCAAGAAAAAGCATTCCTGTAAGAGTTATTGTGAGGCATATTTTTGAAAGTGTTTTATCATTCATTAGGAAAGGAGTTTTTGGCAGGAATAAAAGAATAAGTTTTTTTTCGTTAAGTGTCGAAATGAGTGTTTCTGGAGAAATGGCTTGATTTTGTATTCATTTTAGTATTATGTTTGGGTTTTGGTATTTTGTCATTGAAGCAATTTTTTGTTTTATTTGTTCGGTGTTAAATGAAGTCAGAGGAGTTGTTTTTATTATTATATCTGTGCTTGAGAGATTATTTTCTATTTTAATGTAATCAATCACTATGTTTTCTTTCTTAGTACTTATTTGGCTTAGTATTTCTTCTCGTGTAATGCTTATTGCCATTGTATTATCATGTGTCTGCATGTAGAGTCCTGTTATTAATATGGTTGCTGTTAATACAACGAGAATTAGAATCAGGCTTTCTAATGCTATTTGTCCTTTCATTTAATCAGCTTCCTTGCGTGAAAGCAATTTTTGCCGCACTTTTTTCAAGTACAAGGTTCATTTTTGTTGGTCCTGTTATTAATTGTAAGCTGCAGTTAAGTGTTATTGTACTTGGGACCAAAAATGTTTTCCTACAGGTTCCTGAAGAGCATTGTATTGGGTAAGGTGTTTGTTTTAATTTTACTTCATATGAAATATTTGTGTCTGTACAATAAATGAATGTATTTTCCGGAATGAATAGTGTTAAGGTTTGTTTTGATCCTTCTCCAATAATGGAAAGCTCATTTATTGAATTCATTATTTTTTGTGTTTCATTGTTTGCTCTTGAAAGTGTTTCCACATCACTTAAAGCACTTTGCGTATCTCTGCTTAAGGGCATTGTAACTGTTACAATATAAACAACCACAACAAGTATGAGGAAAATGAATTCAAGCGCTGCCTGTCCTCTTTTCATTTATATCGCCCCAAAAAAAATCATTAATGCATAATCTCCTAGGATTAGGCAGAGCAAATATCCTAAGAGCATTGTTGGAACAAAAGGCATGCTTTCTTTTATAAAAATTTTTTTGGGAATAAGCCCTTTTGCTGCGAGCTTTTTCACTTCTTTTAATTCTTCAATCGTGAGCCCGCGTGCTTTTCTTGAAGAAATTATTTCTTTTTTTGGCATAATCATTTCTTTAATTGCTTTAAAGTTTTTTTCCTTTGCATATTTTACTATTTGCTTAAAATCAAATGGGTTCACTTCTTCCAATTTTTTTCCTTTCTTTATAATGCTTTTTGCAGGAATCATTCCTTCTTCCAGGTCTTTCACATTAATTTCTGTTGACAAAATTTTTCTTGCAGATAAAAGCAGTTTAATTATTGTATATAATCCTACACTAAATATCATTGCTGCTATGAGTGCTTGGGTTAGCAAAACCGGGTTTGTGATTAAGGCCCAGATTACTGAAATTATTGTGATGAATTTCTTTTTTTCTCCGATTATTCCCCATATTAGCAGAATTATTATCACGAGCAAAGCGTTGAGGTTAAAGAATGTGATAAGAGTGTATGCTGCGGAAGCGAATATTGAAGCATGTATTGCTGTGAGGATTTTTGGTTTCATTTCTTTATATAATTCTTTTTGAAACTTTTTATTTTTGCTTACTCTGCATGTTATTACAAATAAGCCGTATGGGAGGAAAGAAATTAAGGAGTAAATAAATAATGTAATTGGAAATAAAGGAATATTCGCTGTTGAAAAAGCCCCTATTTTTAGTAGTGCTGGAGTAAAAGGGTTTAGGGCGCCTAATCCCATAAATAATTTCACATCTCCTCCTGCAAATACGCCTAGTTTCCACATTACCCAGCCGAATAAAAATCCAAAGGATAATCCGCATACTGAATACAGCAAAGGAAAGTAACTTGCTTCGAAATATGATTGTAGTGCGAATATCACAAGTCCTGTTATTGCCAGGCCGTAATTTAATTTATTCGGAACGATTCTTTCTTTCAAATCAGTATATGTAGCAGCTAATAATCCAAGTATTGAGATTATTATTGATGAGTAAAATATAATGGTAAGCATTTCTAGAATTAGGGGTTTATTGTTTATAAAGTTTTATTGTAGAGCAAAAAGGATTGTTTGTTTGCAGGTTACTCTTGTTTGTTAGTTTGTCATGATGTTTTCTATTACTCTTGCTCTTGTGGAGAGTATGTCTGCTTGTGCTTGTAGGGCTAATGATTTCAAGGTTTCAACTATTATTGCTGCGCTTATCGCGAGCATTATTGCGAATACTGCTGTAAGTAGGTACTCAAAGGATACTTGTGCTTTTTCTTCCATAAAACACACTTTTTACCAGCCAGAGCATTTGCTTCCTAGAAGCAAGGAATCATTTTTATAAACTGATAAAGCATCGCAATCCGTTTTGTTTGCCATTTTGGTTATTTTTAATTCAGGGGAGTAACCGCCTTTGTTTAGATTGCATTCATAGCATCCGCATAGGAAACTATTTGTGTCTAAAGTTTTGCAGGTATAATCATAGGTTTGTTGGCTCCCTGTATCTTGCACTGGTCCTATTGTGCTTATTATGAATGCTACTACAACTCCCACAACAACAACTGCTGCTGCTAAGAGTAATAAATATTCTATTGAGCCTTGTCCGCGTTCCATAAAACCATTCATATTAGGGAAAAGAAGTATTTAAACCTAATTATTTTGTTCAAAAAAAATAGAAAAGAAAAGGCATTGAGCCTTTTCTTTTTAAATGAATTCATTATTCACATTCGTAGATTTATTGTTTTAGGCTGTTCAAATCTCCAAGTTGTGAATTATAGTCTCCTGTAGCTGATGTTCCTGTCTGTTGTCCAGTGCCTACTATTCCGGTCATTGCCACAATTACTATTGCTACTACTAGGATTGCTGCTCCTATTATCAATAAATATTCTATTGCTCCTTGTGCTTTTTGTTCCATTGAGAATCCTCCTTTTGAATTATAAAACTAATTTATTATAATGTTTTTTAGGTTTTTAAACCTACCTTTGGCTTTTTTAAATTGCTTTAAGGGTTTTGTTCGATTTGTTGTTGTGCGGTTTGTGCTGCGGTATTTGCACTGGTTTTTACATAAAGTGAAACGACTGTGACGACAGCTACCGCCCCTGCAATTATCAGCAAGTATTCTATATTTACTTGTGCTTTTTCTTCCATCATACTGATCCCGATATCATTCCTTTAACAACAATTGAAGAGGTGTAATACATTATGAACGCTAACAATAAGAGAATTGGGATATATATAATGCTTTTGTTGAGTTTTCCTTCCCGTATTAATGACATCATTGCCCCTGAGCCAATTACCTCTATTATGATATACATTTGGATTAGCATTATTATGAAATTGTTTGTTTCTTGTGCTGCTGCCATTTGTGCTGCGGTTGTTACCTGGCCGCCCATGTTTGAGAATGCTGCAACAACAGCATTTATTTCTCCAAAGATTAAGGGGGCAATAAATCCTCCTGAAGCAATCATGAACATAAATTGCATTGTTGTGTTGGATTTTCTGTCTTCCTTTAATCTTTGCAAATCGCGGACATCTTCAGCTATTTCGTCAAGGATTTCTGCCAAGCTTGCCCCTGTTTTTATGGAATCCAATATTATTGTTATTGTTCTCCTGATTAATCTTGAATCAATTCTTTTTGCAAATCCTGTTAATGCAGTGTCAAGGTTTTCGCCGTCTTCCAACCTGCGGAGCGCTAATTGCATTTCTTCTGAAAGCCTGCCGTAATCAGAATCAACAACTTCTCTTAACGCACTTTCATATGTGTCTCCTGCTTTTAGTGTATCTGCCATTTGTTTTAATGCGTCACTGAAATTTTTTTCTATTCCATCAATAATGGTTTCTTTTTTCATGTAAGGGTACCCTATTATTAGTACTAGGGTTGCGATGCTGAATGCTATTGGTATTAGTGTTAATTCTTTTATAATTAATGAACTTAATACAAAACTAATTATTCCTACTAATACTGTTGCCCCTATTGCTATGCCTATCCACGTAATTGGGGGGTACTTAATTTTTCCGAACTCCATCCATTCTGCATATTTTTCAAGTATTGTTTGTTCCATCAAATCACATCTTTGGTTGGGCCATGTAAACCATCGCATTCATAAATATAAAAACTATTGGCATGAGAATCAAATAAAAAATTAAAAGTACTTGTGGGGTGAGTGGGACTGCTTTGAAAAGGTCTTGACCTGTTGCGGCTATAGGGGAGTTTCTTATTGCGCCAAGAATCATTATTGCTACTGGCATTACTATTCCTAAGAAAATAAATATTACTGCAAAGAAGTTCATTTGTTGGGAGAAAGAAATTATTTTGTTTTTTAAATCATCTGATACTTCTTTTGCTATTTCACTCATTATTGCTGAAAGGTTTCCTCCTATTCTCATTGCTCTTATTATGTGGCCGAGCGCTGTTCTCAGTGGTTTGCTTTGTGTTCTTACAGCCATGTGTTTTAATGCAACGCTTGTATCCGTGCCTTCTTCTATTTCTGATATTGTTCTTGCAAATTCTTCGCTTAATACTCCATAGTTTGTTGCTGTTACTGCTTGTATTGTTTTGTATAATCCTATTCCTGCCCTTAGTTCTGTAGCCATGTGCCTTAATGCGAAAGGGAGTTCAACTGAGCAGGCATTACCACGTGCGATTGCTTTTTGTTTTGGGATATTAAGAACTATTATTAGAGTAATAAGCCCTATTACTATTGCTGATGCGAATGGCATTATTGTTGCAAAGAAAATATTTTTTGTTGTTGCTGCAATCATTGCGCCCAGGAATAGTCCTGCGATTAGTGCAACTAAAGCGCCTATTAGTCCTGCTGCGCTTGTTAAAGCTAAATATTGGTTTGCTGAATAAGGCATGTTTGCTGAGTACAAGTAATAGCCGATTTCATCGCTGAAAGGGATTTTTTTTAGAGTCATCTGAATTGGCTTTAGTATCCCTTTCATGTGTAGGTATACATTTCCTACTTGCTGGGCTATTTTTGAATCAAAATCTTCTAGGTCTTCTTTGTTTTCTATATCTGTTCTTGAGTAAGTGTCTTCTGCAATTATCCCCCTGAGTTCTTTTAGTGAGCCTGATACTTCATCAAACTGCATTCCTTCTTCACGGTACTTGCGTTTCATTGTTTCAACTATTTTATCAACTTCGTCCTGGTCGATGCTTGTTCCCGGTTCAGCCATTTATTTCACCAATATTCTTTTTTTCAAGCACAAATCTTTTTGCTCTTTCTGATACTTCACCAAGTGTTCTTATATTTTGGTTTACCAAAGAATCTAAAAATTCTTTTCTTGAATTCATTTCTGACATAATTTTGTCTTTTGTTGTTCCTGTGAAGCTTTGTAGTACTTTGAGGTATTTGCTGTCAACAAGTGTTTTGTCTAAGGTGTCGCGTGTTGGGTCTCGTTGGAATATTGTTTGTGTTTTTGGATGACCTTCTAGTGCTCCGTAAACTTCTGCGATTTCGCTTACTCTTCTCATAGTTCCTTTTTTTCTGTCATAGTATCTGTGTTCTACGATTATCATATCTAGTCCCGACATCATTATGTTTGGGACATTCATTGGGGGGCTTGTTAACCTGATTAGTGTTTCATCAGGGCTGTTTGCGTGTACTGTTCCTAGCGTTCCATCATGCCCTGTGTTCATCGCTGTGAATAAAGTGAATGCTTCTTCATGCCTTATTTCCCCTACAATTATTCTGTCAGGCCTCATTCTTAAGGAATTTTTTGTGAGTATATCCATTTTGAGTTCTCCTGTTCCTTCTATCCCTGGCGGCCTTGATTCTAATCTTATCCAATGCTTTATTGGCAGGTTTAATTCAGCTGTGTCTTCAATTGTTATTATTCTTTCCCTGTCTGGAACGAATGCAGCAAGCACGTTAAGCAAAGTTGTTTTTCCTGAACCTGTTCCACCTGATATTAGTATGTTCGCTGGTTTTGTTCCTAATCCATCAATTGCCATCCAGAGGAATGCTGCCGCTTCACTGCTCAATGTTCCCATTTTGATTAAATCAATTAGTGAGTAAGGGTCTGCCCTGAATTTTCTTATTGTTAGTGTTCCTCCTGAGATTGATGCTGGGGGAATGGTTGCGTTTACACGTGACCCATCAAGTAATCTGGCATCAAGCAGAGGGGATGAAACATCCACTCTTCGCCCTACTTCTCTCGCGATTTTATTTATTAGGTCTTCTATTTCTTGTTCTGAAAAAAATTCTATGTTTGTTGTCATCATTTCGTGTTTTCTGTGGAAAACATAAACAGGTTTTTTTGGTCCCACAATCATTATTTCTTCTAACTGGTCATCTTTGATTAAATCATCTATTAATCCGTAGCCTACCATTTCTCTTACAACAGCATCAGCATAAAATAGGGTTCTGCTTTCAGGAATTCTTAATGTTGGATTGCTTTTTATTATTTCAATTATTTTTTGCTTGTAAATAATTCTTCTTTCCTCAGGATCCCTTATTTTGTAAGGAGCAATGCTGATGAGTCTTGTAGTTGCTTCTTTTAGTGTGTTAATTACTTTTCTTTCTGCTGCTGTTGGTCTTGTTGCTGGCAAAAAATAGTATGCTAATGGCTTGTTAGGGAGTTTATAGATTTTTACTTTCCCGTATGCATCTATTTCTATTTTTCTGGTTTCATCAAGCTCTTTTTCAATAGCTGTTTTTTCTTCAGGAGTTGGTTCTGTTTCTTCCATCATTGTTTGCTTGAATTCCTGCATGTCTTTTTGTTTTACTTCCTGCGCTAATTGTTCTTCCTTGTCCTCAGGTTTTGCTTTTACCGGCTCTTCAATAGGCGCTTGTTCTTCTTTTTGGGTGCTTGCCTTTGCTTGGCCAATGATGTCTTCCAAATAATCAGTAGGCATGCAAAAAATAGGGTTTTCCTTTATTTAAGGCTTTTTGTACTAGGCAAAAAGTCTTTCATTTTTGGTTGTTTGGATTTAGATTTTTTTTCGGTGTGTATAATTAGTAATCTTTGGCAATATACACTACTTTTGTGGCTTTTTTTCCGCATATGACACAATTACCAATTGGGTTTTCGTTTGTGTCTCCTCGTGTTCCTCTTACTTTTCCGCCTGTTTCTTTTTCAATTACTTCAGCGCAAGGAGTGCCATCTTTTTCCACGGAGCAAAAGTTTGCCCTTGCAATTCCAGTACCAACAATGTTCTTTATGTCTTCTATTGTTTTAACATCTTTTATTAATCCCTCAAAGCTTTTCATAGCCTGTTTTTTTAAGTTTTCACTGAGTTCTTTTCCTTGTTTTTCTACTTCTTTGGCAATATCTTTTTCAAGAACACTTGTTTTATTTTCAGCACCTCTTCTTGAAACAACAATTTTCCCTTCCTTCAAATCCTTTGGGCCTATTTCTATTCTTAGGGGCACACCTTTCATTTCCCAGTAATAAAATTTTTCTCCAGGCCTCTTGTCCGTGTCATCAAGTTCAACCCTATAGCCTTTTTCTTTGAGTATTTGCATAATTTCTTGTGCTTTCTTCAGAACTTTAGGTTCTTTTTCAGCAAGTATAGGGATTATCACGATTTGTTTTGGTGCGATTTCAAATGGAAAGCGCAGTCCTTTATTATCTCCATGTGTTAAAACAACTGAAGCGAATATTCTTGAGATTGCAGGTCCGTAGCATGTTGTGAAAGGAGTTTTTTCTTTTTCATCTTTGTCCACAAATTTTATTCCAAATACTTTGGTAAAATGCTGGTTTATCATGTGGGTGCTTGGTTGCTGTACTACTCTTCCTTGTGGGGTAATTGCATCTGCTCCGAATGTTCTTGCTGCTCCTGCGAATTTGTCCCACGCTGGTCTTTCGAATACAATTGTTGGCACCCCAAATACTCCATACACTATTCGTTTTGTGGTTTCCATATCTTCTAATACACTTTTGAATGCTTCCTCTTCTGTTGCGAAAGCACAATGTGTTTCTATCCAATGAAATTCCCTGCTCCGCAAAAAGGGTCTTGTTGCTTTTGATTCATATCTAAACATGTTTGCACGCTGATAAGCTTTGAATGGTAAGTCTTTGTAAGAGCGTATCCATAATGAGAACATTGTGTAAAAAGCTGTTTCTGATGTTGGGCGTAGCGCGAGTTTTTCTTCAAGAATATCGTTTCCTGCTTTTTCTACCCAGAATACTTCAGGACTGAATCCTTGTATGTGTTCTGCTTCTTTTAAGAAATAACTTTCAGGAATTAAGGTAGGGAACCAGTAGTTTTTGTGTCCTCTTTCTTTGAGGTCTTTTTCCATGTAATCATACATGAGTTCCATTGCTTCTACTGACCAGTGCTGGAAAACTATTGCCCCTTTTACTCCATAACGTATATCAGCTAGCTCTGCTTCTTTGATTATTTCAGTATACCATTCGCTTGGTTGCTTGTTTTTATCAGGGAGTTTTGTTTCCGACATTAGTATCACTGTTTCAGATTGTGTTTGATAAGTATTATAAAATTCTCTTTGCTTTCTCTGCGACGAATTTGATTAGGTTTTGCATGTGATTTATGCTTTTTCTTTTATTTCTTTCAGCGCTTTTTCAATGAATTTCTCAAGTAGCATTACTTCTTGGTTTCCGTTTCTTGGCCTTACTGCCACTGTTCCTGCTTCTGCTTCTTTTGCACCAACTATTAGTGCGTATGGAATTTTTTCTTTTTGTGCTTCTCTTATCCTGTAACCTAGTGTTTCGTTTCTGTCATCAAGTTTTACTCTTACTTCAGCATCAAGGAGCTTTGCATGTATTTGTTTTGCGTAATCAATAAATTTATCTGAGAGCGGGATTATTCGTACTTGTTCCGGGCTTAGCCATAATGGAAATGCTCCGCCGAAGTGTTCTATTATTACTCCTGTAAATCTTTCAAAGCTTCCGAATGGTGCTCTGTGTATCATTACTGGTCTGTGTTTTTGCCCGTCTTGGCCTGTGTATTCTAATTGGAATCTTTCAGGCAAATTGTAATCAAGTTGGATTGTTCCTGTTTGCCATTCTCTTCCAAGTGCATCTTTTACAAGTATATCAGCTTTTGGACCATAGAATGCTGCATCTCCTGGATTGACTTCAAAATTTATTTTTTTGTCTTTCAATACTTCAATTATTTCTTGTGTTGCTCTTTCCCAGTGCGCCGGGTCCCCAATGTATTTACTACTTGTTGGGTCGCGTGTGCCGATTCTTACTCTGAAATCTTTTAGTTTTAATATTCCCATTATTTTCATTACTAAATCAAATACTCCGTTGAATTCTGTTTTTACCTGGTCTTCTGTACAGAATATGTGTGCATCATCTTGAGTAAATCCTCTTACTCTTAGTAATCCGCTTAGTTCCCCACTTTTTTCGTATCTGTAAACAGTTCCCATTTCGCTTAGTCTCATTGGCAGGTCACGGTAACTATGTTGCCCTTTCATGTAATATTGAATATGGAATGGGCAGTTCATTGGCTTGAGTAAATATTCTTCATCCTCAATTTTTATTGGTGCGTACATCATTTCTCTGTAATTATCATAGTGTCCTGAGATTTTGAATAATTCAAGCCTCCCTATGTGGGGGGTTATAACAAAAGAATATCCTCTTTTTATTTGCTCTTTCACCAATAAATCCTGTAATTGCATTCTTAGCATTGTACCGTTTGGGCACCATATTGGGAGTCCTTTTCCTACTTGTTCGCTTATTAAATAAAGATCAAGTTCTTTTCCGAGCTTTATATGCGAATTTTCTTCAGCTTTTTTTCTTGTTTCAATCCATTCATCTAATTCTTTTTGTGTTTTGAATGATATTCCATATATGCGTTGTAATTGCTTGTTTTTTTCGTTTCCTTTCCAGTATGCTCCTGAAATTTTTAATAACTTTACTGCGCCTATTTCTGCAGTGGATTCTAGGTGTGGGCCTTTGCACATGTCAGTGAATTTTCCGTTTGTGTAAGTTCCTATTTTTGTTTCGCCTTCTTTTTCCAGATCATTAATCATTTCTACTTTGTAAGGATTTTCTTTGAATAATTCAAGTGCTTCTTTTACAGGAATTTCTTTTCTAATTACTTCTTCTTTTCTTTTCAAAACTTCTCGCATTTTTTCTTCTATTTTTTCCATTTCTTTTACATCAATGTTTTTGTCAAGTTCAAAATCGTAATGAAAGCCTTGTTCTATTGGGGGTCCGATAGCGATTTTTACATTAGGATATAGTTCTGTTAGTGCACTAGCGAATACGTGTGCGGTTGTGTGCCAAAACTTTTCATAGTATTCTTTTTCAGCATTATCCATAATGGATTTTTTTATGCTAAATGTTTTTAAAGCAACTAATTAGGTTGGACGATTGTCGTTTATTTTTATATACTTGCTTAAGTTTGCTGTACTTTCCTGAATAGGATAAGGTTTGTTTTATGGGGAGGGCCTTGAGCATTTTTCTTTTGCGGTCCTGTTTCGCCATGACCAGACGATTGACTCATGCACTATCTTTGATAGTGCGTAGTGGCTTCACAGTTTTGGTCTAGAACACTTTTCTTTTGCGCACCAGCCTAAGTATTCTCTGCAAAAGGCTCTTTCGCCTTGTGCTTTGTAGTGCCTGCATCTTTGCCATACTGGCCCTAAACAAGGTTTTTCTAGGGTCTCTTCATTTTCTTGTTGTTTTGGATTAACTATTACTTCATCATCACCAATTATTTTTGCAGGTTCTTGCACCTGTTCTTGTATTTCTTTTACCATTTCCGGGTTTACTGTTTCAAGTTTTTTCTGCGGTTCTTCTTCGTATGTTCTTGCTTTAAAGTTTTTTGGGTAAAGCATTTTTTCAACATCACTCCCTTCAGGAGTATAAGTAGCTTTTCTGGCTGAAACCGTTCCTGCTTTTGGTCGAGGCATTTTTTGGATATCAATGCTTTGCCCCATTGCAATCATTTTTGCGTTCATTCTTCTTGAATCCTCTACAAGTGTTTGAAAAGCCATTTTTTAATCACCCTCGATTTTAGAAAATTATTTTCGCGCTTTTCGGCAATTTTCTTTTGCGCATAATGAATGGTATTCTGAGCAGAAATCTCTGCCATTACTGTTTTTTCTGTGCCTGCATTCTTCCCATGTTGCTTCTCCCCCTGTTTGGGAGCGTATGTTTGATTCTGAAGCAATGTTTCTTATTATGCTTCCGCATCTTGAATCAATATTTTTTCTTGACATGCTGGTTCTTTGTTGTGGCACGAATCCCTTGATTTCAGAGTCTTTGTAAGAAATATCTTTTTTTTGTGCTGGTTGGCTTTCTGCTGCTTCAACAAGGTTCTCAGGTTTTCCTGATGGTATTCTTTGAGGAGTGTTTTTCTTAGCTTCTCTAGCAAAATCGCCAAAACTCATTTACATTCACTTCAACAATTAAATGACTCACTGAAATAAAAAGGTATTCTTTGCCCTGACTTTTATGGTTAAAACACATTAGACTTATTAATTTGAAGAACATTAATACTTTTGTTTTTGAAGTTGGTTTTGTGATTTCTCCTGAATTGTGTATTAAGTGTAAGGGTAAGCTTTTGTGTGGCTTGTCTAAGTGCCCTATTCTTGAGAAGCAGTTTAGTAGCACAAAAATTGTTTCTTCTATGGTTGGAACGGATTTTGTTGGTGCTTCTCCTCCTGGTTTTTTTGTTTCTTGGCAGAATTATCCGAAAGTTGCGGTTGCTCCGCTTTCAGCTCTTCCTAATGAGGTTAGTGAGATGAGTGATTTGCCTGAGAAATGGTATGGGTTGCCTCAGGAGCAAATAATTTCTTTTCGCGAATCTTTACTGAGGAGTTATAAAACAATTCCTGTTTCGCTTGCCTCTAATCCTAATTATGAGTTAATGGAGTTTCAAGAAGTTGCTATGGCTTCTAATTTGTTTGAACTTGAGGTTAAGCTTGCAGAGAAACCTAGAAGCGAAACTTCTTTTGATTCTTTCTCCGCCCCATTAGGTCCTTCAGCAAAGCTTGATAAATTACAGATGATTGAGAATCCTAAAATTCCTAAAGAAATTGATTATTATGTTTCTGATACTGCGGTTAAATCAAATACTGCGTTAATTGATTTGTTCAAAAAAGGTTTTCCTGTTTCTACTTTAGCAAAAGTCCTTTCTTCAGGAGCTCTTGGAGTAAAAAAGAACAGGAAACTTGTTCCAACAAGATGGAGTATTACTGCTGTTGACTCAAATATTTCAAAATTTTTTATTGAAGAGAGGCTTCCGCAAAACAAGGTTATTGATTGTTTTAAGTTATTTCACTCTAAATACCTTGATAATGATTTTTGGGTTTTGTTGATGCCTTATCCTTGGAGTTTTGAACAAATAGAGTGCTGGCTTCCAGGAGGAATTTGGACACAGGGCGCAACAAAGTATACTATTGGGGCGGATTATGAATTAAATGCAGGGTTAAAGGGTTATCCTGAGGAAACTGAGGGAGCATATTTTGCTTCCCGTTTGGCTATTGTTGAGTACTTGGATGGGAAAAAACTTAATGCTGCTGCGATTGTTTTTAGGGAAATTGGGAAAGATTATGCGGTTCCTCTTGGGGTGTGGCAGATTAGAGAGAATGTGCGTGCTGCGTTAAAAGAAAAACCATTAGAATTTTCCAACTTTGATCTTGCGCTTGATTTTTTATCAAAAAAACTAACTGTGCCTATTGAGCAGTACAAAAAGAAATCTGCTTTAATAACTTATTTTAAATCACAGACAAGAATTAATCAGTGGTTTTGAAAAAGTATTACTTATTATTGAAAAAATTAATTTCCTGCATGTTGTTAGAAATTAATTTTTATTTATCCTTAGAAATTATTTCTTATAAAAGTTTTTCAAGTATTTTTTTTAATTCCTCAAATGTTTCTGCGTGGGGAAATTCTTTTTCTTCTATGATTAGTTTTGGAGTCGCTTTAAACAAAATTCCTTTGTTCGCGCCTTTCAGCATTCCTAAATCATTGAATGAATCACCTATTGCTATTACTTCGTATCCTGCTTCTTGAAATCTTCGAACCATTTCTATTTTCCCGTCTTTTTCCCTTAATTTGTATCCTATTACTTCTCCTCTTGGAGAAATCTCTAAAGTATTTGCTATTATGAATGGGTAATTGAGTTTTGCAATTAGGGGCATGATGTAATCATAATATGAGCCTGTTAGTATTACTGGTTGTGCTCTTTCGCGGAGCCATGAAACAAATTCTGGCGCTTCTTTAAACGGCTTCATTTTTGAAACAATTTTGTTAATTTCTTTTAACCCTAATTTATTTTCTTTAAGGACACGCATCCTCATTTTCATTAATTTATCATAATCAGGTTCATCACGTGTTGTTCGCATTAGTTCGGGAATTTTTGTTGCTTTTGAGAATTCTTCCCAGAATTCAGGGATTAGCACTCCTTCCAAGTCAAGGCAGATGATTTTCATATGAATCACATTTTTCTTAGATTTTCAATTTGTGCAATGTGAACTTTTTTTAAGAAATCCCTGTACATTGCCTCACTGCCCAATTCTTTAAGTATTGTTTTTAGCGCTGTGTTTTGCTTTTCAATATTTTTTGCATTGACATAGGTTTGCATTGCTCTTTGAATATTTGCTCTTTTTTGTTTATCATAAATTACTTCATTATCAAGGGCTTTTCCCGTGCATATTCTTATTAGTTTTCTTGTAATTTTTGTATCTTGGTAAATGGCTTGTTCTTTTTCGCTCATTACAGGTCTTGAGTGTAAAGCTTTCCATCCTGTTTGCCTTTCTGAGGTGCGGATTAGTTTTCTTATATGTGAATTCTTTGCAGAAAGATTTACTGGAATTCGTTTCCTTACTCTTACGGAAAAAAGTTTTCCCATGTTCTCACTTTTTGTATTTCATAAACTGTGCTAACAAAGCTTCTAATTGTATTCTTTCGTTTGCCCCTTCAACTATTCTAAAATCGTATTCTCCTATAGTATCAACTAATTCAATTTTTTGTTTTTCAGATATTTCTTTTTCATCAAGGTTCATTGTTTCCCTGTATACCTGCATTACAATATCTTCTCCGCTCATTCCTTGTTCGTACATTAGTTCTTCAAGTTTTTTTCTTGCTTCAAGGAATTTTCCTTTTAATGCTAGAATAATCATTTCTTGTACTTGTTCAGGCCTTGCCCTGCTTGATACGTTGTAAACAATTTCTTCAGTAATTTTTTTGTCAAGGGAGGCAGCTGCTTGTAAAACATTTGTTGCTTTTCTTAAATCTCCTTGTGAAACATAATTTATGGCAATTTTTGCTTTTTCATCTACTTGGAGTTTTTCTTTTTCTGCTATGTGGTTAATTTGTTTATCAATATCTTTTGCGCCCAAGGGTTTGAATCTGTATACAACGCATCTGCTTTGGATTGGTTCAAGTATTTTTGAAGAATAGTTGCATGATAAAATAAATCGGCATGTTTTTGTGTATTTTTCCATTGTTCTTCTTAGCGCTTGCTGGGCATCTGTTGTCAGGGCATCGCATTCGTCAAGAAAAATTATTTTGAATCCTGAGTCAAATGCTAGTGTTCGTGCGAAATCTTTTATTGTATTTCTGACAACATCTATTCCTCGGTCATCGGATGCGTTTAGTTCAAGAAAATTTTGTTCAAAGTTTGCACCGAATAATTCGCGTGCAAGTGCAATGCTTGAGCTTGTTTTTCCTGTTCCTGCGGGTCCGGCGAAAAGCATGTTCGGCATATTTCTTTTTTCCACGTAACTTTTTAATCGATGGGTTATTTCATCATGACCAACAACTTCTTTCAGTCCATGCGGTCTGTATTTTTCTACCCAAGGGAGTTCCATTTCTGTCATAAAAGCACTTCTAAAATAAGAGGGCGTCATAAAGGTTAAAAACTCATCATTGGTTAGTGATTATATTTAAGTTGAAGGTGTTTTTTTGTCGCATAAATTTAATGGAAAACAATTCCTGCTTCTTGTTGTGGCTTGGCTTGTTTTTTCTTATTTAATAATGTGGTTCATTGGGGGCGCTTGTTTGAACCCTGTTAAGGGTACTAGTTGCTTGGCGCCTTCTGCTTTGCAGGGCTTGAGGAATATTCCTGTTATTGGGTTGCTTTTGCCTTATGATGTCTGGAATTCAGTAATGTATTTCCTTGCTCCTATTGCTGGTTTTATTCTGGCTTTTGTTTTAATTCAGTGGTGGAATTCTTTTTTTGAGACAAAAGAGGCTGCAGGAATATGGTTTTTTGTTTTGATTTTAATAGTTCTGTTTGTAGGGTATTACATTAATTTGTCTTTTTATGTTGGGGAAATAGCTGTCCTGAATTCAAGGAATGGGGCGAAGTATTCATTGTATTTTTGTATTTCTGAAACTGATTCACAGTCATGTAATCAGACTGTTTCAAAGATTAATCAGGAGTTTATTAATCAGGCACAGGCAAATCAGGCTCAGACTGTTCAGCAAATGATTCCTGTTAACTACTGGCCTGAATTAAGGAAAAGCATGTTTTTGCTTTTTGTTTTAGGTGCGATAGCTGGTTGGCTTCCTTTGTTCGGAAGAGAACTTTATAAAAAATATAGAGAAAGCGAATAAGTTTCTTTTTCCTGTCTCTTTATTTGAGTGATTGTAATGAAAAGTTTTTTTGTTGAAGGCTACGGCTGTTCATTAAATCTTTCTGAAACGGAACAGGTAGCGGGTTTTCTTAAGGAAAATAATTTTGAGCAAATAAAGGATTTTAAGAAAGCGGATTTTGTTATAATTAATACTTGTTCAGTGAAACAGGTTACTGAGCAGAGAATGCTTTCAAGGATTTGTTTTTTGCTGGAGCACAAAAAATCTTTATCAAAGCTTATTGTTATGGGGTGTCTTGCTTCTGCGCAGAATGAAACTATTCAAAAAATATCTAAAGAAATAATTGTTTTGGGTACATCTCTCGCTTTATTGTGCAGGGTTCTTGGGGTTAAAGAGAAAGAGTTTTCGCCTGAAATAATTCCTGTTAAATCGCATGAATTGATTTCAATTATTTCTATTTCAACAGGATGCTTGGGTAATTGTGCTTATTGTTCCTCAAGGCTTGCCAGAAAGAATCTGCATTCTTATTCAGTTGAAAGCATTAAATTTGCTTTCAAAAAAGCCCTTGAGTCAGGCTCAAAAGAAATTTGGATTACTTCGCAGGACCTTGGTTGTTATGGCTTTGACATTAATTCTTCTCTTCCTGAACTCTTAAAGGAATTATTGAAGAATAAGGGAAATTTTCGTATTCGTTTAGGCATGATGAATCCTAATCATTTTTTGAAAATAAGAAAAGAATTAATGCAATTATTTTCTGATGAAAGATTGTACCAGTTTTTACATTTGCCTGTGCAGAGTGGGAGCGATAAAGTGCTTAAGGCTATGAACAGGAAATATTCTGTAAAGGATTTTGTTTCTTGCATAGAGTATGCAAGAAAAATTGTTCCTCAAATAAGCATTTCCACTGATATTATTGTTGGTTTTCCAGGGGAATCAGAACAGGATTTCAAAAAAAGCCTTGATTTGGTTAAAAAAATCAGGTTTGATGTAGTTAATGTTTCGCGTTTTGGGAAAAGAAAAGGAACTCTTGCGGAGAAAATGCCTAATCAGTTGAATGAGTTGGAAAAAAAGGAAAGGAGTAGGCATTTAGCAGAATTTTTTGATAAAATTGCTTTGGAAAAAAATAAGGAACTTGTTGGCAGGGAAGTTCTTTGCCTTGTTTCTGAGAAAGCAACTAATGGTTTTAATGGGAGAACAAATGAATACAAACCGGTTTTCTTAAAAAAAGGTTTTGGGTATTTGGTTAAAGCGAAGTTGGTTTTAGCAAGAGCTCATTTTTTTGAAGGGGAATTTCTTTGTTTAGTTGAGTGATGGATTTTTTTTATTTTTTTCATTGTTTTTGCGTTTTTCCCCTGTTTTTTGCTTATTACGTGTTTTTTTAAACTTTTTTAACCAGCATAAAGTAGTATTTGGTGGGTTAAATGCTTGATGTTGTTTTGAAACGCGCTATTGAGGAGTATGTTTCTAATTTCAAGGTAATGCTTAGTTTTGGGGTATTATTCTTGTTCTTGCCTTTATTTCTTTTATTCCAACAATTCTTTTTAGGTTCTGGCACGGTTTTTTTGTCTCTTAATACAAGCCTTTTGGGTGTAATAGGATTGATTATTGCTCTTGTTTTCTTATACATTTTTTCTTTCTTTGTTTCACTAACTGTTTATTCTGTTCACAGGGATGTTCAGACAATAAATTTTGATACTTACTGGAATGCATTGTTTAAGGATGCTGCGTTAAAGATTTTTTTCCTTTACCTTGTTTTTGCAATAATATTTTATGCTATTAGTTCACTTGGCTTGATTTTTGGCCTTGTTCTTGTTGCATTGGCAATTAACTTAATTTTATCTCTTGTAATAATGTTTGCTCCGCAAAGCATTGTTCTTAATGGTTCATCAATTGGTGAGGGAATTCAGAGGAGTATTGAGTTTTGGTTTGAAAGTCCGCTTGTTGCGTTAGCAATTTTTGTTTTAGCATCGATTCTTTTATTTGTGATAATTCTTATTGAGTTAGCACTTGATTTAGCTGGTTTGCCAGGAGTAATTGCTTCTTTTTTGTTAATCCTTGTTTTTCTGGTTCCTTTTATTGAGCAGGCAAAGTCCTATGCTTATTTGCTCAGAGTTGATTTACTAAAAAGCAGTGAAGTTACTCATGCAAGAGCTCCGCGCAAAGAAAAGCCAAAGCCTTATTATGGGACAAGACTAAGAGAACAGCCAAGGCACGGAACAAAGCTCTGATTCCTTCAAAAGGCTTTAATATCACTTACGCTTAATCTTATTCATGCCAAAAAATAGGTTCTTTTTATTTTTCTTAATTCTTTTGGTTTTATGCTCTTTTTGCTTTGCGTCTCAGGTGTCGAGTTACATTGATAACAGAGACTTGATTTCTTCTGCAATAAAAATATCTTACCCTTCAGGAGAAGCAACTACACTAGATTTTGTTTTGCGCGCTGATGAAATGATTGATGTTGAGGATTTGGTGACAAAAGTTGACCTTTATGCTAATTCGATTTTTTTTGTGAAAGGGGAGTATTGGGATGATAATAGGATAGAGGTAGGGAATGGTAGTTATGTTAGGTATATTGGCTCAATCCAGAAAAAAATGAGTGCAAAAGTTATTTGCAAGCAAACAGGTGAGCTGGTTGATGAGAAATTGAAATCTCTTGATCAGAACAAATATGATATTGGGGTGTCTGGTGCTGATTATTGTGGGGATGCTCAACCTTGTTGTGCAATTGTTTTAGCGCTTCCAAGGGGTACTAGTAGTTATGTTAGTGATTCTAATAATGATTTTATTTCATCTTTGATTTCAATAATAATCATTATGGGAATTCCTTTGCTTTTGCTTGCTTTGGTTTTTGTTTATAGGAAGAAACCAGGTAGTTTGCTTTGTCTTACATGTGTCTATTCTCTTCCGACTTTTTACATGGCGCAAATAGTTCTTTATGGCTTGTTGTTCTTTTTCCTTGGGGCATTGCGTGGGTTTTTTGACTGGGGATATTTTTCCAGTTGGGTTATTATATTTGATTTGGCCTTTTTTTCTTCTTTAACAGTGTTATTGTTAGCGTTTTTTGTTTTTAAATCAAAAAATATGCCTATTGAAAAGAAGCTTTTTTGGCTGAAGATTTTTGCTGTTCTGGCTTTTTTTATAAATCTTTTTATGCTTTTTTTCCTTTCGATTTCAATGTTGTCAGACTAGACTCCAGCATTTTATAACCCAACGTATTCTATTTGTTTTACTTTTTTGTCTATTAGTTCGTTGAGTTCTTTTATTGTTGCGGCTTTTCCTGTGAAACAGCATTTTTTTGAGGACAAGCATTCTTCAAAGGGCAGGATGTCTTGAGAAAAGATTTCTTTTCCTGAGTTTTCAGAAAATCTTTGTTGGGCTTTTTTACTTGCTAATCCGAAGAGCAAATCTTCTTCAAATAATTTTGATATTTCTCGGAATGCTTTGTTAGAAAATTCTATTGGTTTTGTTCCTTCAAAGTTTTCGCTTAACTTGTAAAAATTTGTCAGCCCTATTCCTGTTTTCATTTCTTCCACTTTAAATTCTTTCAAGTAAGGTTTTTTTAGTAAGAGTTCTTTTTTCTTTTGTTTTAATTTTTTTATTTCTTCAGCTATTTGTGATAACTTTTCAAAGAATTGTTTTTCATCATTTCCTTCTGCAAGTTTTTCCAGGTTTAGGTTTACAAATAAACTCATTCCTTTTGTAGGGGAAAATAATTGTCTGGTCAGTGGATAGTATTCTTCGGATGAGTTATTTAGTATCATGAATTGTTTTTTGTCGAGTTCTATTAGTTTTAAGCAATATTTTGAATCAATGCTTACAATAGCATTTTGATCCAGCAAATTAGCAGTGATTTTTGAAGCATTTTCTCTGTAAGCGCCAAGCGGCTCTAATACTGTAGGGGTAAATAATTCTAGTGAGAGCAATGGTTTTTTTTCAATTATTTCGCAAGTGTTTTTTATCAGTTCTGCTGCTTGCTGTGCGTGTTTGCCGTTTTTTATAAATGGGGCGCATGCAAATGTTAATCCGTATATGCTTGGCTGCAGGCAAAAGTATTTTTTGTTTTGTATGATAAGTTTCGCTGCATTAAGTATTGTTTTTTCCAAAGTATCTTTTTTCTCGGCTATGAACGAGTAAGCGAAGGGTCTGTGGGAGAATCCTTCTATATCCTCAATGTGAATAGTTCCGTCAAAATGAAGTTCCCTTAGCGAGTGGGGCAGTTCAAGTAGTATGTTGTATTCGCGAACCATTTCTCCTGAATAGGGCACTTCTTCGAGTTTTTTCTTTATCTCATACACTGGTTCGCCTACTCTTACATAGTTGTCATGTATTTCTTCAAGACCGTAAGCGAGTAGTTTTACATTTACCAGTTCACGTATTAAGCTTGGGGTAAGAAAATAAATTTTTGAATCTTTTATCTGGTTTTCTACTTCAGAAGTTATTTTTTCTGCAACGGTTCTTGATATAGTGGTTTCTTTTAGGAGGGAAGTTATTATGTTTCCTCTGTTGAACCCTTTTATCATTTCATTGGAAGTGTATACTTTCATTTTGCTGAATCTTTCATACACCATTGCAGCGTTTGTATCCAGTTCTTTTAGCAGTTCAAGGGCTTTTTCTCTTAATTTTTTTTCGCTTGCTGTGTTCATTTCGCTTAAGGTTTTGATTATTTTTGTTATGGTCCATTGTGAGGCGCCTGCTTCAAGGATTTCTTTTGCTATTACCTGTATTTTTTCTTCAATTAGTTCCATTTAATCCCCAAAACACATGAATATCTCATCGGTTGGTTAATTAAGCTTAATTTTTGTCCAGGTTTTTGACATTTTCCTAATGTGTTCAATCTGAATGCTCAAAAAGCTAACTTTATAATACTTATTTGGTTTATTTTCCTAATAAGGGGTTTTGTTTTTTTAACTTTTTTGGGGTGTTTGGTTGGTTTCTCTTGATAAGGTTGATCACTTGATTTTACAGGCGCTTTTATCTGATGGAAGAGCCTCTTTTTCTGCTATTGCGCGTGATTCAGGATTAACTGATGTTGCAATAAAAAAAAGAGTTGAATCCTTGAAGAGGAGAGGAATAATCAATGGGGTTTCAGTTGATTTGAATTACAAGGTTCTTGGATACGAGAATCCTATTTATGTTCAAATGCGTTGCGAGGTTTCAAAGCAGAAAGATATTATTAAGAAGCTCCAGGGAATGGATTTTATCCTTGAATTATACCAAGTACTTGGGGAATACAATTTGATTGCAAAACTGATTGTTCCTAATCTTGAGAGTGCGGAAAGATTCATTAATCAGTTAGGATTGATTGATGGTGTAATTGATTTGAAAACAATGGTTGTGCTTTCTGAGTTGAAGAAAACAAAAACTTTGCCTAGTTCGACTCTGCAAAACAAGATTTGAACTAATTTTTAGTTTGTCGTTTCTCTGCTATTCCTTTTTAACTTTTTTCTTGCCCAGCCTTTTCATCATGGACCTTATTGTTTCCGAGAAAGCCATTGCGGGGGAAAGAATTGCTGAATTGCTTGCTGATGGCAAAGTTAACCAGAAAACTGTTTCGGGTGCAAGGGTTTTTGAGTTTAATTGGAATGGCAATGAAATAAAGTTAGTGCCTTTGCGCGGGCATATTTCTGACGTAGAGTATCCGAAAAAGTATGCTAATTGGCGCGGAGTGGATGTTAGAGAATTAATTAATCCTGGAATTATTTTGTATTCAGAAAAAGAATTTCAGATAATTAATGCTATTAAGGAATTGGCGCCTGATGCGGAAAAAATAATTATTGCAACTGATGCGGACAGGGAAGGGGAAGCTATTGGGCTTGAGGCTATTACTTATGCCCAGGCAACTAATAAGGAGATTAAAGTTCAAAGGGCTTATTTTTCTGCGATAGCAAAAGAGGATATTGATAAATCATTTAATTCTTTGGAGAAGTTTGATTATAATTTTGCTTACTCCGCTAATGCAAGAAGAGAGCTTGATTTAATTTGGGGGGCAGTGCTTACAAGGTTTTTGTCAATTGTTTCTGGACAAATAGGAAAAGATTTTTTGAGTGTTGGAAGAGTTCAAACCCCAACGCTTGCTCTTGTTGTTGATAGGGAAAAGGAGAGGCTTGCTTTTCAGAGCAAAAAGTATTGGGAGATAATTGCTTTTTGCGAGAAGGATAAGAAAGAATTTGAAGCAATGCATCAGGAGGAAAAGTTTTGGGATGAAAAAAAAGCCCTTGCCATTTTCAATAAGCAACCAAAGAAAGCTATTGTGAAAAAAGTTGATAAAAAGACTCGTGTAATAAAAAAGCCTGTCCCGTTTAATACTACAGAATTTTTGCGTGCAGCTACAGGAATAGGGTTTTCTGCCGGCAGGGCAATGGATGTTGCGGAGCATTTATACCAAAGAGGTTTTACTTCTTACCCCAGAACTGATAACAGCACTTATCCTGCAAGTTTGAAATTAAAAGAAATTTTGAACAAATTGGTTTCCGTTAAAGCAATTATGGATGATGTGTTAAAGGTTCTTGCTCAGAAAGAAATTATTCCTTCTGCCGGAAAAGAAACAAAGGATCATCCTCCGATTTATCCTGTTACTCCTGTTCAGAAGGAAGCCTTATCTGATGAGGAATGGAAAATTTATGAATTAATTTGCAGGAGATTTCTAGCAACACTAAGCGAGGATGCAAAAACAGAGAATACTAGCGTTTTGCTTGATGCTGAGGGAGAACCGTATTTGGCAAAGGGGCAGGTTATTTTGCATGCTGGCTGGAAAGAAATTTATCCTTATAGTGAGTTGAATGAGTCCTTGCTTCCAAGGCTTGAAGTTGGGGATGAGGTAAAAATAAATAAGCTTGAGATTTATGGGAAAGAAACTCAGCCTCCTGGAAGGTACAGTCAGGGTTCTTTGATTAAGCTCATGGAGGATAATAATCTTGGGACTAAATCAACAAGGCCTGCGATTATACAAAAACTTTATGCTAGAAGATACATTTCAGGGAATAAGAGTATTGAGCCGAGCAAGGTTGCGTTTGCTGTTATTGATAATCTTGAGAAGCATTGTGAAACCGTTACAAAGCCTGAGATGACTGCTGAATTGGAAAAAGAAATGGATGAAATAGCAGCGGGAAACAAGAAACAGCTTGAGGTTGTTCAGAAATCTGGTGCTGAATTAAAAAAAATAATGGATTTGTTGTTTGAGCATAAAGAATCTGTTGCTCTTGGCTTAAGAATGGCTTTGAAGTTTAGTGAGGTAATGGGTAAATGTAAATGCGGGGCTAATTTTGTTGTGAGGAGAGGCAAATCAGGGAAAAGATTTGTTGGATGTTCAAGTTACCCTAATTGTACTGTTACTTATCCTTTGCCTCAGAAGGGATTCATTACTCCTCTGAATATTTATTGCCCTGAATGTAATGCGCCTGTTATTCAGGTGAAGAATGGAAGGTTTAATTACAAAATGTGCTTGAATATGAATTGTGTTTCAAAAAAAGATTGGGTAAAGAAAGGAGATAAGGAAAAAAAAGCGGATGAGGCAAAAAAAGTTCCTGTTGCCGAAAATCCTGTGCAAAGTATTTTTGTTGAAAAAAAAGTTGATAGTTCCGTTTCGCCAACAAAAGTTTTGAAACCTGCTAAAAATGAGTCTCCTGCTGATGTAGGTTCTGTTGAAAAGAAAGTATCTAAAAAAGTAGCAAAAGTAAAGAAGTGAAAGCATGCACAAAAACCTGGACAAGTTTTCAATTTTAATGAAAGCTATTTTTTTATTAAAAAAACATCCTGTTTTGTTTTTACCTAAATTAATTCTCGCGTTCTTGTATGGTTTTGGTATTTTGCTAAGCACTCAGCTTTTGCATAAAATGATTTCTTTTACTTCTATTCTTCCTGAAGAAATTGTGCTTGATGATTTAAGGAATTTTTTTCTTCTTGCACTTTTTTTACTAGTTCTTACTGTATTCAGTTATTTTGTGGATTTGTTTTTTTCCGGATTGTACCCGTTGCTTGTAAACCAGGCAGTTAAAGGGAAAATTTCTTTTTCTAAAGCTTTTTTTGAATTGAAGCCTAAATTAGTTAAATTATTTATTTCAGGAGTAATTGTTTTCTTATTTATTTCTATTTTTTCTTTCGTCGAGGCTTTGGTGCTTTTTTTCCTTAATTTTTCGGATTTTGGCACAATAGTTTCTTTTATTGTTACCTTTATTTTTATTTTTTTGTTATATTTCTTATTCCCTATTATTTCTTCAAAAAAACTGGGTGTTGTTAGTTCTTTTAGGAAAACTATTTTTTCTTCTTTTAAAAATAAGCATATAGTTTTTTTGTTTTCCCTTATCCCTTTTAGTGTTTCTATAATAAAATTTGTTTTAGCTTTTTTTGCTGACAACACAGGTTTACTGGTTTTGTTCTGGGTCCTTGTTTTTCTCACAGGAATAGTCTACACAATTCACGCAGTTGTAAATCAGCTCCTCTACTTGAATCTTAACAAAAGGAAAGAATAATTTTCTAACAAATAGTTTTCCTAATTTTTTTTTGAAATTATGGGGTTGGAATTAGAATTAGATCCAATTAAAGCCTGGTGAGCCTACCCCATAACTTCTTCCAATTTTTTTTCCTTTTTACCCACTCTTCTATCACATCCCGTTTTATTACAAAAACTTTACAATAGTATTAGTATCCTCTTTTGTTAATAAGTATTAACCGGCCTCAAGTGTAATAAAAAATACACTTAAATACCTTTTGATGTAAAAATTTATTACTTTTGGAGGGTTTTCCTACAATTGTCGTAAGTGGTGGTTATGGCTCAAAAAATGCGTGTTGATGATGAAATAAGATTGAATGTACTAAAAAATCTTTTAGATAAGAATTGTACTCAGCCTAATTTGAGGAGAATTAAATCAAAATCAGGTTATCATTTAGCTACAATAAAGAGTTCTCTTGATTTTTTGACAAAAGAGGGTGTTCTAACAGGATTTGGGCCAAAAATTGCTTTTTGGAAACTTGGTTACAAGCTTGAGTGTATTGAGCTTCTTCAATTAGATTTTTCTAAGCGTGATTTGGTTGGAAAATATCTTGAGGCAGCGCAGAATGATCCCCATGTTTTTGCTTTGAACTCAGTAATGGGTTCAGGTAATTTTAATGTTGTAAGTTTTCAGTTTTATGAGGATGTTGAATCTTATCATAAGAATCTTCAAGAGACTTATGTAAAAAAAATTCCTAGTTATTATGAGATTGTGAAAGATAGGCAGGTATTTTATTTAACTGAACCTACTTTCAAGCGCGGTTCAAGAACAGATTCAATAATTGAAATAATGAGAAAAAGAGCCGGATTGGATTAAAATTCAAATTTTTGTTTTTCTGGTGCTAAAATGGAAATAGAACTTGATTTGTCAAAAACGATTGAAGAAAATGCTGCTGGTTATTTCAATAAAGCTAAAGAATCCAGGAAAAGGATTGCAGGATTGAAAAAGGCTTTGGAAATTGGAAAACAAAAACAAAAAGAAAAGGAAATTAATGAAGAATTAAAGGCACAACAGAAAGAATTACAGAAACAAAAAGCACAGCGCAAGAAAAAGTGGTTTGAGCAATACAGATGGTTTTTTTCCTCAGATAATTTGCTTGTTATAGGGGGAAAGGATGCTGAGGGTAATGAAGAGATTGTAAAGAAGAGAATGAAGAAGAATGATGTTTATTTTCACGCTGATGTTTTTGGTGCTCCGCATTGTTTTATTCAGGCTCCTGAGGAACTTAAAGGGAGAGAATTTGTTTTTCCTGAGCAATCAATGCTTGAGGCAGCGCAATTTGCAATAACTTTTTCCAAAGCGTGGGAGGAAGGTAGAGCACAGGCAGAAGCTTATTCAGTGAAGCCAGAACAAGTATCAAAATCAGCTAAATCAGGTGAATCTCTTTCAACTGGTGCTTTTGTTATTTATGGGGAAAGGAATTGGTTCAGAAAAACTTCTCTTTCTTGTGCAATAGGGTTTTTTCACAGAGAAAAAATATTAATGTCCGGCCCTTTTTCTGCTGTGAAAAAGCATTGCAATTTTGTTGTTGAATTAAAACAAGGAAAGCAATCAAAAGAACAAACAGCAAAACAGTTAAAAGATATTTTTGAAAGAAAAGGTTTTGTTTTCTCAATTGATGATTTTGTTTCATTAATGCCTAATGGATTGTTTGAATTAAAGCAATGATTTGATTTTTTGTATACTTGTTGTCTTTATTGCTTGTTCCTGTTTTAAGAGTTTTTGTTTTGTTTCACTTACCTTTTTAATCCTTTTTTAGTGGTAATCAGTTAAGAGTTGTTTTTGGTATGGTTGCGCTGAACGAGAAGCATGAGGATAAGAAGTCCGAAATAGTTCTTCAGGTTCAGGACCCTGACCCTACTCATGTTGGAAGAAATATTGTTACTCTTGATAAGGAAACAAAAACTATTCTTAACATTACTTCTGGGGATATTGTTCAAATTGAGGGTTCAAAGAAAACCGCTGCTATTGTTTGGCCTGCTCGTACTGATGATGAGGGTAAAAAAATTATTCGAATGGATTCATTTATTAGGCATAATTCTGGGGTAGGGTTGAATGAGAGAGTTAAAGTGCAAAAAGTTGTTCCACAGGAAGGAAAAAAAGTTGTTCTTGCGCCCATTGAGGAGGTTAGAATTATTGCTTCTGGTTATGACAGGATTTTGAAGAAAAGTTTTCTTGGCAGGCCTTTGAATGTTGGGGACAATGTTTGGATTAGTGTTTTTGGTTCTGGTTTTATTTATCGTGTCATTGATACTAATCCGAGAGGAATAGTAAAAGTTACTGATGCGACTCAATTTTCTTTAAAAGAAAAGCCTGTGAAGGATGCTTTAAGTAATATCCCAAAAGTAGCTTATGAGGATATTGGGGGTTTAGGAGAACAAGTAAAAAAAGTTAGGGAAATGGTTGAGTTGCCAATGAAACACCCTGAGTTGTTTCAAAAATTAGGGATTGTTCCCCCTAAGGGTATTTTGTTGTATGGTCCTCCTGGTACGGGTAAGACATTATTAGCAAAAGCTGTTGCGAATGAAGCGCAGGTTCATTTCATTTCTATTTCTGCTCCTGAAATAATGGGGAAATTTGTTGGAGAGGCAGAGGAAAGAGTTAGAAATATTTTCAAAGATGCGCAGGAGAATGCTCCTTCAATTATTTTTATTGATGAAATTGATTCGATTGCCCCTAAGAGAGATGAGGTTGTTGGTGAAGTTGAGAGGAGAGTTGTTGCCCAGTTGCTTTCATTAATGGATGGTCTTGAAGGAAGAGGAGAAGTAATAGTAATGGCAGCAACTAATAGAGTTAATTCTATTGATGAAGCATTAAGAAGGCCTGGAAGATTTGATAGGGAAATAGAATTTACTGTTCCTGATAAGAAAGCAAGGGAGCATATTTTGAATATTCATTCAAGAGGAATGCCTTTGGAGGGTGAAGGGAAAGATAAAGTTGATTTGGCTTTTTTTGCTTCTCTTACACATGGTTTTGTTGGAGCTGATTTACAAGCCCTTTCAAAGGAAGCTGCTATGAAGGCGCTTAGAAGATATTTACCAAAAATTGATTTGGAAGAAGAAACAATTCCTCCTGAGGTTTTAGAAAATTTGAAAATAACTCAACAAGATTTTATTGATGGCTTAAAGGATGTTCAGCCTTCTGCATTAAGAGAAGTTTCAATTGAAATTCCGAATGTTAAGTGGGATCAAATAGGGGCGTTAGAGGGAGTTAAGCAGGAATTGAAACAAGCAGTTGAATGGCCGCTAAAGAATCCACAGGCATTTAAGGAAATGGGGATTGCCCCTCCTAAGGGTATTTTGTTGTATGGTCCTCCTGGTACGGGTAAAACATTATTAGCTAAAGCTGTTGCTACTGAATCTGAAGCAAATTTTATTTCAATCAAGGGCCCTGAGCTTTTGAGTATGTGGGTGGGGGAAGCAGAGAGAGGGGTTAGAAAAATTTTTAAGAAAGCTAGACAGGTTTCTCCTTGCATTGTTTTTTTTGATGAGCTTGATGCTATTGCCCCAAAAAGAGGAACTGAAATTGGTAATAATGTTACTGAGAGAATGGTGAATCAATTGCTTACTGAACTTGATGGGGTAGAGGTTTTGAATAATGTTGTTTTTATTGCGGCAACGAATAGGCCTGATTTAATTGATCCTGCGTTGCTTCGTCCTGGAAGAATTGATAAATTGATTATGGTTCCTGCTCCTGATGAGGAAGCAAGAGAAGCAATTTTGAAAGTTCATACTAGGAATGTGAAACTTGATAAGAGTGTTTCAATAAAGGATTTGGCAAAGAAAACAAAAGGCTTTTCAGGAGCTGATCTTGAGGGGCTTGTAAGGGAATCAGCTTTGCTTGTTTTAAGTGAGAATAATATGAAGCCCGGATTGATAATGTTAAAGCACTTTGATTCAATTTTGAAAAGAATGAATCCTTCTATTGATGATGAATCCGAGAAGGCTTATGGTCAGTTTAAAGAAAAAGCTCTTGATTTCAGGCCGAGCTATGTTGGATAATTTTTGTTTCAAAAACATTTATATTGACGGCAATGCTTATTTTATATTATGGCTAAGCGTTCTCCTTGGGCTACGCAATCTAGGCGTACTGTTAAAGCTATTAGAGGGGAATTTAAGCAGTTTCCACAGAATGAAAAACTTGCTAGTGTTTTGAATATTGTTCAAAGAAAAACTGAGAATATTCCTCATCAAGAAAAAGTTAATTTTTTGCTTTCCCATCCTTCAGAATTTTTAAGGGCATTGAAAAAAGAGGGGGAAAAATTTGCGTGTAATTCGCTTCCTGGTGCAGAAAACCGTGTTTTGTTAGAAGCAGCAAAAGAAACTGTTTTGAAAGGAAAAGCAACTGATTTTTTTGTTTTAGAAATTGCAAAACAAATTATTTTAGGTTATGTTCCTCAAAATAAAAAAATGTTTAGCAGAGGATTAAAAAATTATTTAGAAGAGAGAAAGATTCCTTTTGACAGAAAAGTTTTTGAAAAAAGTTTTGAAGAATTTATGAATGAGTGCCCGTTGGAGGAAACTGTTAAGGGAAAGATTAATTTGGCTGTTTTTGAGCGTAAATACTTAAAGGGGATGAGGGATGCTCGTGAGATAAGGTTAGTTGGAGCCTCAGTAACTAATGGGTTAATTAAAAAAGTTTTTCACGGGGTAAGGCTTACTCCTAATCAAAGGCGCGCTGCAAGGAGATGGATTTTGCAGCACCATAACGAGTTTTTTTCTGTTTTTAAAGAAAAAATTTTTGGTAAAAATTTGTCTCTTGATGAAGCTCATTCTGAAGTTGGTAAAGTAATTGATGTTCTTGCAGAAAAGATGCGCGCTGAGCTTTTACCAATTTTTGTTCAAAACAAAAATAAATATTCTTCCTCGCATACTAATAATAATTTTCAGCAAAAAAAATTGGGGGATAGATTGGAAAGAATTAATTCTCATGTTAAAGAGGAAAGAAACAATAATATCAGGTTGCGGGTTGTTCAGGAAAAAGAGCGTGCAGCAACTATTTCAGGAACTCAATTTGATTCTGTCTCTTTTTGTCTTGGAGAATTAAGAAAAGAAAATCCGTTGGTTGCAGAACATTTTTTGCATTTAGTGAAAACAGGTACTATTAGCGCTAGTTCACTTAAGAGTCTTTATACAAGCGGGAGCTTGGCTCAAAAAACTTTTTTGAATGCAGTTGATGCGAAAGGATTTGTTTCTGTTTTTGGGGAAAAACAAGTTAGTTCATTAGCAAAATTTATTGCTTTTGTTGGTCCTGGTGGAAGAAAAATTGATTCTGCTAAGCGAGCAATGCAATCCCCAAAATCTGAAGAAATTTATCGTTTTTTACAAAAAAATAAATTAATTGAGACTCACCATGGCGGAGGAACCGTTGTTTATCTTGCCAGGTAATTATTTTTTAAATAGCTAATCCGAATGAACTAAATAGTATTCCGGGCATAAACACTAATACTAATGCTATTAGGGTAACTATTATCCATATTGAAGGTTTCCATGCGAGGACTTTTGCTCCGTCTAAAGGGAATATTGGGAGCATGTTGAATAATGCGAACCAGAAATTAATCATTCCTGCGTAAACAAATATTGTTTGGATTGCTTTGTCTATTGCAAGAGTTGCGAGTATTAACAAAATTATTCCTAGCATAATGTTTGTTGCTGGTCCTGCTATTGAGATTACTCCGTTTTGTTTTCTTGAAACGTTTTCTCCGAAAAAGTATGTTGCCCCTGGTGCAGCAAAAAGAAAGTTTCCCATTGTGGCTATTGCTAATCCTAGTGCAATTAGTAATCCCGGGTACCATGCCCTGAATTCTGAGTGAAATCCAAAGTATTTTGCTGCTTCTCTGTGTGCTAGTTCATGGAAAACAAATCCTGTTCCTACTGCAAGTAATGCAATGGGGAGGGAAAAAAATAGATTGTTTATATTAAAAAAAACTGGGTTTATTACTACTGCAAATGCTAGGCTTAGCGTGAGCCAGGATATTATAAGGTCTTTTTTTTCCTGGGGAGAGAAATGCAAAATAGGTTTCTTGTGTGTCATGATATGTTGTAATAACAACATATTTATATAATTAACAATTCTCTCCTAAGGCAATTGTCGAATTTTTGTAAAGCTTTTTATTCTCTCCAAAAGAGTGTCTTTTTGTGATGTGAATGATTTTAAAATCAAGTTTTTTAGGAGAAGAAAGAGCGCAGATTTCTGTGGAATTAATTATAGTGCTTGCTGCTGTTGTTGCAGTAGTACTTATTCTTGTTTCACAAATGCAGTCTACTAGTGATGAGGGGGCAAAGAAGCTAAAGGAATCTTCAAGCAATGTTTTCAAGAAAATTGATGATATTCAATAACTTTGGTGGTTTAATGGGCCAAAAAGCTCAGTCTTCGCTTGAGTACTTGCTTTTATTAGCAGCTTTTTTTGCTGTGCTTGGGCTAGTGCTTCCTGTTATTTCTAATACCACCCAGAGTTTTTTGAGTGCGGAGGATGATTTGCTTGCCAAGCATATTTATGAGGAAGTGCAGGAACAGGTTAATTTAATGTCTTTTTTAGGAAATGGCTCTGTAAAACAATTAGAGTTTGTTCCTGCAAAATTTATTACTCTGTATTCTTCAGGAAATGATTTGTTTATTGAATCAGAAAATAAAAAGTTTAGTGTAGTTTTCCCTTCTCCTCCATTAATTCCAAAACAGGAGTTTTCTGGGAAATTTTTAATAAGGATTTTAAAGAACAAAAATGATGTCCAGGTTTTTGTGGTTCAATCATAATGGATAATTATTTTTACATTTTTTTCAAAGAGCTTTTCATCAAGGATAATACCCTCTGTTGCAATTGAATTTTTTTTCTTTTCGGCACTTAATAACTGAGTTTCATTTATCCACAATTCAGCATTGTTTTCAAATAGTATTTTTGTATCAGAAATCATTTCTGTTTCAGTTGTTTGTTTTGCACTCCACACTCTTAACAAATCATTGGCTTGTTGTGTTGCGGCAAGTTCTTTGAGTGAAAAGCTTTCTTGGGCAGGAAGGGCAAATAGCATTAACGCAAAAAGAAGCAATGAAAGTGTTGCTTCAAGTGAAAAAACAAATCCTTTTTGAACAAACAACCCGGTGAAAATTGTTTTATTAGTCATTTACATTTCCTCACATGTTTGTATATTAATGAATCCTTTTTCCCCATCAATCAGAACAAATCTTTTTGCATTAATACATTGATTTTCTTTTTTTCCTGTTTCAAGCATAAATGTTTCTTCTTTTGTTTTTGTCGAATAAGAAATTTTTTGTACAAATATTTTTCCAAAAGAAATTGTTTTAGCTTTTTTTATGTTTTCCAGGGTTATTTCGTTTGTTTTTACTCTTTTCTTTTCAGAATCATACAAGCATGCTCCGCGAATAGTATTGTTTTCATCAAAGTTTTTTACAAAAGAATCAGCAATCATAAGTGCTTTTTCTTCAAGTTCAAAGTTTTCTATATTTTGTTTTGCTTTTTCAGCATAATTATTTAACATTAAAACAAAAACTAGCGTGCTAATTAGCAATATGGTGAAACTTATTCCTGCATCTAGTGAAAAAATCATTCCTTTGCTATGCTTGCTTAATGAATGTCCAGCAAATAGTGTTCTTTTGTTTTTATCTATAATGTTCAAGCGTTTCCACCTCTGAAATGGATTCTTTTCTTGCTTTTGTGATTATTTCAAAGCTTTTTGTTGTTATTCCTTTTTTTGAAATAGTTTTATTTTCTTCTATTACGCATTCATTTTTTCCTTCATACGTTTCAGCGCTGTTTGCAAACATTGAATCAATTATTGCTGCGCACCCTATTGCAGTTGTTTTTGAGTTTATTGAATCCGTTGCTTCTTTCAAGGAATTGTTTTGTCCGCTTATTGCTCCTAAGAGTAATGCAAATCCCGCCATTAATACACATAAAGCAATTATTCCGTCAATACTGTTCATTTTGTTTTCTCCTTTATTTAGTTTATAATTCTTGTTGTGTGCCCTGCAGGTATTTCAAAATGAGTAATTATTTTGTTGCCAAGTCTTGAGCTTATAGTAGTATTTTTCAAGGTACTTGAAGTAAATACATATTCAGCATAAATACTCCCGTTTGTTTGTAGTATCATTACATTGCTGTTTTCTTTCAGGAATTCTTTTGTTGGTTCACCTATTTTTTCGCCGAATATTGTTGCAGCAATTGCTTTTCCTCTTAAATAATTTTCAAGTGCTGTGTTAATTTCGTTTTGTGCTTTTGCTGTTTTGAAGTTTTTGTTTTCTGCTTGTTCAGTTAATTTAATTTTAATTATTTTATCAGTGTTGTTTTCTAACAGGGTTTTTTCTTTATTTGCCTGTTCAGCAATAATTAGTTCGTTTTGTATTTTTTCTAGTTGTTCTTCTTCTTTTTGTATTGTGCTTCCAAATAGAACTAAAATTAGCATCATTGCTAAGCATAATGCGAATCCGAAAAATCCTTTCATTAAGGAAAAGTTTTTTTTATATTAAAAAGAGTTTCTTAGTTTTCGTTGATTGTTGTAATTACATCATGAAGATTATTACAATTATTAGAAGGAATATTGCTGTTGCGTATGCCCTGTTGTAGTAAGCAATTGCTCCTGCTAGCGCTGGTATTAGTACAGCCATTAGTGCCTGTCCAGGGTAATGTTGCATTACCATTATTCCTATTAGGGCCCCTATTGCTATCATGAAGTAGAAGAATGCCGCAAAATTAGGGACTTTCGTGGCTACCTCTTTTTGGAGCTTTCCGAACAATGTATCTAGTGTTTTTTGTATATCCACCATGTGTTCTCTAAGTAATCTTTCTTAACTTAACCTTAAATATTTTGTGATTATTGTTTTTCTTAAATGCCCTTATATTAACCTTTAAAATAACAACTTAATCCTATTTTTCTATGCTTGATTTGCTAAATGATAAGGTTAAGGAGCTCTCTGATATTGAGCGTAAAGTACTTTCTTCTTTATCTTCTGAGTTTGCTGATTTTGAGGATATTTCTATTTCTTCAGGTGTTCCTCTTGATTCTGTTAGGAGGGCCTCAGCATGGTTATCCCAAAAGGGTTTTGCAGTTGTTTCTGAAAAAGAGGTTGAGAGGTATTGTCTTACCTCTGATGGAGAAAAAGCTCTTTCTAAAGGAATGCCTGAAAATGTGTTGCTTGAAACTCTTACACAAATGGGTGGCAAGGCTTCTTTTATTGAATTGGAGAAAGAATCTCAACTATCAAAACAGGAATTTATGGCTGCTTTGGGTATAAACAAAAGAAAAGCTTTTGTAATTATTTCGCAAGGGATGATTGAAGAAACTGGGGTGGCAAAAGCTCAGGAAAATTTTTCTGAACAGAATTTTTTGCGTGATATTGCTGATGGTAAAAAAGTTTCTACTGAATTTGTTATTGATTTGCAAAAGAGGGGGTTGGTTGAAAAGAAAAGGGTTGTGGATAGAACAATAAAGATTTCTCCTAATGGGGAAAAAGCAAAGGAAATTCTTTCTTCTAGCAATGTTTCTCGTGTTTTTAATATTGAAGCTCCTGTTCCTGAACTTTTTTTAGGAAAAAAAGCTCCATATATTCAATTTCTTCAACAGATTCGTGCTAAATTGGTTTCTCTTGGTTTTACTGAAATGGAAACAAAATTGATTGTCACTGAATTTTATAATTTTGATGTTTTGTATCAACCCCAAAATCATCCTGCACGCACATGGACTGATACTTATCAATTAAAAAATCCTAAAACTGGTTTATTGCCTGATAAAAGAATTGTTGATGCGATAAAATCAGCTCATGAAGATGGAGGAAAATCAGGTAGTAAAGGTTGGCGTTATGACTGGAGTGCGGGTGTTGCAAGCAGATTGATGCCTTCTGCTCATGGGACTGCGCATTCAGCGAGACAATTAGTTAAAGGAGTGGGGATGCCAAAAAAATATTTTGCAATTGCTCGTTGCTTTCGCCCTGATGTTCTTGATGCTACTCATTTGATTGAATTTAACCAAATGGAAGGATTTATTGTTGGAAAAGATTTGAATTTCAAGCATCTCCTTGGAATGTTAAAAGATTTTGCTATTGAGGTTGCGGGCGCGGAGAAAGTAAAATTTTTCCCCGATTATTATCCTTTTACTGAACCAAGTGTTCAGCTTAGTGCAAAGCACCCTGAGCTTGGTTGGATGGAGTTTGCAGGGGCAGGTATGTTTAGACCAGAGATGCTTGATAATTTAGGTATTAAAGGAGAGGCAATTGCGTGGGGAATGGGTATTGATAGGTTAGCAATGTTCAAACTTGGGATTAAAGATATTCGTTATCTTTTTTCTGATGATTTAAATTATTTAAGAAATGCAAAAGGAGTTTTGTTGTAGGTGAATTGAATGCCGAATTTAGAGGTTTCAAAAAAAGATTTGGAGGGTATGCTTGCCCAAAAGTTTTCAAAAGAAAAACTTGAGGAAACCTTGGAATATATTAAAGGGGAAATAGATTCTCTTGAAGGAGATTCATTGAAAATTGATTGTAAGGAAACTAATCGTCCTGATTTGTGGTGTACTGAAGGAATTGCAAGGGAATTGAAAGCAAGAATGGGTAAAGAAAAAGGAATTAAAGAGTATAAAGTACGGAAGAGTGATGTTTCTGTTTTTATTAATTCTAATCTTGAAAAAATTCGTCCACTTATTGTTTGTGCAGTTGTAAAAGATATAAAAATTACTGAGGATTTGCTTTTGCAGATGATTCAACTCCAGGAAAAAGTTGGAGAGAATTATGGTAGAAAAAGAAAGGAACTCGGAATTGGTTTGTATGATTTTGATATTATTCAGCCTCCTGTTTATTACAAAGGATTTAAGGATGATGAGATTGAATTTGTTCCTCTTGAATGGAAGGTTCCTATGAGACCAAGTGAAATTCTTTCTCAACATGAGAAAGGTAAAGCTTATGGGCATTTGCTTGAAGGAGCAGAGTTTTATCCTATTGTTATTGATGCTAACAGAACAGTTGCTTCGATGCCTCCAATAATTAATTCTAACACAACTGGTAAAGTAACTGAAAAGACAAAAAATTTGTTTATTGAGGTTACTGGTTTTAAGTGGGAAACAGTTGAAACTGCTTTGGAAGTTATTTGTATGGCTCTTGCTGATCGTGGTGGAAAGATTTTTTCCTGCAGAGTAGTTTTTCCTTCAGACAAAAAACCTTATCCAGCTAAACAATTACTTACTCCTGTTTTTTCAACGGAGAAAATGTCTTTTGATAAAGAAATAATTAATCAGAAAACTGGGTTAGAGCTCAAGGATAAAGAAATTATTGATTTGCTTGAAAAAGCAAGGTATAATGTTTCAGTTAAAGGCAAGAAAATAAATGTAGAGTATCCTTCTTATAGAACTGATTTAATGCATCCTGTTGATGTGATAGAAGATTTGCTTATTTCTTATGGTTTCAATAATGTTGTTCCTCAAAAAATTGAGATGAATGTTTTGGGTTCACAATTAGAGGAAGTAGTATTTAATGATTTTGTGCGTGAGGGCTGTACTGGTCTGGGGTTGCAAGAAATAATGTCTTATAATTTGACTTCAAGGCAGATTCAGGGTGTAAACATGGGGCTTGAGAATGAATCCTTTATTGAGATAGCTAATCCTGTTTCTCTTAATTATGAAATTTTGCGTAAAAACCTTTCTCCTCAGTTGCTTGATTTTTTATCAAAAAACAAGGATAAGGAATTTCCTCAAAGAATATTTGAAATAGGAACTTGTCTTTCCCTTGATGCAAAAGCAGAAAATGGGGTAAAGCAGTCAACTAATCTTTGTGTTGTTCTTACTCACTCAAATGTTAATTTTACTGAGATTAAATCTGTTTTGGTTTCTTTATGCAAGTATCTTGGGTTGTCTTGTGAGGTAAAGAAGAAGCTGTTTCCTTTCCTTGGAGAGAATAGTGCTGAAATAATTGTTAATGGGAAGAAAGGCTTTATTGGTGAATTGAAGCAGGAAGTTGTCAGTTCTTTTGGTTTGAGAAAGCCTGTTGTTTTGTTTGAGTTTGAGCTTTAACTTCTCTGAGTTGTTTTGTTTATGCTTTCAAAGTTAATTATTTTGGTTTTACTTTCGTGGGTCCCTGTTTTTGAACTGCGTTGGAGTATCCCTATAGGATTATTTTCTGGCACTATTTCAGGCGTTCCTTTTTTTGGTTCTTTAGAGGGTTTTGCTTTGCCTTTTTTATTGGTTTTTTTTGTTTGTGTTGGTGCTAATGCTGTTCTTGGTTTTTTTGCTTACTTTTTTTTTGATAAGATAATCCATTTTTTTTTATTAGTTCCTTTTTTGAATAATTTTTACAAGAAACTTGTTGTTAGGTCACAAAAAAGAGCTAAACCTCTTGTTGATAAATATGGTCTTATTGGGATGGCTGTTTTTATTGCTATTCCTTTGCCTGGTTCTGGTACTTGGACTGGTGCTCTTGTTGGTAATTTGCTTAACTTTGGTTATAAGCGTTTTTTTCTTGCTAATCTAATAGGGGTTTTTATTGCAGGAATCTTGGTCAGCATATTTTTTGCAGGGGCTTTTTCTTTATTAGGAATTTAATTTGTTTTTTCGCCAATGCATGTGTTTTTATTTTTGTTTGCACTTGTTTGTTTATTAGTTTGTGGTTTGATGGCCAATGTTTTTTCTTCGGTTCAGGATTCTTCGATTTTTAAGGATGAGCGTTTTCTTTACCCTGATTTTGTTCCTGAAAGGCTTCCTTTTCGTGATAAAGAAATTTCTGAATTAGTTTTTTGTCTTAAGCCTGCGTCACAAGGAAAGAGGCCTGTTAATGTTTTTGTTTTTGGCAAACCTGGTACCGGAAAAACTGTTACACTGAAATTTGTTTTAAATGAGCTTGAGGAATTCTCTGACCGTACTAAATGCTTGTATGTTAATTGTTTTGAGCTTGCTTCAAAACAAGCTATTCTTTCCAAGGCAACAAATTTTCTTGGTTATGCTGTTCCTCAGCGTGGCATTAGTTATGAGGAATTGTTTTCTAAGTTTGTTTCTGTTTTGCGTTCAAAGAAAATTATTCCTATATTGGTTTTTGATGAGGCTGAGCAGTTGCTTAAGAATGAGGAATTAAAATCTTTGTTGTATGATCTTTCTCGTCTTGGCGAACAACAAAAACTTATTGTTGGGTTAGCTTTTATTTCTAATGATAATTTTTTTCTTTCTCATTTAGATGATCGTGTTAGGAGTTCTCTTCAGGCTTCGAGTATTCCTTTTGAACAGTATTCTCCTTCTGAGTTGAAAGAGATTTTAAAGGAAAGGGCAAAGTATGCTTTTACTGAGTATGCTCTTGAAGATGATGTTGTTCCTCTTTGTGCTGCTCATGCTGCTAAACTTGGCGGTGATGCGCGTATTGCGATTGATGTTTTGCTGAAAGCTGGCAGGTTGGCTGAGCGTGAAAATTCTAAGAGTGTTTTTCTTAAGCATGTTCGTGCTTCTTTTATGCAGGAAAAGCCTGTTAAGGTTGAGATCAAATCTAATCTTTCGGACCAAGAACAAGCTATACTCAATTTCTTGGACAAATCTTCAAATAAAGAAATTGATTCAAGAAATATTTATGATTCCTTGGAAAAGAGGTTCGCGGAGCGTACTTTGCGTTTGGCTCTTTCTAATTTAGAGGAAAAAGGCTTTATTTCTACCGAGAAAATTATTAAGGGTCGTGGCACCTCAAGGATTATTAAATTGAAGCAAAAAGTTTGATTATGTAAGTTAATTTGTTCCAGTTAATAAGCGGAATGTTTTTATATTCTCTTGTGGGATAGTATATTACTGGTGTTTTTGTGGTTAAGGCTAAAACTGTTGATAAGAAGATTAAGGCTTCAAAGAAGGGAATGAAGAAGGAGATAAGGAAGGAGAAAGCAAAGAACGTTAAGCAGGATGTTGAAATTTTAAAACTTAAGAATGATATTGCTAATTTAAAGAAAAAAAAGAAGATTTCCAGCCATCATGTTTCTGAATATAATCTTTTTATCAGAAAGCAGATTAGGTTTGGTTTGTCTTTTTCCCGCGCTGCAAAAGAATGGAATAAGTATAAGGCTTTGCAGAGAAAAAATAAGCGTGGCCAGAGTGCTTACAACCAGTTTATTGGTTCCCAGATGCGTTTAGGAAAAACTTTTTTACAAGCTGTTGCTTTGTGGAGACTTGCTCGTGCTGGGAAGCTTGGTAGGAAGGGTAAAACAAAAACTGTTACTAAAACTGTTGTTAGAACAAGAACAATTAAATCAAAGCCTAAAATAAGGTATAGAACAAAGACAAAGACTGTTGTTCGTAGAATTAAATCTAAGCCAAAAATAAAATATAGGACTAAAACTGTTGTTCGCAGAGTTAAATCAAAACCTGTTTCACGAACAAGGACAATTACTCGAGTGGTTCGTTCCTCCCCTAGATTTGATATGAGTGCTTTAAGAGAAATTATTTCTTCAAGTTCTCATTCTTCTTCAATTTCTAAATCAGATTTGAAAGAGGCTTTGAATCCTGATGCTGAGGAAATTGCTTTTAAGATAGTTCAGACTTATTTTATTGAAGTGGCACGCCTTGGATTCAAAAGACAGCTTTCATTAGATGAGATAATTAATGCGTACTTTTATGCTCTTGCAAGAGTAAGGCGACAGAACATTGAGATGAGTGAAGTGGATAGAGCAGTTAGGGATTCCGGAATAAAGAAATGAGGTGTTTGTATGAATGATGAGGAAGCAGCTTTTAGAATTGTAAGATTATATTTTGAGGAAATTGCCCGCACAGGCTTTAAGCGCCAACTTGATTTGGATCAAATGATTAATGCTTATTTTTATACTTTAAAACAATTAAAGAGCAAGGATAAGAAAATGAAAGAGATTTCTGAAAAAATTATCCGCGAAGAGAAAACAATTGTTGCAAAGGAAATTCCCGGCACTGTGAAAACAACTACTGTTACAACCGAGACAACTCCTGTTCAACAGGTAACCACTACAACAATTGAACAGAAGCCAAAAACTATTGCTGAGATTGTTGAAGAAAAATAATATTCTATTTTTTGTTTTCAATAATTAGTCTTTGAAAACTATTTCTATTACATCCCCATATTTTAGGGAATGATCTCGTCCAACCACTTGCTTAGTTTTCACATCAATAGCCCGAATAAATCCTTTACCCATATCTGTATGTAATGCAAATGCAAAGTCAATTGCTTTTGAGCCAGTTGGTAAAAGCAGGCAATCAGGAATGATATTCCCGTTTTTATCAGCCAACCCCTTTGTTCCGCCTGGAAATACCGGAAAATACCCAAGTAGTTTGAATATTGCCGTATCAAGGCATTCTTGTATTCCTGTTCCATTAAATTTTTCCAGAACATTTTTTTGTATTGTTTCCAATCCGGCTTTTTGTTTGTCACTAAGAGTGCCAAGTATTTCAAAGTGATTCCATCCTGGATAATATTTTAGTATTCCTGCTTTTGTTGCTTTTCTTAGTGCGAGTTCGCTTGCCGCGCTGCATGCGATTATTTGTTTTTCTGGAAAAGTTTCTTTCATTCTTTTTACATTTTTTTCTCCGCTTGGCAAATCGCATTTATTTGCGGCAATGATTATTGGTTTGCTTAGTTCCCTGCATTTTTTTGCAAATATTCTTTTTTCCTCTTCTGTCCACTGTTGAAATGCTTTATCCTCTATTTTCATTTGGTGCATTGCTTTTTCCACATGAAAGGGAAGTATTTTTACTCCTGCTAGTGCTGTTCCTACTAATGCGACTTTTTTTGAGAAATCTTTTTCAGGGCTTTTATTTATTTTTTGCCAGTTATTTTCCAGTATTTTTAGAAACCATAATTCTATTTCTTCTTCCAAAAATTTTACATCTTCTATTGGATCATGGCTTCCCTCTGGAACTTCTTTTCCTTCTGCATCTGTGCTTCCTGATGCATCAACCACATGTATTAGTGCATCCGCCTGACTCAAATCGTTCAGGAATTTGTTTCCTAATCCCTTTCCTTCATTTGCTCCTGGTACTAACCCCGCAACATCAATTAATTCCACAGGCACATATCTTATTGGGTTTTTTGGATCATCATTTACTAAAAATCCGTGTCTTGGATTACTTATTACTCCGAAGTATTTTCCCGCATCTTCTACTCTCACAAATCCTATTCCTTTGTTTGGATTAATTGTGGTGAATGGATATGATGCTATTGCCACATCTATGAGTGTTGCTGCGCTGAAGAAAGTGCTTTTTCCTGAGGATGGTTTTCCAACTATTCCGATTTGCATAATGTATTCTTAAAATACTGGTTTTTTAAAGCCTGCTTTGTTTCCTGTTTTGTTTTAATTCTTTCGCCTTAATTCTTTTGTATGCCCTCCGATCTTTTTACTGATAAATATTTTCCAAAGAATTTAGAGAGTTTTATTGGAAATGTGGAGATTGTTGATAAAGCAATTGCTTGGGCGAGTGCTTGGAAAGAGGGGAAGAAACAGAAACCCTTGTTTTTTTTTGGTAACCCCGGGATAGGAAAAACTTGTTTAGCTTATTTAGTTGCAAAGGAATTTGGTTGGCAGTTATTTGAAATGAATGCCTCTGATTTGCGTGATAAGGAATCTATTGAAAAAATTGCAGGCGCTGCAACCGCTAATTCTTCTTTGTTTGGGACAAAAAGATTGATTTTGCTTGATGAGATTGATGGGCTTCAATCAAAAGACAGAGGAGGTTCTTCGGCTATTCTTTCAATTATTAAGGAAGCGAATAATCCTATTATTCTTATTGCTGATGATGCTTATAATAAAAAAATTGTTTCTTTGCGTTCTGCTTGTGAATTACTTGAGTTCAAAAAAATTAATTATTTAAGTATTGCGAAGCACTTGAGGGAAATTTGTTCTATTGAGGGTATTGAGTTTGATGAGGAATCAATTAAGGAGCTTGCTCGAAACTCTGGCGGGGACATGCGGAGTGCTTTGCTTGATTTGCAATCACTTTCTCCTAAAGTAACTCTGGATAATGTGAAGTCTCTTTCTTTTCGTGAGAGAAAAGAAAAAATTTTTCCTATTATGGCCAAAATTTTTAAGGGTAAAACTATTTCAGAGATTCGTGAAGCAGTTGATTCAGCTGACCTTTCTATTGAAATGCTTGGTTTGTGGGTTGAAGAAAATATTCCTCGTCAATTTGATGCAATTGATTCAGCTAATGCTTTTCAGATTCTTTCCCGTGCAGATATTTTTAATGGAAGGATTTGGGTTCGCCAGCACTATGGCTTTCTTAAGTACTCTATTTTTCTTTCAACAGTAGGAGTGGGGTTGTCAAGAACCAAAGATTATAATTTTTTCCAGCCAATGGCTTTTCCTTCTCTTCTTTCTTCTCTTTCAAAATCCTCTTCTGTGAGAGAGATGCGTAAAACCATTGCTGGAAAAATAGGGGAAAAAATGCATTGCTCAAGAAAACAGGCTTTGCAGGATTTGCCTTTTATTAAAATGCTTTTCAATGATGAATCTAGTGCAAAGGATTTTTCCTGGTTTTTTGGTTTTGAGGAACCTGAAATAGCTTTTTTGCTGAACAAGAAATCTGATGATAAATTGGTTTCTTCTATTGCTAAAGACTCAAAAGAAATTGGGAAAAAAGTTATTATGGAAAAATTACACGGAAAACAATCCACTTTGTTTGGTTGATTTGCATAAAAGATTGTTTTTTTTTATTGAATTATTCTTCTTTGATAATAGAGTTTTTTTCAACAAAATCCTCTATTTTTTGGGCAATTTTTTTTCTTTGCCAGATAATTACCGCAATTACTATTACAACAATTAGAATTAGCAGCATTCCTTCTTGTGTATTGAAAAGGAATAATGTGAGTGCATTCAAATCTATTACTGGGTCAATTTTTTTCCACATTATGTAATTGAGTGTTAATCTGTTTCCGCTTTTGTACCCTTCCCAGGTAACAATTTTTCTTGATCCCATGGTTGTTATGTTTGCTTGTGGTTCAACAGTATCTCTTATTTCTGCTCCTGGGGGTAAATCAACACTTATTTTTGTGTTGTCAGGTATTATCCATAATCCTGCTTGGTAGAAGGAATTGAAATAATTTGCTTTTACTATGTATTCAGTTACCATTGTTGTTTCTTTTCCTTTTGCCATTAGTGGTTCTGACAGATCATAGCTTATTTGTAAATAGTTTTGTTCTCCTTCATTATAAGATATTTTTTTGTTTGAAGTGTTTTGCCCAAGGCTTGTTTTGAATTCTGGGTTAAATTTTTCCCATTCTTCTATGTTTGTTCCGAGCACAAGGCTTTTGTCCCTGAAAGCTTTTTTTTCTGTTTCATCTGGGAAGCCTATAAAGAATTTTTCTATTGCTGTGTCGTTTCCTTCACTTGTTATTTGTATGTTTATTTCGTGGCTGGTAAGGGAGTAATTTATTGCGTGCGCAAAGGTCATTGTCATTAGTAGGATAATCATTAATAGTGCTTTTTTTGTTATTTGCATGCTCTTATAGTGGTTCTTTGTTTTTTTAATTCTTCGTTTTTCAACGATTTGTTTTTATTTGCTCTTTTTAGCTTATCCATTTATATCCTCTTTGTTGGACATCTTTATTATGGTTGACCTACAGTATTTTGGGCATTCTTTTTTCAAAATCGCTGATGGTGATTCAACTATTCTTGTTGATCCTGTTTTTGAGTCAACTAAAACCGAGGGTAAGAGAAAGGTGAAATTTAAGGTAAAACAGTCTGATTTCAAAAAGGTTTCATTGATTTTGATAACAAATGAAACTAAGGAGCATTTTGACCCTAAAGCGGTTGAGGAGCTTGCGTTAAAACATAACGCTCTTGTTGTTGCTCATGAAATTGCACTTCAGAAGCTTAATCTCCCTCGAAACCTAAAATCAGCTATTGTTTCTAATGCTGATATTTCTTTGCGTGGAGTAAAGATTAAGGCAAAAACAGCTCATTATCCTAAGAGTTTTTATCCTCTTGGTTATTTGCTTGAAGTTAGTGGTAAAAAGATTTATCATGCAGGAGTAACTTCTTTGCTTGATGATTTCAATCAGGTTAAAACTGATGTTGCTTTGCTTCCAATAAGTTCTAGGAGTATGGATGTTGTGGATGCTGTTCGTGCAACTAAATTAATGAAGCCTGGAATGGTTGTTCCTATGCAGTATGATGTTTTTGAGGAAAAAAAGATTGATATTCCTGATTTTAAGCGCAGGATTGAGAAAAGTGTTTTGAAAACAAAACCTGTTTTAATGAATATGGGCGAAACAATTAAGTTCTGATTTTACCAAAGCGCATATTTTTATTTTCCAAAGCCCTTCTTTATTAAGTGGTTTTTCATGTTGGATGTATTATTGTTTGTGCTTATTGTGGTGCTGGTAATTGTTCTTCTTTTTAGTTTTGGATTGAAACTGAAAGAGAATGATACTAAACAGTTAGATAAGTATTTTAGACCAAAGCATTGATTTGTTTGGTGTTCTGCTTTTCAGCGAAAGTAATTTAACTCTCTTTAACCTTACATGTACTATGATTGAAGTATTTTTTCTTGTTTTAATTGTTGTAGTAATTTTTGTGGGGTTTTTTGCTTTTCTTTCTTATCGTGATAAACTTTTGCTTTCCCAAGCTGAAAAGAGAATTGTTTCTGTTAAAGAAAAAATAAAGATTGCTGAAAGGAAATTTATGCAGGGCAAGTTAAAGAAAAGTGTTTTTGATTCTCTTGTGGAAGACTTGGAAGAGGAATTGTTTTCCGAGGAGTGTGTTCTTTTAAGGTTAAAAAAAGCCTCTGTGTTTTCTTCCAAGGATAAGGTTTCTGAAGTAGTTGCAAAGCTTGACAAACCCACTAAGCATCGCAAGGCGAGGGTTGAAAAGATTTTGAAGGAAATAGAGTTGCTTCGCAGTGAAATGTCTTTGCTTGAATCAAAGTTTTTGAAGCGTGAAATAAAACAAAGCGTTTTTGAGAAAATGATTAAGAAAAAAGAATCAGAAATGATTCAAAAAGAAAAGGAGCTTTCTGATATTGTGGTCGAGGCTTCTGAAAAATCTCCTCAAAATTAGTTTTTTCTTTGTTATCTTGAATTAATTTTTATTCCTGCAAAATGATTGTCTCAAGTTCTTTTGGAACAATTGTTTTTTGGAATGTTTTTTGTGCTTCTTCTATTATTTCTTTCTCTTCTGTGTTTCTTGCGCTGAAGTGAAATAAAGCAAGTTTTTTCACATTAGCTTTTTTCGCTATTTCTGCGGCTTGTAATACTGTTGAGTGCATTGCTTCTGCTGCCTTGTCTTTTTGTTTGTCCAAAAAAGTTGCTTCATGGATTAACATTTCTGCTCCTTTTGCTTCTGTTATTGTTTCTTTTGTTGGGAGTGTATCAGAAGCAATTACTATTTTTCTTCCTTCCCTTTTTTTTGAATAATCCATTACATTTTTTTGAGTAAAAGTTTTTCCATTTACTTTTACTTTTTCCCCTGCAACTAGTTTTGCATATAATGGTCCTGGTGGTATTCCAAGCGCTTCCGCTTTTGCCCTGTTAAATTCTCCTTTTTTGTCCATTTCTTTGAAAGCAAATCCATAGCATGGTATTTCATGTTTTAATGGGAATGCTTTTACTTCAAATAAATCATTTTTCAGCATGATTCCTTTTTTCGTTTCCTTGTATTCTATTTCAAAACTTGGTTTTATTACCTCTCTCATTATGTGTTGTATTTTTTCTTTTCCTCCTTTTGGAGAAAATATTGTTAATTTTTCTTTTCTCTGATTTAGTGTCATTGTGCTTATCCATCCAAATAAGCCCAGGAAATGGTCTGCGTGCATGTGTGAAATAAATACATTGTTTATTTTCATCATTGAGTGCTCTGATTGCATTAATTGTCTTTGTGTTCCTTCTGGGCACTCAAATAAAAGTGAATTTCCTCTGTAAGTTAATAGCACTGATGCAAAATTCTTGTCTTTTTGTGGTACGCTTCCTGATGTTCCCAAAAAAGTTATTTTAATTGGCTCCATTTTTTCACGTTTTCTATTTACCCCTTGTTGGTAAGTATTAAAACCCTTTTTTCACGTTTTTTTCAGGATTTTTTTTTGCTTTGAATACCTTTTTTAACCTTTTACACTAGGAATTGGTTATGCCTGAAAAGAAAAAGAAAAAACTTTATAAAAACAAGGTTTCTGTTCCAAGCAAGGTTGTTTCAAAGGTGCCTGTTTCTTCAGTTAAGCTTGTTGATTTTTCTCATTTTAATAGTACTTCAGAGATATCAGTGCCTAAGAGTCTTATTGAGCAGGTTATTGGTCAGGAGAAGAGTGTTGAAATAATAAGAAAAGCCGCTGCTCAGAAAAGAAATGTTTTGCTTGTTGGTTTGCCGGGTACTGGTAAGTCTCTTTTAGCTCAAGCAATGTCTGAAATTTTGCCTATTCAGCAGCTTCAGGATGTTTTGATTTATCCTAATACTGAGGACCCTAATACTCCTAAGGTTAGAGTTGTTAGAGCTGGTGAAGGTAAAAAGATTTTAGAAGCTGCACACCTGGAATCTCATAAATCCGAGGATTCTATGAGGCTTGTTTCTTTGTTGCTTCCTATTGGTTGGATGGTTCTTTCCACTATTCTTTGGCAGTTAAAATGGTATCCTGATGTTGTTTTTGCTGCATTGATTATTGTTGGTGCGTTTTTGTTAATTGGAGTAACTTTGGGTAGCCAGATGCGTACTAAGGATGCTGTTGTTGTTCCAAAACTTTTGGTTAATAATGTTGGAAAAAAAGTTGCTCCTTTTTTTGAGGGTACTGGTTCAAGGGCTGGTGCTTTGCTTGGTGATGTTCGTCATGATCCTTTACAGAGTGGCGGTCTTGGTACTCCTCCCCATTTGCGTGTTGAACCCGGAATGATTCACAGAGCTAATGGGGGCGTATTATTCATTGATGAAATGGCAACGCTTAATCACAAATCTCAGCAGGAATTGCTTACTGCTATGCAGGAGAAAAAATATTCCATTACCGGTCAGAGCGAGAATTCTTCCGGAGCAATGACTCGTACTGATCCTGTTCCTTGCGATTTTGTTTTAATTGCTGCGGGTAATTATGAGGATTTGAGGAAAGTTCATCCTGCTTTGCGTTCAAGGATTCGTGGTTATGGTTATGAGTGTTACATGAACGTTGACATGGAGGATAATGAAAGTAATCAAAAAAAGATTGCTCAGTTTGTTGCGCAGGAAGTAATTAAGGATGGAAAAATTCCGCATTTTGCAAGAGATGCTGTTGAGGAAATTATTTTTGAAGCAAGAAGGCGTGCTGATCATAAAGGCAAGCTCACTTTGAAACTCCGTGACCTTGGCGGTCTTGTAAGGGGTGCGGGGGATATTGCTAAAGAGAAAGGTCACTTGCTTGTTTCCCGTCAGGATGTTTTTGAAGCAAAGATTTCTGCTCGTACTCTTGAGAACCAAATTGTTGACAAAATGATTGATACGAAAAAAGATTATGAAGTTTATTTGACTAAGGGTACTGTTGTTGGTAGGGTTAATGGTTTAGCTGTTTTTGGGGATGGTAGTGCAGGAAGTATTATTCCTATTGAGGCTGCTGTAACTCCTCCGAGCAGTAAGAACGAGAGTAAGGTTATTGCCACTGGTAAATTGGGAGAGATTGCTAAGGAAGCTGTGCAGAATGTTTCAGTTATTTTCAAAAAAATGTCTGGGAAGGATTTCTTGAATGATATTCATATTCAGTTCCTTCAAACTTATGAAGGAGTGGAGGGTGACTCTGCTTCTGTTTCTATTGCTACTGCAGTTATTTCTGCTACAGAAGATCTTCCTGTTCGTCAGGATGTAGCAATGACTGGTTCGCTTTCTGTGCGTGGAGAGGTTCTTCCTGTTGGAGGAGTTTCTTCAAAAGTTTCCGCTGCAATTAAAGCCGGATTTAAGGAAATAATTGTTCCAAAAGCAAATCTTCAAGATATTGTTGTTTCTAAGGAAGAACTTACCAAGGTAAAAATAATTCCTGTATCTACTTTGGTTGGGGTTCTTGAAGCAGCTTTAGAAAATTCTTCCGAAAAAAAGCAATTCATTAAGGATTTGAGTAAAGCCGTTTATCCGGGGAAACTTTCTTTGCCTAATCCTAAGAAACTATTGAATAAGCCTTTGCTTGCTGAAGAGCTTTAGTTTTCTTGTTTTTTTATGAATGAGGAATTAGTTGATGTGGTAAATTCTTCTACCGGTTTGCCTATTGGGGAAAAAGTAACAAAAAATATTGCTCATGATAAGGGAATTTGGCATTTAGCAGCCCATATTTGGATTTATAATTCTCGCGGCGAAATATTGCTTCAGTTTCGCTCAAAGCAAAAAAAACTTTTTCCTTCTCTTTGGGATATTTCCGTTGCTGGGCACATTGGTGCAGGAGAAGAAGCATTAACTTGTGCGATAAGAGAAATGAAAGAAGAAATTGGTTTAAGCGTTAAGCCTTCTGATTTGGAGAAAGTATTTACTTTTAAGTTTAGTGTTTCTGCAAATGACAATATGCAAAATAATGAGGTTTGCTCTGTTTTTTTGTTTAAGTATGATGGTTTGGCAAAGGATTTAGTTCTCCAAAAAGAAGAAGTTGAAAAAGTAAAATTTTTTTCAATTGATTTCCTGAAGAAAGAATTTTCTAACACAAAACATGCGGGGCATTATTTGCTTCCTAGAAACCTTTCTGTTCCAAGAGTGTTTGAGTTAGTTAAGGAAAGAACAAAACAAAACTAATTTTTTAGCTTTTAATTACTTCGTCATAAAACATTTTTATGCATTCTCCTTCATCAGGGATGAGTTGGAGTTTTAGTGCCTCTTTTTCTGTTACCCATTTGTATTCACTATGCTCTTTTCCATCCATTATTATTTTCGGTTTTTGTTTTAGTTTTGTATAAAACATGTTGTAAATAAAATCCATTTCAGGGTATTTTATGTAAACCGTTTTGAATTCCTTGAAATCCTTTTTAGCAATATCAATTCCTGTTTCTTCTTTTGTTTCCCTTATCATTGCATGTATTGGTTTTTCCCCTTCCTCCAGTTTTCCTGCAGGCACCCCCCATAATCCTGCGAGTTTTTTATGGTTCCCTGTTTTTAGAAAAAGAAATTCGTTTTCGAAAAGTACAAAGCATGCTGCTACATGCATTTTTGGATTAAAATTAGCAGGGGGTTTTAGGAATATCATTTAATTTCCCTTATGCTGTAACAATTATTCTTCCTTGGTTTAATGTGAATTGGTTTCTTTTCTTTTCTATTTTTTTGCTTGTTTTTGTTTCTTGTATTACAATGGTTTGTTTTGTTTTGTTCGCTTCAATTACTTTTCCGAGGTAATTGCCTTGTTCATCCATAGCATTTAGTCCAATGAATATTTTTGTTATTTTTTCTCTTATATCAAATACTTTTCCCATTCTCATTGAAACTATTAGTAATATGAAGCTTAGCATTATGTTTGCAGGCAGCCAGGATAATTCTGCTTGTCTTAGGAATACTAGTGTGCCTGCGTCAATTATTGCCCATACGCATAGTATTGATACTGCTTGCACTATGTAGTTCCCTAGTTTATAGGATTTTTTTGCATATATAGTATCAGTTGCTCTTGCAGTGATTATCATTAGGAATGAGAATACAAAGAAGGGGTATGCTGTTCTTAGTGCTGAAGCAATATCAATGGTTATATCAATGAATTCTGATGACATTATTTGTAGGTAAACAATCCATAATCCAACTAATGGCAGTAGTACCGCTGCTATGTACATTACGAAGCTTATTCTTTGTTCTGATAAACTATTTGAAATTATTTTAACAAATTCAACTAATTTGTCTTCTATTCCAAATCCTTTGAGCATTAAATATGTTCCAACTATGAGTGCCATTACTTGAAAGGATGCTGTTCCTAGAATAAAATAAGTTAGTAATACTAATCCTGGGATTCCTAAAAATAATCTTGCAATTCCTGGGTCTTCTAGTGCTGCTTTTATTGTGTAGAAAGTTGATTCTACCGCTTCTGCTTGTTTTATTATCACTTTTTCAGTGGAAATTATTTTTGCTCTGGATTGGAGTAGTGGTATTACTTGTGCATCCTCTGCTCCATCAGTAATTAGTATCCATCCATCAATTAAGTATTCTTTCTGGAGTTTGTCAAGTTGTCTGTTTATCTCTTTGTCCGCTTTTAACCCTACTTTTCCTTCTCCTGTGATGGTAACTATTTCAACGTTTTTGTATATTTTGTTTGCTTCCTCTAATTTGGTTATTGCTGCAAACATTGTGTTTGCATCGCTTTCGCTTGGGTCAGCAAGTATTAGTTTTTGTGCAGCTGCCAGGTTTTTTTCTTTGCCTATTACAGGGCCTTGTATTTTGGTTTTTCGCCCCAAATCATTATCCCTATCTATGCAGACAACAAATATTTTTTTCTTCAATTTAATCGCCTTGGTTTAGTGGCATTTAAAAGCCATTTAAAGCTGCTAAACAGGGGATTTACTCCTTTCCCATTCAACATGCTTTTAAATATCCTAAGTGATTAATCTTATATATAAATAGTGCTTTAAGTATTTGGAAAAGGTGTTTTGTTGGCTGCAAATAATTTCAAGTATGTTGTTTTTTTTGTTCTGATTGCCGCTATTATGGTTAGTGTTTACACTTTGTTTATTTATCAGGATTTTGTAGTAACTAATTTAGTATGGATTCTTTTTTTGGCTTTTTTTGCTTGGATTGTTTATAAGTATGATTTTATCCTTCAATTGATTGATTACCAGCGTGCGGTTATTTATCGTTTTGGTAAGGTGCATCATGTTGGCGGTCCTGGGTGGACTTGGGTTTGGCCTATGATTGAAAAATATGATTTAGTTGATCTTCGTGTTAAAACTATTGATGTTCCTAAACAGCATGTTGTTACAAAGGATGGAATAGAGGTTGTTATTGATGCTATTGTTTATTTGAAAGTCAAGAAGGATAATCAGAGTGTAGTGAATTCAATTATTGAGGTTGAGGATTATTCAAAGGCTGCTCAGCTTTTTGTTGTTTCGTCTTTGCGTGATGTTATTGGTTCGGTTGTCCTTGGGGATGTTATTTCAAATATTGAGGTAATTAATGCTAAAATTAAAGAGAATCTTGATCAGATTTCTAAGGATTGGGGGATAATAGTTGAATCAATTGAAATTAATGATATTGAGATTCCAGAGACTGTTATTAATGCTATGCATGAAGAGAAGGCCGCTGTTCAGCAAAAGCTCGCTAGGATGGAGAGGGCGCTTGCACATAAGGCTGAAATTGAGGCTGTACAGGAAGCTGCTTCCAAGCTTGATGACAGAGCACTTGCTTATTATTATATCAAAGCAATTGGAGATATGTCTAATAGTAAGGGTGCAAAGGTTTTCTTTCCTTCTGAGTTCTCTAAGCTCGCTGAATCTTTTTCCAAATCTACACAGAATGTTTCAGGGAAAGGCTCTAATCAGATTGAACAGTACAAGAATCTTTTGAAGGGCTACATTGATTCTGCGGTAAAGAAATCGAGTAAATTAGGAAAAGGAAAGAAGAATAAGAAGAAAGCAAAGAAATAATTTTTTTTGCACTTTTTTTTAATAAAACAGGATTATTTTAGTTTGTCAAATTCTTTTTTGAATTCTGCTAAATCCTCTTTTGATTGTTTTATTGCTTCTTCAATTATTTTTTTAGGGCTTTTTCCGTCTGTTTTTAGCATGAATTTTGCTCTTTTGTCCAATGGGTGATCTAATTTGTAGGCACAGAACTCTACTCCTTCCATTGTGGAGATTTTTTCTTTTAGCATATTCGGGAGGGTGTGTCTTTCCTCTTCAATATAAAATTCTAAAGTGCTTTTTTCATTTGCCACTATATCCAGCTTCATTCATATCCCTCATTTATGTTCTTCAAACATACTATTAAAAACATTGTTTTTTTACTGCCAAAATTGATTGCTTTGTGTATTAGGCATTACTTTTACCATCTTTTTGGTTTTCCTTGGAATCCACTCCCTCTGTTTTCCCTGTTAAAGTTGTTTCTTCTTGGGTCAAATCCTCTGTTTCCGCCAAATCCGCCTTCTCTTGGCCTGAACCCATTTCCGTTTCCAAACCTTGGCCTGAATCCGCCTTCTCTTGGTCTGAATTCGCGTGGTTTTTGTTCTTGTTCATACCATTTGCGTTCTTCTACGCTTCCGCATTCAAGGCACATTAATTTTTCATTAGAGTATTGCATTTCTTTCCTGCATTTTGAGCAGTATGCTTTTATTACTCCTAATCCTTTTTCGTTTGTTGCTAAATCAATCGCTAATGGGCTTGCCATAGTTACTCTTGCTCTTACCAGGTCCCCTATTTTGATTATTTTTTTTAGTTCAGAAACATATTCAGTTGAAACGTTTCTTACTGGTAATTGTGCTGTTTTTATTCCAGTTATTTTTTTCCCGTTTTCCGCGCTTACAAGTCCTATAACTGCGCTTGATTCTTTTACAAGCATTACTTTTCCAACAACAATATCTCCTACTCTTATCTCGTTTACACTTTTTCCTTTGATATTAATCTCTTTGTTATTGTCATCAAACTCCGCTATTCCGAGTACTTTTGATTTTACAATTCCTTTTTCCGCAAAAGTATTTTTTCCTGGAACGTATTCTTCTTCAGTTGTAATATTTTCGCCTGGAAGAATTATTTTTTGTCTTTGTTCACTCATCTTCTTCTCACCTAAGGATAGTATTTTATACCAAAAAAAGCTAGTACTTACTTAATAAAAATTAAGTTCATAATAAGAATTATAAATCAGGTGGTTTTGTGGTTTTGGAGTCCCTTGTTGGTGAAAAAAATATTCGCAAACACCCTGTTTTTGTTTTTTTCTTGACTTTGCTTATTTGTGCTGGAGGTATTTTTTTTGCTGATTTGTTGTTTCCTCAGCATGCCAGTATTTTGTCAGTTGCTTTCATAACAATAGGTCTTGTTCCTCTTGTTCACAATATTCTTTCTAATGAAGCTGATGATGAGATTGTGCAGAGAAAGCATTTTGGCACTTTTTTTGCCAGGCATTTTAATCTCATAATGATTTATGTTTGGATTTTTATTGGGGTTATAGTGGCTTTTTCTCTTTATTATGTTTGGGTTCCTGTATCAGAAAAGAATTTGTTGTTTGAAGAGCAAATAAAATCTTTTTGTTCTGTTTCAGGCGAGTGCAATAATGGGGTCCCTTTTTCTATATCTGGGAGGATATCTGCTTTTGGTTCTGATTCCTGTCTTTCTGATAAAAGTACTATAAGTACTTGTACTTGGTTTATTTTTGAAAACAATGCAGGGGTGTTGTTATTTACTATAATTCTTTCCCTGCTTTATGGAGTAGGAGCTATTTTTATTATTGCTTGGAATGCCTCTATTTTAGGTGTTTTTTTTGGTGAAACTTTTCTCTCGGGTTCTCACTTGAAGTGGCTTGGCATGTTCCAGAGTATGCTTATTGGTCATGGCCCTCCTGAATTGCTTGGCTATGTTTTTGGAGCGCTTGCTGGCGGAATTCTTTCTGCAATGGTTGCGCGTAACGAGTTTTTTACTCACGAATCTTCTATAATAATTAAGGATGTTTTGTTTCTTTCCGCTTTAGCAATTTTTTCTGTGGCTTATGGTGCTATTACTGAAGCAGTTGGAATCCTCCAGATGACTGAGGTTTATTTTGCTCTTGGCTTTTTGTATTTGCTTGTAATTATTATTGCGGTTATTGTTTATGGTCGGGCAAGGGCACCTCAAAAGATTTGTCTTTGATTAAATTCATGTTCCTTTTATAAACTCTTTTTTTCTTTTCTTTTTCATGGTAAAGGATAATTCTAGCTCCGATTTTGGTAAAAAAAGTTCTTTTTTTTCTCGTGTAAAAGAAAAGATTGTTTTTCTTAAGTGGCTTGATCCTTTTACTTATGTTGACTTGTTTGTCATGCCTCAAGTAAAAAAGGTTACAAATAGTTCTTTTGTAGAGCTTTTAGTGAATGTTTTTTTTGCATTGCTTTTTGCAATAATCATTTATTCTTTTTTCGGTTTTTTGTTTGGTTCTTCAACTCCTTTTGTAATAGTTTATTCTGCTTCAATGGAGAACACTTTTTTTCGTGGGGATGTAATGGCTTTGTCTAATGCAACTAATACTGACTATTATGGTCCAGTGGTTAGTTTGAACAAGTCATTAAATAAAGTTCCGACAATTGAGTTTGTTTCACCTAGTTATGATTCTGAAGGAAGATTAGTTTCATTTGTTATTGGTGATAAAAATATTCTTTATGAAAAAACAGCTTCAATTGTAATTTATTCAGCTTATAATCCCACAAGCCCAGATAACAGTAAGCCTATTATTCACAGGGCTATTGCAAAAATAATTGCTTTGGATGGAAATTATATTTTGACTAAAGGGGATAATGACCAGTCAAAGATTTTTTCCAAGGATTATAATATATGGATTTACTCTAATCCTACTTTTGATCAGGATTGTGGGAAAGTATCTTTAGAATACGAGAGTTCTCAAAAAAACTGCATTACCTTGTACGCAATTCCTGTTGATGAATTGCAGGGGAAAGTTTTTTTCAGGATTCCTTTTGTTGGGTGTGCAAAACTCTGGCTCTTTGAGGATCTTTTTTCCCTTTTAGTTTCAGGAAAGCTTCCTTCTGATTTCAGGAATTTTTGCTGATTTTTCGCTCTTTGCTTCTCTTTTGGTAATGTTTTTATTCTTTAACTGCGTATTCTTTTCATGCTTACTACAGGATTGATTGTTCAATTTTCTTTGACGCTGATTGTGATTTCTTTTGTTATTATTGCTGTTTCTTTAATGATTATTTTTTTGAATAGGAAGAAAACCCTTGAAGAGAAGCATGCTGAGAAGATTCTTCATGATCTTGAGTTGCTTAAGCAAGGAATGCAGCTTGAAAAATCAAAGCCTATGCCAAAGCTTGAAATTAAGAAGGGTGAAACTTCCTTGAAGGCGTTGCTTGTAAAAAAATTTAAGTCAAAGATTGAGCAACAGTTAAACGCAAAAGTTAATGTGCTTGATTTCAATGCTAAGGAAGATAATTTCCTTGCTCTTATAGAGATTTCTGGAGTAAAGCTTTTGCTTACTCTTGATGCTTCTGGGAAAATAGTTGATTATAAGAAAGTAAAACAATTAAAGCAGTGAATATTTTTTTCTTTACCTTATTTTTTTAGTAATCTTTTTTTCCTCTCCTCGACTGGTTTTTAAACTTAATGAGGTTTTTTCATTATTGCTTTGAAGGTTGGTTGTATGGAGCTTGTTTTGAAGAGTGCGGATGTTTTTAGGAAAAGCATGGAAGCTATTTCTGTTTTGATTGATGAAGCTGAGTTAGTTGTTTCTTCTAATGGTTTAGAATTAAAGGCTACTGATCCTAGTCAGATTTCTATGGTTGATTTTTCTTTGCCAAAAAAGGCTTTTTCTAGATTTGAGGCTGTTGATACTCGTTTAGGTCTTGACCTTGATTATCTTAATCAGGTTCTTTCAAGAGCGCAGGCTTCTGATGAATTAGTTCTTTCTTTGGATGAAAAAAAAGCTTTTCTTATTGTAACTTTTAAGGGCTCTGCTGAACGCTCTTTCCAAGTGCCTTTAATTGATATTTCTTCTTCTGATACTCCTAATCCGAGAATTGAGTTTGATTCTGAATTGATTATTAGTGCTTCTTTTTTGCAGAATGCTTTTAAGGATGCTGCTTTGATTAGTTCGCATGTTGTTCTTGGTTGTAATGAGGAAAAGTTTTTTATTAAAGCAAATTCCTCTAAGGGTAATTTGAATGAGGAAATAAAACAGAATAAGGATTCTTTGCCTGAGCTTCGTGTTAAACGGGAATGCAAGAGTATGTTTCCTTTGGATTATTTGCAGGACATGCTGAAGGTTGCTTCTTCTGATACTAAAGTTGATTTGTTCATTAAGAGTAATGCTCCTGTAAGAATTTCTTATTTGATTGGGGATGCAAGTATTAGTTATTTCCTTGCGCCAAGGATAGAATCACAATAATTTATTTTACAAAATTGTTTCTTGCATTTTATGCAAGTCTCTTTTGCCTAAGGTTAATTATTAAATACTAATTGAGCCTTTATTTGTTATTGATTTTTTATGATTGAACTGAGGCAGGTTGATTTTTTTAAGTCCGCCGTTGAATCAATTTCTTCTTTTATTCCTGAAGGGAATTTTCGTTTTACGGATAAAGGCATTTTTTTTAAGGCGATTGATCCTAGCCAGGTTGTGCTTGTTGATTATTTTGTTGAAAAAAAATGTTTTGACAAATATTTAATAGAGCCTAATTTTGTCGGTATTGATTTGGTCGAGTTTAATAAGATTCTTCAGAGAGCTTTGCCTCATGATAAGTTGTCTATTGATATTTCTGATGCTGAATTGAAATTAAAGCTTGAATCTGATTTGAAGAGGAATTTTCGTTTGCCTTTGATTGATGTTTCCGGTGAGGATCCTAAGAATCCCTCTATTGAGTATGATGCTAAAATTGAGATAAGCTCTGGTTCCTTAAAAGAGGTTCTTAAGGATGCTTCTTTATTTGGAAGCAGTATTGTGCTTAAAGTGAGTGAGGGAAAATTTTTTGTTGAAGCAAAGGGTTCCCAAGGGGTAATGGAATCTGAGGCCACAAAGGTTTCTCATGTTTCTTCAACCAAAGAAATTACTGCAAAGTTTTCACTTAATTTTTTCCAGAATATTGTGCGCCAGGCTGATAATGAAAAACAGATTACTATTGAATTAAAGAATGATTCTGCGATGCGTGTTTCTTATTCTATTGGACCTAGCAGGATTGTGTTTTACCTCGCCCATATGATTCTGTGAGTTATTTCCAGCTTGTATTTTTCATTATTTTTACAGGCACCTCGCTTTGCCTAATTATTTAATGCTTTCTCAAGAATAATGGTTTATGGAGAAGCTTATTTTTGCGCAGAAATTTCCTTTTTCTGAAAATGCGCGTGATTACTTAAAGGATTTGAATATTCCAATTGCTAAGATTCCTGAGAATGCTTCAAGAAAGGCACAAGCGCTTGTAGAATGGGCTTTTTCTTCCAATAAATCTTATGATTATTTGAAGAGTCCTTACAATGAGGATAAAGAAGCTTATGTAATTGCATATCCTCTGTCAAAAATGCTTGTTTCAGTTATGAGAACCCCAAATATAATTGACAAATTTGCAGATTATTTTAGGGAAAGAACTTTTGCTTTATTACAAGATTCTGATGAGGGTAGAAGGGATTTGTGCCTTGCTCTTGCTGACGATTTCAAATTGAGTTATGATTTTTCTTCAGACAAAGATTTTTTTGTTGAAGTTCCTTTGATGCAGTATCTTGAAATTTATTTTGTTGACCCTGAATCAAAACTTATCAACAAGAATGTTTCTGGTGGGAAAGTTTTTCTTAACCTGAATGATTTTGCTCGTTTTTTGGCAGAAAAGACGTATTTAAAGATTTTTGATTCTCTTCCAATTGATTCAAAACAAATTCCGAAGGAAATTCATTTTGATGCAAAGAGTATTGATTCCCAGTTAGTTGTTATGGAGAAAAAGAATTTTGATTTAAAGCTTCACGGCAAGATTGACCCCAATTTGTTTCCTCCTTGTATGAAGGTTTTGTATGCTGACCAGTTAGCTGGAAAAAAACTTCATTATATGGCGCGTCTTTCTCTTGCTGCTTTTCTTTTTCAGCTTGGTATGTCAAAAACTGAATTGCTTTCTCTTTTCTCCAAAAGCCCTGATTTTAAGAGGCAGGTTGCGGATTATCATATTAATAGGATTTTTGAGAAACAGCTTTCTGCTCCTGGTTGCAAGAAACTTGAGGAATATGGTTTGAAGGTTGCTGAGTGCAACAAAGTTTGTACTTACAAGCATCCTCTTCAGTATTATTTGGCAAAGCTAAGAGTAAGTAACAGGATGAAGATTAAGAATGATAAATTTTCCAAGGGAGTTGAGTGATTTTTATGTATGCAGAACAGCAGTCCCCTGAAGCAGATTTTTTGAAAAAGGTATTCTCGGCTTATTATCAAAATAATTTTATTGATTCAGTTCCTGATATTCAATTCAGGGAATTTGGTTTTGGTGTTTTTAAGAAAAAAATTGCTAACAGGAACCTTGCTTTTTCTTCTAAGGATGAAATGAATTCTTTTTTGCGCACGAATAATCCAATGTTTTTTTCTTACTCTAATGCTTATTATAAATTTCCTGCCCGCACCCCTATGCAGGATAAACAGCTTTTCAAAGCGGATATTATTTATGAATTTGATGCTGATGAGCTTGGTTTGGATGTGCCTGAAATAAACGGCATTCAGTGGTTTGACTCTTCCCATTTGGATGAAGCAAAGAACCAGGTTTTTCGTTTGCTTGATTTCTTGGAAAAGGATTTTAATTTTTCAACTGAAGGTTTGTCAATTAATTTTTCAGGCAAAGCTGGGTTTCACATTCACTTGCGCGGAAAAGAAATTCAGGCTTTAAATAAAAAGTCAAGGATTGAATTGGTTGATTATCTTACTGCGCAGAATCTTGATTATGTGAATCTTGGTTTTGATTTGGAGAATCTTTCTTGTCCTTCAGGAAAAGGCTTGTGGCAGAAGCGCATTCTTTTAGGTATAAAAAATTTTTTTGAAAAATCTCCTAAAGAAATTTCTGTTTTCACCGGATTCCAGCCGAGGAAGATTTCTTCTTTAACCAAGGATAGAACAGCTATTGTGAATGCTCTTGAAAAAGGGGTTTTGATGTCTCTTGATGGGCGTAAGAGTGCAGAGTTTTGGCGGAAAGTGCTTGATTTTGCTGTTTCTTCCCAAAAAATTCCTATTGATAGGCAGACTAGTATTGATATGCATAAAATTATTCGTGTACCTGAAACTTTGCATGGGGACACAGGTTTTGTTGCGAAATCCCTTTCTGTTGATGATTTAAAAAAATTTAATCCTTTTAATGATGCTATTGTTTTTGATGAGAAGTTTGCGAAGCAATTTGGGTTGGAAAAAGTTAGGGTTTTGGTTTCTTCTGCCCCTAAGTTTTCTTTGCTTGGCCAGTCTTTTGGTCCTTTTGAGAATTCAGTGGAAGAATTGCCTTTGTTTGCTGCTGTTTATTTGATTGGTAAGGGTGCTGCGGTTTTGAAGCAATAAATTTAATGTTTTTTTGTTTGCTTTTCATCACGTTTTTAAGTAGTTTGTTTGTGATTATTTTGGGTTTGGTTGGAATGAGAATTGATTATGATGAACTTAGGCGTATTCATCGCTTGGAAAAAAATACTTCAAAGTTAGTTGAAGTTGAAGAGGATTTTGTTGATTTGCTAAATGTTTTTGTTGAGGAGGAAAAAAAGAAATATCTTGCTTCTTTGAAAAATTTTTCTGCTTCTGATGCACGCGAATTCACTAATTTGAAGCGTGTTGTTGAGGATATTTTTTTGATGCGTGAAAAAAAATTGTTGAACAAAGCGCTTATTTCTTCTCACACCAAAGAGATTGATGGAGAAAAAATGGCTCATCAGGAAAAAGATACTTTCAAGAAATTGCTTAAAATTCTTGAAGACCATTATGAATTATACGAATCCTTGTTTGGGGAGAAAGAGAAACGCGAATCAGAACTTGTTTTGGTTAAAATCCTTAAGGATGTTCCTACTTTTGTTGGCACTGACATGAAGGAATATGGTCCTTTTTCTGAGGGGCAGAGCGTTAGCTTGCCTTCAAAGGTTGCCCGCTTGTTTGTTACAAGGAAAATTGCTGAGGAAAAATAATTTTTTTACTCTTATTGTTTTGGTTGGAAAGGTACTTTTTTAATCCCTTTCAAATCATTTTTCTGTATTGATTGTTATGGATTTGCCTGCTAGAGATGATTTTGTTGTTGTTAAGGTTACACAGATTCTTGATTATGGTGCTTTTGTTGAGCTCCTTGAATACAAGAATATTCGTGGGTTTGTCCATATTAGTAATGTTGCTAGTTCTTGGGTAAAGAATATTCGTAATTTTGTGAAAATGAATCAGGTTCGTGTTGCTAAAGTCCTTAATGTTGATACTGTTAAGGGTCAGATTGATTTGTCTTTTGCGGGAGTAAATCCTATGAAGGAACGTCAGGTTTTGACTCAGTTTAAACAGATTAATAGGGAAGAAAAATTAATTGAGATTTTGGCAAAAATGGTAAATAAGCCTTTCAATGATGTTTGGCTTGCTGTTGCTGAGCCCCTGAATCAGGAACATGGTTCTTTGTATGAGGCTTTTGAAAAAATTGCTCTTGGTTATGACCCTTCTCCGTTGCTTGAAAAGGAATGGGTTGCTCCGGTAAAGGAACTTGTTGATAAAAATATTGTTGTTTCAAAGAAAGAGCTTTCAGGGGGGCTGAAAATTTCTTCCTTATCTTCAAATGGTTTGGAGGACATAAAGCAGATTATTACTGAAATCGAGTCCTTCAAGGGTTGTGTTGTAATTTACTCAGGAGGAGGAACTTACAAGGTTTCTTGTGCAGGCTTGACTTTTAAGGATGCTGATAAAACCCTTTCTTCTGCAATAGTTTCTGCTGAAAAGAAAGCAAAAAAGATTGGTGTGAGTTTTGTATTTAAGAAAGAAGAAAAAAATTAGTTTCTATATTTTTTGAATCCAGTTTCGCTAGTCCTTTTTTTGTGTTTTGTAGGGCTTTTTATTTCTTTTCTTTTAGATTATTTGTATGCCTACAAAGATTCTTGTTTTGAAGAAGCTTTCACTGAAAGACGCTGTGCTTATTGTCGGCTTGCCAGGTATAGGGTTAGTTGGAAAGATTTCTGTTGATTATATGCTTAAGCAGTTGAAGACTGACAAGGTTGCAGAGGTTTTGTCTGATTCTTTTCCCCCTGTTGTTCATACAAAGGATTCAAAGGTTTTTTTGATTAAGGATGAGGTTTTTCATCTTAGTTTTAAGGGAAAGGATTTTCTTTTTCTTGCAGGTCCTGTCCAACCTACTCTTGATTTCAAAGTTGGTTCTTCCCGTGAACATTACGAGTTTTCTGAAACGCTTGTAAATTTCTTCAAAAGCATTGGGGTTTCAGAAATGGTTACTCTTGCAGGAATAAATGTGGGGGACAACAGATTGAACAAGAAACCTGAAGTGATTGTTGCGGGCACTGATGATGAGGCGCTTTCTTTTTGGAAAAAAGTTGGTGCGAAAGAAGATAAGAAAGAAGGATTGATTTCTGGTGCGGCAGGATTATTTGTTGGTGTTGGCAGATTGCATGGTATTTGCGGAGCGTGCCTTATGGGTGAAACGAATCCTCAGTTGGTTTATGGTGATCATGGAAGCGCTAAACAGGTTATTGAGATTCTTTCTAAAAGATTTGGTTTTAATGTAAAAATGAAGAGTATTGAAAAAGAAGCGAAAGCAATTGAAAAAGCTTTTAAGGAATTAACAACTCACTTAGAGCCCCAGATGAATGAAGAAAAGAGTGATGGTTGCTTATCTTATGTAAGGTAATTTTGCTTGTTGATTATTTTATATTTTTTTAGGAAAAAGCTCCTAACTTTGATTGTTTTTGAACATTTTCTTTTTCAATTAGTATTTTTTTTAAGTTTTTTAAATCCTCTAATCCTTTTCTCCCGTTTCTTAAATAATAAGCGGGATGATAGATAAAAAACATTTTTTTTCCTTCATATTCTGTTGTTTCTCCTGTCCGCATGCTTTCTTTCCCGAATGCGCGTGCAGCGCTTTTACCTAAAAGCACAATAACCTCTGGATTAATTGCTTTAACCATTTTCATTGTGTAGGGCAAAAAGTAGTTTATTTCTTCTTCTGTTGGGGGTCTTATTTTTCCTTCCGCAAGAGGAATTATTGGAACAACATTCATTATAGCATATTCATTATTTTTTAACCCGATTTCTTTTACCCATTCTTCAAGCAATTTTCCGCTTCTTCCAACGAAAGGCTTTCCTAGTTCATTTTCAGTAAAACCTGGTGCTTCTCCAATAAAAAGTATTTTTGCGTTGTCTTCGCCTCTACCGAAAACTATGTGTCCTTTTGTTTCTAAAACATTTTTGTATAAGAGGTGTTTTTTTGCGTGCTCAATTAGTTCTTCCCTTACTTGTTTTAGTTTATTGCTTTCATTAAGTTCCATAATTAATTCTTTTTAGTAACCGTTTAAAAAAGAGTTTTGTGCTAATTTTATCATGCAAAAAAAGAGCATAAGAAAGGAATCAAAAAGGATTTGGCAGTTTGAGGGCTCTGAAAAGCCTGTTGTTTCTTCTAAATCGAATGTGAAAAGTTCTTCTCTTCAGATTAATGATACTAGTGTTGCTTCGGGCTCAAAAGGGGTGTTTGTTGAATTCAAAGCTTTTTTTTCAAAAAGAGTTTTAACCTATATTTTGATTTGTTTTGTTTTGGTTTCTTTTTTGCTTTTATTTTTTGCTTTTTTTCTGAATGAAGAATTATCTTCTCTAAAAGCAGAGCACGAAGCTTTTGTTTTGCAGTCAAATAATAATATTTATTCTCTTAATGAAAGTATTTCTGTTTTAGAAAAACAAAATTCTGATTTGAACCTGAATTTAATTAATTTGCGGGATTCTTATGATTCTCTTTCAACTTCAAATACTTTGCTAAATAAATCTTATTCTGATTTAAAAAATGAAGCAAATATTACAATTACAAAAATTGAGGATTATGAGCTTAATATCAAAAAATCTCTTGATTGGTTTCAAGCAAACTCTATGCTTGATGATTCGCATCGTGCAGTGTTGTTAAATTTGAAATCTAATTGCTTAGAGAAGAGTTCTTTAAATTGTGAAATAAATTTAGGGTGCTTTTTTTTAGTAAATAGTGAGTTTCTTGATTACACATATAAACTTGATTCAGTGACTTCCGATTCGGTTGATAAGCTTCAGTCATTGAATGATTTTATAAAAAACAAAGGTGGGGATTGTGAGGATTATTCCTTGTTTTTTAAAGCTGAGTTTAATTCTCTTGTCGAAGGGTGTGGTGATAAGAGAGTAAATTTGTTTGGTTGGGTTGAAAAAAAAGGTAGTACTTTTTGGGCTAATACTTCAGATACTTGGTATATGAGTGATGCTACTAAGAAGTATTTTGATAAAAATAATTTGTTTCCTTTGGTTGTTTGTGGTTCCATGTTTGACCCTAAATCAAGCAATGTTAATGGGCATTGTGTTATTGCATTAAATAAAATAAAAATCTTTTCTTCCGACGATGTTTCTTCTCTTGAGTCTGCAGAGCTAATTGAACCCCAAACTGGAGAATATTTAGGGTTTGTCGGTCAGGACTCTGGGATTTATTTGGTCTCACAGAATCCTGATTCGACATCTTACATTGATACTTTGATTACTGATAATGATTTCTTTTTGTATAGGCATAATAAGTGGAATAATTATTCTGAGTTTGGAACTGAATTGGCTCAGAGAAAAAAATCTTTGGAAGAGTTGCTTATAGAGTAATTTCTTTAGGTTTTATGAAATTAGTTTTAAGCAAGTAATCCAAAGAATTTGAGTAAGAGCATTGCCCCCATTCCTGCTGGTCCAAAGAGTATTGCTATTACAAAGCTTGGTATTAATGGGAGTTCTACATGAAATACTATTACGCTTACTCCCCAGATTATTCCTCCAAGGACACTGTTGATTATAACTTTTTTCAGGAAAAACAAAATGAATATTGTTGCCGCTATTAGGATTATTGCTGTTATTAGTATTGCAGGGTTGTTTAGTATTTGCATTGCTTGTGTTGTTGCTGGTTCTGCCGTTGCTCCAAAATTCACTCCTTTTGCAAACTCAGTGAATATATCCAAAATCAATGCGTTCATTATTAATTCTTCTTTTTTGTTCCTTAAAAACCTGCCTTTTCTTCTCCCCAAAATATTTAATGTTTGTTAGGGGAGTTGCTTTTGTTGGATGGGTTTTGTTATTTTGTTTCAAAACAAGCTTTTTAGTGTATTTTTCTTTCTTCATTACTTTTTTAAACACAAGAGTATGTTGCTTATTTATTGTTTTGTTTTGGTGTATAAATGCCTGGTTTTAGTGATGAGCAGAAAAAAATTGCTTTACTTTTATTATCTGAACCTAAAACAGAGGAAGGGTTGCATAAGCAATTGAATATTCCTTATGATAAGCTGGGAATGGAATTAAAAGAGATGCTTAAGCTTGGCTTGGTTTTGAAAGAGGGTTATCCTACAAAGTATAGGTTGAGGCAGGATATTATTAATGAGCTTCAGAAGAGGAAAAAGATTTCAGAAGAGGATTCTTTTAAAATAAAAATTAGGGCTATTATTGAGTTAAAAGCAGTGGAAGAGAATCTTTTGAAAAAGACTTTGGATAAAATTACTGATACATTGAATCAGGAAAAGCTTTTCACTATTTATGGTATTTCCAAGGCTGAGATAGTTGAAGAAGATGAAATGTATTCTTCTTTTATTGAAGTGACTTTAACAGTAAAGGATTTTTCTTCATTAGTAAAGTTCTTGTTTTACTATGGGCCTACCTCTGTTGAGGTAATGAAGCCTGAAAAAATAGAGTTTTCTCAGTTTGAATTTCAGGAAGGATTAGTGGAACTGTCAGATATTTTCCAAAGGTATGCGGATTATTTTACAAAAAAGCTTACTAAAACAGAATTAGACAAATTCTATAAGGATATTTATTTATAATATTTTTTTCCGTCACCGACAAGCAACGAACAAAAAAATCTCTGAACACAAATTTTATTAAAATAGCCTATTTTGCCAATAAATCCTGCTTTTTGTTAAGATAACCGTCTTTTCGTTGATATGATATTTGGTTGGTACAAAAATAGTGTTTATGACGATTGTCGAAACCATTTTCTTGGATGAGCGTAGTTTTTGCCTTAATCCTCTTGTGTGACGTAAATAGCTTCGTTTCTTAATGAGTAATGTTTTTAAAGCCAAAGAACTACTAAGTCTAACATGCCTTATAGCCTAAGGGCTGGCCTTCGGAATGTTGTTCGAGTGCGTGTTCTTGGGTGAAGAAGGATTATTTTTGATCTATGAGGTGAAAATAGATGAAAGGACTAAATGTAAAGAGAATAGCTGCTATAGGATTAGGAGCAGCTTTAGTTGGCTCTGTATTAGCACCAGCAGTAATGGCTGCTACGTACAATAATTTAGACCAGCTAAAAAAAGAAAATGTTGTTGACTCAACAGGAACTCCTGTAGTTGACATAATAGTAGGATCAATGGGTCAAGCACCAGATGTAGTTTGGGCTGGAAACATTGCAGCAAAAGTAGCTCAATTAGCTACAACAGATGTAGCTGGTTCCGGAACAAAAACAGTTGATTACACTGTTGGCGGAACAACATCTACTTCAGGTGAAGGAGACACTGTTGAATCTGCAGTTGATTATTCTGCACAAGAAGCAGCATTTAACGGTATTCAGGTAACTGACTCAAAAATGCCAGGATTAGTAAACGATACTTCCTATGACATGACTTGGGCAGGAACAGACAGTACTTTATCAGTAAAAGAAGTTTTGAAAGCAACATCTGATGTTGACTTCCAATCTAGCACAAGCTCTTCAGCTTACGCTTCAGGGGAACTCTTTGCTTCAATAGCAGCAGGGGACTTGAACTATTCTGTTGAATTTGGAACTGGAATAATTACTCTAGCAGCAAACGCATACAAGAATTTGGATGGTAACGCTGACTATGATGTAACAATACCATGGCTAGGAAAAAACTATGTTGTTGATGAGACAACTGCTGATAGTATCATAATGTACTCTGATACTACACCAACTGATTTAGAAGTTGGACAGAAGATAACTGTAACTCCAGGCACATCATACGCTGGGAAAACAATGGAAATACAGTTAGTTGACTTAATCCAAATCGGATCAGGTAACACAACATACGAACCAAAGTGGGGATTAATAATTGACGGAGTTGCTACAAAATATGTTCAGAAAGCAGCTACCGACACTTATGATTTGAGAGCTCAGTTTGGTAAAAGCTACTTCACTGATAGTATATATGTAACAGCTGCAGGATTAAACCTAGCTGCTAACAAGTATACTGCAACAGTGAGAACTGGAGCAGAGAGACTTGAGTTGAAGAACGGTAAGGGTTATCCATTCACGGATGATTCTGATGTTGACAACTACACTCCATGGAAAGTTGTTTTAACAGGAAACCCTGTAACAAAAATAACTTTGCAAAATCAACACGCTTATACAAAGACTTCAGGTTCTGAGTCAAGCAACTCTAACACAAAGTATGTAAAATTAGCTGGTGAAGAAGTAGTTTTGCCAAATGATTTTGCAGCTTTCAAATTTGTTGGATTGCAGACAAAGCCAACTGCTGAAGTACAGCTTGGAGATGTAGACGGAATTGAAGGCGGAGGAATTAAATACATGGACTTAAGAGGAAACACAATTGAAGTTCCTTTCTATGTTCAGTTTGATATCGATGCTAACGTTCCTAAGGAAGTAACCATATCTGGAAAAGATTATACTTTCTGGATGGGTGCAAGTGCTGATCACGACTCAGAAGTGTACTACAAAGAAGGAAAGCATAGTAGTTCTGTAGATTACACAGGATGGGCTAGTATTGACGCAAACAATAATGCTATTGTAGCAGCTTCTACAATCCCATTAGATCTTGGAGCTGAGACAGCTACAGGAACAGTTGTTAATACAAACTACATATGGGTTCAAGACACTAATACAGGTACTGGAGCAACAGTAGGATTGATATTGAAAGCACAAAATTTCAATATATCAAACAATGCTGATAGTGCAACAACACCGTTGTTAGCGTTCTTAGGTACTACCTTCGGATCAACAGCTACACATGCTGCAGCTTATGTTCCTAACACAGAAGACTTCATGAATACTATATTGAATAGTACTAGTGGAGCTTGGGTGAGTACAAAGAACTTCTCGGCAGACTTCAACTACACAGATAATGCAAACGATGTTGCTACATTGTTCTTGAAGACTGGAGACACAGCTAAGGTTTGGGAATACAAGAGTATCAAAGGAACAGACAATAACAACTTAGGTCCATCATTGGATGCTAACACTATTGACTGGTCTATAGGTACTGATGTAACAGACCCATTGACAGCAGCATTGACTGAAGACGGAACATTGGTTGAATCCGATGGTTCAGTATTCACGTTAACTGTTCCTGATCAAAACAGAAACGCCGAAGCATACTTGGGCGGAACTGCAACTTCAACTATAACAACTGGTGGAACAAAGTACACTGGTGTTGCTACTGGAGAAACTCAAGGTAACGTAACAATTGATGCTGTTACTGGAGCTACTTCAGGTAAGAACATAGTTAAAGTTGGAAATATCGTTAAGTTGGATACAGATTCATCTTACGGTAAATCAATCATAGTTGGAGGATTCATGGTAAATAAGGTTGCTGTGAATTTGCCAGTTGATAGCAAGACTCTTGAAGAAAGACTTGTTGCTGCTGGGGACTATGTTTCAGCTGTTTTAGCTGATGGCAAGATAGTTGTTGCTGGTTACACAGCTGACGACACTGCTACTGCTGCTAAAGCATTAATAGCTGTTTTAGATGGTTTCTAAAATAAAAGTTTAAATAAAGAAGAGGGGGAGTAAAATTCCCCTTTTCTTTTCTATTTTTTTAATAATTTTTTTTGTTTTGCGCTAATACATTTATTTTTTCAGAATTTATTGTTTATTATTTTTTATGAAGCTTATGCCTTTGTTTTTATTTCTTTTGTAAGGAGTTTTCTATATGAGCAAGAAAGAAATTGTTAAGAAGAACAATAAAGAGGAAGTTGTTTCTGAAAAGCCTGTTATGGCAAATCAAAGCGCAAAGGATAATAAAACAACCCTCCTGCTATCCAAAAGCAAGAAACCTTTTGTTTCAAATAAGAAGCTTTTGTTTTTAGTTGCAGGCATAGTCGTTTTGCTTGTCTTTGCATGGGTTTTCTTTGTTTTTTTGCCTAACTATTATCGTTTTTCTTTTCCTATTGATGGTTTAAATTATTACTCTAATTATTATACTCCTTCAGAGTTTTTTGAGTTAGTAAGGGATAGTAATTCAGTTGTTGTATCAACCGAGCTTGTTGATAATGAATTGGATGTTTGGGCTGTTAATGCCAGACAGTTATGGATTGTTGGCCTTATTTTTGATAAGAAAGAGGTTTTGCAGGTAGTAAAATCAGTTGATTCTTTTGGTAATTTGCAGTATTGTTCAATGAATGACTTTAATGTTTTGCAGGAAAGAAAATTATCCGCTGTTGAGTGCAATGCGTTTTTCAATGATTCTAATTATTTATCGATAAATATAAGGCGTTCTTCTGAAAATAAAGTGGTTTTGGGGAGAAATAGTGCTGATATTTTTGCCCTGAAAGGGGAATCAATGACGTGGGTGAATTATTCTGTAATAAAAAATGTGTATTCTAATTTTGACCAAATCCTTGCTATTTTCCAAGAAAAAAAGAATTCTTTTGAGAATTCTATTGATATGAATCAATCCAAATAAGGTTTTATTTTGTTTCCCTCATTCATTGGTAGTGTTTTTTATGACTCAATCGTTAAAGTTGAATGCTAAGGATAAAGGATTATTGTTTTTGGTTTTAGCTTTGTTTATTTTTCTTGTTTTTTCGGCTTCTTTTTTTTTTCCTGATATTTATTTGATAATTGCTTTTAACGCTATTTTTTTATTCAGCCTTTTTTTTTATTTAATGCTTTTCCTCCACAAACAGGACTTAGGCAAGGCAAGAAAACCAAAGCATTTTCCCTCCGTTACTGTTGTCATACCTGTTTTTAATTCAAAGAATACGATTGTCCAGTGCATTGATTCTATAAAAAAAATAAATTATCCAAAGAAAGTAAGTATTGTGGCGGTGGATGATGCTAGTACTGATGGTTCAAGAGAATTGCTCGAAAAAATAAACGGAATTGAGTTGATTAAGCTTCCCAAGAACTCAGGCAAAGCTGCTGCTTTGAATTCAGCTTTACAAAAAGTGAAAACAGATTTTGTTGTGTGTATTGATTCTGATTCCTATCCTGAAGAAAATGTTCTCATGAAATCAATGGGTTATTTTGAGGATGAAAAAGTTGCTGCTGTAACATGTCTTGTTTTGCCTGATAAGCGTGATACTTTTGTTAGGAAGATTCAATTCCTTGAATATGCTATTAGTTTTGGCTTAAACAATACTTTGCTTTCCTCAATTGATTCCAGTTATGTTGTTCCGGGTCCTTTCACTATTTTTAGGAAAAGTGTTTTTGAGAAAGTAGGTTATTATGAAGCCGGCAATCTTGCCGAGGACATGGAATTTGGTTTAAGGTTAAAGGATCATTCCTTGAAAATAATTAATTGTTATGATGCTGTGGTTTATACTGATGTGCCTCATGATTGGTTTGGTTTATTTATTCAGAGGAACAGGTGGTGCAGGGGAGGAGTGTTTAATTTTATCCGTTATAAGAAATTGTTGTTCAATAAAAAGAATCCTGATTTTGGTTTTTTTGTAATGCCTTTTGTTTTTGCTTCTCAGGTATTAATTGTTGCGGTGCTTGCAAGAATGCTTTTGTTTTTTGTTCATGATTTGTTTGTTTTTTTCTCAGTTTCTTTTAATTACTTTTCTCTTGGGGGCCCGGTGTTTGTTGATTTATCCAGGTTTGCCTTGCCTTCCTCTTTCTTGTTTTTCCTTATTTCTTATATTTTTGTAGGAATTTATTTTTGGGTTTGCTTTAAATCAATTAATTATGCTCCAAACAGGAGAGATTTTTTTCCTTTGCTGATACTTATTTTTATATACCCTTATTTCATTACTTTTACTTATTCACAGGGTTATTTTAAGGAAATGATTGGAGTTAGAGGGTCATGGCGAAGAGTGTCTACTTAGCGGCTGTAATTGCAACTATTGCAATTATTCTTATTGTACTGTTTTCGGTTAAGATTTCCGATGACTCCAAGATTAGTCAGATTAATGAGGAGATAAAACAGATTTCTCTTGAGTCAGAGCTTCAATCTGCATATGAAAATTTTGATGTTAATAATAAGGCTGTTTATTGTACTGTTTTGGAGCAGAATATTAAAAGTACTTCAAAACGCCTCTCTGAGTTGGAAAAGACTTTGCAGACCTATAAAAATAATTCTTTTAATTCGGATGAATTTTTTTATGCTAAAAGAAGCTATCTTATAACAAGCATGGTTTTGTTCAGAAATTTTGAGAAAGCAAAAACATCCTGTGATTTGAATACAAAAACAGTGCTTTTCTTTTATGCTGAGGATAAGTCTTGTGAGGTTGAGTGCGGTATTATTGGTTCACAGTTGAATGAGCTTTCAAAAAACTGCAAGTCTTTCCGTGATTTTCATTTCCCTTATAACTGGCCTTCTTATGATTTTACACGCATCCTTGAAGTTAAGTATGATATAAACAAGCCCGGTACCTTGGTTATTGATGGAAATATAATAGACAAAGCGCCTTCAATGGATGTCCTAAAACGAATGCTAAACTGTAATTAATGATTTTTATGTCAAAAGGCAATTTTTTAAGAAAGTATGCCAATCCTCGCTTTTTGTTGAAAAATATTTTTGAGCTAAACTGGCTTATTGTCTCTTTTTTTATTTTTTTATTTATCCAATTGGGGCAAATTAGTTTGCTTCCCTGGGATTCAATTCCTTATCTTTTTCAGGGAAAATGGTTCTGTGGCAACCAGATTTATTTGGAGCTTATTCGCCCGCCTTTGCCAGGGGTGGCGAATTGTTTGTTTGGAGCGCAAGTTTATTCAATTCTTTTTTCTACTGCTTTAGCTTGTCTAATTTATTTTGCAGCAATAGTTTACTTTTATTTTAAGGAAAAAAAAGTTGACCAGTTAACTTTGGCCATTTATGCTTTTTTATTTCCATTTGTCTTGTTTTCTTCAAACTTTGGTGCGGATTTATTTGCGGTTGCTTTCTTGCTTTGGGCTTTACTGATTGAATCTCCATGGAAAAAAGGGGCAATGTTTGCTCTTGCTTCTCTTTCAAGGTATAATTTTTTGATTTACTCGGTTTTGTTTTTATGGCAAATGCGAAAAGACATTCAAAAGATTGGTTTGTTTGTCCTTCCAATAATTGTTCTTTGGGGGCCGTGGATGATTTTTAATTATCTTTTTACAGGAAATCCTTTTTTTAGTATTATTGAAAGCTCTTACTTAAATGTTGCCCTTAAAGGGGTTTGGGCGCCATTAACACTGGATCAGATATTGTTCTTTGTTTTCTTTTTAATAGTTGCATTTTTTGCAGAATTTAAAAATAATTTGAGAGACATTAAAAATCAAGCTGCCATTGTCGGATGGGCGCAATTTATCATTTCTGGGATTAAGGAAAATAGATTTGTGTTATTGCTTGTTCCTTTAACGGCGTTTAATATTTCCAAAGTTTGTGCAGCGAACAAAAAACTAAGAGTTGCTTTTGTTGTGCTTTTGATTTTGAGTCTGGGCGTAATAGTGATTCCGTTCTTACTGACTCCAGACCCCATCGGCAACTTTAACAAGTTTTATGATTCGGCTCCGATTCCAACCGATCAGTTTTTAAAAAATTGTAGGCTTGCTTCAGACAAATGGGTGTTGTTTTATCCGCACGGAATTGTTGCTGAAACATTAGCTGATATGCCTTCGTTTGAGTATTTTATAGAACATGGCGGAAATATTGTTTTGTATAATTATAAAGGGATAGATTTGAATAGGTTTAATGTAATAAATCGCGGCGATTATGTTATTCTCAAATCTGATTCCTGTTCGTCCCCGCCAAAGAAATATATTTCCGGCTCTTTGAGAAATTATGTAATTAAGTGGTTAAGAGATACTAATTCAATTTTTTATGATTATTCTGACTGGGTAGGGTACCCCTATTACAAATAATTCTTAACTTGCATCTTTCTGTTGAAACATTATTTCATAATTTTGAAAGTAATATTTTTGCTCATCAGATAATTATATACAAATGCAACAAGTATTCCTGCAAGCTTTGCAAGTGTTGGCCATGCAACAAAGGCTTCAACAAAAACAATAACTGTTCCGGTGTTAATTATTATTCCTCCAAGAGAAATTAATAAAAAGACTGTGAATTGTTTTCTTCGTGGTCTGTAAGTGTTTCTAAAAGCTAATTTTCTTTTCATAACATACCCTGCAAGAGCAGAAAAAACAAAGGAAGCTATTGCAGCGAGAACATAATTTATTTCAAACCAGCTGTTTAAAACAAAAAAACTTCCGAGTTCAACGCTTCCTGAAGTTAGGCTTGAAATAAGGTATCTAAAATAGAACTCCTTTTTTGTTTTTAGTTTATATAAAACAGCGTTTAAGCCCAAGTCCATATTTTCGCCTTTAAAATATTTCTTCTTTCAGTAGTTCTCTTAGAATAGTTGTTGCATAATTCCCTTTAGTTAGAAAAAATGAAATTATTACTGCTTTTTTTTCAGGGTTGAATTCATCTGCCATTATTTTTTCTATTTTAAAGTTTTCAGGAATAATTGATATTTCTTTTCTCATTCCTTTGCTTGATAGTTCTGATATTTTTGTTGTTCTGAAACTTTCGAATGTCAGTTTTTCTTCTTCCATTATTTTTTTCTCTATTTCTCCTGCTTTTCCTTCTGCATAAACGCTTTCAAATCCTGGAATTAAGAGCATCGGAACCCCGTTTTCTATTACATCCCCTTCAATTGGGTTCAGTGCTTTTTCTCCATATTGTTTTATTCTTTCCGCAAGTATTTTGTTGTAAATATCACTTTGAAATGCGTGTGTGAATAAGTATTGTATTTTTCTTGGCAGTGTTTGGAATGCTCCTGCATAATCATTAGGGTTTCTTATTAAATGATTTAGTATTGCTTTTTCAGGTCTTGCTTCGAAAGGAAATTCTTTTAGTGCTTGCCTGTAATCTTTTGTTTTAGCCAGATTGATTCTCGCTTGTTTAATGTCCTCTTTTTCCTCTTCATAAGTATCTGTAAGGTACAGCATTATGGCTTCCTCGAATTTTGATTCAAGCATTAGTTTTCCTACTCTGTGAGTTATTTTTCTTTTTCCGCCGAATCTTTGGTTTCCAAAGAAATTAGGAAGCCCTTTTTTTGCTTGTTCCGCAAATTCTTCCAGGGTTTTTTTTATTTCTTCTTCGTTTTGCGATATATCCCTTATTGTTATTGTGAATTGGTTTCCTTTCAAATCTCCTAGTTCTATTCTTTCTTTTTCCCATTTAGGATTCCTTATCTCCATTCCTTTTACCCCAAATTTTTCCACTAATCCCGTATCAGGCATGTAGAGGCTTATCCTCTGGCAGCTAATTGCTCTTTTGTCTTTCAGTCCAGCATACCCTATTCTTTTTTTGCTTACATTTAATCCTCTTGCTAAAAGTGCGAGCGCTGTTGATGTATCAGTGTTTATTTTTTCCAAATCAAGATGCAGGTGCTCTTCATAATTTCTTTGTGGCACAATCATTTCTTTTTGTTCTCCTCTTTCCTGCCAGGTTTTTGTAAATCTCTGTACTTTGCATATTTGCCCGTCTTTAAGTATTTCTTCTACAATAAAATCAGCGTAGCGTTGTTTTACTCTTCCTTTTAGTGCTTGTGTTTTTGTAAAAAAAATTTCTTCCATAAATGTAAAACCTTGTTTGAATTAGTTATTTTGTTGTGATTATTTTTATCCTTTGTATCTTAATAGCGCTGCTATTCCACCGAATCCTTCGTAGAATTGTTTTCCTTCATTTGTTTCTGTGCTTATTACTCTTACTTGTGCTCCGACTTCTTTTGCCTTGTCTATCATGTAATCAAGGTAACTGATTTCTTCTACTGTTTCTACTCTTGATTGGCATTTGGTGCATCTCATATTTGATTCTCTAAATGTATCAGGGTCTTTTGCGATTTCTATTTCTTCAATATTGCAGTGTTCGCAGAATTTCCTAAATACTATCCAAGGAATATCTTCTGAGATTATTAGTGTTGAGATTCTTCTTTCTTCTATTGTTTTTTCCACTTCTGTTTGCCCGTAGGTTGCTAAGCCATCTCTTGCAACTTCTCCCAAAAATTTGTCAATTATTTGCCTTTCTTTTATAAGCTCAGAATCCTTTAATAAATCCTGGCTTTTTTGTACTAGCTCTCGTATTCCCCCTTCATCAGTGTATGATGTATCAATTACTCCTAAAACTTTTTTTTCCAGTTCGTGGTGCATGGCTTTTTTTTCCATGAAATAGTTTTTTGTCATTCCTGGCCCGCCTATTAGCACTCCTTTTATTCTTTCTATGTGTGGTTCAAAATAACTATTAAATTTTTCACCAGATTTTTTAAAAAAATCTTGGGTAGCTTCTTCCCTCAATCTTTCAAAACGCTGGGAACTTTGTCCTCCTGCCCTTGTTTTTCCCGGTACCATTGAAGTAAAGTGCCCCAGAATTTCATATTTTTTTCCTATTAGTTGTGCGATTGTTGATTCGTTTTTGTCTATTGTCATTATTGCGTAGTAATCATTTGGTGCCATCATTTCTTTTAAGTGGTCTATATGGAATGTTGAGTCGCACCAGTATAGTTTTACTTTTAATGGCCTTACTGGTGTTACCGTAAATAATCTGATATCTGATCTTCCTTCACTTTCTGAGACATTTCCTGCAAATACAACTAATCCATTTAATGGTAATTTGAAGTTAATGTTTTTTAAGAATCCGATTATTTTGCGTAGTGCTCCTTGCACATTTTTTCTTGTGCTTGGGCTTTTTATGTTTCCGCTTTGGTTTATTTCTTCGCTTAGCTGGTTCATTACCGTGCTCCTGTCTGTTCCGGGCGGAATGTATTGGGTAATCATTTCTGTGTGTCTTCCCTTGAATGATTCAAGCATTTTTAGCTTTTTTTTGAATACAGCCATATCTGCTTCTGATACCTCTTCAAGGCTTGGTTTGTTGAATCCCATTTAACTCACTTTCTATTTTTCTGGTTTATTTCCTTAGGTTAGGTATTTAAACCAGTTAAAGTATATATTTTCGGGTTAGTTAGCTTATAAAATCTATGGATTTGCTTGGAAAAAAGGGAAGAATATGTTTGATTTATTTGAGAAATGGGATGGTGCGCCGAAAACTGATGGCTCTTCTTCTTCATCTTCCGGTGTTTCTCCTTCGCAAACACAGGACTCTTACTCTTCTCCTGTTTTCCAGAAAAAACTTTTTGTTTTAAGTGTTGGAGGAAGTGTTTTTTTTAATGAGAAATTGCGTGCTCCTGAGATAGCCAAGTTTTGTGAATGCATTAATGAGCTTATTCGCGAGGGTTATGAGTTTGTTATTGTTGTTGGCGGAGGGAGAGTGGCGAGGGTTTATCAGGCCGGCGCAAAGGCCCTTGGCGCTAATAATTTTGAATTAGATGAAGTTGGTATTGCTATTACCCGCACAAATGCTTTGCTTTTTATTTATAGTATTAATGATGCTTGGCATAATGTTTTATCTGATCCAAAGGATGCAAAAAATGTTTTGTTGTTGAAAAAGGTTCCTGTTTTTGCGGGTAATTTGCCCGGCCAGACCACTGATGCTGTTGCCGCAATTATTGCTGAGCTTATTGGCGCGGATTTTATTAATCTCAGTAATGTTGATGGTGTTTATTCTGCTGATCCAGCTAAAGAGGATCATGCGCGCTTGTTCAAAGAACTTTCTCACATAAAAATGGTTTCACTTATTAAGGCTCAGGCTGCCAAACCCGGCGCCCACACTTTTATTGATCCTCATGCAGCCAATATTCTTACAAGGAGCAAAGTAAAGAGTTTTTTTATCAATGGTTCTGACTTGGACAATTTTAAGAGTGTTGTGCATGGCCTTGAGTTTAAGGGAACAATTGTTCAGACAGTTTCAACTGATGATGTAATTTTGGATGAATGAGAAATAATTAATTAAGTAGGGGTCTTTTTTTTTACTTTTTCTAACTTTTTAATAAATGCTTTTTAGTTCATATTTTTCATAGTCTTTTTTTCCAAGCATGTACTCAACTTCAGGATAATTTATTATTGATTTTTTGTACTGCAAGTAATCATCAATGCTTATTCTTGGGCATGCAGTGTTAATGAATGCTTCAGCGTTTATTCCTAACAGCGCTTCTTGTGAGATAAAATCCATTGAATATATTTTTGCATTTTTTCCTTTTCTTTCAAGTTCTTTTTTTATTTGCTTTGCTTCGCTTATCCTGTTTTGTCCTTCTTTTGTTGATACTAGTATTGCATAATTGCTTGCCTGTTTTGCTCTCTCTATTAAGAGGATTCTTTTTTTGATAAAATCTTCTTTTTCTTCTTCGAGTGTTTTTATTTCAAGGCTTATGGGGTTGGCAAGTATTACTTTTTTTTGTGTTGAGAAATGTATTCCTAGCGGATGAAACAATCCGTCTCCGAAGAAAAGGATTGTTTGTGGTTTTACTTGTGCTGATGAATAATTGCATCCAAGTACCTGCCCGTCTTCTACTCTTTTTCCTTTTCCTATTACTGTTTTGATTCCAGTTTTTTCCAAATATTTTTTTAGTTCAGGTAAGTAATCTAAGAATTGTGCTGTTGTTACTAATCCAACTTCTTTTATATCCTCATTTTTCAACCACTCTTCAATTATTTTTAATAATCTTTGGAATCTTTCTCCTAATTCGTATTTCATTGGTGCATATATTACTTGGATAGAGTTTTTTTCCACAAATTTTGTGTGCCCTAAGTGTAGGATGGCATCGCAACCCATTCTTTTTGCTTCTCCTTGTTTTGTATCACATGCCCCAAAACAGGGGTCCATGGAAGTTACTACTTCAAACCCTTTTCCTTCAAGTTCTTCTATAATATTTTCAGCTTTCGTTTTCAGCCCTTCTGGTACTTGCAAAAAAACCTTTTTTGCCCTTGCCTTTTTTAGTTCCTTCACTGCGTGGGTAAGTTCTATTTTCAGCATGAAAGAATTATGGTTGGAAAAGATTAAAGGGTTTGTGGCGAGTTAGTTTTGTTATAATTAAAATCCTATTAAGCTCACAAGAATAAGGATAAACGTCTCCCCTATTACAAGTGCAAGCATTTCTTTTGGGGTAATTGCTTTTTTTAGTCCTCGAACAATTACGAGCAGAGGAATTAACCCCAAGAAGATTAAGTGGAAAGCCAAAGCCGAAATTGCTATTGGTGAAAAGAGGAGATCAATTACAATTACTACAATGATCGGGATTATCACTCCCAGGCTTAAGAGGCTTTCTTTTGAGCGCTTGGTTAAAATTGATGCAAATACAATTGAAATCCAAATTAAAAGTCCTGTTAGTAAGGCTAAGGCTATACGGGAAAGGATTATTCCTGTGAAATCCAGGAAAGTTTTGTCTTTCTGAATTGCTATGGCGCAACAAATTTTATTATTGTCACAATAGTTTTCTATTGGTGACTTAGAAAATATTCCTTCAATATTAAATTCATCAAATTTTGGCTCATTTTCAGTCATTCCATAAAGAAGGGCATTTTTATCTTTTCCGCAAAAAAGTATTTCATTTACTCGTGTATAACTAAAAGGAAAGCTTTGGTAAACTGCGATTTGGCTGTTTTCATTTTGAGTTATGGTTAATTCATTTGTTTGGAAATTATTAAATCCCAGAACAACTTTTACTTCTTTGTTAATTTGGTTACTTGAATTGTTTTCTAGTTCTGTTGAACTAATAGTTTCTCCATTTATTATTGTTGGAGCTCTGGATTCACAAAAATCCTGCGAAACATAATCCAAGGAATCCATACTGTTTGCGGTTCTTATTAGCCCTTCTTCAATAGTTTCCACGCCCCCGCATGCAAAACAAATTGAAGAAAACATAACCAGTGCTGTCAAAACAAACAAAATTCGTTTCATTGAATATCCACTTCATTTTTTTGCATTATGGGGCCATTTATCCAAATAGTTTAGTATTTTCTTTTTTTCTTCTATCATTACTATTTTTCGTATTTCTTCTACTGCATCAATGTTTGCTGATACTGAATCTATTCCGTACCAGACAAGTTTTTTTACCATTTCGGGGTTGCTTGCTGCCTGCCCGCATATGCTTGTTGTTACCCCTGCTTGTTTGCATTTTTTTATTACATATTCTAATTGCCTTAGGATTGCAGGGTGCAGTTCGGAAAAGTTTTTTTGCACTCTTTCATTGTTTCTGTCCATTCCAAGTGTTAGTTGTGTTAAATCGTTTGTTCCGAATGAAACGAATTTGATGTGAGGAATCATTTCTTCGATTATCCATACTGCTCCGGGGGTTTCAATCATTACTCCTATATCAATTTCTTTTGGGAAATTAATTTCTTGTGCGATTTTTTTTGCCCCCACTACTTCTTCAAGACTTTGCACAAATGGAAGCATTATCCCTACATTCTTCAGTCCTTCTTCGTGTAATTCTTTTATTGCCATTAGTTGTGCTTTTAGCATTCTTGGTTCATCTAAATCTCTTCGTATTCCGTGCCACCCTAGCATTGGGTTTTCTTCTTTTTGTTCTTTATCTCCGCCTATTAGTTCTTTGTATTCATCTGTGCGTGCATCAAATGTTCTGAACCAAACAGGTCCTTTGAATTTCTCTGCAACAACCCTGATTCCTTTTTTAACTGTTTCTTTTAATTCAATATCCTTGTTTTGTCTGATGAATTCAGCAGGGTGCATTCCTGAGCTTGTTATCATGTGTTCTGCTCTTAGTAATCCTACCCCATCTGCGTGTGTTGCTGCTGCTTGTTCTGCTGCGTCAGGGAGTGCTACATTCACTTTCACTAATATGGATAAATCTTTTAGTAATTCAACAAGGTTTTTTTGTTCTTCTTCTTGTTGTGATTTGTTCATTTCTTTGTATTTTATTCCGCCAAATTCTTTTTCAATTGTAACAATTTTGTTCATTAAATCCGGTTTTGATTTGTTTTCGCTTATTTCTTTTCCCAATTTTTTTTCAATTTCATCTATTTCTTCTTCTTCAAATACTTTTATTTCTTTTTTTTCAACTGTAATACTTACCTCTCCTTCATATATTTTTCCGTTGAATCCATCAATGGTTACTTTCATTCCGTCTTTCAAAATGTTTGTTGCGTTTGATGTTCCCACAACGCAGGGTATTCCTAGTTCCCTTGATACTATTGCTGCGTGGCAGGTTGTTCCTCCTTCGTTTGTTATTATTCCTGATGCTTTTTTCATTACTGGTACCCATGATGGGGAAGTCATTTTTGTAACCAAAATATCTCCTGTTGTTACTTTCTCAATGTCCTTTATTTCTGGAACAACTTTTACTATTCCTGTTATTATTCCTGGTGAGGCAGGTAATCCTTCAATTATTGGTTTTGTTGTTGTTTTGATTTCTTCTCCCGCTGTTTTTTTCTGTAAAGTTGTTATTGGCCTTGCTTGTACGATAAATAGTTCATCATGTTCCATTGCCCATTCAATATCCATTGGTTTTTCGTAGTGCTCTTCAATTCTTTTCCCTATTTTTGCTAGTTCAATTATTTTTTCATCACTAAGTTTTTGTACATCTGCTTTTCCGTGGCCTAGTTTTACCTCAATGTTTTCTTTTCCTTCTTTTATTATCATAAAATCCTGTTTGTTTATTTTTTTTGCTTCAAGTGTTATTGTTTCTTTGTCAATTATGTAATTGTCAGGGGTAACGCTTCCTGATACAATTGTTTCTCCTAATCCGAATCCTGCTTCGATAATTATTTTGTTTAAATCTCCTGTCGGGTTAGCTGTAAACATTATTCCGCTTACCTCACTTTCAACCATTTTTTGTACAACCGCGCATAATCCTACATTTTCTGTTGTGAATCCTTGTTTTTTTCTGTAGTAAACCGCGCGTGCTGTGAATAGTGATGCCCAGCATTTTTGCACTGCTTTTACAACCTCGTCTTCTCCTTGGACATTAAGGTATGTTTCTTGTTGTCCTGCAAAACTTGCTTCGGGTAAATCTTCCGCTGTTGCACTTGATCTGACCGCAACAAGTGCGGGTGTTTCTTGGCTTAATAATTTGTAATTATTTATTATTTCCATTTTGATTGGAGTAGGCATTCTTGTTGTTTCAATTAGTTTTCTTATATTAGCAGAAACTATTTCTAATTGCCCTGTGTTTTCAACATCAATTGAATCAATTGATGCAACAACCTTGTCTTTTATTTTCATTTCTTCTAAAAAATTAAAGTAGGCTCCTGATGTTACAACAAATCCGTTTGGTACAGGAAAATTGTTGTTAACCATTTCTCCGAGAGAAGCGCCTTTTCCACCTACACTTGTAACATCTTGCATGCTTATTTCTTGAAACCAGAGTATGTTTTTCATCTGCAATAGAAAGGTTATTTTTGTTTAAAAAACTAACTCACGGCTTTAATAGAGAGAGATTTGTTATTTTTATAAGAAATTTTTTAGCAAGTAATAATTTACTTGCTAAATATAAATAGTTTATTTTTTTCCAGCTGGCTTTGCTGGTGCGGGTGTTTTTCCTGTTCCTGCTGCGGGTGCTGTTCCGCCTTTTCCTGTTGCTGGAGCTCCTTTTGCTCCTGGTGCGGGTGCTGTTCCTGCTGCGCCTGGTGCTGTTGTTGCTGTTGCAGCCGCTGCTTCTGCTGCAGTTTCTTCTGCTGTCTTTACTACAGCTACTACAACTTCTTCTTGTAATTTTGAAGGTAAGGTTCCTAAGCTTTTAATGTCTTCGTGAAACTTTATTTCTACTGAGCATGGTACTTTTGCTTTTGCTCTCATTAACGCGGTTTTTACTTTGTCTTTTTGTTCTTTCATGCATAGTACACTGAAAAGAACTTGTCCTGCTCTTACTCTTGCTGATCTTCCTATTGGTACTCCGAATGCGAGCGTCATTCCTTGGGATACACGATCAGCTCCTGCTCCTTGTGCTTGCTTGTTTTCTCTCATAATTTGGCTTGGGAATACTCTTACTTTCATGAAATAAGCGTCTTTTCCTAAATCTTTCACTAGTTTTCTGTTTACTGTTGATCTTACGCTTTCAATAGCATTATCTCTTATATCAATAGAATCTTTTATGAGTAAATCAGCTACTGTATTATACTTCAATAAAGGGTTGCCCATATTGAATTGTCTTGTTTTTAGTTGTGGTGCTGCTCCAATATAATTCTTATCAGGAACATTTATCGCTATTCTGGTGTATGCTCTCTGTTTTTTTGCTACTCTTGAGTGCCCGCCAGCACCTATCCTTAATCTCTTACCATTTCTAGGGCTTCTATAGCATTTTGCAGGTCTTATTCCCATTTCTACTCACCAGTTAAATAAAATTAAAATAAGCTTTACGCTTACCAAGTAATTGCCCAAGAAAACCTTTATAAAGGTTAAGTTGGGGTTTGTGAATTTGAGTGCTTTTTGTTTTTGGCGGGGAGTCTGTTTGTTTTCCTGTTAAGTATTTATATGAAGAAAGCGTTTTTGTTACATGGCCTTTGAATTAGTTTTGTTTGCTGCTTTTGGTGCTATGCTTTGTTGGGGTATTGGGGATTTTCTTATTCAGCGGGCGGTTAGGAAAGTAGGGGATTTAGAGGCACTCGCTTTTATTGGATTATTTGGAGGAATAGTGGTTTTTCCTTTTATTTTGGGCGATATAGAGTTGCTTTTTTCTTTTGAAAATATTTTAGTTTTATTGCTCTTGGCTGTAATAACTTTTTTTGGAGCGATTTTTACTTTTGAGGCTTATAAAAGAGGAAAAATTTCTGTTACTGAAGTTATAATTGAACTTGAGTTACCTGTAACGATTTCCTTAGGGTTTATTTTTTTTAAAGAAGTGCTTACTTTTTGGCAAATATTATTAATGATTCCTGTTTTTGTTGGGATAATTTTAATGGCTGTTGGAGCTGCGTCAAAAAAATCCGAGAATCCTTTTAAGAGAATAGAGAAAGGAGTTTTTTTGGCAATAATTGCTGCACTTGGAATGGGTTTAATTAATTCTTTTACCGCCCTCTCTACCCGCCAAGTTTCTCCACTAATGGCTATTTGGTTTCCTTTTCTAGCCACTGCAATAATGTGTTTTGTTGTTCTCTATAAACAAGGTAAATTAAGAAATGCTTTTAATAATTTAAAAAAATTTAAGCTACTTATTTTTGGAATGAGTTTGTTTGATACGCTTGCCTGGTTATTTTATGCATTTGCATTATCCTCTGCCAACATTGGCGTAATAACCGCTATTACTGAAAGCTACCCTGTGATAGGAGTAATTTTAGGAGTACTAGTAAATAAAGAAAAAATTACCTTTCATCAGTACGTTGGAGCAATTCTTGCAATAATTGCAAGCACTCTCTTAGCAATGACTTTGCTTTAATGTCAAGCAGGAAGAGGGAGTTGAACCCTCCTAACTCGCTAACTTCTCTGTCCAAAAGATGTTCTTTTCAATGAAGAGACTTCTTTTAGCAACTTACCTTTTCTTTTTAAGAAAAGGCAGAGCTGCAGGCGAGTGCATAACCGCTCTGCCATCCCTGCGATGACAACAATAAAAAATTCCTCCGTTTTGTTTAAAAAACTGCTTAATTGAATGAATTAAAAAGCAAACTAATCATTCTTTTTACTGGTGCAGCCGTAGTGAAGTGGTATCATGCAACCTTCCCACGACCGCCCAGCCGGTTGACGTCTGGGCAGTATCTTCGCAACCTTGTTGCTCGATACAGCTGATAATAAGTGGTCTGAAATCAGGTTGAGCTCCGGGTTCAATTCCCGGCGGCTGCATATTAATGAAACTAAATGTTTTATCCTATAAGTTATTTAATGTTGAATGTGTGAGTAATTGATTATGGATCCCTTTTTTTTAGCTCAATGGTTTGCTGATTGGATAACTTATTCACTCTTTAATTTAGTAAGAGACACTAGTTTAGCAAATGCACTTAACTTTTTTATTTATGACTCAATCAAAGTAACTTTATTGCTTTTAGTAATAGTTTTTTTTGTCGGGGTAATTAGAACTTTTATTACTCCTGAAAAAGTTAGAAAAATAGTTGGAAAAAAGAAAGAGGGGTTAGGAAATGTACTCGCGGCACTTTTAGGAATACCCACTCCTTTTTGTTCTTGTTCAGCGGTTCCGCTTTTTATAGGATTTGTTGAGTCGGGAATACCTTTAGGAATAACTTTTTCGTTTCTAATTGCTTCCCCACTAATAAATGAAGTTGCGGCAACGATGCTTTTTGCAATGTTTGGTTGGGAAATAGCTGCATTGTATATAATTTCAGGACTTGTAGTTGCAATAATTGCCGGGATAGTAATTGGCAGATTAGGCTTGGAAAAAGAAGTTGAAGCATTCGTCTATAAGACTCATACAAAAAGGAATAAAGAACGAAAAATGACTTGGCAACAAAGAATAGATTTTGGTTTGCATGAATCTAAGAGAATTACTCTTAAAGTATTGCCTTATTTGCTTGTAGGAATAGCTATTGGGGGCGTAATACATGGTTATGCTCCGCAAGATTTGCTAGTTCAAATTGCTGGTAAAGATAATCCTTTAGCGGTACCAATAGCAGTACTAATAGGAATACCACTTTACTCTAACGCAGCAGGAATGGTGCCAATAGTAGGAGTGCTCATAGATAAAGGATTGCCAATTGGAACAGCACTTGCATTTATGATGGCAGTTATAGGACTATCACTGCCTGAAATGATAATACTAAGAAAAGTACTCAAACCTAAATTGCTGGCAATATTTGCGTTAATATTATTTTTGTCATTTACCTTAATTGGAATATTATTTAATCTAATAATAAAATAAGCAAAAAAGAGAGTTGGCTTGAGTTGGTAAAAAAGATAATTATGGATTTTTAGATATTGTTCAGGAAGAATATTATGGAAATCAAAAAATCTTTGTATGTAATTACTGGAAAAGAGTGGCGTGCGTGGCTTAAAAAGAATCATTTTAAAGAAAAAGAGCTTTGGTTGGTGTATTACAGGAAGGCTTCCGGAAAACCAAGGATATCCTATAATGCTGCTGTGGATGAGGCACTGTGTTATGGTTGGATTGATAGTACTGTAAAAAAAGTTGATGAAGATTCTTTTGCGCAGAGGTTTACTCCAAGGAGGCCAACTAGTCAGCTTTCTGAACTGAATAGAGAAAGGGTTAGAAGATTAATCAAACAAAACAAAATGACTCCTGTGGGCTTGAAAGCAATTAAGCATGTTTTTGGCTCAAAGAAAGAAAAGAAATTTGTTGTTCCAAGAGAAATATTGAAAAGAATAAAAAAAGAGCCAGATGCGTGGAAGAACTTTAAAAAATTGCCTTCATGGTATAAGCAGGTGCGAATAAGCTATATTGGCTTCCCTGAAACGGAAGGAAAAGAAGGATTTGAGAAACGCTTAAAGTATTTCGTAAAAATGACTGCGAAAAACAAGAGGTTTGGTTTTGTAAGGGACTAAACAGTAGGTTTAGTTTTCAATCCTGCTTTTTTTATTAGTTGTTTCATTCTTTTTAAGGTTTTTGGATTTGTTTCTCCTTGCAATGTTTTTTTCTTGAAAAAATAGTATCTGCGCAGGATTTCGTTTTTTGCAGCTTCTTTTACATCAGTGTCATTAGTAATTCCTTTTTTTGCCATGCTAATGCCCATGTCTGTTGGTGATTTGTATTTGTGCATGTAATTGTTTTGTGGCACGAATTGAGTTATTATTTTTTTCAGCAAATCAAAGTTCTCAATATCTCTGTTATAGTTCACTGAGCGTATCCCGTAAGCCTTTTCGTGTCTCTTATCGTACATATTTTTGTCGCCCAGGTCCGCGGTTGCAGCTTCATAAGCAATGTTTACTGGGTGTTCGAGTGGCAGATTCCATATTGGGAATGTTTCCCACTTCGCATAGCCTGAATTGATTTTATGTTTGTCATCACCATAGATTTGTGACATGCATAAAAACATTTTTCCGCTTCCTGCTCCTGCCCCTGTGACAATAATTATTTGTTTTGTTGTTTTTATCCAGTCCTGTGCGGCAAACCCTTGTTTTCCAAATACTTTTTTCAGATTATTGGGGTAACCATTTATTTCTTTTGTGAAAAACACTTTTCCGCCGTTTGCTTTAACTTTTTTCTTAAAATCAATTGCTTTTTTTTGCCCTGAAAACCTGCATACGACTATTCCAAGCACTTTTATCCCGTTCTTTTTTAGTTCGTTGGTTTCTTTGAGCGCTAATTTATCCAATGTTAGCCCTGTATCGCTCCAAGTGTTTCCTTTCTCTAACTCTTTTGCATTAATGCAGTAAAGCACCTCTACTTTATTTCGCAGTTTTTTAATTAATTTGAGTTTGTTTTTTGGGTCAAAGCCTGGTAAGACGCGGGAAGCATGACCATCGTAAAGTAATTTTCCCCCGAGTTCTAAATATAGTTTGGAGAATTTTGATACTCTTTCAAGCAGGGCCTTTGTTTGTGCACTAAAATACTTTTTGTTATCAAAGCCTTTATTGTTTGCCAAAAGCACCACTCTTAATTAATGTTTTGGGAGCAATTAAAGCTTTGCTCTTTTTAGTAAAAGTGAGTTGCTTACTACGCTTACTGAGCTTAACGCCATTGCCCCGCCTGCAATTATTGGGGATAAAAGTATTCCAAATGGCAGGTATAGTACCCCTGCTGCGATTGGTATTCCTATTACATTGTAGAATAGCGCCCAGAACATGTTTTGTTTTATTTTTCTTATTGTCAGTTTACTTAGTTTAATTGATTTTGCCACATCCAGTAAATTGTTTTGCATTAGTACTATGTTTCCCGTTTCCATTGCTACATCAGTGCCCAAACCCATTGCTATTCCAATATCTGCTTGTGCAAGTGCGGGTGCGTCATTTATTCCATCCCCCACCATCGCTACTTTAAATTTCCCCTTTTCTTGTAATTTTTTCACATAATTCGCTTTGTCTTTTGGAGCGACTTCCGCAAAGATGTTTGTTATCCCTGCTTGTGCCGCAATTGCTTTTGCTGTTCTTGCGTTATCTCCTGTTATCATGTAAACCGTGAGTCCTAGTTTTTGCAGTGCTCTAACAGCTTCCTTGGAAGTGTCTTTTATTGTATCCGCTGCAGATATTAACCCTAAAATGGTTTTCTTGTCTGATAAAATCATTACAGTTTTTCCTTGTGTTTCCATTTCATTGATTTTTTCTTTAAATGTTTCAGTTTTGATTTTGTGTTTTGCAATTAGTTTTACATTACCTAAGTAATATTCCTTCCCTGCTATTTTTGCTTCTATTCCCTGTCCCGGTATTGCTTTGAATTTTTGTGTGTTGTTCAAATAAACTTTAGCTTGTTTTGCTTTATTTACAATGGCATCAGCCAAAGGGTGTTCGCTTGATTTTTCTATGCTTGCCGCTATTTGGAGAACCCTTTTTTCACTAAATTTTCTAGTTCCAATAATTTCAGTAACTTCCGGAAGTCCTTTTGTTATTGTCCCTGTTTTGTCAAATATAATGTATTTTAGTCTGTGTGCTGTTTCAAGCGCGTCCCCGCCTTTGATTAGTATTCCGTGTTTTGCTCCTAACCCTGTTCCGACCATTATTGCGGTGGGTGTTGCAAGTCCCAGTGCGCAGGGACATGCAATGACAAGTACGGCAATACTAGTAAGTAACGCAAATGATATACTTGTGTTGAATCCAAAATACCAAGTTGAAAATGTGCCTATTGCAATTATTATCACTGTGGGCACAAAGTAAGCCGATATTTTGTCCGCGTATCTTTGTATTGGAGCTTTTTTTCCCTGTGCTTCTTCTATTAATTTTATTATGTGGGCGAGAGTAGTGTTTTCACCTATTTTTGTTGCTTTGAACTTGAATGCCCCGTGTTTGTTTATTGTTCCGCCAATTACCCTGTCCCCGATTTTTTTCTCAATAGGTATGCTTTCTCCTGTTACCATGCTTTCATCAATTGAGGAATATCCTTCTAGTATTATTCCGTCAACCGCTATTCTTTCGCCTGGTTTTACAAGTACAATATCTCCAACTTGTAAATCATCAACAGCCATTTCCACTTCTTTTCCATTTTTTATTACTATGGCAGTTTTTGGGGCAAGATTCATTAGTTTTTTTATTGCATCATTAGTTTTGTTTTTTGCTATTGCTTCAAGCCATTTGCCTAATAAAACAAGGGTTATGAGTACTGCGCTTGTTTCAAAGTATTGTCCCGCAGTTGGATTAAATATTATATTGTATAGGCTCATAAAATATGCCGCGCTTGTTCCGACAGCGATTAGGGTGTCCATGCTCGCGGTTTTATTTTTTAGTGCATTCCATGCTCCTAAATAGAATTGTTTTCCAACATAAAACTGGACAGGAGTTGCGAGTAAAAAAAGTATCCATTCAAGGTAAGGGATTTCTATTTCTAGTGGCATTAGTACCATCCCTAAAATAAAAGCAGGTAAAGCAAAAACAAAGCTTAAAAGAAAAATATTTTTTGATTGTTTTAGTTCTTCTGCGTAAATTTTGTTTTGTTTTTCAGTATCAATTCCTTCCCTTATTAGTGTTGCATTGTACCCTGCTTCTTTTATTGCTTGAGCAAGTTCTTTTTCAGAAACACTTTTTTCTTCAAAAGAAATACTTGCTTTTGAGGTTGAATAATTAACATTAGCATCTTCAACTCCGTTTTGTTTTTTTAGTGCTTTTGTTATTGTGTTCGCACAATTTGCGCAATGCATTCCTGAAATGATAATACTTGTTTTTTTCATAAGAACCGCTTTTTGGTATATTACTTTGGTTGGTTTGGTTTATTATTCCTGGCGAAGTAGTTACCCCACTATTTTTGCAGGGTAATTCGCGAATATTTTTTGTGCCATTATTTGTTCTTTACTTGTTTTTGTAGAATCATAGCTTATGCTAAACTGGTTCCATGTTGAAGTGGTTTTTACTTGCGTTATCCCAATTACTTTTTGGAGTTCGCTTATTATTAGGGGTGCGTGTCCTCCACAGGGTATTTGTACTTCAATCAAGAGATTTTGTAACCCCAGATTTTGGTTTGTGGAAAGGGTTGCTTGTGTATTTTGGTTTTGTATTACAGATGCTGTTTGTGTTCCTGTGTTTGTTTGGGCTGTTTCGTAAACTGCACTTGTTAGCATTGGGAATATTACAAAGAGGAATAGCAAACTAACTATTATTGTTGAACCGTACATGGTTGCAAGATAATTTTTTTTCTTTATTATTCCTTTTGCCGAGAGAAGTCCGTTTTTGTGCAGGTAAATGATTGATGATATTGTGGCGAAAACAATTGAGAGGGCTATTAATCCATAAAAGAAGGATGGATTCAAGAGGAGGGGTTTAAAGAATTCTGCTGCGATAGTTACACCTAGTATGCTGGCAACCACAAAACCAATGCACCCGAGGTGGGGGATTATCCCTAAAGCTATTCCTTGGAGAAGAGTTTTTTTTATTTCTCCGTTTTGAGTGGCGTTTGCTTCCCCTTTTCCTTTCACAGAGTACCCTAGTTCCATTATTTTGTCTTCTATTGTTTTTTCACTTAGGTGGGCCGGCTCAAAACTTATGCTTGCCTTATCCTCTGCAAGATTTACTTTTACCGAATGCACTCCTGCTAGTTTTTTTAACTCGTTTTCTATTTTGTCGGAACAGTTTTTGCAACTCATTCCGCTTATCTGGATTTTAATGGTTTTCATTGTGTTTCACCATAAATATTGGTACTGAAACCATACATATGTTTTAGTGAAACCATTAGTTATGGTTCTTTTTCCCAAATCTTCCTCTGAATACAGGGGTGTGTTTGTTTTTTGGAGAAGGGATTAAAAACTCTTTAGCCAAATAATCTTGCATGGACATTAAGTTTGATTTATCTAATAAGAGAACTATTGCGGGGATAATAGCGTTGATTTGTGTTGTTGCGCTTATATTTTACTTGCCCAATATTGTCATGCTCACAAACCCTACTACATGTACTATTAATGGGGTGTGCCAGCACGAGCAAAGATTAATTCTTCTCACTGATTTGATTCCAGTGTTTATTTTGATTGGAATTGCTATAGGGGTAATAGTTTTCTTTTTCATGAGTGTGCGTTTAGACAATAAGCAAAAGGACATAAATAGAATTACTGATGCATTGGTTAGTTTTCTTAACAAGGATGAAAAGCTTGTAGTGAAAAAGCTTTTGGATTCTGATGGCAAGGTTTTGCAGGCAGAATTATCACGCCTAGAGGGTTTGGGAAAAGTTAAATCTCACCGGGTTCTTCAGCGTTTGCTTGACCGAGGGGTAATAGATAAAGAGAGTTACGGCAAAACCAATATTATAAAATTAAACAAAAATATTAAAGAGGCATTAATTTTGAAAAAGTGATTTGTGAATTTGTTTGAATACATTTAAGGGTCCAGAAATGGCAGAGTTTTGAAATAGTTAAAGAAGTAGTTGTGTGGTTGTAATAGCCTTTATAAGGTCAGTAATTGTTCTTTTTTAATATTTCTTCTAAGAGTTTTGTTATGTTTCAGCCTAATTGTGTTGTGGTTTTGCCTGCTCCAGAACTCGCGATTAAGAGTGATTTGGTTCGCGGGTTCATGGAAAAAAAATTAAAGAAAAACATTTTTCATTATTTGAAGCATTTTAACACTAATTATGAAAGGATTATTTCTCATGCAGGAAGAATGATTATTCTTTCAAAAGAACCTGAAAAAGTTATTTCTTCTCTAAAATCCTGTTTTGGTTTGTATTCATTGTTTTTGGCGCAGGAAGTGGATTTTTCTTCTTTAGAAGATTTGTGCACAAAAGGGGTTTTGATTTGTGAAGGGATTTTGAAAGAAGGCACTTTTGCTGTTTGCGGGAAAAGTTTTTCAAAAGATTTTAAATCAAAGAAACTTGAAGAAGAATTGGGGTCAAAGCTTCTTGAAGCGTATCCTAGGCTTAAGGTTAAGTTAAAATCCCCTGAAAAAGAAGTTTTTTGTATTTCTTTTAATGATAAAGCATATTTTTATTTTGACTCAATTCCCGGAGCAAAAGGCATGCCTGTCGGTTCTCAGGGTAAAGCAGGTTTAATTGTTACAATTGAATCCAAAGAAAAAGAGCTTGTTGTTCTTGGGAAAAATTTGTTAAAAACTGGCTGTTCCCTTGTTCTTGTTTCTGATGAAAAAGTGATTCCTTCTTTGAAGGGGCTTGAGGAATTTAATTGTTTTGAGCCTTTAAGAAAACTTTCGGTTATTGAGGCTAAACAGTTTTATTCTGAAGGGGAAATAAGGGCGTTTTTTTCAACTGCCAGGAGCATTGAACAGGTAGAAAAGGATTCTGCTTTATTAGGTGTAAAAGTATTTGTTCCTTTGTTAGAGTAATTTTATTGTTCATTTCACTTGGTTAATAATTTAATCCTTTTGAGCCATTTATTTGTCATGCTTTTAGGCATTTTTTCTGATTCCCATTTCGGGTTTGGTTCTGACGACAGATTTGAGGAGTCTTTTGCTCGTTTCAAGGAATCAATTCAGATATTTAAAGAGCGTAATGTTGACTTTTTGCTTCACGCAGGTGACTTGTTTGATAGTGCTGTTCCTGAGCAAGAGGTTTGGAAGAAAGCTTTTGAGTGTTTTTCTGTTAATAATTCCTCTGATAAATTGACCTCAATTACAAAGTATGGTTTGAATGAATCACAGAAGGTTTTGGTTAAGGGAATCCCTGTTATTGCTATTCATGGTACTCATGAGTTTAGAGGAAAGGATTTTACTAATGCTATCGCAATTTTGGAGGAAGCTAATTGTTTAGTTCATTTGCATGCAGGTTTTGTTGAATTGGAAAAAAATGGGGAAAAAGTTTTTGTTCATGGTTTGGGCGGTATTCCTGAGAAGCATGCAAGGGAAGCGTTGCAAAAATTTAATCCAAAGCCGGTTCAAGGGGGGGTAAATTTATTGCTTTTGCATCAATCTTTCAAGGAATTTTTGCCTTTTGATGACGAAATGATTGCTTCTCTTTCTCTTGCTGATTTGCCTGATGGTTTTGATTTGATTATAGATGGGCATTTGCATTGGAGTAATGAACAGAAGCTTGAGGGCAAAAGATTTTTGCTTACTGGTTCAAGCATTTTTACTCAGATGAAGAAGCTTGAATCTTCTCACTCGAAAGGAGTTTTTTTGTTTGAAACTAAAACAAAGAACCTTGAGTTTATTCCTTTTGCAAATCAGAGGAAACTTTTTTATGAAAAAATTGATTTTAAGAGCGCTCAACCTGAAGAGGTTATTGGGGTGGTTAATCAAAAGATTGATTCAGTTTGTTCTTTAGGCAAATTTGATTTGAAGCCATTGGTTAGGTTAAAGCTTTGTGGTTCTCTCGCTAAAGGTTTTTCTCAGGCAGATATTTCTTTTTCTTTTCCTGATTCAGCAATTTTTTCTGTTTCAAAGGATTTTTCTGTTGAAAGCTTTGGGAAAAAGATTGAAGAATTAAAAGCAATGCAATTGGAAAAAAAAAGTATTATTGATTTGGGCGTGGATATTTTGGAAAAAAATATTGAGGAATCGGGGTTAAAGGAATTTGATTCAAGAAGGATTTTTGAGTTGCTTTCTATTGGGGAAAATGAAAAAGCGGAGCAGGTATTGTTGAGTTAGGTCTTTTTATGATTAGGAGAAATAATAAGGGGGTTTTTGTTGCAGGTCCTCTTGCTGTTAGGAGGGGAATTGCAAAGGCTTTAAGGAGTCCTTCCGATTCAAGATTTGCTTCTTATTCAAAAATAGCTCATCATTTTCAAGTGTCTAAGTCAACTGTCATTAGGATTAATAAGCGAATAAGGGCAAGGGATGGAAAAGTTTTTGCTTCTATTAATAATCCTAGTGTAGCGCTTGCAAAAAGGCTTAATATTGTTAGAATGAAAGCAATAGAAAGTTATGTCAAAAATTGTGGAATAGTTGTTAAGGGGAAAAGAATTGAAGGGGTTTCAATTAATTTTTTAATAAATGATTTGAAATCAAGAGGGATTTCTCCAGGGGTAAAAAAGAATTTGAGTAGATTGCTTGAATCGGTAATTGCGAAATTTGAAGCACAGGGGTTTGCCATTAGGCGAAGAACAAAGAGTGATCAGCCTAAACGTGGAAAAGAAACTGGGCATTATGTTGTTAGAAGTCATTAAGGTAAGAATATTTTGTTTTTTATTTTTTCAGGTAAGTATTTTGTTGCAACAAAATCAAGTCTTTTGTTTGCTAGTGCTTGTTGTTCTATTCTGATTTTTTGGTCAAGCGCTTTTTGTAATTGGCTTTGCCATTCCTTATTTTGGAACCATGGATAAGCCATCATTTCTTTTGCTCTTTTTATATCTCCTTCACTCATTCTTTCTGTTACTGCTTCTAGTTTGTATTCTTTTACATCATCAATTGTCATTCCTACATATTTTGCGTCAGGTACGGACATAAATTCTGAGTGTGCTGCTAGCGCCATTGAGCCTTGTTTTATTACTGAGTAAATATACCATCCGTATGGGTCCCCATCTGTGAATACTATTGTCGGTAAATCAAGTTCGTTGTGAACTCTGTGAATTAATCTTCTTGCTCCTCTTGCTGCTTGTCCTCCTGTTCCTATTAGTATGCATTTGTTTGCTTTTGGGTATCCTTCTTCAATTAGTCTTTCAAAAATCGCTTCTGTTTCGCAAACAAGCAGGTATTCCGCGTTTGAGTCAACAATTTCAATTTCTTCCGGTTCTACTCTTGACATTATACTCCAGCCGCCTCTTCCTAGTTTTGCTGCATTGAATTTATCATTGTGATGCATCCTGTCAAGCAATGTAATATCCCCATATAGTGTTCCTTTTGGGTTTGCGTGTAGGTTTAATTTTTCCCTGATTGTGTCAACACTATGTTCTAAATCAACTATTATTGGGTCAGATTCATCCTGTCCTTCAAAAGTGTTTTCTTTTGTATCCGCAACTGTGTGCTTTAATTCGTAATAAATTTCACGAATAGAAGCTGTTTTGTTGTGCTCTAAATATTCCCTTGTTTTTGCCATTATCATTGATGTTTGCATGAATTTTCTCGCGTGTGCTATGTTCAAAAATGTTCTTGTAATTTCTTTTTCTCCTAACCCTAAGTATCCTTTTTTTTCATCCCATACAACATTGCTTTTTCCTCTTTGCATGGTAATAAATTCAGGGTCTTCTTGTTTGTTTATTTGTGTGGCTATGCTGTCAGCTGTTTTTTTTATTCTGTCCGCAATTTCTTTAGGAGAAACCTTTTCAACTGTTTTTGATTTTCTTTTTCCTTCTTTTTCACTCATTTTCTTCACCGTTAAAAATAATTTTTATATTTAATTTGTTTTTTCATTCACTTTTTTTATTTCTTTCCCTTTCCAGTTTCCTCTTTTTTCTTTTCTGGTTTTTGTTCTACTATAAAACTGTTTTCATCTGCTGCTAAAACTTTTTCTGTTTCTGCTCTTTGTTTTGCATCTTGTTGTTCCTCTAATTTTAATTTTGTGAGAACCATTTTTTCCATGTTTTTCTTTAGTGTATCCTCGCTTACTTTTGTTATTGTACTTATCGCTTTGCATATTTCTGGTATGTATTTGTAGAACATTAATCTTTTTTGCTGATTTTCAGCTTCTCTTCTTTTGTGTGAGATATATATTCCTGCTTTTCTTCCTGTTTGCATTAATGCTAATCTTATTTCTTCTAGTACTTCTTCTTCATCAGCTATTGCCTGTTTTCCTGCTCCTGTGTATGGTATGTGTACTGAAATAAAGTTAATGAATACTGTTACTGGTGAATTTTCTGGGTCCTTTATGTCATATCTTTTCCATTCAATTGTCTGCACTGCTTTTGTTAGTGCACAGTTTCCTGCATCAAACAACAATGGTACTCTGTTAGCAAATCTCATTATTTCCATTTGTGTTTGTTCCCCTGTTTTTCTTCCTGCACTTCCGCCATAAGCAATTGCTATTTCTACTTGGAAAGGATATCCTCCTGCGTATACTGATGGTTTTCTTGTAAGTACGGTTAAGAATTCTGGTTGTACTATGCTTTGCAGGGATTTGTTTATTTGTTCTTCTCCTATTGGCCTTAATGCATCAGTGCTTGGTGCAATGAAATCAATTGATTTGAATGCTTTCACTATTTCTTCTGCTTCTTCCCAAGTCAAAGTTTTAGGGTCTTTGTTCATATCAAAGTGTACTTTTTTCTTTATTTCCTCAATTCCTTTTGCCCCCATTCTGTCAAAATCATTTGTTAAAAATGTTGAAACAGTTCTTCCTTTTGTTGTTTTGCAGTAGGATAAAACATCATCAACAGTTGTTCCTTTTGGGTGGGGTTTGATTTCTTCTGGTCTTTCAGGCAATGTGTTGTGTGTTCGCTTGAAAACAAATTTTTGCCCCATTGGGTCTCTGAAACTTAGTTGTGCGTGCGGGTTAGCAATTGCTGTTCTTTTTAAGTATTCTAATGGTCCTTGGTCTGAGTCCCTGTAAAGAACTCCTTTGAATTTTGCTTGTACTGATGTTCCTCTAAAAGTTTTTTCAAGTTCCTTATAATTTGATATTTTTGGTTCATTGTTTTTTGGATCAATAACCATTTCTAAGGCGAATGGTTTTTGCCCTTCTTTTCCTGAAATTATTTTTGAGGGTTTTCCGGTTGTCATTTGTCCCAGCATGGTGCATCCTGATGCCCCTATTCCCTGTTGTCCTCTTGATTGCATCATTCTGTGGAATTTTGTTCCTGCCAATAGTTTTCCGAATGCTTTTCCAACGTTTTCTTTTGAAACTCCTGGTCCATTATCAGTAACAGTTATCTCATAATATTCTTCTCCTAGTTCATCTAATTTAACATCAATATTTGGCAATATGCCTGTTTCTTCGCATGCATCCAAAGAGTTTGTTACATACTCATGTACAACCATGGTAAGGGTTCTTACTTTTCCATATAATCCAAGCATTTGTTTGTTTTTCTTGAAGAATTCCGCAACACTATGCTCTTTGAATTCTTTTTCAAGATTAGTAGCCGCTTTTACTATTATTTCTGACTCTTCATCCCCATTTTTTCGTCCCTTTTTTTCTTCAGCCAATTAACTCACCAGTAATAAAAACAAGTTCTTCTGCTAATAAAAAAACCCAAAAGATTTATAATCCCCATCTATGGATTTTCCGCTGAAAAACGGCTAAATGAGCCATTTTATTGTGGGCTTTAAAAAGGCAAAATGAAGGGTTTTATTAGAGCTCAAATCTGTTTTTTCTTCCGCCTTCAAGGAAGTTTTCCATGGTTTCGTGTTTCGCTCCCATTAAAAGCATTTCAACTGCTTCTACTGCGCTTTGTATTTCCCCTGCTAACCCTATAATTGCAACTGTTTTTCCGTGTACTGATATTAAGCAATGGGTTTTTTTCTCTATTTCTTTTCTAGCAAGCCCTTCTTTTCCTATTACTCTTCCTCTTTTTGCTTTTTGAGTTGAGGCGTTCTTTCCTGCAAATTCAGTTATGTCAATTATTTTTAGTAAGTAATCATCTTTGAGTAAGGTAAATGCTCTTTCAGGGGAGAATCCTCTTGCAATTGCTTTTGTGATATCAACTGCTTGGAAAAATTTTTCTCCTTCCCCTTCAATAGTTACTTCCCCGCTTGCGGAATCCACTTCTATATTTACCTTTGTGTGTTTATGGATTTTTTTCTTAGTAATCCCATTAGGTCCTATTAGTACTCCTATTCTTTCTTCAGGTATGCGCACAATTTCTTCCATCAAACCAACTCTTGCTTATTAATTAATAATTAGCGTGCTAATAAAATACCGCTAGTATTTGGTTTATCAGCATTGATAATCCTATGATTACAACTATTACTGGGATCAGCGGAAAGTTTATGTCCCACAATTTTAAATCATTGCCTAGCCAGATTACTCCCCATGCGAGAACCATCAAGGATATCATCAGCCACCCTATACTTAACCTTCTTCTCCAAACAATTCTTTCTTCCATGTTTAACACCAATAACCGTTTGTAATTAAAAAGTTTTAAATCTATCTTTTTCTGTTTTTCTTGCTTCGTTTTTGCGTTTGATTCTTCTTTTTGTTTTTTCAGTTTTTTTCTTTTCAATTATTATATTATGGCTTTGTTTCATTTTATCCGCAATTGTTTTTACATCCGAATGCATTTTTTCATAATCAGTTTGTATTCCTTGTTTTGCAAACCATTTGCTTACGTTTAGTATATCCCGTTCAAAAAATATTTTTGCGTTTGGGTGCATTGTGCTTACTGCCTGCCCGACATCTATTATCACCATTTCTTCTTCGTGGTTCAGAATATTGTATTCACTTAAATCAGAGTGTACTAATCTGGCATTAATTAATTTCGCCATGTATTCGCATAGCAATTTGTATTGTTTTTCCGGTTCTGCAAATGGTTTGTCTTTTATTCTTAAGGAAGCTTCCCCGTTTTTTCCTATGAATTCCATTAGTAAACAATTTCTGTTCCATGCTATTGGCAATGGAACCCTTATTTTTGCTTTTGTAAAATCTTCCAGGTTGCGGAATTCTTTTTTTGTCCACAGTTTTACCATTCCTAATTTGTCTTTGTGTATTTCCTTGAACCTTTCATCTCCTATAATATAGTCATTCATGTGCCGAAAATCCGAGGTATCTACTTTGAATATTTTTAGGGCATAATAATTTTCGCCTGATTTGCATCTGAATACATGCGCTTCTTTTCCTGTTGAGATGACGAATTCTAGTTCTTCAAAGAATTTTTTTCTTGAGAGTTCATGTACCGCTGTTAGAGTAGCTTTGTCAAATACTTTATTGAATATGCTTCTTGTATTCTCATCCTTAATGAGTCTCTCTTCTTTGACTATTCTGTCTTGTGAAGAATTTTCGTCAGGTCTTTCTTTTGTATTCATAAGAATTAGTTGTTAACATGTTTTTTTATTTGTTTTGAGTTTTAAAATGGTAATTTACCTAGTTTTCCGTTTCTTTTCAACCATTCTACTTGGTTTCCAAGGTAACGCCATACAACATCCCCTTTGCTTGGCTGGAAATCCCATAATCTTACAATAATAACATCGTGTTCTCTTATCCACACTTTTTTAATTAATTTTCCTGGTATCCTGAATTGTTTTTCTTGGCCATCTTCGCATAGTGCTTTTACTTGGTTTGTTCCCATGAGTTGTGTTACTACCGCAAATTGTTCTAATTCTTCAGGGTTTGGGAGTCGCATTCTTGTGTAACCAGCTTCTTGTGCTACTGTTGCTTGTTGTGGTTGTCCAAAGTTTTTTTTGTATTTCATTTGGTTTTTTCTTTTTTGCGAATTAAAGTTAGCTATTTCTTCTCACCGAATAAATATCAATTATACTGGTAGGGTATTAAAACCTGTCCCTGGTCGTGAATTTACACTCGATATATTTGGGTGTGCTTTATTCCCGCAATTATTTTAACGCTTTTTTCGCTTGCAAATCCTTTTTTTATTGCTATATCAACGCATTTGTTTCCAAATAAATTTATTGAGTCAGCTTCTTGAAGCATTTTTTCAAGTTGTTCTTCAGTAATATTTTCTCCGCTGTAAAATTTAGTGGAGGCGGTGAAACAAATTGGGCCATCTTCAAATGTTTTTCCAATATGTTCTTTGTCGCATACTGCAAGGATTGTTTTGTACTCAATTTCGTGTTTTTTTGCAATCAAGGTTATTCACTTTATTTATAAAACAAGTTTTACTTTAGAGCCCTGCAACTGGTTTTATTGCTCCGCATGCTTCACACTTAAGTACTTTTGTTCCGTTTTCAGTTATTACTTTTGTATCAGGTTTTTTGCATTCAGGGCAAAGCACAAATTGGTTAAAGTATGCTTCGATTAATTTGTTTAATTGTATTGCCCCTATTTTTCCGTTTATCGTTAATTGATTGTTTCCTTCTGTTATTGGTAGGGCTGTTTCTTTTGTCAGCCATTTCAAAAAATGTTTCTTATCTCTTCGCATATCTTTGATTAGGATATTAAACCCTTTGAGAGTGGTTATTTTTCCTTGGATGAATGATTCTGCCCGAGGGATATCAAATCTTTCGTGCTGTAATGCTCTTTGAGGTATGCTATGATAAGCCTTTACCAATAAGTCTTCGTAATTAGCCATGCTTCTCTAAATATTGGTTCCAGCAAAACTTATATAAAGCTCATTAAATGAATTTTTTTGCTTTGAATTTGTTTATTATTTGTTTTGTATTATTATTTTTGCATGGATATTAACTCGCTTTTTTCCCAATTAGCCATTGCTGGCCCTATTGGAGTATTTTTTTTATCAATTATTACTAATGCTACTGTTTTTCTTCCTTTTCCAGTTCTTGAACTTGCATTGTTTGCTTCTGGGCCAGTAGATGTTTTTGGTTTAGGTATTTTTTCTCCACTGGTTTTTGGGGTAGCTGCGGGAGCAGGAGCAGGTATTGGGGAGCTTTCAGGATATTTTTGTGGGAGGGGCGGAAGGCATATTTTAAAGAAATTAAAAAAAGAGCAGGCTGAAAAAATTTCTGGGTATGCGAAGAAATTGGAGAAAGAAGGATTTATTGCATTGATTATTTTTGCTTTCCTTCCTTTACCTTTTGATTTAGCAGGGGTTGCTGCTGGAATCGTAAAGTTTCCTATTCATTTATTTATGCTTGGTTGTGCAATAGGAAAAATCCCGAGGTATTCTTTGATTGCTTATGCGGGTTACTTTGGAATTAGTTGGGTAATGAGTTTTTTTGGGGGTTGAAAAATATTTTATTTATAACCCTAGTAATAATCCGCTGATTATCACTATTATCATTAATAGTGTTTGTGGTGGAAGCGCAGGCAATGGAATTTTTTTCACTGACACAGTGTAAATGCTTGTCATTAATCCAATGAAGCTTGCTCCAAGGCATAGCCCTGCAACTAATCCGTTGTTATTGAATGGCCCGTTAATTAGTATACTTGATGCCACGCATAAAGGGATTACTAAATCTCCGTTTCCTAATTCAAAGGTATGTTTTTTTGTTGGAAATGCAACTGTGAAAGCAAAGTTGTTGCTTGTAGCTTGTCTTCCTATTTCAACCATGTGTTTTGTATAAAATACAGCAATGATGTCATAAATAGCTAGGATTATTATGAATGCAAGTATTGGTATTAATCCTAAAGATATTCCTATGAATGCGCCTGCGCCCACAATTGCAATCAAACTTACAAAATCCCTAAACAAAACATTTTCTCTGTGAGTGTATCTCCATATAATAATTATTGCGGTTAGTACAAGAACTATTATGTCATTTGTTGGGAAGAAAGCTGTAAAAAATATTATTGAGGTGGAGAAAACCGCTAGTCCTTCTATGAGCCATAAAAGTTTTTTTGTTTTTCTGAGTTTAAGCAGTATTAGTATGAATACTGTCATTAAAATTATTGCTCCAAATAAGTAAAATGAATTTGCAATATCATTAATATCTTCAGTAAATGGTGGTTGTTGTAATCCGAGGAGGAATAATTGTTTTGCAACGTACAATCCGAATGTTTGTACTGAAATGAATACTATTGCTAATAGAACAAAGATTTCTGTGTTCATCCAGCTTGAATAATCAGGCTTTTTTTTTGCTGATTTGAGTTTTTTTTGCATTTAATCCCTAATAGTTTTGGGTGTTTTATTATTTAAAAGAAACTGTCTTGGTTACAGGTCTTTGTGTGTTGTTGGTTTTACAAAGTGGTGTCTTGGCTTGTATATTTCTCCTTTTTTTTCAAGTTCATCAAGTGCAGAGTTTATTTTTTGTTCATCTATTCCTTTTTCTATTCCTTTTAACACTACTTGTTCTATTGGCACCATATCTATTCCTGTTGCCATTTCTTCTTTTATAAGTCTTAGTACTGTTGTTAGTGCGGTTTGTTTTGCTTGTGTTACTCCGCTTGTTACAATATCAATATCTATTCTTCCTGTATCTGGATCCGTAACTGTTTCTTCAAGTGATTTTTTTACTAATCTTATTGCTCTTTCAGTATCTTCTTTTTCAACATTATCGCTTAGTCTTACTCTTGCGCTTGCTTCTGCTAATCTTACTAATCCTTCTAATTGTCTTGCTGTTGCTGCATAAGCCCCTTGTTGTCTTCCTTGGTCTCTTAATCCTACATAGAATTCCGAGATTGCTGTCATTGCTTCTTCACTTAGTACTGGAAAACATTTTTGTCTTGCAAACGAAACATATTTACTAAATAATTCTCTTTCAATAACTGGTTTTGTTCTCAAATCTATTTCTTCTTTTTCCTCTTTTTTTAGTGCAACCCCTTTTTGGTTTGATTGCATTATTTTTTCCCCACTTTGATGAGTCTTAAGTATGTGTTCTGATATTTTTTGGTCTTGTGTTCTATCTAATACATCTCTTATCATGAAGAATAAATCAAATCTGGAGATTAGTGATGGAGGTAAATCTATTTGTTCCAAAAATGGAGTGAATTTATCAAATCTTGAGTATTTTGGGTTAGCTGCTGCGAGTAGTGAGGTATCTGCTTTGAATCTTGAAACTATTCCTGCTTTTGCAACTGATATCATTCCTTGTTCCATTGCTTCGTGTAAAGCACTTCTATCTTCTGGATCCATTTTGTCTAATTCATCTGCCATGCATACTCCACCAGAGCTTAGTACTAGTGCTCCTGCTTTTAGTGTCCAACCTCCTTCCCCGAATTCATCCTTAACTGCGCTTGCTGTTAATCCTACTCCAGATGTAGTTTTGCCTGAAATGTAAATACTTTTTGGCGCAATATTATTTGTTGCTTGTAATAATTGTGATTTACCACAACCAGGATCTCCAATTAATAAAATGTGAATGTTTCCTCTTATTTTTTGTGCATTGGGCAAATGTTTTGTTACTCCTCCAAAGAGTTCCAAAGCAATGCTTAATTTTACCACATCATGACCATATATTGCTGGTGCAATACTTTGTGCTAGCATGTCATATATTTGTGGGTTTTTTGATAATTTTTTTATTTCATCTTCCTCTTCTTTTGTTATATCTACTTCAGAGAATTCTTTTGCTGTTTCTTCCAAAAAATTTACTTCAAGGAATCTTCCGTAAACAGTTTTTTTGTCTTTTTGCGGTGGAATTAATCTTAGTACTCCTACAAAATTTGTTTTATCTCCTGCCGCAACTTTGTTTACCAAGTCATCGCTTACATAAACATCAACGTATGTTGCTTGTTCATTTCCTTTTAGTTTTTCCAATGTTTCTTGTATCTGGATTTTTTGGTAATCAATAAAAGCGCTTTTGTCTTCTTCGAGAGAAAATTCTCTACTATGACACTCACACATATTTGGGGGACGTAATTGTTGTTTTTCTTGTGGGATTTTGTAAATGTTTCCGCATTTCCTGCATTTCCATACGGCAAGAGTAATTTTTGGTAAAGCATCAGTTATTTGTCTTACTAATCCTTCTATTGAAATCATTTTTCCTAAGTGTTTTGAGCTTAGGCTTTTTACATCGACTTCCCTGTCCTTTGGGAGATTAGTAAATCTTACATGGGGTTTGAATGCTTCTGTTGTTAGAGTTGGTATATGAATGTTTTGTATTGCGGTTTGTGCTGCCTCTAAAACCGAATCAGGGGTGTCAAGGAGTTCATCAGCAAGTATTGGGTCAAATTTTTCGAGCATTTTGAAATCCACAACAATTGATCTTTCTTCAGGGTAAGACTCAATTATTCTTTCAATATGCTTTTTGTATTCAATGTTAAAGAATTCTTCAAATCTTTCAACAAAGGGCGAGCCTTCTGTCTTTTCGATTTCTTCTAGGTTTAATTCCATTCCAACACCAATAATAGATAATTCTTGAATTAATAGCTTTAAAACCTTCTTTAGGTTTTATGCCGCCTTTGTTGTATATTGTTTATTTCCTTGCTCACGCAGGCTAGTTAAAGAAAAAGTGTTGGGTTTGGCTTGTTTAAGCCAATTTTTTTTCTTCTTACTATATTATATGCAGGAAGCATTAATACTTTCAGTGTTTGGAAAACAAACTGTTCATGGCTTTGTTTGAAACAAAATTCAAACCAAGTTATTGTTTTTCCAGTTCGCTTTTGATTGCTTTTGCGGTTTCTATTCTCTCTAAAGGCATTGGATTTCTTCTTTTTGTATCAAACCATATCCCGTCCCCGTGTTTTCTTGGGATAATGTGGAAGTGTATGTGTGGAACGAACTGTCCTGAAGCTTTCCCGTTGTTTTGAATTATGTTTACTCCATCAGCTTGTGATACTTTTTTTATTGCAGGAACAAGTTTTTTTACTATTTTCATCATTTCGCAAAGCCTTTTTTCAGGAATTTCTTCAATGTTTTCATAATGCTCTTTTGATATAACCACTGTGTGTCCAACTAGTGGTCCTGCAGGGTTAATGTCAAGGAAAGCAATTACTTCCTCATTTTCAAAAACAGTTACAGCATCCATTTCATGTTTTACTATTTTGCAGAACAAACAATCTTCAGTCATAAAAGAAATGAGGGGTAAGTTCTTTTAAATTTTCTCTAGTTGAAGAGAGAATTGCAAAAACAAAAATTCAAAAAAAATGGAAAGTTAAGCGGTTGCCCGCTTAACACGAATTAATTTTATTTTTTTACTGTTTGTGCTATTAGCGTATATCCTGTTATTGCGACAGCAAAGCTTATTGCTCCGTTCAATAGAAGGGATAATATTATTCCAATTACCGGAATTAATAATAATATTCCTCCTACTAGCATTGCTATGACGAATAATACTGCGCCATATATTACATTGAATATTAGAGCTATTACATAATCTGCTGTTAAAGCATTTTTTGCAACTTCAATAACATTGAATGCTGCGTTTATTTTTCCTGCTTGTAGCCATTTCATTACAGCCATTGGCAGCAAAAATACTGCAATTATTCCTAGTATTGCTCCTACTAATAGTATTGGCCCGCTGACTGCAAGGCTTCCCATTAAGGAATTTATTACTGCTGTCATATCTGTAGGATTAGCGATATAACTTGTCGCTACTGCTATTATTGAGTTACCTACTCCGATTAGTACAAGTATTGCTGGTACAATTAGGTAAACAATTCCTATTATTGCTGATATGAGCCATTTTTTCAAATATTCAACAATATCGTCTACTTTCCATTCTCTGAGTTTGTTTTTTTTCTTCATTACGTCTTCGGCTGTTTTTACAACATACCCCGTAACTAGAAGATTCGCAATTGGAATAATGCTTAATACAGCGCCTATTCCTAGTGTCTTCAAGTCAGAAAACGGTTTTTTTATTGCTTCTCCGAAATCAACCATCAAAAAACCTCCTTTGCCTTTACCCCATGCCTATAACAGGGTTTTGATTGGTTGTAAGAATTGCTTCTGAATCTTTATTTAATGCTTTCTTTAAGCGCTTTAACTAGTTTTTCAGCTGTTCGCTTTGCTTTGTTCTCTTCTCTTTCTCCCCTTACAAGAATTTTTCCTGAGGGGAATAATGAAACAGTGCAGGGTTCAATTCTTACCATTAGGAGAACTTTTGTTGTTACCTCAATGTTTCCTATTAAACTTAATTCATTTGAAGCTTTTTCTAGGTTAATTAAAACTTTTTTCTTCGGTAAGAACTCATAAGCCATTTTGCTTCTGCATGGTTTTCCAGTAAAATCGCTTAATTCCATTCAAATCAACTCAATTATTAATTTTTTTTATTGCTTATTCATATTTTTTTTGTTTACATAACCCTATAACCTGATTATTCAGTTCAATTTTTTGTGAAGTGCTTTCTTCCCTGATTTTTTTCAACGCTTTTTCAACTAATTCATTCATTTTGCATCTTTCTTCCTGTTTTAACACTTCTTCTAGTTGTGTTTTTGTTTTTGGGCTCCCTGTTGCTAGCGCATCGCACATTTCTTTTCCTTTTGATGTTTCAAAAAATCCTTCTTGAATACTTTTATCAATAATTTCTTGTTTGTTCATGAATATTAATGGCCTTAAGATTTCTATTTTTGTTGCCTGATTAATCGTATTCAGGTTACTTAGTGTCTGTGATGAAACTTGCCCCAAGCTTTCTCCCGTAACAAGGTATTTGCATTTGTTTTTTTCAGCAATTTTTTCAGAGACTTTGAGCATGAATCGTTTCATTAACACAAAGTAATATTCCCTGTAAGTATTATCAGCAATTTCTTTGAACATTTCTCCTCCCTCAACAATAATCATTTTTTCTAATCCTAATTGTCTGCACAATAATAAGGATTTTTTTTCAGGAGTATCATCAGTGAACGGTTTTTGAGAGAAATGTATTGCTTCTAGCTCAAATTTTTCTTGCAAGAGTTTTCCTGCAACAGGGGAATCAATTCCTCCTGAAATAAGGAGTAGTGCTTTTGGCTTTGTTTTCATTTAGTTATTTGTTGTGAGAAAGTTTAATTAATTCGCTCGAAAAGGGTTTGTTTTGTTGCTCAGGGTTTTTGAAAAATAGTTTCGAAAAAGATAAGCGGTTTGCTTACCTTTTTCTTTCAAAAATTAATTATCGTTTTCTTACGATTTTTACGCTTGTTCCGTATCTCTGGTACTCTATTTGGTCCCCTGATTTTAGTGTTGGGATTTGTGCTTCTGCATCTGGCTTTGGTGCATCAAGTGTTTCGTATGTTGTTGTATCCATTATTTGGATTAATTCTCCTATTGTTGCTACTACTTGTGCATCTGCTTTTGGAACAATTGGTATTTCTACTTCATTATCAGTTCCTTTTAGTAGTCCCCTTTTTTGTCCTGTAAAAATATTAAAAGCTGTTACACGTACTTTTGCTGCTCCGTGTTTACCTGGCTTTGATTTTTCTGTGCTCTTAACCTGGCATACTTCCCCATCAATAAGCACTAAGTGACCTGGTTTCAATGACCCTGCTTGTTCAAACTTCTTCTCGTCAACCATAAAAAACACCTTTTCACTGCTTTCTTGTAAAGCACTACTTAGACAAATTAATTTGGTTTAGTTTAAAAATCTCTGCTTTTGCCCAAAAATCAGTCATACTTTTCCTTCTAAGTATGTTTTTCTTTCTTTTTCTGGGAATTTTTCTATTGCGTAGCGGAGCATGGTTCGAGGCATGTTCTTGTAGTGTTTTTTCAAGAAAGCTTTTTCAGTTTTTAAATCTCTTTTGCCGATTTCGCGGAGCATCCATCCCACTGCTTTATGGATTAAATCATGTTCATCCTTAAGTAGGGTTTGCGCGACTTTGAGTGCTTCAGAATATTCTTTTCTGTAAATAAAATGGTGGCAAGAAACCATTGCGATTCGTTTGTCCCAAAGGAGAGTAGAATTAGAAAGTTTTTCCAGTATTTTCTCTTCTTCAGGGTGTGCGTATAGGTATGCTCCAACAATTTCGTGTGAGCTTAAATCAACTAAATCCCAGTTATTAATGTACTTTGTGTTCTTCAAGTAAAAGTCAAATATTTCTTTCTTTTCTTTTTGGGTTGTTTTCTTGTTCTCAAATTTCTGGATAAGCAAAAGCAATGCACATAATCTTTCTTCATGGATTTTTGAGTGCAATAATTTCTCTGCTTCTAAAAGACTTATTTTTTCAGAGAATTTTTTTGCTGTACTCCGCGTTTCCGGCACTGTTACCCCATAAAATATATCTCCTTCTGCGTATTCGCCTTTCCCTGTTTTGAAAAACCTTTGTAGAATTTGAGCTTTTTCCAAATTAGCTTTTGATTTGAGCTCTATTTGGATTTCTTTCAGTGCGTGCATTTACTAAGTTTACCCTGTTCTGGTTTTAATTCTTTTTAAAGGGGTTTAGAAAGTATTTTATTGGGTTTTGAGCTAATTATTCTAGGTGTTTTTGTGCTTGATAGGTTAAGAAGGTTGTTGCCTCATGGGCAGAGTAAGAGGTTAGCCGTTTTTGTTGATGGCCCTAATTTGTTAAGGAAAGAGTTTGGAATTGATTTGGAAACAATTAAGAAAGAGGCACAGAAATTTGGCTCTATTAAGATTGGAAAAGTTTATTTGAATCAATTTGCTTCCGAAAAATTAGTGGAGGCAGCTGTGAACCAGGGGTTTGTTCCTGTGATTAGTACTACTGATGTTGATGTGGTTATGGCTTGTGATGCTACTGAAGCTGCGTTTAATGAATCAATTGATGTAGTTGTTTTTGCTACTCGTGATTCTGATTTTTTGCCTGCGTTGATTAAAGCTAAGGAGCATGGTAAGGAAACTGTTGCGATGATGGCTGAGGAAATGAGTGCTGCTGCTCTAAAGAATACTGCTGATAAAGTTGTTTTTTTAAGAGGAAGAAGAAGTGGGGAAGTAAAAGCAGAGGAAAAGAAATAATTTTATTTTTATAATTTGGTTTTTGGTGGTTTTGTGAATTTTCCTGTTGGTTCTGTTGTTTCTAAAGGAGATGTTCCTTTTGATTTGGTTTCTCTTGCAGAGCAATTGTCTGTTAAAAGATTTAATGGTTATATTATTCAGTCTGTGAGAAAAAATCTTGTTGAAGAGGGTGTTTTGTTTTTTAGAGAGGGGCAGATTTGTGCTTGTATTGTGGAGTGTCTTGCTCTTCAGAGGGTTGTTAAAGGAAATGAGGCTTTGGAGTTTTTTTGTAATCAAACTAAGGGTAATGGTTTTTATCAGTGTGTTGAGTTGACTCGGAGCCAGGTTGATTTGGTTACTGCTTTTGATGAAAAACTTTTGACTAATAAAATAGTTTTAAAAGAGCTTCCAAGGATGATTCCTTCTGCCTTTTCGCCTAAGTTTGAGCGCCCAGAGGACAAAGTTAGTGCTTTGGATAATTATGGGCTTGGCGAATTAAGATAAGGTTAGTTGCCTGGTGTTAGGATGTTTAAAAGATTGATTAAGAGTTTTGCTGGTAAGGTTCTTGATGACCAAACCTCAAGACCTGTTTCTCAAATAGAATTTTTGAAGGATTTTTTGTCAAAGCATAAGTATGTTTATTCCCATGATTTTGAAGAAAATTTAATTGTTTTGAAGCGAAAGCATTTAGTTGATTCTTTTCTTGTAACTAATCTTGATGGCAGTATTGTTGTTTCGAGCGAGGGTGATGGGCACACTGATGGAATAATGGGCACGGCAATGCTTTCTTACATAAAAAGCGAGATGCCTGATTCAGAATCAGTTTTAATAAAAAGAAATGGTCATTGGTTTATGTTGTTTCCTTTGAATAAAAAAGTTTTTATTGTTAAAGCTGGGAGCGAGTTGGCTAATATTGAATTGAAAGCATTGGCTTTTGAGCTTGATGGATTAATGCAGGCTGGTAGGCATGCTGAAGCAAGGAATGGAGAAAAGAAAAAAGTTAATCAGATTGCTTGATTTTTTGGGGATGATTTTTTTTAGCATTTGTTTTGTTTTTTTGCTGTATAGGTAGTTTTTTATTTTTGTTTTAACTGTTATTTATTTGGTGTTTTTATGGGTCGCGTGATTGCTGTTGCTTCAGGAAAAGGAGGCACTGGTAAGACTACTATTACCGCTAATCTTGGGATTGCGCTTGCGCGGCTTGGTCAAAAAGTTCTTTTGATTGATGCTGATGTTGCGATGGCTAATCTTTCACTTATTCTTGGGATGCAGTCTTCCCCAATTACTTTGCATGATGTTTTGCTTGGAGAGGCACAAGTTCATGATGCTATTTATGATGGTCCTGAAGGAGTAAGATTTATTCCTTCTGGTTTGAGTTTGGATAATTATAAGAGGGTTGACAGCGAGAGGTTGAGTAGTGTTGTTTCCCAGCTCACTGAACAATATGATTTTATTTTGCTTGATGTTGCTGCTGGAATAGAAAAAAATGTTTTGAGTGCTTTGAGTGCTTCACAGGAAACATTAATGGTTACTATGCCTACTTCCCCTGCTATTGCTGATGCATTGAAGACAAAGATTGTTGCGCAGAGACTTGGTTCTAAAGTAATTGGAGTAATAGTTAATTTTGTTATGAATGAAAAGGGAGAAATAACAAAAAATGATATTGCTAATATGCTTGAATTACCTGTTTATGGAAATGTTCCTTATGATCCTGAGGTAAGAAAGAGTTTTATGCAGGAAAAGGTTGCTCCTGTTATTGTGAGGAAACCTGATTGTCCTGCTTCAGAAGAAATAGCGCGAATAGCATCGAGAATAACTGGGTTAAAAGTGCAGGAGCAAGCAAATACAAAAAAAGTTGGTTTCTTGGAAAAATTATTTTCTTTTTTCAAGAAAAAATGAGGTGTTTTGATGAATAATAGGCCGTTTGATGTGTTGAATGAGGCAATAGATAAGGAAATACTGGTTGTCCTTAAGGGTAATAACCAGGTAAGGGGAACTCTGAGAGCATTTGATGTGCATATGAATCTGCATCTCGAAAATGCTTCCCAGGTTGTTGAAGGGGAATTGAAAACTAAGTATGGAAAGGTTATGATTCGCGGAGATAGCGTAATAATGATTTCTCCTTGATTATTTAGTATGCCTTGCTTAGGCAGGGCATTAATTATTTTTTTTACCCTTTTTTTAGGACATTTTTTTTGGCGAGATAACTTTTTATTCAAGAATAACTAACTTATAACGGTTAGACTTATTTGGCGATTTGATGGATAAAAGAGAAACAGTTGTTGAGTCTATTCAGAAGCTTCTTGCGCTTAATGTTTCGGACCAGGAAATAGCGGAGAATCTTTATGATGTGGGTATTGGAAAAGAAGAAGCTATGTCTATGATTAAGGAAGCAAAGAAAGGAAATCAGCCAGCTTCAACTCAAGGTAGTGTACAGCAATCAGGGGTGGTGCAACAGAAAGCATCTCAAGATGTTTTTGAAGAAACAGTTTCGGATCTCAGCATGAATGAGCAAATAGTTAACCAGCTTCCTATTGACAAAAAGGTTTCTAATCAGGTTACTGGCTCAAAATCTTCTGTTGTTAAAGAGGTTCCGAAAGAAAATCTTGCGGAAAAAATAATGATAGATGTTTCCCAGCAGGGCGATGAAGAAGATATTGAGGATGAGGTTGAGGAAACACTTAAATCTGTTAATCAGGGTGCCTCTGAAGAAAAAGTTTCTCAGGAACAGGATATTATTCAAACTCCTCAGGAAGCACCATTGCAGCAAAAACCTGTTCAGAAACCTGTGCAGGTTTCACAGCCAAAGAAAACAGAAATTCCTGTGCAAAAACAATCTTTTACTCCTATTTCTCCTGTTGAATTTAATTCTTCTTCACTTGATTTCCAAAAGCTTAAATCAAGTGCTGAGAGTTCCCCTGCTTTTGAAGAATTATGGAAAAAAGGAATTGTTGTTGCGGTGAATGCGAAGCTTGCTGAAATGAAGCATCTGAAAGATGATATTGATTCGGAGTTGCAGGTTAAAGTTGATGAATCTATTAGGAAGGAACTTTACCAATTCAAAATTTTAATTGATTCTCAAAAAGATTTAATGGTTTCAAGCAATAAAGAAGCTTTGGAGCAGAAGCAGAAAGAAATTGTTTTTATTATTGATGCGAAGATTGCGGAGCTTAAGCAGTATAATAGGCAGTTGTCTGAAAATCTTGCAGCGATTGAATCTGCAAGAAAACAGCAGGAGTTGGCATTACAACAAATAAATCAGGCGTTAAGCGAGGCAAGAAAAACCAAGGCTCAGATGATTGTTGAAATGAATTCTGAAATGATTAAAACAAAATCACAGGCCCAGGAGTTCCTTGATCAGGCAAGCGGTCAGATAAACCAGATGGATGAGCGCATAAACAAGACTCTTGAACTGGAAAAAAATATTGCTGAAGGAATGCTTGCACAGGCTGAACAAAAAATTGAGACTCTTGCGATTCAGCGTGCTGATGATTTGATTGCGAATCTAGAAGTTGAGCTTAATAGGTTACAGTCGATTAGTAAAAAGATTTCTCCAGAAATGCTTGACCAAAAAATACAGGTTCTTGAGGAATTCAAAAAACAGTTCCTTACCAGCATGCAACAGAATCTTACTCAGATTAATTCTGCTATTGATGAATTAAACCAGAAGAATATTATTGCTGAACGCACTTTGCAGGAAAAATCCTTGGTAATAGATGCAAAGATTGAGGAATTAACTAAATTTGAAAAGCAATTTACTGAAAGAATCAGTAAAATGCTGAAATAATTCAGGAAAATCTTTTTGTTGTTGCGCAGGTAAGTGTTTTATTATATTTTTCAGAACCTTTTTTTAATCTGTTTATGTTTTTATTTTTCTTCCTCTTGGTTTCTAATTTTATTTTTTCAATCATTTCGCACGCTTTGCATAATTTTTTTTCAGTGGGTTCTTTGCATTGTTCGCATTCATGAAGCGCTTTTATGAGTATTAGTTTTTCTTTTTTTTCAGGTCTGATTAATGGTTTAATTTTTTCATAAAACCTGAGTATGGAGTACTCTGTTCCAGGAAACCTGTTCTCGAAATGGTTGAGCATTTCCCTGTATTCATTGCGTTTTGCTGTCCATGAATAAGGACAGCATTCTTGCGAGTAATGCTTTATTCCTTTAAATGCACAGTAAGCAATTATTTCTTTTTCAGGTGTTTCATACAGTGGTTTTATTCTTTTCACAAATCCTTCATAATCAATTATTCCTGTCGAAGCTGACATGCGTTTCATTCGCTCAAAATCATTGTTGAATACATTCATTACAAAGCTTTGTACTTCATCATCAAGATTATGACCTGTTGCTAACTTATTTGCCCCAAGTTTTTTTGCGTATTTGTTCATAATATTTCTTCTTAGGGTTCCGCAAAAAGAACATGTTCCTCCAAGTTTAGGGTTTTCCATAATAATAGGCATTAATTTGTCATTAGTTATCCCAAATTCTTTTTTGAATGAAATAATTTTGTAAGGCACTTTCATTGTTTTACAGTTTTCTTCCGCGATTTTTATGGCTTTGTTTCTGTAACCCGAAACCCCTTCATCTATTATTAGTGCACTGAGCTCATTGCTTTTTGAATAATTTTTTTTCAATAAATGGAGTAATAGGGTTGAGTCTTTTCCCCCGCTTAGCGCAACAAGAATTTTTTCTTTGTACTTGAAGAGATTGTATTTTCTAATGGTTTTTTTGAACCTGTTTTCAAAGAACTGGGTAAAGTGTTTTTCACAGAAATAATGTGGACCATAAGAAAGCGTAATTGCTGATTTTTGTCCGCATTTATCGCATTTTTCTATGTTTTCCTTTTTTTGCACTGTTTCTTTTTTTCCCTTCATAGTGAGGTTTATATACGGCAAAGCTTAAAGATATTTAGTGATTTTATGGTTACAAAAAGAGCATTTGGAAAACCAAGGCCCCCTTTTGTTATGGGTTTTGTTGGTACTGCTTCAGGGCTTGCCCCTAAGCTCTTGAAAGGCGTTAATCGTGTGCCTGCGGTACTTGTCCCTACTAATCCAAAATTAAAAGCATTTGCAAAAGAAATGGCAGCTAGGAATTCCACTAAAAATAGGCCTGTTGGGTTGCAAGCTTCAAATGATTCACAAGTTAATAGGAAAAGAGTTTTTGTTGAAAATGCAAAAAAAAGGGTTGGTCTTCCAGCCTTTTTAAAAAATGGCAGGAACAAACCGTAAAGTGTTTTGTTTTTTTAAAAGGAATTAGTTAGCTTTATAAATGCTTTTTTAGGAATCTTTGGTATACTGGTGGGTTAAGTCCCTTATTTTGTTAAAATGGTGAGTTTATGGGCGCAGCAAAGTACATTAAGCAGGCTTTTCAGAATGAATGGAAGGGCGTTAAGGATACTAATTATGATTATGCTTCAATGATGAGGCAGCGCGGATTAGAATATAGGAATGATGAATCTGCTATTAAGAGAGTAGATCATCCTACTAATTTGACTTCAGCAAGAAGTGTTGGTTACAAAGCAAAGCAGGGAATTTTTGTTGTTAGAGTTAGAGTAAGAAAAGGAACAGGTCTTCATCATAGACCAAAAAACAAGCGAAGACCAAAGAGACAAGGACAGGCAAAATTATCAAGAAGAATTAGTACTCAGGGAATGTCTGAACAAAAAGCATCCAAGAGATTTGAGAATGCTGAAGCATTAGGTTCATACAAGGTTGCTGAGGATGGTCAGTGGCATTATTTTGAAGTTATAATGGCTGACAGAAATGCGCCAACAATTCAATCCGACAAGAATTTAGCTTACTTAGCTCATAACCAGCAGGGAAGAGCCGAGAGAGGAAAAACTTTTGCTGGAAGATCAAATAAGGAAAATAATAAAAAGAATATGAGAAAACACAGAGCAAAAATAGCTCTTGATCGTCATTTCGGTTGAATGAATTTATTTTTGGGCAAAGCTCATTAATTTATTTTTATGGATATAGTTTATACCCAGCCGCTCAAAGAGTTGCTGCAAGTAAGTACTTATTTTAAGGAACAAATAATTGTTCTGGTTACTAATGAGAAAGACGAGAAAGTAGCAAAACAAAATTCTTTTACTCCTTGTTACTTGGTTTCTGATAAAACCCCTGAGTCGGATATTCAAAAACTTTCTTCAAAGAAAAAAGCTGTTGTCGGTGGGAGCGTTAAGGCAAACGAGCTTGCGGTTAGATTGAAAGCGGATTATTTGCTTCAGCCCTCAAACGAAAAACAATTCTTTGACCTTGGCTTAGCTCAAAAACTTTGCAACAATAACACAGTTGTTGTATTAATGTTTGAAGAATTATTAAAAGCTAATTCTTTTGAAAGACACCAGTACTGGAAAAATTATATTGAACTTGTAAGGTACTGCAAAATGAAGAATGTAAAATTTGTTGTGGCTTCAGGAACAAAAGACCCTTTGCTGCTAAGGCCCCCTAAAGTTAGAGAGTCACTTGCTGTTTTGCTTGGATTGCCTCAAGGAAAAGCAAAAGAATATTTGGAAGAGGAATTAAAATAATTTTTAAAAATGTGATTGGAATGAAAATAGAAAAAAATAAGAAAGCAATTATCCCATTGTCAAAAAGAGAGCGTAAGCGCTATATTTTATTTGAAATCCTTAATGCGGAAGTTGCGGAGAAGGATTTTTACTTTGGTTTTTGGATTGATTTGCTCTCATTTTTTGGTTCAAAAGGTTTAGCGGAAATTAATCCGAAAATTGTTTTATTCAAAGGAAACAAAGCTATTGTTAAGTGCAGGCGTGGAAAAGAAATTGATTTAATTGCAGGAACAGCTTTTATCCAGAAGATTAGGAACAAAAAAATAATCATTAACCCTTTGCTTACTTCAGGGACAATAAAGACGCTTAAAGAATATGCTAAGATTGAGTGAATAATTTTTTACAATTGCACAAGGCTTTGATATGATTAAACTAATTATTTTTGATTATGATGGAGTATTGGTAGATTCCTTTCCTTGTATTTATGATACTTATAAGAAAATATGCGCTAATCTTGGTAAAAATATTCCTAATACCATTAAAGGATTTTCAGCTATTTATGGTCACAACTTTCTTGAAACATATGCAGCTCTCGGCATTTTAACTGAACAAGAAAAACGCAGAGCTGAGGATATTTACATAGAGGAAACTGCAAAGCGGGACCCGACAGTTTTTGCGGGTACAAAAGAAGTGCTTGAGAATTTGAGTAAAAATTATGAATTAGTTATTATTTCATCTAATTACCAGTTGGAAGTTGAGAAAAAAATGCAAAAAAATTCTTTGGCAAAGTTTTTTTCTGCAATTATAGGCAAAACTGATACTGAGGTTAGTGAGTTTCACAAAGGAGAAACAATGAAGAATATTGTTAAGCAAAAAAAGTTGTCCTTTGATGAAGTTGTTGTTATTGGGGACAGGGATGTGGATTTTCACACGGCAAAAGAAGTGGGCATTGAAAAGATTTTGTTGGTAGAGTATGGTTGGGGGTACAAAAAAGGAGTTTCTTCAGTCCCTTTTCGTATTCATGTTCCAAAAGACTTGATTAAAGCGATTAGTTTTTTGGACAAAAAGTAACCCAAAATAACCTTTTTAAACATTCTTCTTTCTAATTACTTTGTACAAGAAATAAGGTTAGCACTTTTTTTAGTGTGCTTTTAGCGATTTCTTTTTAAGGAAAAGGGAAGGTAAAAATAATAGTTTTTAGGTTTATTTTTTAAAAAATTAATGGTGATTTGATGTATCCGATGCAGAATTCAAAGGTTCCTGCTTATGACAAAGCAGCTACAATGTTTTCCCCTGATGGGAGATTATACCAAGTAGAATACGCTTCTAAAATAGTTGAGCAAGGTACTACAGGGGTAGGAATTGTTTTCGGTGAGGGTGTTGTGCTTGCTGCTGATAAGAGTATTCAGAGCAGGTTAGTTATTCCTGATTCTATTGAAAAAATATTTAAGATTGATGATAATATTGCGGTTGTTTCTGCGGGACTTGTTGGGGATGCAAGAAGGTTAGTTGGAATTGCAAGGAGACAGGCACAGGACAACAAGATGGTTTATTCTGAGAATATTCAGGTTGAGGTTATGGCTAAGGAAATAGCTGAAACAAAACAAGCTTTTACCCAGTACGGAGGATTAAGACCTTTTGGAGTAGCTTTTATTATTGGTGGCTTTGACGAGAAGGGTGCAAAGATTTTTGAAACAGAGCCGAGTGGAGCATTAGCTGAGTATAAAGCAGTTGCTATTGGAAGAAATAAGGATAAAGCAATGGAAGTTTTTGAAAAAGATTTTAAAGAAAATTTATCGCTGAATGATGCTATTACAATGGCTTACAAGGCTATTGAAAAAAGTATTCCTGAAAAAGAAAAAATAACTCTTTCAAGGGTTGAGTTTGCGGTTATTGATAAAAAGGGTTTCAGGCATTTATCTGAAAAAGATTTGAAACAGGCATTCAAGTAAGGATGCATTTACATTAATTGACTTTAAACTTGGGTTGAGGAAAAAAGCCCGGGTATTAGTTTGATTAGAAGGAAGAAAACATGGTTAGGGTTGAGGATGCGGTTATTGCGCGCCTGGAAAAGTTTGGTTTCAAGTTTGAGATACTTGTTGAGCCGAATCTTGCGTTGGATGTAAAACACGGAAAGGATGTTCCATTAGATTTATTGCTTGCGAGTGATAGAGTTTTTAAAGATTCAAAGATTGGTGATGGGCAGAGTCCTGAGAATTTGAAAAAAGTTTTTCAAACAGAGGATATGAGTATTATTGTAAAAAAAATTATTCGGGATGGAGAGGTTCATTTAACAACGGAACAAAGGAGAACAATGCTGGAAAAAAAGCGTCTTGAAATAATTAATTTTATTTCAAGGAACACTATTAATCCGCAGACAAAAGCTCCTCATCCTCCGCAAAGAATTGAGAATGCAATGGAGCAGGAAAAAGTTCATATTGATGCGTTTAAGAGTGTGGAGGAACAGGTAACGGAAATAGTTAAAGCGATTAGGCACACTATTCCGATTTCGATGGAGAAAGTTGATTTTGCAGTTAAGATTCCTGCACAATATGCAGGGAGATGTTCGAGTATTATTCACAAGTTTGAGATGAGAAAAGAAGAATGGTTAAATGATGGTTCTTTAGCAGCAGAGTTTTTACTGCCTGCTGGAGCTAAACAGGATTTAATGAATGAATTGAATTCAATAACGCATGGGGATATTATTGTTAAAATAATTGGAACAGCGCAATAAAAGTTTTTGATTTGAGTAATGGAGTTAGCAGGATTGGATTTTTTGAAAGATTATATTAGTATAATTATTTTTAATGAAGGTGAATGAATGAAGAAATTGGTAATACCTGGGGAAATGGTTTCTCAGGAAAGGAAGCGCCTTGGAGGCAATGTATTTGTTTCTGATGGCAAAATTTATTCCAAAGTAGTTGGGATAACAGAGTTGGATGACGAAAAGGCTAGTGTTGTTCCTCTGGAAGGAAAATATATGCCTCAGCAGGAAGATGTGGTTATAGGGGTAGTGAGTAGAGTAGTATTCGCAGGTTATGGAGTGAATATTAATTCTTTCACAGAATCTTTTATACCAAAATCAGCTATGAGAGAGGAACTAAAAATGGGTGACTTGATTTCAGCAAAAATATCTTACGTGAATGAGTTAAGAGAAGCTGATTTGGGTTTTCCGAGGAGAATGTTTGGAGGAGAGGTAGTGGAAGTTATTCCTGTTAGGACTCCAAGATTAATCGGAAAGAACGGTTCCATGCTTGAATTATTAAAGCAGGGCACTGGATGCGATATTGTTATTGGAAAGAATGGCAGAGTTTGGGCTAGAAATGGAAATAGTGAATTGCTCAGAAAAGTTGTTACTTTCGTTAATGACAATTCATACAAAAGTAATTTGACTAATTCAGTTGAAGCTTTTTTCAAAGCGGAAGGAATTAATGTCAGTGTGCCAAAGAAGGATGAGAGTGTTGGAAAGGCACAGCAGGTAGAGGAATCAGAGGTTATAGAAGAATCTGAGGTTTTACCAGGATCAGAGGAAACAAACTAAAGGAGATAATGATTAAAGGTGAATTACATGAGTGGAAAACAAAGAGATGATGCTCCGGATTATAAGAAGGAGAAAAAAAGAGTAGATGGAAGAAAAATGGATGAGTTAAGACCATTAAGCATTAAAGTAGGTGTTTTGCCTAATGCTGACGGTTCAGCTTATCTTGAGTGGGGACAGAACAAGGTTTATGCTGCTGTCTTTGGGCCAAGAGAAGCTTTGCCTAAACACACACAGAATCCTTACAAGGCTGTTGTGAAAGTGAATTACAGAATGACAACATTCTCTGTTCCTGAAAGAAAACAACCTCGGCCCAATAGGAGAGATTATGAAATCTCAAAAGTTTTGGGAGAAGCTTTGGATAAAGCTGTTTTCACAGAACAATTTCCTAATACAGAAATAGGGGTGTTCGTGGAAGTTGTTGATTCTAATGCAGGTTCAAGAGTTGCTTGTTTAACAGCAGCTTCATGCGCTTTAGCAGATGCAGGAATCCCGATGAGAGATTTGGTTGCTGCTACAGGAGTAGGAAAAGCGTTCAATGAATTAATTGTTGATTTGAACAAGGAAGAAGAAGATGCTTCTGATGCTGTTGATATTCCTATAGGAATATTGCCTAACTCTGAAGAAATTGTTTTGTTCCAGATGGATGGATTGCTGAAGAAAGAAGAGCTTGATAAAATATTGCCTATGGCAATGAAAGCATGCAAGCAGGTTTATGAGGTTCAGAAAAAAGCTTTGCAGGAAAAATACAAGCTCACTGAATTATCAGAAGCGAATGTAGAAGCCGGAATAGCCGGAAAAGAAAATGCTAAAAATGTTTCTCAAGTAAAAGAAGCAAAGCAGGAAAAGGAATCCAAAAAGGAAACTAAAGAAGTAAAAGCTAAGAAGGTGAAAAAATGAGGACAACTGTACTTGAATACGATTTGTCTAAAGTAATTGAACTTGCGAAACAAGGAAAGAGGCTTGATGGAAGAACTCTTGACCAAATGCGTGATTTCACAATTGAAACAGACAAGTATAAGAATGCGGAAGGCTCGGCAAGAGTTTTGCTTGGACAGACAGAGGTTATTGCAGGAATAAAAATTGCTGTAGATAAGCCTTATCCCGATAATCCGGATGAGGGAGCAATTTCTGTTGGAGCTGAATTAGGTCCATTAGCTCACTCTGAATATGAGTCAGGACCACCTTCACTTGATGAAATTGAAGTGGCAAGAGTTGTTGATAGAGGTATTAGGGAAAGCAAAGCAATTGATTTCGAAAAGCTTTGTATTAAATCAGGCGAGGCTTGTTGGATTGCTTTCATGGATTTCTATGCAATAAACGCTGATGGCAATTTGTTTGATGCAGGTTCTATCGCAGGGTTAGCAGCATTTTTGAATGCAAAAATGCCTAAGCTTAATGAGAAGAACAAAATAATTAAGCACGAGTATGCAGGAAAACTTGAATTAAAGAGGCTTCCTTTGCTAACAACTTTCGTGAAAGTAGGTGGAAAAATAATGGTTGACCCTACTTACTTGGAAGAAAAGGCTGCTGAAGCGCGTTATTCGGTTGCAACAACTGAAGATGGTTTTATGTCTGCAATGCAGAAAGGAATCGGAGGGTCATTCACTGCTGAAGAAATAAATTTAATGGTGGATAAGGCTTTCGTAATAGCTACAGAAAATAGAAAAAAATTGTTAAAAATGGTGAAGAATTAAGTAAAGCTTAACTTTAGGCAGAGTCCCTGATTTTTGGGACCCTTGCTTGAAGTTTTTAAAGCTTTGTATTTGATAAATTTGTATTGGTGAGCGTTAATGGGTAATACTAAAAAAGTTGGTACAACAGGAAGATTCAGTTCTAGATATGGTGTTGGAATAAAGAAAAGAGTTTTGGCTGTTGAAAGGAAAGCTAATTTGCCTATTAATTGTCCTTTTTGCGGTTTTGCTAAAATAAAAAGAGTTGCGCCTGGATTATATGGTTGTAGGAAATGCGAAGCTAAATTTACTGGCGGAGCTTATGAGCCACAAACACTTGTTGGAAAAACAATTAACAAAATGGTTTCACAGAAACAATTTATTGCTGGTGCGGAAGAATTAGTTAAAGCAAAAGAATCTTCTTTTTCAGATATTGAAAGAGAAGTGGAAAAAGCTTTGACTACTGAAGAGCCAAGCGAAGAAAAAAAATTCAAGAAAAAGAAAGAAGAAAATGTAACTAAAGTAGAAGAGGAGAACTAAGGTGGTTTTATGGCTTACAAATGTGCTAAATGCGGAACAGAGGTTCAGAATGTTTCAGAAGGTCTTGTAAGATGTCCTTCTTGTGGTCATAGAATTCTTTACAAAACAAGGGAACCAATATCAAAATCAATTAAAACAGATTAATTTTTTTTAAACAAGTAAAAAATTAATTAATAGTTTTTTTTATATTTATGTTTTTGCTTGAAGTGAGCTTGGATTTTGATTCAAAGGACCAGGCGAAACGGTTTTTTAAATCAATTCAGCCGGAATTGGGCGAAGAATTCTTGCGAAGCAAGATCACAATTGCACAAAAGAGTGAATTACTTGATATTAGGGTTAGTGCTTCAGACAAAACAGCTTTAAGGGCTTCGCTTAACTCTTTGTTAAAGCCGCTTTTGTTGTTTGAACAAATTGAAGGCATTTAGTGTATTGATTTTTTGGAGGAATTGGAATGAATGAAGAAGAACAGAGGGCAATGATCCTTGAGTTTGAGAGAAACAGACAGGTGCTTGGAAGTGTTTCTGCACAGAAGCAGCAAATTGCTTTCCAGCTTGAAATGATTAATGCTTCTCTTGAAGAAATGACTAAGACAAAGGAAAAAACTGTTTACAAGGTTGTTGGAAATGTTTTGTTTTTAAAAGATACAAAGGAAATGGAGAAAGAGTTGAAGGATAAAAAAGAAAGCACTGATCTTAGGTTAAAAACCCTTGAAAAACAGGAAGAAAATTTAATTAAAAAACTTAATGCAATAAGAGTAAAAGTTGAAGGCGCAGGAAAAGAAGAGGCTCAGGAAAAAGAAGAAAAGAATGAAAAGAAAAAGAAATAATTTTTCATTGGCTTGTGTTGAAAAATACAAGCCTTTAATTTCTTTTAGTAAATTATAATAACTACTTTATACTAGTTATTTCCGATTATATGCCAGAATTCTCTTTGAAAAAAATTGTTTCTTTGTGTAAGCACAAAAATGTCCTTTTGCTTGCTCATGAAAACGCTGACCTTGATTCTTTTTGTTCTGCTGCAATAATGCAGCGGTTCCTAAAAAAGCAGGGAATTAAATCCATGGTTGGGGTTCCTAAGCATATTAATGAGCAGGCCCAGCATTTTGCTTTTACTGAAAAAATTTCTTTCCAAGTAAATCCTGATTTGAAGGATTTTGGGATTGTAATGCTTTTTGATTTGAATGGCTTTGAGCAGCTCGGCAGGCTTCGAAAAGAATTTGAGAGAGCATTGAGGAAGAAGGAGTTTCTTGTAATGGTTTTTGATCATCATGTACCTGAAAAGAAATGCATTTCTTCAAACGGATTGTGTGTTACTGATGAGTCTTGTGTTTCAACAACAGAAGTTATTTACAATTTCTTGGACACGTATTTTGATAAGCAAATGAATTTTTGGAATTGTATTGGTATTGTTGAGGATACGGGTCATTTTCTTGTTGGTAACCCAAAATCCTTTGAATCATTTGCTTGTTCTCTAAAAAATTCAGGAAAAATTTATGCGGATGTTTTGCATTATGCGAAGCATAGGGCTCCTGATGATGAGAGGATTGCTTTTCTTAAGGCTGCTCAGCGTGCACAGATACAAAAAATTGGTTCTGCGGTTGTTGTGACAAGTGAATTGTCTTTTTATCAGGGTGCTGCTGCAACAAAGCTCCTTGATTTTGGTGCGCATATTGCGATTGTTTGTGGAAAGGAAAAAGATGGTTTAACCAATCTTTCTGCAAGAGTTGAAACTGAGTTTAGGGATAAAAATAAGTTTAATCTTGTAAAACATTTATTGATTCCTTTGAATGAAAAGGTTGGTGGAGAAATCGGCGGGCATTCTGGTGCTGCACAATGGAAAGGATGTGCAGAGCCTAAACAAGTTTTTGATGAAATTTTTAATATTTTAAGAAAAAAGCTTTAAATAAGTCATTTTTTTATTTTAAGTAAACAACATTTGCGCCTTTCTTTATTTTTCCTCTGTCAGCGTATTTAAGCAGGTAGTGCACGGTCGATTTTGGGATGCTTGTAATGCGTTCTATTTCCCTTACTGTCTGAAAATCTTTTCTTAATTCAATTATTTGGAGCATTTTGTCCATAGGAATATCAATTGCTCTTCCTCTCCTTTTTTCTATTGCTAATGATACTCCTTTTTCTTTTAATCTTTTTTGTGTTTTTATTGGAAGCCTTTTCAAGCATGAAGTTGATAAAGTAATTATTTTTATTGGGCATCGGGCAATTAACGACAATAGTTTATCTTTTTTTATTGGTCTTACTAAATGTATTTCAGTAATGTCTCTTGGAAGTTTTTCCACATCCGTGCTTTCTGTTATTGAGTATTTCATTTTATCAGCTTTTTGTTTTTTTCCAGCTAATTATTCTTTTTTTCAGTTTAAACTTAGGCATTTTTTCCTTTATTTTCGTGAAACCTACCTTCTTAGATATTCTTTTTATTGTTTTTATTCTTTTGCCTAGCCTTATTTTCTTGGAAATTTTGCTTGCAAAACCAGTTTTTCTTTTCCTTAGGACTTTTTTCTTTGTCAGGTATGTTAAGCCTTCAACCATTTCTTTTTTGCCTATTATATCTACAGGGCTTTTTGAATAAATATTGGGCCCTGCCCACAGAATTTCTTTTTTCTTTATCATTTCAACCAATTCTTTTTCGTTTTTTGGTTTTTTCTTTAGTTCAATTACTGAACTTCCTATTGATTTAGGATAATGGGCATCGCTTCCAGTGGTTATAAAAGAAGCGTTTTTTTCAAATAACATTCCTTTTTTTACTCTGTTCAGTGTTTCTTCTGCCAGGGACTCCATTTTTTGTTTTGTTGGGTTGGTTGTTTTATTTATTTTTAAAGCGCTTGTAGCTTTATTTTTTTCAACAAAACTAAGTATTCCATAAAATTTTTTTACCCATTTTCTGCCAAAAATAAGTTCATTAGCAGAGCCCAGCATTCCGTTGTAGTACTCGATTCCTGTCCCATATTTTTTAACGAGTTGCTTTGCTTTTTTTTCACCTATTACTTCACAAACAGAATCAAGCTTGTATCCATAAGGGTGGGCAAAACTTATTAGCAAATTATTTTTTTTTGCTATTCGCAATACCTTTTCTATTGATACATTGATTTTTTGTAATTCTTTAATATCATAAATTGATTCGTTTGTCCCATATAATAATAAGTCTCCTGCAGTGGTTTTTGCTTCCATTCCAGGTATTAACAAAATATTTTTTGGTTGAATTTCTTTTAGTTTCAAATAAGCTTCTCTTGGTTCATAGTAAGAGTGTTCAGTTATTGCTATTGCGCATAATTTTTTTTTCTTTGCTTCTCTCCACCAGTTTTCTGGCTTTACTTTTTTTTCGTTTAGGTGAGTATGCATGTCTACTATGAATGGGATTGTGTTGTTTTCCATGTATCAATTAGTGCTGAACTAGTTTAAATATTCTTTTTTTGTTGGAATGAATTCTTAGTGGGTTTGAGTTTGGAAATCTGTTTTAATAATGTTTTGCATGAATCATATTTAGGTGTTTTAGTTGATTGATCCAAGAATTATTAGGGAAAACTATACTATGGTTAAGGGGAACCTCGAGGGGAGACGGGATCTTGATGTTATTTCAAAACTTGATTTATGGGTTAATCAGGATAAGGAATGGCGTCAATTAAAGGGTGAAGTTGATGAGATTAGAGCGAAAAGAAACACTATTACTGAAGAAATTAAGGTTGCTAAGGCTAATGGAAAAGACATTAAGGATTTACTTGAAAAAGCAAAATCAGCTCCTGAAGAATTAAAGAAAAAAGAATTAAGAATGAAGGAACTTGAAATAGAGAATAAGAATTTGCTTATGCGAATACCTAATTTGTTGCATGATTCTGTTCCTTTTGGAAAGGACTCTGAAGAAAATGTGCCTATAAAATTTTGGGGTGAAGCTAAGAAACCGGATTTTGAGCTTAGGCACCATGGAGAATTAGCAAAGAGTCTTGGGGTTGCTGATTTTGATAGAGCTGTAAAGATAGCTGGTGAAGGATTTTTTTATTTGAAGGGCGATTTAGCTATGCTTGATCTTGCTTTACAGAGATTAGCTTTAGAAATACTAATTGGTAAAGGGTTTGTTCCTGTGCAACCCCCTTTAATGATGAATAGGCAAGCCTATGCAGGAGTAACTGATTTAGGTGATTTTGAAACTGTGATGTATAAGATTGATGGAGAAGATAACTACATGATTGCGACTTCAGAACATCCAATGGTTTCAATGTATATGGATGAAACTTTTGAAGAAAAAGATCTTGATAACTCAATAAAACTTGCTGGTATGAGTCCTTGTTTTAGAAAAGAAATAGGAAAGCATGGTTTGGATGAGAGAGGTTTTTTTAGGGTTCATCAGTTCAACAAAATTGAACAGGTTGTGTTTTGCAAACCAGAGAATTCTTGGAAGGAATTTGATGATTTGTCAAAAAACCAAGAACTTTTTTTTCAAAAACTTGAAATACCTTATAGGATAGTTAATGTTTGTACCGGAGATATGGGTGTTGTTGCTGCAAAAAAATTTGATTTAGAATGTTGGTCTCCAAGAGAACAAAAATATATTGAGTTAGGGAGTTGTTCAAATTGTACTGCTTACCAAGCTATAAGATTGAATATTAAATATAAAAAGAAAGATGGGACAAAAGATTATATTCACACTCTAAATAACACTATGGTCCCAACTACAAGAACTCTAAGAGTACTAATAGAAAATTATCAAACAAAAGATGGTACAATTAGAATTCCTAAAGCTCTTCAGCCTTATATGAATGGAAAAACAGAGATTAAGCCTTAATTCTTGGCTTCTTTTCTTCCTGCAATTAGTTTTCATTCGTGGCTTAATTGGTCTTGCACTATTTTGTTTGAAAAATCAAACTCCATTTTTGGCTTTATTATAAATTTGCATTGTTTCCCTTGGAGGGCAGAGCATTCTGATTCCACACAATCAATGTCTTCATTGAATATTTTTGAAAATATTCCTGCTAGTGCTCCGCGGAGCAAAACATCTGCAGGCAATTTTGTTTTTCCTTTTAATAATGCTGCAAAAGGAGAATTTTCCACTATTATTATTGCTTTTTTGGATTCTTTTTGCATATCAATGTTTTTTATTTCTCCCCAACCCAGTTCAGTGAATGTTTTTTCCATTAGCTTAAGTTCTTTTTTTGGATTTGTCTTGGATGTTTTTGATAGTTTTTCAAATGTTCCTTTTTTCACTCCTAAATATATTTTTTTGTGAAATTCAATGTCCTGTATTTCAGGTATTCCTGTTAGAATTTCTACGGGTAATATTAGCGGAGAAGCATTTATTGTGTTATTATTTTTCATATTCTTATAATTTGGGGGGAAGTAGTATTTATTACTTCAAGTCATATAATCAGATTAATTTTAGGAAATTTCTTATTGTTTTGCTTGTTTGTTCTTCAAATCCATTAAAGGAGTGCTTTGCTCCTTTTATTTCTACAGTAATAAGGATTTTTGAATTAGTTTTTTTCCGTAAAAGCTCAAGCATTTCTTTTGGCGTCTTATCAGTTTTTGGCTCTTTTGTTCCAAATACAACAAGGATTGGTTCTTTTATTTTTGAAAAAACTTTGAGTTCTCCGCTGTAATTAAACAAATTACATTCAATGTTTTTCGTGTCAGCGTAACTCAAAAATCTTTTTGCTGAGTAAGGAGTAACCCATTCAGGCATTTGTTTTTCTCCTTTTCCTTTTGAAACCATTTTTTTAGCCATTAGAACTGCTTTTTTGAATTTTTTATTTAATTTTGTTTTTGCAAGATTGTAATCATCTCCTGGTGCGAGCAGTAAAAGAGCTTTTACTTTATTATTTTTTTTCTTTTCCTGGTAATAACTTATTTTTTGGCATCCTGTGCTATGCCCACTTAGGATGAATTCTTTATATCCAAGTTCTTTTCCTGTTTTTATTGCTGCATCAATATCATATATTGATTCCTCAAATTTTTCGTTTGCTGTTCCTATTAATTTTCTTTTTTTTCCTTTGAAAAACCTTGTTATTAACCCAGTTCCTCTGGTGTTTATGAGGAAAATATCTTTGTCCGTTTTTTCTATTTTTTTTGAAAGAACCCATGTTAATGGAAATCTAAAGAAATCACCGCACATTCCATGTATGTGAATTATTAGTTTTTTGTTTCCTTCCCTTGATTTTTTTAAGAATCCGTGTATGGTAAGGTTGTCTTTTGTTTTGAATTCAATTAATTCTCCAATCATTTTTTTCATTCAAATTCCTTCACAGTGTTTTCCAATATAATTCAATGTCCCAGTATTTGTTTTCTTCAAAGTAATAATCTTTAATTAACCCTATTTTTTTAAACCCGTTTTTCTCAAGCACTTTTTTGCTCGCAATGTTTTTTGGGTCCACTATTGCTTCACAACCATATAGTCCTTTTTTCTTTGCAAACTTTAGCGCTTGTTTTACGGCTTTTTTAGCAATTCCTTTCTTGTGGTATTTTTCGCTGACCCCGTATCCTAATGAGAATCTTTTATCTTGCAGGCTTATTTTGTATAAATCAATTATCCCTACTTTTTCTTTTCCTCTCATTATGACAAAATAATACCTTAAGTCTTTTTCAGCTAATTTATTGAATTTTTGTATTTTATCTTTTTGTTCTTTTAGTGATTTTGCTATTAGCCTTCCTAAGTAGTATTTAGAAAATTTTTTTTCTTTGGTTAGATTGTAAATAAATTTAGCATCATTTTCTTCTGCCGGCTTTAATATAATTTTTTTCATAAATTAATCAAGTATGTTTTTTGTTTAATTTTTTAGGCTTTATTTGTTATTTACCTGTTTCCTGGTATTTTTAGATTGCCGTTCATTCTTATGCGCCTTCTTTGGTCCAGACTCGGGTTTAAGTATGGTTTTCTTGGTACTCGAGGGAATCGTTCTTGTTTTAATGGATTTATTGTTCCATTTGTTTTTTGTTGGATTGATTCCTTTTCTTCTTTGAATTGTTGTTTTTTCATTTTTGCAAGAGCCTCAGTTATTTCTTTTGGATTAAGCCCTGCAATGATTGGGGTTACCTTAAGTTTTGAATATAAATCAAAAAGGCTTACAAGCATTTCTTGATACGAGCCTTTGTTTATCACTAGTTTTTTTGATAAGTTTCCCCAGTTGGTGTGAACGTATTGTTTTAGAGCTTTTGTTGGGAAAACATGGATTTGGCTGTTCCTGTCAATGGCGAATATCCATTCGGATTCATTTATTAGTTTTCTGTTTCTAACCCTTGTTTTTATTATGTGTTCGCCTAAGTCTCCAAAAGAGAATTTTAAATCAATTCTTATTGTTTTTCTTTTTTTTCCCATGAAAAAATTGTGCAAGTAATCTATTCCTGTTCCAATTTCTCTTGTTGGGGTAAGTGAGAGTTGTTTTATCATGGAATTAAACTTTCCTCTTAACTGGTTTTGTCTTATTACTGCTTTAGGCAGCGTGGGCTTGCCATTAAGTTTTTTTCTGTTGAAAGGTATTTTTGCTTTAATGAATCTTTTTCCATTATTGCTGTCAAATTGTCTTATCATTTTTTTCACCTGATAAATTTTACTTTTCCGATGTTCTTCTTTGCTTCTAAGAATTTTTTGTTGAACTCTGCAAAGAATTTTTTTGCGTATGGTGCCCCGTATTTTGCTTTGCATTCTCCACAAAGGTTTTTTCCTGTTACGCATTCCTCAAACATTTTCTGTAGTTCTTTATCATTTTTGATGAAGTGGTTTTTGCAGTATTCATAAACAACGCATTTGTTTATTTCTCCGCCTTTTGCTCTTTGTTCTTCTTTTGTCGGTCTTCCCCCGGTAAGTGCTTTGTTTATTTTTTTTTCTAATATATTCATGTCCTTTTCAGGTATTTCTATCTTTCCTATGCTTTCAGAATTTTTGCTCATTTTGAATGAACCATCAAGCGCTGAAGTGTACTTGTTGTATACTGCACTTGGTAGGAAGAAGCCATATTCTTGTTTTAGTCTTCTGGCTACATCCCTTACCATGCGTATGTGTGGTGCCTGGTCTATTCCTACTGGTATTATTCCTGGCATTTTTTCTTCTAATTGTGGGTAAAGTATATCTCCCATTTGGGTAAATGCGCTCATCACTTTTGCTGGATGCACTGAACCATAAATGGCTTTGAATTCGTTTTCAGTTATTTTTTGGGAGCATATTATTGCAAGGTTGCTTACTGTTTTGTTTTCGCTTTGCAAATAAAAATTTGTTTTGTTTATATCCAATCCAAGCGCTATGTATGCTGGTATATGGAATTCCATCGCTCTTCGTTTTCCTTCTTCTAAGGAAACGTTTCTTGTTGCTTGTGATTCTGCATCGGCTATTACTACAAATGTTTTTGCTCCGTGTTCTTGGAAGTATTTTACATTTTGTACAACTGTTTCCGTACCCAAATGTATTTTTTCGCTTGAAGGCATTATTCCTGTTAAACAGTAAAAAGGTTTTTTTTCTTTAATAGCTTTTGCTATTTGTTCCCCGTCCTGTATACCAAAGTTTATTCCTCTTCTCATCTGAAGATTTGGCTCTGGAAAAATATTGTTGTCAAATGCTTGCATCCCAAATTCTTTTATGAGCCTGTTGTAATCCTCCACGAGCTCTTTTCCCCATGGATCCACCATAATCTTTTCTTTTTCAGTCATTTTTTTGCCTTCTTTTAAATATTAACGTTTCTTCCTTCTTTTTAATCTTCTCCTTAACCCCTTGTTTTTTGTTTTAATGCAAATTTTTTTACAGTTTTTTTAGCTCTTCAAGCACTTTTAGTGCTTTTCCACTATCAATTGACTTTTCAGCAAGCTTAATGCCTTCTTTGAAATCCCTTGCAATTCCAGCAATAATTAAACCAGCTGCGGCATTTATCACCACAATATCCCTTTTTTTTGATTTTTTTCCTTCAAGTATTTCAAGTATTATTTGTGCACTTTCTTCTTTTGTTTTTACTTTTAATTCTTCTATTGGTGCGTAATTAATTTCAAATTCTTTTGGGTCAAAATAATAGGTACTTATTTTGTTATTTTTTAGTTCGCTGATTTTTGTTTTCCCCGTGATTGTTATTTCATCCAACCCCTCGCCATGAACAACCATTGCTCGTTCAACTCCTCTTTTTTTCATGACTTCGGCAATTGTTTCTGTTATTTCGGGATTAAATACTCCCATTAGTTGTTTTTTAACTTTTCCCGGATTTAGTAATGGCCCCATTAAGTTGAATACTGTTTTTATTCCTAGTTCTTTTCTTAATGGCCCAATATTTTTGAACAAAGGGTGATGGTTTGGCGCAAATAAGAATGCAATGTTTGTTTTTTCAATTGTTTTTTTTGGTTCTGCGGTTACTCTTTCCATATTAACTCCCAGTGCTTCAAGTACATCATAGCTTCCGCTGTTTGAGGATACTGCTTTGTTTCCGTGCTTTGCTACTTTTGCTCCTGCCCCGGCAACAACGAACATCGCTGCGGTGGAAACATTGAAGGTTTGTTTTTCATCCCCTCCTGTTCCACACACATCAATGCAATCTTTTTCCAATTCAACTATTGTGGCCTTTTGGATTAATTTATTCACAAGCATTGTAAGTTCATTCGCAGTAACTTTTTTTGATTCTAATGCACATAATATTCCTGCCATTTGTATTGTACTATAATTGTTTTTCTCTATTACCTCTACAATTTTATCAATGTCTTTTTCATCTAGGTCTTCTTTTTTTATTAATTTTTTAAGTATTTCTTTCATTTTAATCTCCTCACTATATTTTCTACAAGTTTTTTTCCTGCATTATTTTGCATTGACAAGATTGATTCAGGGTGGAATTGTACTCCTTCAATTGGTAGTGTTTTGTGGCGTGTGGCCATTACAATATTTCCCGCTTTTGCGCTTATTTCAAATTCCGCCGGAACCTTTAATACTCCTAAAGAATGATATCTTGCAAATTTTTGTTTTGGTTGTATTCCTTTGAAGATTGTTTTTCCATCATGATTTATTTCGCTTGCCTGTCCATGCATTATTTCATGTAGAGGCTTTACAGGTTCGCCAAAATATTCCATAATTGCTTGAAATCCAAGACATATCCCAAATATTGGTGTTTTGTCTTTGAATTTATCAATAACTTCAAGGTAATTTCCCGCTTCTTTTGGTCCGTTTGGCCCAGGCCCTAGTATAATGAGATTTGGGTTTTCTTTTTGGATTGTTTTTATTGAGCAGTTGCTTTTATACATTATTACTTCTGCTCTTGCATTTGTAAAGTATGCTTCAATTATGTTGGCAAATGAATCATAGTTGTCTATGAACACGATTTTTATTTTTTTTCCGTTTTTTGTGTGTTTCAATTTTTGCTTAACTTTCAGACTAGTATTATGTTTTGAACCCATTTTTTCACCCTAGTACTTCCATTGCTTTTGATGTTTTGAGTTTTATTTCATTTAATTCTTTTTCAGGAGTGGAAAGCGCAGTTATTCCTGCTCCGCCCCTTACTTCAGAGTTATTGTTTTTTACGTAAATTGTTCTTATTGTTATTCCTGTGTTGCATTCTCCATTGAAAGCTAATAATCCGCTTGCTCCGCCGTAGTATCCTCTTTTTGATCCTTCATATTCTTCTATCATTTTCATTGCTTCTTGTTTCGGTGCTCCGCTTAGTGTTCCTGCGGGGAGGGTAATCAATAAGGCGTCCACAGCATCTTTATTTTCTTTTAGCATTCCTTTTATCCCTGAAACTAAGTGGTATAGGTTTGGATAATTTTCTAATGTGAAAAGATCAATTACTTCGACGCTGTTTGTTTTTGAAAGTTTGTAAATTTCGTGTCTCGCTAAATCAACTAGCATTGTATGTTCTCGGATTTCCTTTTCATCATTTAGTAGGTTTTTTCTTGCTTCTGCATCCTCAAGAGGATTTTTTGAACGCATTATTGTCCCAGCTATTGGTCTTATTTCAATTTCCTTTCCCTTTTTTGTATTATATATTTTTATGTGCATTTCAGGAGATGCTCCATATAGTATTTCATTGTTTCCAAGATTGTAGTAAAATGAGTAAGGAGAGGGGTTTGTTGCTCTTAGTAATTCATAAGATTTTATTGGGTGTTTTTGTAGTGAAACAGTTGTTTTTCTCGACAAAACACATTGTATTACTCTTCCTTTTTTTATTTCTTCAATACTTTTTGCCACAACTTCTTTGTATTGATCGTCACTCAAATCCGTTTGTTCTTGTTTTTTTTGTTTTTTAAATGAAAAGCTTTTTTTTGGTTTTTCTTCTTCAAATTTTTCTGAGTTAAATAGGAATTCATGCATTTCTGCCCTTTTTTCATTATCATGTAAAAGGTATATTTTGGTTGGTAAAAATAATTCAAAATCATTAATGTTTTCTTCTTTTTGTCTCTCTTCTACTTTGTAAAAGTTTTTTGCAAAATCATAAGCAAAAACGCCGTATACCCCTGCACAAGAGTCCGAAGAATCAAATTTATTTAGCACTGTTTTTATTACGCATGAAATATTTTTTAGTTTTGCTTCCTTTTCTTCGTTTGCATTTTTGTTTTCCTGTTTCAAAACTTTTCCTTTAATGGTTTTCTTGTCTTGGAAGTAATTAATCGCATAATCAAAGTCCTTTTTGCTAAAAAAGTTAAGAATTTTTTTGCCTGCTTTGTTTAGGGCAGTTATTTTGAATTCCTCATTTTTTCCTTCAATTTTTACCGCTGGGTTAGGAACTATTATGCTTTTCCGCGGGTATTTTTGGTTTGGTGATTTGGATTCCATTAGAAGACTTGGAGTATTCCCATTTTGGCTTTCTTTTAAGTATAATTTGAATGGCTCCTGGTATTTTATTTGAGCAATTTCTGAAGTTACTTTAATTTTCATTTTTTATCACCGTACTCATTTCTTTGCAGAACTTTTCAATACTATTTTGCATTTTTTTATTGTCCCCAAGGTTTTCTTCTATTATTCTACAAAAGGCTGATCCGCATATTGCCCCGTCTGCCCCTAATTGTATTACATTTTTAGCGTGTTCTGGCTTGCTTATCCCGAATCCGACATAAACGGGTAATTTCATTTCTTTTTTAGTCAGTTTTATTAGTTCCGGCAATTTTGTGTTTAGTTCTTCCCTTGTTCCTGTTGTGCCTAGCAGTGAGACAAGGTAAACGTATCCTTTGCATACTTTGTTTAATTGTTTCATTCTCTCCTGAGTTGTGGTTGGTGAAACTAGAAACACTTGGTTTATTTTATGTTTTTTTGAGTTTGCCACGAGTTCTTCTGATTCTTCGATGGGTACATCAGGGCAAAGGATTGCATCAATTTTGAGCTCTTTGCATTTTTTGTAAAAGTTTTCTGTTCCATATTTGTAAACCAGATTGTAACTTAACATTAAGCTGATTGGTATTTTAGATTTGTTTCTTATTTCCTCAAGTATTTTAAAATTTTTTTCAGTTGTTATCCCATTTCCAAGCGCTCTATTATTTGCTCTTTGGATTACTGGCCCATCTGCTATTGGGTCACTAAATGCAAATCCGAGTTCGAGTGCGTTTGCCCCGTTTTTTATTAATCCTTTAATTATTTTTATTGATTCTTCATAATTAGGGTCCCCTAGTACTACAAATGGCATGAATGTTTTTTTTCCAAACATTATTGCACCTCCAATAATTGGTTTACATCTTTGTCCCCTCTTCCGGAGAGACAAATAACAACAATATCTTCTTTTTTGAATTTGTTTTTATTTTTCAGAACGTAAGCTATTGCATGTGCGGATTCAAGTGCAGGTAGTATTCCTTCCATTTTACTCAAATATTTTAGTGCTTGTACTGCTTCGTTATCTGTTGCGCTTACATAAGTTGCTCTTTTGCTTTCCTTCAAATATGAATGCATTGGTCCTACTCCCGGATAATCTAATCCCGCAGAAATACTGTGTGCTTCTTCTATTTGTCCGTCTTTTGTTTGCAAAACATAGGATTTGCTTCCTTGAAATATTCCTATAGTTCCTTCTCCGAGTGTTTTTCCGTGTTTTATTCCGTTTCCCCCTGCCTCTACTCCAATCAATTGAACTTCTTTGTCTTTTAGGAATGCATCAAATATTCCTATGGAGTTGCTTCCCCCTCCTACGCATGCTATAATTGCGGTTGGTGATTTTTTTTCTTTTTCAAGTATTTGTTCTTTTGTTTCTTTTCCAATTATTTTTTGGAAGTGTTGAACTATTTTTGGGTAAGGGTGTGGTCCCACTACGCTTCCTATCAAATAGTAACAGGTTTCTACGTTTGCTAAATAATATCTCAATGCTTCGTTTACAGCATCTTTTAGTGTTCTTGATCCGCTTGTTACTGGAATTACTTCTGCCCCAAACAATTTCATTCTGTATACATTTAGTTTTTGTCTTTCCACATCCACTTCTCCCATGAATACTTTTGTTGGGATTTTTAATAGTGCTCCGACTATTGCTGTTGCAACTCCGTGTTGTCCTGCCCCCGTTTCCGCTATGATTTCTTTTTTACCCATTTTTTTTGCGAGCAGTGCTTGCCCCAAAGTATTGTTTATTTTGTGTGCTCCGCTGTGAAGTAAATCTTCTCTTTTTAAGTAAATTTTGAATCCTAGCTCGTTTGACATATTTTTTGCATAATAAAGAGGGGTTGGTCTTCCGGCAAATTCTTTTAGTAAATAGTTAAGTTCTTCTTTGAATTCCTTTGTGTTAGCGTATTTGTTGAATGCTTCATATAATTCCTTTTGTGCAGGCACCATCATTTCGGGAACAAACATTCCCCCAAATTTCCCAAATTTTGTTTCATTTTGTTTCATTTTTTATTCACTCCCAATTTTTTTAAATCAATTTAATTTTTTAAAAATAAAACCTCTTTTTTTATGTTTCTGTAGTTTATTCCCATCGCCAGACGAATATATTTGTTTTAGAATTAGCATTAAAAATGCCTATGAAAATATGGGAAGAAAGAGAAATAGGATGATTTGTCTGGAGCCTAAGCCTGGTGAGCCTATAAGTAGTGACTCCAGACAAAATCCTTAAATTCCATGATTAATTAGTATTCCTGATTATTATTAAAGAATCTTTTGATTTAGGTGTAACATTTTGTATATTATATGTAGAGTGTTTTTCATTAGTAACCTTTGTTCCTTGCTAAGCTTTTTTAATGTTTTTAAGCGTTAATTCATTATGGTTCGTAGGAAGGTTTTTGCTGTTCATAAGACTTTTTCGGATAAGGCGCTTAATATTGCTGCGAGGATAATTGAAAAGTCTGGGGCTAGGGGTTATGGAAAAAAGATTGCTTCGAATGAGGAGTTAAGAGGAAAAGACTGGAAGCACCCTTTTGCGCAAAAATTATTTTTACGTTATACAAAGAATTATTTATTTAGAAATCCTTTGTCATCAAAGCAACAATTTGAGTCACTTCTTTTTGCTTCACTTAAGGCTCATGATAAAAAAGGAGTTGATGATAAGGCGACTCATCAGGCGGTTAAAAAAGAGGTTTATAAATTTGTTTCAAATGTAGCTCGAGTAAAAAGAGTTGATAGGGTAGTAGTTGTACAGGCTCTTCATCAGGAATTAAATCACTTGGCGAAAAGGCTTAATTTATTAGTTAATTTGTATCAGACGGGGGAAGAGGTTAGCAAAGTGGAGCAGGCTGGTAAATATAAGGTTAATCCAGCGGAAGTTAAGTATTATCATGCAAATGCTTCTGATGCTATTGGGCATATAGCGGTGGATTATGTGCATTTTTTGAGTGTAGTTCCTTCTATGCAAAAAGCGGCTAAAGAGCTTGAGGAACTTTTTAATATTAAATAATAATTTTTTGTTGGTTGTTTTTATGGAGAATGATTTAGTAAAGGCAAAGAAGGATAATTTGCAGAAATTAAAAGAAAAGGGGATTAATCCTTATCCTTATGGTTTTGAGGTTTCTTCTTATGCTGTTAATTTAGCAAAGGATTTTGTTTCTTTGAAGAATGAGGAAACTGGTCCTGTGTTTAATGTTGCTGGGCGTGTTATGGCTAAGCGTTCTTTTGGCGCAATTGCTTTTTTGAAAGTAATGGATTCTACCGGCACTATTCAGTTTTTTTTCAGAAAAGGAGTTACAAGTCAAGGAGCTTTTGATTTGCTTGACCTTGTTGATTTGGGTGATTTTGTAGGGGCAAAAGGAAAAGTATACCGGACACAGAGAGGAGAATTAAGTATTTTGGTTGATTCTCTTGAAATGCTTTCAAAAAGTATTTTGCCTTTGCCTGAAAAGTTTCATGGTTTGCAGGATATTGAAATCAGGCACAGGAAGAGGTATCTTGATTTGATAATGAATCCTGAAGTAAAAGAAGTGTTTGTTAAGAGGTCAAAAATTATTTCTGCTTGGCGCGAATTCCTTGATTCTAAAGGTTTTCTTGAAGTAGAGATTCCTGTTCTTCAGCCTAATTATGGGGGAGCTAATGCAAGACCTTATACAACAATTTCAAATGCATGGAAATCAAATTTTTATTTAAGTATTTCTCCAGAGCTTTACTTGAAGCGTTTGCTTGTCGGGGGATATGATAAAGTTTATACTGTTTGCAAGAATTTCAGGAATGAGGATGTTGATAGAACCCATAACCCTGAATTCACGATGTCTGAGTATTACTGGGCTTATGCTGATTTGAATGATATGATTTCTTTGACTGAAGAAATGGTTGAGTTTGTTGTGAAGAAAGTTCTTGGTACTACAAAAGTAAATTTTGAAGGAAAAGAAATTGATTTGAAGGCTCCTTGGAAAAGGATTAAGATGATTGATTCTCTAAATGAAAAGCTTGGGAGGGATGTAAGAAAAATGGGGTTAGAGGATTTGCTTGAGATTGCGCAGAAAGAAGGAATAGAGATTAATGCTGATGAAAAAAAATGGGGTTTGGTTGTTGCTGAACTCTTTGATCATTTTTTTGAAGCTGAATTAATTCAGCCTACGTGGGTTTTGGAGTACCCAAAAGAAACTACTCCTTTATGCAAGCCTTCAAGAGAGGATTGTGAAAAACTTATTGAGAGAACAGAATGTTATGTTAATGGTGGGGAATTATGCAATGGTTATTCTGAATTAAATGATCCTGTTTTGCAGAGAGCTTTTTTTGAAGAACAAAAGGACCAGGGTAGGGCAAAGGGAGAGAATCATCCGCTTGATGATGATTTCCTTGACTCTATTGGCTATGGTATGCCTCCTGCGGGCGGAATGGGTTTGGGAATAGATAGATTAGTAATGCTTTTGACTAATTCTTCCACAATAAGGGATGTTATTTTGTTTCCCCAAATGAGACCTGAAAAGAAAGAATAATTTTTTTCAGGTTATTGTCTTTTTACCAGAACAAGCATTTCTTTCAAAGCTCTTTCAGAGTCTATTTGTTTTGTCCTAAGCCTTCTAAGGATGTCTTTTGCTTGTTTTTGGTTTTTTAAAATTTCCCAAGGGGTTTCCCCTTTAACAATACTTTTTGCCAAATTCCTTTGTCTTCTTATTCTTGATTCAATAGCACTTCTAACTTCCGCAAATTTTTTTGCTTTTTTTGTTCTTTGTGCCCGAATTCTAGCAATTCTTCCCGCCCTTATTACAACACTTATTGTCTTGGTAGGGGTGGTTGCACGCTTAATTGTTTTCCTCAAAATTTGTTTCATATACAATTATTTGTTTTGGCACTATTAAATGCTTTCGGTTATAGGTTTTTAGTTTTAGAAGTATTTATTTTTGGGTTTTCGGATAGTATTAGTTCGGGGCATAATTGTTTGTGCAGTATTTCTTGTTCGCATGCTTTGACAAGCCACCCTTCTGTTTTTATTGTTCCTGTTTGTTCCAGCTCCTTAATAATTTTTTCTAATTGTGTCTGGTTATGGTTGGTTAGGTAAAGGAGTTCATGTTTTGAGTAATATTTTTTGTCATACAGGAGAAAGAAAAGTATTTTTTGGTGAGTAAGCGAAAAGTTTGGGTGCTCCTGTGCTTTCCTGAAGTATGCATTATTTAGTACGCTTATCATTAAGGGTCACTTATTATCAGTGTTTCGGGTTGTGTCGGGAATTTTTTGAAAAATAATTGTTTTGTTTTTGGTTTGTGTTCCACTAAAAGAAAATCTTCTAAATTCATAGAGGAAATTATTTCTTGAACCTGGTTTTCATTTTCGTAATTAATTATTCTTTCTTCCACGTAGAAATAGCTGTTAAGGGGATTAATATATTCTTGGTAGAAATTTCCTCAACTTGCAGGTTGATTTTTTTTCAACCAAAAAGTTGAATTATTTTTTTTATAAAAATTCCTGATTTTTATGCGTATGAGTTAATATTATTTTTTTTCTTTATTTTGAGTTTTGTTTGTTGTTCGTTTTCCTTTTTTTTGTGTTCTAGTACAAGTTTAATGAATTTGCCTGTTTGTGTGAGCGAGAGGAATAATTCCTTTTTTTCAATTTTCATTTCTATGAGGTTTTGCTGTTCAAGTTTTTTGAGGTGATAGAATAACCATGATTTTAGTGTCCTTGTTTTGTCTGCGTTTAAGCGTATTTCTTTTTGTTTAGCATATTCTTTTGTTATGGTGGTAAAAGATTTTTTGTCTTTTCCAATTAAAATAAATATTTCCCCTTGTTTCTTTTTTGGTAGTGCTAATTTGGACAGGTTTATTGAGGGTAGTTCAACTAACCCTCTTGCCCCTGTTGTTATTATTTCGCATGGGTGAGTGTATTGTGCAGGGATAACATAAAAGAGCTTGATTGGATAATATTGGGAGGCTAGCATAAAAGCCATTTTTAGCAGAGTAGTGCCTGCTGAAACATTTACTTCTATATTATCATATTCTTTGCATGCTTTTTCCAGCATTAAAGTGGTTTTTTCCATGCAGTCATCCAGTTCATGGTATTTGAAGAAAACTATTTCATAATCAATGAGTGATTTTATTGATTCCCCTATTTTTTCTGAGAGGGCGGTTGAGGATTGCCCCCAGTTCTTGTCTGGAGTCTTTTCAGGGTCTGAGGAAATGAATATTACTTTGTTTGGCGGTCTTTGTTTTATTCCGTAAAGGATTCTGTCATATTCCCACCCCATTAATATTATTTGAAGGCTTTTCATGAAAAATAGATATATCAAACAAAATTTAAATCTTACTAATTTTTTTATGATATACAAGAATTTTTTTTAATCAGGCTTTTATACTTCCTATTCGACAAATTATTATGCTTCAAAAAACTCAGGCTTTGCAGGTCTTTGATTTGAGGTCTCCTTTTTCTTCCAACATTAATCGTTTTGATTCTACTCGTGAATCATTGATTTCTTTTCTTGCCCATTATCCCGGGTTAAGCTGTAAGCAACTTGTTGTCCTTGTGGAGAAATCCAAAAACGGGAATATTTCTCCCCAGGCAGTATATAAGACATTAAACCAGCTTGTGGAAGAAGGGGTTCTTATAAAAAATGAGAGAAAATATTTTTTGGACGAAACTTGGGTTTGTTCTGGGAAAAAATTTTTTGAAGAGGCTGTAAAAAAACAGGATTCTCCCGCGGAAATGGTAATGCTTATTTAAGATTTTTCTTAATTCTGTATTGCCTTATCAAGTTCTTTTTTAAACCCTTTTTCGTGGTTTTTATTATATGGCTGTAAGAAAGTCCGTTAAGAAAAAAAGCGTTTCAAAAAGGAATCGTGTTTTGGTTACAAGTGCTTTGCCTTATGTGAATAATGTTCCTCACTTAGGTAATCTTGTCGGCTCTGTGCTCGGTGCGGATGCTTTTGCGCGTTTCAAGCGCTTAGAGGGTAATGAGGTTTTGTTTGTTCTTGGTACTGATGAACATGGCACAACCGCTGAAGCAAAAGCAGTAGAAGAAGGCTTAACCCCGAGGCAGTTAGTTGACAAGTATTTTGCAATTCACAAAAATATTTATGATTGGTTTGAAACAAGCTATGATTGTTTGGGCAGAACTTCTTCTAAAGAAAATGCAGAGATAACTAAGCATATTTTCCTAAAACTTCATGAAAATGGCTTTTTGATTGAAAAGGAAACTGAGCAGCTTTATTCCGAGAATGCAAAAAAATTTTTGAGTGATCGTTTTGTTGAGGGTGAATGTCCTTTTTGTCATAGTAAGGGTGCGCGTGGTGACCAGTGTGATGCTTGCGGTAACTTACTTGACCAGAAGGATTTGATTAATCCAATTAGCAAACTTGATGGGTCTAAGCCTGTGATGAAAAAAACAAAACATATTTACATTGATTTGCCTAAATTGGAACCTGAGTTAAGAAAATGGATTGATACTAAGAGAAATACTTGGACTACTTTGGCTCTGAATATTACTGACCAATGGCTGAAACAGGGTTTGAGAGAAAGAAGTATTACTCGTGATTTAGAATGGGGTATTCCTGTTCCGCTGGATGGATGGGAAGGGAAAGTTATTTACAGTTGGTTTGATGCACCTATTGGCTACATTGGAATAACTATTGAGTGCCTGCATGAGGATTGGGAGAAATGGTGGAGAGCTGATGACATTACACTTTATCAGTTCATGGGCAAGGATAATGTTCCTTTTCATTCTATTTTGTTTCCTGCTTTCCTTATTGGTACAAGAGAAAAGTTTCATTTAGTTGATTATCTTGATTCAACCGCTTACTTGAATTATGAGGATAAGAAATTTTCCAAGAGTAAAGGCATTGGTGTTTTTGGGGATGATGCGATTAATTCAGGTATTGTAAGTGATGTGTGGAGATATTATTTATTTAGGATTAGGCCGCAATCAACTGATTCTGTTTTTGAGTGGAATGATTTTAAGGGAAAAATTAATTCCGAGCTTGTGGGCAATTATGGTAATTTTATTAACAGGGTTTTTTCTCTTAATGAAAAGTTTTTTGACTCCATAAAGCAAGAAAAAAAATCAAATAAATTGCTTGAACAGGCAAAGCCGTTGGTTGAAGAATACAAGCATCTGATGAATAAGATTCATTTAAGGGAAGCATTGGTAAAAGTGAATGAAATAAGTGCTCTTGGCAATAAATATTTGCAGGATCAGGAGCCTTGGATTAAAGTAAAAACTGATAAAGATGCAGCGGGTTCTGTTATTGCGGAGTGCATTGATTTAGCTAAAGTTCTTGCTGTTTTGTATTATCCTTTTGTTCCTGCTGCCTCAGAAAAGGTTTTTGGAATGCTGGATGAGGGAAAGAAAATTGTTGAGGTTGGGTTTGAGAATTGTTTTGAAGAAATTCCTCGAGGAAAAAAGGTTTTGAGGGGAGAAATATTGTTCCAAAAACTTGAAGATGAACAGGTTGAAGAATTAAAGAAAAAATTTTCTAAGGAATAATTTTATAAAAAAAAATCTTTTTTTTAGGTATTTTTAATGAAAAGGCATTTCCCAAACGTATTGCCTTTGTTTTTAAACGTTTTCTCCCAGATTTTTTTAATTGGTTTTGGTTTAAATGATTTGTATTATTGCATTAGTGGTTTTTGCTGTTTTGGGTCTGGTTTCAGCAAAATACAGGGCTTATTTTTTTGAAGCCGCGGATTGTGTTTTTAGGAGAGTTACTTTACGCAAGTGTACAACCTCGTTTGATACTAAAATGAAGATGAAGATTTCAACAAAGATTTCTGCAAGAAACAAATTGCTTGGAAGGTTTGTTTTTAAGAATTTTGAGGCAATTTCCTGGGTTTTGACAATAATAATGATTGTTTCTTTGGTTTGGTCGGCTTATATCGGGGTAATGGGGCTCTATAATTGGGTTGCTTTTGGGAATTGTTATGGGCCTGAATCAACAGAGGTTTGTGTGCTAAATAATCTGACTGGCCAGGTTCAGCCGGTTAATTCAACTGTTTTAACAAATAGTGATCTTAATTGTGATTTGAATTTTGTTAAAGGGCAAGGGTTGAAGTAATTTTTTTCCTATAGATGGGTTTTTAATTAGTATTTTGTTGTTTTTTTTAAATATTAAGGGATTGGGGGTTTTAATATATGAGTAAGCATCATAATGAGAAAAATGTTCATCATGAGCACAATGCTGAACACAAGCCTAAGGAGAAAAAGATTCTTGGGTTTGAAGTAAAAACTATTGTGCTTTTAGCGGTACTAGTTATTTGTACAGCAATGGTATCTACTTTTGCAGGAATGTCAGTTAGTCAGAATTCTACTCCTCAAACAGGGGCAGTTACTGTTACGGTTGATAAGATAGCTTTGATGAGCACTGTACAGGACTATATAAATGAGAATTTGTTGAATGATGAAACTGTTTCGGCAAAAATAATTGATATTAATGAAATTGGCAATAATTTGTATGTATTATCATTTGAACTAACCCAGAATGGGCAAAAAGTTCAGGCTGGGGTACTTTATGCTAATAAGGATAAATTAATTATTGGCAATGTGTTTGATTTGAATACTCCTTTGCCTAAACCTGAGACACAAACTCCTGTGGAAACTCAGCCGGTTAAATCAGATAAGCCGGTTGTTGATTTGTATGTAATGAGTTTTTGTCCTTATGGGAATCAGGCAGAAGATACTATGAAGCCTGTTTATGCTTTGTTGAAGGATAAAGCTCAATTCAATGTGCATTATATTGTTAGCGTTGATGGGAATAATGTGCAGTCATTGCATGGTGCTCCTGAAGTTGCTCAAAATGAGAGAGAAGCATGTGTTTTGAAGAACTATGATTTGAATAATTGGTTTGAATTTGCCGCTTATGTAAATACAAATTGCGGAAGCGATGGTTCTTGCTGGGAAACAGGGGCAAAAGCTCTTGGTATTGATACAGAAAAAATCAGTGCTTGTGTTGCTTCAGAAGGAGTTGCTTTAATGAAAGCAACTGGGGAAGCTTCTGATGCTGCTGGTGCCAGCGGTTCGCCAACATTAATAATTAATGGAGTAAAAAGTAGTGCTGTTTATCAGTATGGTAATTCAGAAGCATATAAGCAGGCAATTTGTACTTCATTTAATAATGCTCCAAGTGAGTGTTCTACTACTTTGAGTGGTTCAACGGCATCTACAGGCGGAAGCTGTTAATTAATCAGTTTAATATGAGGGTCAAAAAGTGAAAACTTTTTGACTTTTTTTCTTTTTTTATTTATTGTTTTATTTTTGCAGGTGATTTATTGTTTGAGTTATTTAGAAACAAATTGTTTCTAGTTTTTCTTTTAATAATAAATTTTTGTGCAGGAATATATTCTATTAGTTATTATTTTTCCCAGCTTGAACAAAGCCACTGGTTTTTTTGGCTGTTTATTATTGACTGCCCTTTGTATGCAATTCTTTTCGGGATAAATATTTTTCTTTTTTTAATTGATAAGCCAAGTGAAGCGCTTTCTTTTATTTCAATTGTGGGGAATTTTAAGTATGGCTTATGGACTATTTTTGTTTTAACAATAGCAGGTTTAGCTGGGGCACAATGGTTTTTTGTTTTAAGCCATATTTTGCTTGTAATTGAAACAATTGTTTTAGCAGGTTTGTTTGCTTTCAAAGTAAAGCATGTACTTCTTGCCTTTCTCTGGTTTATAGTAAACGATTTTATTGATTATTTTTTAGGAATGCATCCTTTTGTTTTTGAGGGCTTTCTTTTTTATTCAATGTCGTTTGCTCTTGCTTCAACAATTATTCTCCCTTTTTTGCTTTCAATTATTTTTTCATCAAAGGATAAGGTTGTTTTGCCTCTCCGAGCCAAAAGCAGGAAACGGTGGGCAAAAAGCATTTAAATAAGTTCTTTCTTTATTAGTTTGACAGAGACAAGAAATGTGATGGTTTTTTTAGTGCCTTTTCTTGAATTGTAATTGTGTTGAGAAGTTGATTTAATGGTAGAAACAAGTTTTTCCTTAACTGGTCATGGTGCTTGCGGAGAGGTTGGAAGGAGTGCTTTTGTGCTTGATTTTGGGGAAAAATTCCTTTTGGATTATGGAATAAAACTTAATATTGATGACATTGAGTATCCTTTGGAAATAAAGGAACACGTAAAAGCAGCTATTATTTCTCATGCTCATTTGGATCATTCAGGATTATTGCCTTATTTTTACAAGAACTCCGACTGCTTGAGTTTCATGACCCAATCAACTCTTGAGCTTGCTGATATTTTGTGGAAGGATTCAATAAAAATAGCTGAATTTGAAGGGCTTGCCCCTAAGTATTCAAAACAAGAGATTGAGCGTACTCATAGGTATAATTTTATTGCCCCTTATAATAAGCAATTAAGTATTGGGCACAATACTTCGCTGGAATTTTTTGATGCTGGTCATATTCTTGGCTCTGCTTTGGTAAAGCTCACTCATGGTGATAAAAATTTTTTGTACACCGGTGACTTCAAGGTTAGTGAGACCCAGTTACATTTAGGTGCTAATCTTGATGTTGGCAAAATTGATTATGTGATGATTGAATCAACTTATGGGGACAGGGAACAGGCTGACAGGAAGCTTGAAGAAAAGGCTTTTTGTGAATCAGTGCAGAGCACTGTTGAGCGTGGTGGCTGGGCAATTGTTCCTGTTCTTGCTATTGGTAGGAGCCAGGAAATAATTGATATTTTGTCAAAGTATAATCTTGATGCTCCTATTTATCTTGATGGGATGGGTAAAAAAGTTTCTGAAGTATATTTGAATCATCCTGATTTGATTAAGGATTCAAAAGGATTCAGGAAAGCATTGAATGAAGCTAATTGGATTGAAGGAAAACAAGATAGGGCCAAGGCAATGAAACAGCCCGGTATTATTGTGACTACCTCCGGAATGATGAAAGGAGGGCCTGTTATTAATTATGTTGCGAAAATAGTTAATGATCCTATGAGTAAGATTCATTTAACAAGTTTCCAGGCCGAAGGCACTCCTGGAAGAATGCTTATTCAGGAAGGAAAGTTGCCTAAAGAAAAAACTGGGGAAATTGTTAAGGTTGGTTGTCGTTACGAGAAATTTGATTTTTCTGCTCACCCGAGTCAGAGTGAAATGATTCATGCTTTAAAAAAATGGTCTCCTAAAGAAATTTTCCTCGTTCATGGGGATAAAGAAGCAATGAGTATTTTTTCAAATAAAATTTATGAAGAATTAGGAATCAGGGCTTCTGCTTTGCAAACAGGCAAAAAAATTGAATTCAGTTAAACAAAACCTTTATTTCTTTATAGTATCTTATTCTTAAAGAATTAGTTTTTTTGTTTGAGTGGTTTGAATGAGTTTTGAAAAATTTTGCCCAAAATGCGGAAAAACAACTGACTCAATAATCAAAGGAATGTGTTCTGATTGTTTCCTTAAGAGGAATGATTTGTTTACTGTAAAAGAAATTAATATTGAGCGCTGTGTTAAGTGTGGAAAAATTCATTTTAAAGGAAAATGGCAGGGCTTAAGCAAGGAGGCTATTGTTGAAGAAGTTACTTCTAAAGTCAAAATGAATCATGATCTTGACCAGCCAAAAGTGTTTGTTGAGTTAGAGCCTATTACAAACATTGATTTTTCTGTAAGGATTACTGTTACGGGTTTTCTTGAAGGAACGCTTGTTGAGCAGACAAAAACAACTGAGTTTTCTTTGCAAAAAGTTTCTTGTGATTCTTGCATGAAGCTTGTTTCAAATTACCGTGAAGCAATTATTCAGCTAAGATCAAGTGATTCAAGCAATGTGGATGCTATGCTTGAGGTAACAAAACAGTTAATTGCTAGTGAAAAGGAAAAAGATTCTTTGAGTGCGGCAATAAAAATTTTGAAGGGAAAAAATGGTTATGATTTATGGATTGGCTCAAACAAAGGTGCGGGAAAAGTTGCCAGAAAGCTTTCAAAATTATATAAAACAAAAATAATTGCATCAAAAAAACTTATTGGTGAGGAGGATGACAGGAAACAAAGATTCAGATTCACTTACTGCATAAAAAAATAGTTTTGCATTAATATTTTTTATTTTTCAAATTCTGCTAGTGCTTTCATTAAATCTTCTATTGGTATGTTTGTTGTTACTAAAGGGATTTTTTCGCTTTCAGCTATTTTTATTGCTATTGGGTCAACCGGTTTTTCTGCGGTAAATGCTCCATGCAAAATAATCATGCTTGGCTTCATGTCTGTTGAGAATCTGCCTACTTTTACTGCAATAAGAGGGCTTCTTCCATTTTCAACGTGCCTGAAAACAAGTGCTCTGTTTGGTGTTTTCCCGTAAAGCATCATGTATTCATGTACCGGCACTTCAAGTATTACTTTTATTGAATCAATTATTGTGTAACCAAAAACAGTTTCTTCTTTTATTTTGTGAGGTAGGCAAATAACTTCTCCGTTTATTTTTTTTACTATTTCTGTTGCTTTTATCCCTGAAGTGAATTCGTGTGAATCAAAAGCGCTTTCCTGGTCTTGGGAAAAATCTTTTTCCAGTTGTTTCACTGTTTTCCCGCCTTTGCTTTTATCTATATTTATTAGTGCATTAACAAGCCTTGCTATTACTCCTATTCCTGGATTTTTTCTTCTTCCTCCTTCATAATCAGAGATTGTGGAAGAGGAAACCTTCAAAAATGTAGCAAGTTCTGTTTGGTGAATTCCAAATATTTCCCTCCATTTTTTCATTGAGCCGCCAGGGTCAGATGAGAGAGTGATTTCTCCAGCAATAGTCATCGCCAATTTATCCATACAATATTATTAACTCAAACGAGTTAATAATGGTTTCGTCATTAATACCTTTTTTACTAAAATGAATTGTTTTGGTGATTCTGTGGTTTCTTTTAGCAAAAAGGTTTTGGGTGCATGCAAAAAAATACCCCGAGGCAAAGTAACTACTTATTCTGAAATAGCAAAAGCAATTAATTCTCCAAAATCAATGCGTGCTGTGGGGAATGCGCTTAATAAAAATGAAAATATTATTTTGGTGCCCTGCCACAGGGTGGTGCGTAGCAATGGTTTTGTTGGGGGGTATGTACAAGGAACAAAAAGAAAAATAAATCTGCTTCGCAAAGAAGGTATTATTGTTTCAAATAAAGGAAAAATAGATTTGAAAAAATTTTTATATAAATTTTGATTAAGTTAATTTAGTTAAGGCAGATTTATATAATTCTGTAATAGTATTTATTTATGGGTTTAGCAAGCAGAAGGGTTTTAGCTAGCAGATTGCGTGCAAAACAAAGAAAGATTGCATTAGTGCGTCCCAATATGTTTGCAGCTAATAGGATTGTAAAACACTTAACAACTTCTCATTCCCATGGAAAAAAAGTTAAGACTGCAACTGTTTTTTATGATAAACAAAATGCTGTTCTTGGTAGGGCTCTTGAGAAAGAGTTTAGGAAAAAAAGAGTTAAAACACAGGCTCTTGGTTTAATTGGTTCTGATTCTGTTTCTGGAAAAGGTTATTTAAAATCCTTAAGAAAACCTGCTAGGGCTGAGGCAGTTGTTTTTTTGGCTAGTGATATGAAGCAAAAATATGAAGATTTACACAATTTTTTAATTAAATCTGCTGAAGATAGAAGGAAAACTTTCCGCGGAACCAGATTTGCCGATATTTATGGGATGAATAATACACGTATGAGAAGGGTTCTCACGCTTGATTCTTTAAGCTTGATTAATATGCGAAAATTTACTGGAAAAACTTTTGAGGCTCTACAAGGTTCAAGAGAGATAAAGGTTTCTACTTCCAATGGAACTAATGTTGTTTTTATTTTAAGTCCTAGGATTAAGTGGGCTAAGGATAATGGTATTTTAAGTAAAAATTATTGGGGTAATTTGCCCGCGGGAGAAGTTTTTACTGCTCCTATGAGTGTTAATGGGCGTATTGTTATTGATGGATTTTCATTTGGGTTGGGGAATTTAGCAAATAATCCAATAACTGTTCTTGTAAAAAATGGGAGAGCAATTTTGTCCAGTGTTAAGTGTACTAATTTGAAAATAAAGCAAAAATTTATTCAACAACTTTTAAAGGATAAGAATTCTTCAAGGATTGGTGAACTTGGTTTTGGGACAAATGTGGGAATAAAAAAAGAGCATGGTTCTATTTTGATTGATGAAAAGATTCCTGGTATCCATATTGCTTTTGGCGATCCTCTTTCTGGTGATACTAAAGCAAGATGGAAAAGCGACCAACATAATGATTCAATAATTACAAAACCAACGGTGATTGTTGATGGCAGGAAAATAATGCAAAAAGGAAAAAGCTTGCTGAAATAAATCCAAATGCATTAATAAAAAATAAGATTTTATTTAAATTTGGTTTTTCTTTTAACAGTTTTGTTTAAATAGCTGTTTGTTTTATTACTCTCAGAAAAAGTTTTTTATGCGAGGTGCTTAATTTGGTTGATTTGTATGTTTCATGGTGTTCTGGCCTGACTTCAAACAGGAAAGCGCTTGGTTTGCTGAAAAAATCAGGAATTGTTGATGGAGTTGAAACCTCTGGCACTGGGAAAGAGTTTTTTCCTATTCAGGAATCAGGATTGAAAGCAAGTTTGCATAATCCACTGAGATTTTATCGGCTTGGTCTTGATGATTTAGGGTTTGTTCCAAAGCTTTTGAACGAAAAACAAATAATAAATTGTTGTAATGCATCTGACCCTGAAACAGTTGGTTTTCACTCAGGTTATTCAGCTGCTGATAACCCTAAGTATAATCAGAGCATGATACTTAGGCATACAATTAGGAACCTTAATAGATTGGAAAAAATTATTGATAAGAAAATTATTTTTGAGTCATCTGTTTATAACAAAAGGTTTTCTTTTAATTCAACTAATAAAAGTCTTTTTTTCTCTACAAGCTTTGTTTTTATAGATAGTGTTTTGTCTGAAACAAATTCAGGTTTTTTGTTTGATATTTCCCATAATTTTGTTTCGGGGATGACAAAAAAACGTGAAGGATTGTATAGGGGAAGCATTGAGGATTACTTTGATGAGATACTTGGTGCTGTTGGAGAAAAAACTTTTCAGCTCCATGTAAATGTTCCTTTGTTTGATAAACAAAATGGCTTTGATGATTATCATAAACCATTTTTAAAAGGGGACAAAGTTAGTGATAAAATAATTGATTTGACTAACCGGGTTATCAGTGCTTCGCCTAATCTTAAGTTCATTAATCTGGAGATGAGTACCGGAGCTGAACCTGAAAAGCATGCTCAGAAAATGATTCAGCAGGCAAAATATTTTGTTTCAAAAGTAAAACTAACTAAATCGTAAAAACTTTTTTTAATAGGTAGAATTACTTTTTTTGTTTTAGTCCAATAATACTGATTATCATTACTGCTGTGTACATTACGAAACCATAAACACAGGCTGGAATACCGAACAGTAATGAGCACCCTCCGCTTACAGGGCATGTTCCTGCTGTTAGTTCTCCATAAGACAGGTAACCTGAAAAAAGCATTCCTGCCAAGGATAATCCTAGTATTATTTTTAGAGCAATTTCTTTATTCATAATTAGAATAAAGGTTTGTTGTATTTAAAAGTGTTGTTTGGAAAAGAGTTTTAATAAAGTATAAATACTGTTTTAGATGAATATACTTATGTTTGATTTTTTTGATAGCCTCTCAGGCAATTTAGCATTGGTTATTTGGATATTCATTGCTTTTGTTGTTTTTGTTATTTTTACAAAGGAAAAGAGAACTCATGATAAGGCTGCTGTAGTAGCCTCAGTGCTGATTTTTTTGGTAGCTGCGATTCCATTTTTTGATGTTATTTTTAATAGGCAGGATTTTCAGACGCCAATAATAGGAAATTTTATTTCTGTTGGGATAATGATAGTGTCCCTTATAGTTGCGGTAATTGAAGCAAAAGAGCTTCATGATGAAAAATAAGCAACTTTTTTTGATTTTGTTAATTCACGAGCCTGCCGGGAATCGAACCCGAATCTACTTCTTAGGAGAAAGTTGCCTTATCCATTGGGCTACAGGCTCACTAAGTATTTTTGGTTTGCGAAGTTTTTAAAGTGTTGAGATGGGGTTTTTTTTATATTAGCGTGCGTATGGCTGCTGCAGTAATTAATGGTACAAATAGGTTGTCATCCAGTGGCAGAATCTCTACTAGGGTTGCTATTATTCCTGCGATTATTGCTATTTGTAATGGAAAGAAAATGTTTATGCAGATTATTGATACTATCAGGCAGGTTATGCTTCCTTCCCAGGTTTTTTTCTTGTACAATTTGTGTTTTCCATATTTTGTTCCAATTAGAGCTGCTGCGGAGTCTCCAAACACTTGAACGCTTAGCGCCGCCATTATTACTGAAGGGTTGTTTTTGAACAGGACTAATAGGATTATTGCTGATATGAAAAACAAAACAGCTGCTTTTCCTGGAAAAGGTTTTTCATTTTCACGCTCAACGCATTCGACTATTTTTTCTATAAATGGGAATTTGTGTCCGCGTGTTATTCCTATTGAGATTAGTGTTCCTGCTATTAAGAATAATCCTATGATAAGGGTGCTCATTTGTGTTCCTGCAAAATAAATTAATGCAAGGAAGAGGGTGCCGAATAATATGTGAATTGCTTTGCGGGTAATTTCTTTTTTCATTTAATCACCTTTGTTTTCATGCCCCTGTTTTTTCTATTTGCGTAATAATTTTTTCAGCCATTTGCTGTAATTCATTATGTTCAGCTTTTCTTGCCCTGCACGGATCAAGGTCATTAGGGTTATTTATTGGGACTAAATGTATATGCGCATGGGGAACTGAAAGACCTTCAATAGCAATTCCTATTCTTTTTGTTTTAGTTGCGCGTTGTATTGCAGAGGAAATGAATTTTGCGTGTTCGAATATTTTTTTGTATTCCCCATCAGGTAGGTTAAATACATACTCAACATGTTTTTTTGGGACAAGAAGCACATGGCCAGGATTAATCGGATTAATATCCATGAATGCAAAGAATTCTTTGTCTTCCCACACCTTGTGGGATGAAATCTCTCCTTTTAGTATTTTGCATAATACGCATTCTTTCATGAAACCACTGTACTTATTTGCGCAAAACTTCTTTTTAACCAATCGGTGAAAATTAGGGCTATTTATATTAGCCGATTTTCTTATTTTTTCTTTACTAGGATTAGGTAATGATGTTTCTCAAAGGGCTCTAAGCTTATTGCCTGGATTATTTCAAATTCTCTTTCAAGGATTTTTTTCTCTCCTTCCAGTATATCATCTTTTTTTCTTGACTGGGAAATGCTTTTGGTTTTCAAAGCAAGTGCTCCAAGAGCCCCTTTCTTCAGGAACTGGGCATTTCTGACAAAAATATCTGCTTGGTTGCGCTGGGAAATATCTTGGAATAGAGCATCAATTTTTCCGCATGATTCTGTTATTATTTCAGAGTAATTATTTGTGTTTTGTGCATCACTTAGGATTGGGAAAAGGTTTTGCCTTTCTTCTGCTAATCTTGCTAGTTTTTGCATTGCTATTTCGCTTATATCCACACAGAATACTGCTCCGTTTTCTCCAACTATATCTGATACGTGGCTTACTGTTGTTCCTTCTGCGCTTCCCAAGTAAAGGACATTTGCTCCTGAAAAGAAAATGTTTTTTATTAAGCCGTTTTTTAGTGCTGCCCCGTATTTTGACCTGAAAGCATCCCATTCACGGTACTCAATTCCTTTTTCTACTAAAAGTTTTTCGCCATACACGCGCTTGTGAGGTAAAAGGTTTTTTGTATAAATTGTTTTGCCTTCAGAGTAAATTCCTTCAAAGATTTGCTGCATATAATAAAAAAGAGTGGTTGTTTTTTTAAATAGAGTGAATAGGAGCAATCTTTTCAAGGATAATTTGAATAGGTAAGTTAGTATCTTTTGTGTGAGTGTTTTGGTTTGTTGAATCTTCCTTTGCCAAAACTATTATTTTTTGTTCTTTCGTGTCCGTGGCTTATTTCGTTATCTCTTGTCCTGTATGCCTGCCCGCTGAACCTGTTTTCTCTTGGGCTGAATGATTGTTCTCCGTATGGCCCTTCAGTTTGTCCATAGTTTTTGTTAATCATTGGCCTGCGTTTCTTAAAATTGGTATGGCCATATCTTCTTTCCCCTGTTTGCTGTCCGCCAAATCTTGGCAATGAACCAAATGAATCTCTTTGTGAGGAACTATTAAATGTTCCCCCTCTGCTCTGTGCAGACCTTTGCTGCCACTGTCTTGGCCCGTTTTCCTGCCACTGATTTGGTCCGCTTTCTTTTTGGAAAGAATTCCTTTCCCTTGAAAAATTATTTCTTGTTTCGGTTTTTCTTTTTTGTTCATTGAATCTTTCTTGTTGGATTTGGTCATATTCTTGTTCGTGCTGTTCCTGTTTTGGGGTTACTGGTTCAGCAGCGATTGCATTGATTTTTTGTTCTAATTCTTTAAGTATTTCTTCCGAAGTATTTTCTCCGTTAAAATAATCTTGTTTTAGTGCTATGCTTAGTTTTCCTGCGAGGAGCCGTGCGGCTTTTCCTCTCTTGAATCTTGGAAGTTTTTGCATTAAGGGGTGGTTAAATATGTGTCCATGTTTTGGGCTTTTTGCGTGTTTGCGGAGATGTGCAAATAATGCTTTTTCTGCTCCTAGTAATTGTATTGTTGAGGCTGGCATAAAGCATAATCTTTTTTTTGAGCCTGCGCTTGCCAAGAGTTTTGCGCCAAGAACGGGGGTTGCGAGTGCGGAAAAATTAGGGAATTCTGCGTTCATTTCTTTTTCAATGAAATTCATTAAGGATTTTTTTTCCTCTTCAATGCTTTGAGTGTTTTTTTCGAGTTCTGAAAATGCGTTTTGAGCTTCTCCTGTTGGTTGCCTTACTTTCCACTCTAAAGTGTTTTCTTTCATTAAATTATTAATTGAATCAAGGTCAGAAAGCAGGTTCACGGCTTTAATGATATGTATTTCTCTTCCTGCAAATTTTTCGTTTATTTGCTCTCTTGTTTGTTTAAGCAATTTTTTTCTCAAAAATTCTCTTTGTTCCATATCCCCAAATCCTTTTTTTTTAATTAAATTCTTTTGCAAGTTTTGCCGCTAGTTCACTTATTTTTACTCTTTCTTGTTTTAAAGTATCCCTTTCTCTTATTGTAACTGTATTGTCTTCAAGTGATTTGTGGTCAATTGTTATGCAATAAGGTACTCCGATTGCGTCTAACCTTGAGTATCTTTTTCCTATGCTTCCTGCTTCATCGTAATAAGTTCTAAATTCTTTTAATTCAATAAGTACTTCTTTTGCTTTTTCAGGCAAATTATCTTTTTTTAGTAATGGCAGTACTCCTATTTGGATTGGAGCTATTTTTGCAGGCAATGAAAGCACTGTTCTTTGTGTATCTTGTTCTCTTCTAAAGAAAGCTAAATCCAGTAATGCATAAAATGGCCTGTCTATTCCGAATGCGATTTCTATTACGTCCGGAATCAAAGTTTTTCCGTCCTCTGTTCTAATAGTAAGTTCTTGCTTTGAGTATTTTGCGTGTTGTGTTAAATCATAATTTGTTCTGTCACTTATTCCCACCATTTCTACCCATCCAAAGGAATTTGTTTCTACTTCCAAGTCCCAAGTGTCTTCAGAATAAAATGCTCTTTCGTCTGTGTGGTGTTGTCTGAAACGTATTTTTTCTTTCGGCACCCCTATTGAAGTCATTATTTCGTAACTTAACCACAAGTTCCATGCGTAAGCCTTGTTTTTTAGGTATTTTTTGCTCATGGCTTCTTCAAGTGAAATAAATGAATATTTTTTTTCTGTTTTTTGCATTTCTTCTGTCCATAAAGGCATTTCAGTTTTTTTTATGTTCTCAAACCATTCAAAGTTTTGTTTCATTTCTTTGCTTAAAAACATTTGTGATTCTGCCTGAGTGAATTCTCTTTGGCGGAGAAGGTGCTGCCTTGGAGAAATTTCATTTCTGAATGCTTTTCCTATTTGGAATACTGTGAAAGGTAATTTTCCTCTAAAGAAATTAACATAATGTTTGAATGGTAAGTATGTTGTTGTCGCGGTTTCTGGTCTATTGTATGCAACTGTGTCTCTTCCAATAATTGTTTTCATCATTAAGCTTTGTCTTTGTATTTCTAAACTGAATCTTCCTTTGCATGAGGGGCAGGTAATGTTTTTTTCTTTTATTGCGGATAAAAGTTCTGTATCTTTATAGTGGTCTGCTGCTATTCCTGTTTGTTCTTCTATTAATTTGTCAGCCCTGAATGATGCTTTGCATTTTGAGCAAATAATTATTGGGTCATTGAATCCTTTCAAATGGCCTGATGCTTCCCATATAATTTCAGGAACTATTAAGGGAAATTCTACTTCAAAGAAACCGTTTTTCGTGAAAACATTTCTGATTGTTTGTTCAAGATTATTTTTCAAAGCTTTTCCCACTAAACCGTATGAATAAAATCCTGCTACCGGCGAGTATAGTTCTGGTTCTGGACCGTAAACAAAGTCTTTTTCAGCCAAGTATTTTGCTATTTCTAATTGGAAATCCTTTTTTTGTTTTTGTTCAGCCATCTAATCACTAAGAAATACTTATTACAAATTGAGGTTTGAAAAGGAATAAAAAGCCTGTTGCGTGCCCCAAAATTGTGTTTGTTTAGGAATGTTTAAATCTGGTTTTTACTAGCTTATTTTAGTGCCTTTGTGGCTCAGGGGTAGAGTACCGGTTTCGTAAGTTAAAACAGAATGAACCGGTGGTCGCGGGTTCAAATCCCGCCAAAGGCTTTTTTCCCCGAGGGCTTTGTAACAGCAAAGGGCTCCGCCAAAGGCTTTTGGGAAAATTTTTTTATCTTATTGATTTGTTTATTTCGAATACTTTAGAATCACTAATGATTTGTGCGGGGCTTTGTAATGGATCTAAGTAGGTCCATTTGATTATGCATCTTGCGAAATCTTTGTCAGGGGCTTCTTCTGGGGCGGTGAGGTCAATTATTAGTGGTTCCGTTGCACCTGCTTTTATTATATTAATTTTTGTTGTATCTGTTGTGTTTTTTGTCGAAATTGTTGATAAGTATTGAAAGCAGTTAGTTGTTGCTGGGGAAGCGTAGTCAGGTAAAACAGTTATATTACTTATATCTATGTTGCCTTTGTTTTTGAAGAAAACTTCTTCACTGCTTAGTGATTTTGGGGTACATGTCCCTGTTTGTTTGCTACATATTATTGTAAATGCTTTGTCTAACCCATTTATTTCAAGGGAGATTGTTTTTTCTGTTTTTATTATCATGTTAACATTTATTGTTTTACTCTCTTTTATTGATAAGGAAGTGATTCTTATGCTTCCTTTGAATTCTTCACCTATTTTTGCTGATAGGGGTGAGTTTAGGTAAAGTTTTATTGTTTCTGGTTTTGTTGGGTCAATTGTGCTAATTGTTTTAATATAATTGCTTTCTGAGTCAGGTTGGGCAAATCTAAACCAGTTAAGTGTTTCTTCGCTTCCTTCATCAGGAATTAATTCTGCTTTGATATTTTTCAATTGTATTGTTTTGTTGTTATTAGTTATTGTTATTGTGAATGTTTCTTCTTTTCCTGCAATTAAGCTAATGTTTTTTATTTCTGTTGTGTTTAGTTTCACATCTGCTGCGGCTACAGATGGCATTGCTTGTAATTCAATTGCTTTACTTGTTATGTCTGTTCCAATTATTTTGAATGTAATAGTTGTTTTTTGTGATTCCTTAATTTTTGTGTTACTTTTGATTTTTGCATTAAAATCAAGGAATAATGAACCGCCTTGAACTATTGTGGGTGTGCTTGATGGCTGTATGGTTATTTGTAAAAGGTTTGAATCAACGGGGACTATATCAGCAATATCGAATTCGTTTCCTGAGTTTATTACATTTATGCTACCGTTTATTGTCTGGCCATCAAATATTTCAGAATAATTAGTATTTGTTGTGAGTGTTGCTTCAAGGTCGCGGGTTAAAGAAATTTTATATACCTCGCTTGACAACGGTATTGTGAGTGTTTTGCTTGGTATTGCTTTATAGCCATCTGCTATTGGCACGCTTACTTTGTAATCTCCCGGCCATAAAGTTATTTTGAATGAGCTTGCAGTTCCTTTAGGGTCTGCCTGGAGGATTTTTCCATCTTTATCTTTAATAATCAATTTTCCCTGCACTTCATTGTTTTCCAAATCAACAAGTCTTATGGTTATTGCTTGTTGTGAGCCTAACCAGCTCAAGATAAGGAATCCTGCTATGAGTACTATTATTGTTATTACTATTAAGGGAAGGTATTTCTTCAAATCAAAATCTGGTAAACCAGGCATACTGAACCCTGGCTGCGGGTTTGGGTCATAGTTTCCTCCGCCGGGATTATAATTTGGCTCATCAAAGTTTCTGTCGAACAAAAAAACACCTTTTTTGGCTATTTATATTTAAGGAATTGGATTTTATAAGTATTTGCCTTTGGTTTTGCTTAATCAAAAAGAATTAAATCCTCTGCATGTATTAATTATTAATGCATATTTGTCTTATTAGTTACCAAAATAATCCTTTGAGTATTTCAAAAGAACTTGGGAAAGCTTTGGCTAAAAGGATTTCCGGGGTTGAGATGGAGGAAAGGTTTGTTCCCGTTGCTGAGGATATTCCTGTTGTTGCAATGGAAGCGGCGGAAGAAGCTGATTTTATTTTTGTTTTTGCTTTGCTTGAGGATGAAGAGTTTGTGGATTTTTTAAAACAAAAGCTTATTGATGTGGAGTTGGCAACAAAAACTAGGATTCTCAAGGAAGTAAGGGAAGATAATTTTTCAGGTATGAATGAAGAAGATTATATTGAAAAAAAAGAGTTGCTTGTTGGCAAATATGCTGATCTTATTGTGGGAATTCTTTTCAATGAACAGTCATTTGCCCCAAAGGACAAGGATTTTTCGCTGTAATAATTTTTATAAATCCAGTTTTAAATAAAATCAGGCCAGGATTATTTTTTTTGTTCTTCTTTATTTCTTTTTATTTCTGTTTCAAGTTGGTCAATCAGTTTGTGCGAGTTTTTAAGAGCAGTATTTTTTTCATCAAGCTGTTTTTTTAGTGAAGATAATTCTTTTTCATATTTTTCTTTCAGTCTTTCTTCAATGTTTTGCTTTTTTTCCTCTAATTCAAGTAATTGTTTTGTGTATTCGCTTCTGGTGCGTAAAGTGTCTTGCTCGATTTCAAGGGCAAGTGTTTTTGCAAAATCCCTTTCTTTTTTCAGTTCCTTTATTAGTTCAATTGATTTTTTTGTAAAAGTAGAGTGCATGTTTTCTATACCCTCTATTTTGGTTTTCAATTGGATAAAACTTCCTTCTACGTAATTGATTTGGGATAAGTGTGTTTTTAATGATTTTTTTGTTTCGCTTACTGTTTCACTGAGTTTTTTATCCATTTCATTGAGTTCTGTTTCTATTTCAGCAATACTTTTTTCTTGTGCGAGTCCAAAAAAGGTTTTTCTTTTGAGTTCAACATTTTTTTGTTTAAGGTCGTTTAGTTCATCTTCTTTTCTTTGCAGTACTTCAAGAAGGTTTTTTGCAGTACTCCCTTTTTTTACGAAAGGGATTTTTCTTGCGGCTAAAAAAGTCCTTACCCTGTCTGCATTATACCTTGCTTTTAGGCTCATTGTAAGTATTTTTTGCTGGAGTGCAGAGTAAAGATCAGGCACCTCAATAGGTTCCTTTTCATTGACTAGTTCTTGCCTTAATTTCTTTTTTTTCTCCATTGAAATGTTTGCCTCTAAAACAGTTATTTCGCGTGCCATTTCACTCAGGAAACTGTCCAGTTCAGGGGAATTTTTTTCAAGAAGCATTTTTGTTTCCCTATTTATTTCTTCAAGTTTTAAATAAAGGTCTTTTAGGCGTTTAGAGTTTTGTTCCAGTTCGAAAACAAATCCTTGCCTGTTTAGCTCTGCCCAGTTTATACGTGCAGTTGCATCATGCAAAGCATTGATATCATTAATGCATAAATCCACTTTTTCTTCTAGGTTAGCCATGCCAGAATAATTAGTTTATTTGAATATAAAAGACTTGCTTGTGGGTTTTGTGCTTTAATATAATATTACTTGCATTCCCATTTGTCAAAGAATTCATCAAGGAATTTTTCCATGAACTTATGCCTTTCTTTGGCTAGTTTTTTTGCGGTTTTTGTGTTCATCAGGTCCTTTAGGAGCAAGAGTTTTTCATAAAAGTGGTTTATTACGGTGCCTTTGCTTTTTTTGTATTCTTCAAAGCTTTTGTGTTTTGTGGGGGCTATGCATGGATTGAACATTTCTCTTCCTGTTTTTCCGCCATAGGCAAATGTTCTTGCTATTCCAATAGCGCCTATTGCATCAAGCCTGTCAGCATCTTGAACTATTTTTCCTTCTATGGTTCGCATTGGGGTTTTTACTTCAGCTCCTTTGAAAGAGAGGTCATTAATTATTTCGCACACATGGGCTATTGTTTGGGCATCAGTGTTAATGCTTTCCAGCCATTCGCGCGCGAGCTTTGGGCCAATGGTTGTATTCCCTTCATGAAATTTCCAGTCAGCAATATCATGGAGCAACGCAGCGAGTTCTACTATGAATAAATCAGCTTTTTCTTTTTTTGCAATGTATTTTGCGGTCTTCCATACTCTGTAAACGTGCCAGTAATCATGCCCTGAAAGTTCGCCTTCAAGCGCTTTTCTCACATGTGCTTCAGTGAGTTTTATTGAGTACTCTTTATTCATTCACTGAATTTGTTATGAAAGATTTTTTATACTCCTCTATCGCTTAGTACTTCATGTTCGTGCAAGAAAAAAGTTTGTTGTTTAAGGAAATGTGTATTGATCCGCATTCTGTTCCTAATTCAACCAGTGTTTTTCTTTCCCATGCTCATTCTGATCACGTTAAGTTGTCGAAGAAATCTGATTTTTTTGCCACTCCTGAAACAATTGATTTGGTTAAACAGCGTTATGGAAATGCATCTTTTAACGAATTAAAGATTGGCAGGAAGCAGAAGTTTGCTGGTTTTGATTTAGAGCTTTTTAATAATGGCCATATTCTTGGTTCTGCTCAGGCAAAGTTTTCTAGTGATGGAAAGCAGCATGTTTTTACTTCTGATTTTCGTTTGCAGGATTCTTTGTTTTTTAAAGGCGTTGAACCACAGGAATGCGAAACTCTTGTCCTTGAAACAACTTTTGGTTCTCCGCAGTATGTTTTTCCTAAGCAGGAGGAAGTTGTTTCTGATATGGTTTCTTGGGTAAGTGGCAAGGGAAAGCAGGGAATGGTGTTGCTTGCTGGTTATTCTCTTGGAAAAGCGCAGGAGCTCACAAAGATTGCAAATGAAGCCGGGTTTGTTCCGATTGTGCATGATTCTATTTTTGAATTAAATAAGATTTATGAAAAGCATGGAGTTAATGTTGGGAAATATTTGAAGCTTGACCACAATTTGAAGGATTCAAGTATTTTGATTATGCCTCCTCAGCTTGTTGGCAAGCACTTGTTTGCTACTTTAGAGCATTTTGATAAAAGAAAAATATTTTCTGCCCTTGCTACTGGGTGGGAGTTCCGCGGGGTATTTGATAAAACTTTTCCTTTAAGCAACCATGCTGATTATAATGATTTAATTGAATATGTTGTGCAGGCAAAGCCGAAGCTTATTCTTACTGACCATGGTTTTTGTGAGGAATTTGCTCGAAAATTAAACAAGTTAGGGTTTAATGCGAAATCTTTGAAGCAGCATAAGCAGAAACTGATTAGCGAGTATTGATTATGGGAAGCAACAGTTATTGCTGGATAATAGGTTTTTGTTTAAGTTGTTTTGGTTTTAAAAAACCTTTTGACTCTTTATAGTTTATGGCTAAAGTTGAAGTGGATAAGGAATTAATCAGGAAGGTTGCGCGGAATGCGAGGCTTAATCTTTCAGAAGAAGAACTTGAGAAATTTGTTCCACAGATAAAAGAAGTAATCCTTGATTCTTTTAATAAATTGGATGAAGTTGATGCAAAAGAAGAGCCTAGTTTTCAGCCTGTGAGCGTATCAAACAGGTTCAGGAATGATAAGCCGAAGAATTGTTTGACACAGGAAGAAGCGCTGAAAAATGTTTCTGTGAAATTAAAGGAAAATGGTTATTTCAAAGGACCAAAAGTTCTATAGTTTGATTAAATTTTTTGGTGTGGTAAAATGAAGAGGGAAGAAACAATTGCTTTTTTTGTTGAACAGGCAAAAAAAGATTTTTCTATTGTGGAAAAAAATCTTGCAGGCATAATACAGGAAATAAAATTGTGTGAGGATAAGAAGCTTAATTATATTGAAGAGTTTGATGAGCAGGATGTTTTGAAGCAATTAGCTGAGTTGAAGAAAAGCTTTCAGGCAAAGGATTCAAAATATTTCGGAAAGTTATTTGGTGTTCCGATTAGTGTTAAGGATGCTATTTGTGTTAAAGGCATTGAATCAAAAGCCGGTTCAAAAATACTTCAAGGGTACAAGCCTTTGTTTGATGCTACTGTAATTGAGAGGGCAAGGGCTGAGGGCGCAATTATTCTAGCTAAAACAACTCAGGATGAATTTGGGTTTGGTACTTTCGCAACTAATACAGAAAAAGTTCCTAAGAATCCTTTTGATAATGAAAGGAGTTGCGGCGGTTCTTCAGGCGGCGCAGCAGGATTCACTGCTTTTACGAAAAATTATCATTTAGCGATTGGGGAAAGCACTGGGGGTTCAATTGCTTGCCCTGCTTCTTTTTGCGGAGCAATAGGATTAACTCCAACTTATGGTTTAGTTTCGAGGTATGGGTTAATTGATTATGCTAATTCGCTTGACAAAATAGGTGCAATAGCAAAAAATCCTGAGGATGCTGCTTTGCTTTTGGAAGTTATTTCAGGGTATGATGAAAAAGATTCAACTTCTTTAGCTCAAGGGTTTGTTAAAGATGATGCAACAATAAAAAGGATTGCGATTGTGAAAGATTTTTTTGATAATTGCGATGAAGAAGTAAAAAAAGTTGTTCAGAAAAAAATTAGTGAATTAAAAAAGTTTTATGACGTTGAAGAAATTTCTTTGCCATTAAATGCAAAATACGCTTTGTCCGCTTATTATATTATAGCTACAAGCGAGGCTTCTACAAACCTTGCAAAGCTTTCCGGTTTGCGTTACGGTGCCCAAGGAGAGGTTAATGGAAAACACTTTGATGAGTATTTTTCAGAAATTAGGAGTAGTGAGTTTAGTGAAGAAGCAAAGAGAAGAATTATTTTAGGGACATTTGCAAGAATGTCTGGTTATAGGGACGCTTATTACTTGAAAGCGATGAGGGTGAGAACAAAATTAATTAATGAATTTAATTCAGCTTTCAAGCGTTATGATTTATTGCTGAATCCTACGATGCCTGTGCTTGCTCCAAAGTTTGAGGAAATAGAAAAACTTTCTCCCATGCAGAATTATGCGATGGATTTATGCACGGTTCCTGCTAACCTTGCAGGGTTACCGCATATTAGTGTTAATGCCGGCTTTAGCAGAGGCCTCCCTGTTGGATTAATGGCGATAGCTCCTCACTTACAGGAAAAAAGGCTTTATTCATTCGCAAAGGTGATTGAGGCATGAGTGAGGAAACAAAAGTAATTATTGGTCTTGAGATTCATGCTTATCTTGGGACGGAAAGCAAGTTATTTTGTTCCTGCCCTACAAAAGCTGTTGATATTCCAAATTCTCAAACATGCGTAATTTGTTTAGGAATGCCCGGAAGCAAGCCAGTACTAAATGAAAAGGCTGTTGAACTTGGAACTAAAGTTGGCTTAGCTTTGAATTGTAATATTAACCAGGATTTTTTCTTTTCAAGAAAAACTTACTTTTACCCTGATATGAGCATGAATTACCAAATAACCCAGTATGAGGTTCCTCTTGCACAAAAGGGTTTTCTTATTTTGCCAAGCGGAAAAAAAGTCAGGATAAGGAGGGCTCATTTAGAATGGGATCCGGCTGCTTTGGTTCATCCGAATGGAATGGGAAAAAGTTCTTATGTTTTAATTGATTATAACAGGTCGGGATTGCCTTTGGTAGAAATTGTTACGGAACCTGATTTGGTTTCACCTGCTGAGGCGCGCGAATTCATGAATACTTTGGAAAATATTCTGAATTATTTGAATGTATTAAGGCCTGATACTACTTTGAAGGTTGATTGCAATATTTCTATTAATGGCGGGAACAGAACTGAGATAAAAAATGTTTCAGGTTATGCTGCTGCTGAAAAAGCTTTGACCTTTGAGCTTGCGAGACAGAAACAGGAATTAAAAAACGGGAAAATCATTGAACAGCACACTAGAGCTTTTAATGCAGAAACTGGAATGACTGTTGAGTTGCGTAAAAAAGAAACCGAGGATGATTATGGATATATTTTTGATCCTGATTTGGTTAAAGTTTCTTTAAGCAGGGAGTATTTGGACAAAATTAAATTAGGAATGCCTGAGTTGCCTGAACAGAAGGCTCAGCGTTTCATAAAAGAATTTGGTTTTTCGGATTATGATGCGCGCGTACTGTGCAGTGATTTTGATTTAGGTAAATTATTTGATGAAATGGTTTCAAGGAAAGCAAGTGCATTGCTTTCTGCGAGGATTTTAACAAGAGAATTGCTTGCTGTGCTTAATCATGATGCTTTATCCTTCAATGATGTTATAGTTAAGGCTGATGATTTGGTTGAGTTAGTTGTTTTGATTGAACAAGGAAAGGTTTCTGATAAGAATGCAAAACAAGCTATGATTAATTATATTTCAGGAGACAAATCAAAGCCGAAGGATTTTTTGGAAAAAAATAATTTGCTTATTTCCCAGAGCATTAATCTTGATGAAGTTATTGCAAAAGTGCTTTCTTCCAATGAGAAAGCTGTTAGTGATTATAAGGCTGGAAATGAAAAGTCCTTGAATTTCCTTGCTGGTCTTGTAATGAGGGAAACGAAAGGGACTGCGAGCCCGCAAAAAGTGCAGGAAGTTCTAAAGCAAAAACTTAGCTGAATGGATATTTCGACCGAGTTTATTATTAAATACAGGATTTTAAGCTCTTTGTTTCTATTTTATTGAGGTGATTTGTTGTGTCTGCGCCATGGGATTTTTTAAGAGAGCCAGTTAATTTTGTTGGATTAATTGAGCCGTTGACTTTGTGGGTTCTTTTGATTGTTTCTATTGCAATGCTTGCAATAGCTGTTTTGGCTTTAAAGAAAAAACCCTCTCCGAAATTAAAGTGGGTGGCTGGCGCCTTTGGATTATTTTTTGCAAAATCCGCTTTGTTATTAGTTGACTTTTATTTTTCCCCTGGAGATTTTATGAATAAAGCAATTGTCGGTTTTTTTGACTTGTGTATAATGATTGCTTTCTTTGTAGCGTTATTCAGAAAGTAATTGCTGACTGACTTTTTGGTGGGATTGTGTTAAAAAAGCTTGATGAAGTAATGGCTCTTACTCCAAGAGATAAAATTTATTCTACCATTGTTCAGAATCCCGGTTTGCATTTCCGCGAAATACAAAGAAGAGTGGGGATTGCTACGGGCGCTTTGCAGTATCATCTTGATTATTTGAAGAAAAAGAATTTTGTACGTGAAGAAAAGCAGGGAAAATTTTCTCATTTTTATTCTATTCAAGGGGGTGAGGTTGATTCAGGTTTAATGAATTTGCTTCGCCAAGAATCTGTAAGAAAAATAGTTTTATTTTTGATGAACAAGCGGAGAGCTACTTTGCCGACTATTTCAGAAAATGTTCAGCTTAGTCTTTCAACGACAAGTTTTCATATGCAAAAGCTTTTGCAGGCACAGGTTGTAATTCAAAAATCTATTAAGGGCAGGGTTTATTTTTCCCTTATGGATAAGGAAAGAGTGCTTATTTTGATTGTTCAGTACCGCAAAAGCTTTTTGGATGATTTGGTTGATAATTTTATTGATACTTGGGAAAGAGAACTAAAACCATAATAACCCAATTTCTTGGAAGTGTATTTAAAGTTGTTTTTATTAAATTTTTTTAGTGTTTTTTTATGAATTTGTTTGAAGCAATAATCCTTGGGCTAATCCAGGGTTTTACTGAGTGGCTCCCTATTTCCAGTTCAGGTCATTTGGTTGTGGCGCATAAATTATTTGGAATAGCGTTTAGTCCAGAGTTTGATATTGCTTTAATGATAGGCACTTCGCTTGCTCTTTTGCTGTATTTTAGAAAAAAAATCTTTTCTCTTATTAATGGAATTGTTTTGCTCAAAAAACCTGATTTGTATTATCTGAAATTAATAATAATCGCAGGGATTCCTACTGCAGTAATTGGTTTTGTGGGGAAAAAGTTTTTTGAATCATTTTTTGCACTGCCTTTTATTGTGAGTTTGTGCATAATTGTAACAGGGTTTTTTTTGCTTATTGTTTCTAATTACGCAAAAGGAAACAGGGGAGTTAATGAAAAGAGTGCTTTTTTTTCAGGTCTTGCGCAGGGGATAGCTGTTATGCCTGGCATTTCTCGCTCAGGGAGCACTATTGGCTCATTAATGCTTTGCGGAGTAAAACCTGAAAAGGCTGCTGAATTTTCTTTTATAATTGGTTTGCCTGCAATGATTATTGCTTCTCTCCTAGAATTTTCCCAGGCAACGGGCACTATAATTCAAGTTGATTTAATGCTTGCTGGAATCATTTCCTCTTTTTTGGCAGGATATGTAAGCATTGGTTTTTTCATGAGTCTTTTAAAGAAAGGAAAACTTCATTACTTTGCTTATTACTGTATTCTTGCAGGAATATTGTTTGCTTTTCTTACTTTTTCTTAACTAAATTTGCAGGAAAAATAAATCAAGCGCAGTAATATAAATAACTTTAACTAATTAGTTATCATGAAGCTTTCAATTATTTTATTCAGGCACGGAAAAATACAATCCAAAAAGAATATTTTTTGTGGCTGGCTTAATCTTCCGCTTAGCGAAGAAGGATTAAAACAATCAAAAGTTCTTGCAGAGAAATTGAAAAACGAGGAAATAGATTTAGCTTTTTGTTCGGACCAATTGAGGAGCCAGCAGGCTCTTTTAGAGGTTTTAGATTATCATCCCAAAGCGAAAGTAATTGTTGACCCAAGGTTAAGGGAAAGGCATTATGGTTCGCTTTCAGGTTCATTAAAAGATGTTTTCAGGAAAAAATCAAAGAAAAAGTTTGATCAGCTTCATCGTGGGTATTATGCTGTTGTTCCTAGCGGAGAAAATATGCATAGTGTGGGTAAAAGGGTTTTTCCTTTTATGAATGATTTGCTTAAATTAATGCAGAAGGAAAAGTGTTGTGTGGCAATAAGTGCTCATACGAATTCTCTGCGCTTAATACAGGAATATCTTGAAGGGCTTTTTCCGCAGGAAGCACAAAAACTTGAGCATCACCCGGAAGAATACAAGAAATATATTATTGAGTTTGAGTAATTTTTTATTAAAAAAGCAGTAAAGTTATCCAAAAGTTTTTTTTATTTTAGTTTGAATCCTGCTGCAACCAAGATTGGGAAAATTATACTTGCTTCGCCCCATACTTTTGCATTGTTTTCGTTTGTGCTTGCTTTTCCCCAGCTTTTTGCTTCGTTCGGGTTAGCGCCTGCGTTGCTTCCTTCCCCTTCGTATCCTGTGTTAATGTAAACAGTGTAATCTGCTCCTTCGCGTGTTAAGCATGCGTTCATTATGTGGTGTTTTGGAACAGAACCACCTATTATTATTGCGCCAACCTTATCCGCATTAAGCACTGTGTCATAAATTAATTCAACTTCTCTGATTAAATCAATTTCCAAATCAGGGTGGTCTTTTTTGTAAAAATAAATATGGTCGCCTATTGCTCCGTCAGCAAGCGGAACACATAACAGAGGAATATTGTTTTTGTAGCACCAATAAGTAAAGCTTTTTTCTGCATTAGGTTTTCCTTCAAGCGCTTTGCCCATTGCTTTTACAACATCAACACTAGTAATTACTTTTTCTTCTTTTTTTGATTTATGGTAAAGCTCTTGCAGTACTTCTTTCATGAATTTTTCGAACCAAATGTATCTTTCGTTTGGGATAAAAATATTGCCTGTTCTGTTGACTCCATTTTCTCTTAATTTTGCTCCATCTGCCTCAAAGTTTCCGTGTAAAAAATCTCCGTGGGTTTTGATTACATCTTCTTCTACTCCGCCTGTGGTTGTTACTAAAAAGTGGACTAATTTGTTTTTTACTAAATAAGTAATGTTGTCTCTTAATCCTGAAGTGCTTACATTTGAGGTAAATCCGAGAAAAATAGTTGCTTTTTGTTTCTGCATTTCTTTTGTTAATTCAATTGCTTTTCCTAAATTGGTTGCCTGAAAGCCTATGTCCTTGAATGATTCAAAGAATTTTTTTGAATCAAATTCTTTTTCAAAATCATATCCTTGTATTTTTCCGTAACCAATTTCCTTGCTTTTTTTCAGAAAAGCTTTTTTTGCATTATCAATTTTAGCCATAAACTCACTTAATTAATTTCCTTGAAATTTTTGTTTAATTCAAATATTTATGGGCAGGAGGAGATTTGAACTCCTGACCGCACGATTATCAGTCGTGTGCTCCAACCAGCTGAGCTACCCGCCCAAAGGTATTACTCTTAAGAAAAATTGTTCAGGAAAAGCTTTAAATTGCTACTCACAGCCAATATTTCTATAATACAGCAAAGCGTTGCAAAGCAGTGCTTTTGATAAGTTCAGCCCCTTCGTCTAGTGGCTAAGGATGCAGGCCTTTGAAGCCTGATACCCCAGTTCGAATCTGGGAGGGGCTATTTTTTTTGTGGGATATATACAGCGCTATGTATTGGACTATACCACATAACTGGTTTAAATAATTATTCAAGCACAAGATTTGTATGATTCTTATTGATGATTTGATTGCAAATTTACCGTTAAGCGTTTTGCTTTCAATTATATCTGGATATCTTTTGTACTTAACTTATTCTTCAAAAAGTAAATTGTCTGATATTTTAGATAAACAAACTTTTGCCAAAAGTGTACTCATAGGATTGGTTATTCTAGTTATCACAGTATTATTAGCTATTTCAATTCCAAGTACTTTCAGCTATTGTAAAGGTGCAGAAGGCGGATGTTTGCCTGATTTGTTAGGGGTCATAACTATATTGAGTATGTTTGGTTTGTCAATTTCTATGGCAATATTTGCATTTTATGTGAGTAATTTTCCAAAGTGGCTTACTGGTTTTATTGGAGTAGCGATAATAGTATTATTTATTATATTTTTTTTGAATTACTTTTCAAATAACATGGTATCTGCTTTTTATGGTGAACAAGTTTTCTTAGAACACTCAGACGGCAAGTATTTTGTAAACGTTTATACTCAATATACTCAAACACAAACTGACTACCAAAAACTTTTAACTGGAGTTTTCATTAATTGCAATGATATAAATTTGAGCTTAACCAATACAACCTGCCCAAATGGTTTACCATTAATATTAAACCCAAAAGTTATTGAAAAAGTTCATTGCCAACTCCCAGCTGACTTTAACTTGATGCAATTATCAAAGTGTACAAATGTAGGCTACACAATAAACGGATATACTCCAAGCATTAACCACGCACCAATTGATTCAAATCTACTTAACGAGATTGCAAATATTTCAAATTAGTGGTGATAATGTGGATATTGAATTTATTTTAGTTGATGAAATCAAAATTGTTTTGATTTAGAAAACCACAATTTTAATTTTGCTCTGGATTCATTATTCAATTTCGAGCTAAAGTTGTCTCTCATAAATTTCATTATTTCAACTCTTTGCCTCCAGAATAAAGGAAATTTCTGTGTCGAGTAGTACTTCATAAAGAATTTTCCATTTCCTTGGCAGTGCAAACATTTCAATCTGATGGCGCCGACCTCAAGCAAGCCAAATGGGAGACCATCTTGAAAAACTATTTTCTTCATCCCGCCAGTCATTAAAATATTATTTTGTTTGAATGTCAAGCCAGCATCAAAAGCTGAGTAATCAACCAAGTCAGTAGACTCGCCAACCTTAAACTTTGCATTATCTTTTAATTTTCCCCAAAAGAACATGTCAGTTACACTGTCGTCTTTACCGAACGAGGGGTCTTTTTTTACTTTTTCATAATATTCCATTACAAGTTTACAATATTCTTCCAAAACATTGAGGCTCATAATATATGTTGCATGAGCACAGTTTCCACTCGAAAGAGTTAAATCAAATCCTGCATACTGCCATGCATTTGAAGAAATATTCTCAAATAAAAGAACATCTCCATCCATAACAAAAACTTTGTTTAAGTTTGTTTTTTTCATAAAATCTTTTAAAATAAACCAGCGTTCTAAACAAAACCTCTCTATTTCAAATACTGAATTGCTTCTATGGACATACAGCTTTTTGAAATTGTTTCTTGAATCAGAGTAAATCTTTGAATCGCGTTGCACACTTCCGTTAAACTTCTGTTCTGTCTCTTCAGCCAATACATATATCTTGCTTTCAGGGTTGAATTTTTTTGCACAGCTAATCGCGTATTCTAAATAAAAGGAATTTCCTTTTTGAACAAAAGCAATTGGGATTATTTCTAAATTGGCTTGTTTCTTCATGCTACTAATTGGTGGTATTTCAGTATATAAAACTTGCTACAAATTCATATCATGAGTAGAAAGACTGGTTTAGAAATTAAAAAGTCAATAATTCGTCAGCTCAAAAAGAAAGAGTGTTCTCTTCGAGAACTAGAAACTAAAGTAAATACAAATTATCTTACGATAAGAGCACACTGCAAAGAACTACAATTTTTCGGGTTCATAGAAATAAAACAGGTTCAAATGAATAAAAGAAATGGCAGACCCTACACAAACGTTAATCTAACAACAACTGGAAAAACGCTTTCTGTATGAACAACTTGGACTTATTGGTTCCAATTAACTCAAAGCATCAAGCTTTTTCTTTACTGAGTCATATATTTTGAATGGCTTGTCTGCTTTGGCGTTTTGCTTCATGTAATATAGAGTTCCTTTTGAGAAGCCGAGTTTTTTGGCTTTTGAGTAAGGTATGGCGAGGATTTGGTCTCGGACTTTTTGTGTGTCAAGACGTCTTAGGGTTATTTGGGGTTCGGAAAAGTCGGGAATGCCGTCTTTTTTGATTGCTTTGACGAGTTCTCGGGCTTTTAAGAGCATTAAAGACCTTATTGAAAGACGGCTTTTGACATCAGAAGACGCATCAGAAGGAATAAGTCGGCTTAGCGTCTTTTGTGTATCGTAATTAAGCCAAGCGTCTATCCTTTCAATAAATTTCTTTGCTCCGCTTGGTCTTAATTTAAGTGTGTAGGTCTCGGTTCGGATAAAATCTTTCTTCTCAAAGATGTCGTTTTCGATAGCATCAATAATTGCTAAATCGATAACGAAGCGAAAAGGTTCTTGCATATCATACGCTAAAGAGTTCTTGCCCATGCACTTTTCATGCAAAAAGCCAATATGTGCATCCAAGCCAACAGAATTTATTACTCTAAGACATTCTGATTCAAGAATCGCATAACCGTAGTTGAGTAAACAGTTTATTTGGTCTCCTGCGCCCCAAGGTCTTTTCACAAATTCCCTACTATCAAAGCCATATTCTTTAGGAATTACTTTTCGTAATTGTTTCCAGTAAAAAGACGCAACTCGTCCTTCCACTTGTAAAATGTCTATTAAAGATTTTGTAAAAGTAAGTTCTTTCTTTTCTCTCTCAAAATCATTGTCCACTTCAGAGTAACGCTCTTTCAGATAATCAAGAACTTCTTGAGTTCGAGCAAACTTTCCAACAATAAAAGAGCGAGCTAACTTCAAACGTCTGTCGAAATTATTATACGTTTCATACTGTTTGAATTTTGTATCTACTTGCACACTTTCTGGCGGAAGCATTGTAGTTAATAGTTTTCCATTCCAATCTAAGAAAGTAATCTGCACATTGTGTTTGATAAGCCAACGAACAGCATCAATTGAAACTTCTCCGTCCTGCCCATAAACAATAATTGAATCAACGTCAATACGTTTGGGATTGAAGATGTAATCTTTTGGTTCTTCGTCAAGAGAATAAAATCCGTCCTTGATAATTAGCTTTGCATCTTGTACTCGCACATTAATTCCGTGCCCATTGAGTAATATATGGTTCATCATATCACCATTGATTCGTGAAAATCCTCAATGTCTGCGAATCCCATCCATTTTTTTGCACTAAATCGTATTTGTCTTAAAAAAATAGCCGCTCTGGACTTTTTTTCTTTAAAAAGTTTTATTTCTAATTGCAATAATTCTTTTTTATGCTTTGAAATTATTTGTGCAGTGTACTTCAACTTGTAATCATTATGCACAGTGTCGTTGGTAGCCATTTTTTCGGCGTCATATTTGAGCTGTTCAATTACTGATTCATCATTGTACATACCCAAAAGGTGGATTAATGATGTGCGCAAATTTCTAAATTGATTAGAATCAATCTCGTCTTTATATTTATGCAAAAGTTTTCGCAGTGTTTGTAAAAATATCTCTTTATCTTTAGGTTTTATTCCTCGTCTTGTCATATTGTTATAAACTACTCTAATAATTGTAGTCGCAGTTTCCTTTGAAGCATTTTTTAGTAAAGTAAGTAACAAATCAATCTGTTCAGGTTTAAGCAAATAAACTTTTTCATAAGATTCTATCTCTGCTAAAAATACCTCAAGTTCTATTGCATTGGTAAGGTCTAGGTTTTTGAAGCACCAATCAAGTTGTTCTTTTACTTCTCGTAAATCCCTTGGTACAATGAACTTGGTTCTCTTATCTTTTGCTTCAAAGCCATATTCTTTAGCTTCTTTAAAGTCCATTTTGTCTATTATTTCTGCTTCAATTAGATTTGATAACTTTCGTTCTATACTTGGTTTGCTATACCCCGTCTTCTTTTCATCTATAAGTAGTTTAATGAGCGATTCTCGGGGCATCCCCCCTTTTTCAAATAGAAGGTTTTTTACTTTATTATCAAAGTCCTCTTCACTATTTTCAAACAAGCAATCACTCTCTATGCATATGTATAGCATTACAGCTATCACTGAATGTATTGATAATAATGATTATAAACCTCTGCAGTAATACATGCAAGGTGAAAAAAATGAGTAGATTTGTGATAACATTGCCAGAAGACCTGTATAGCGCTCTTCAGGTTGCATCATCAAACAGGCGTTGCTCTATGGCTTCTGTAATTAGGGCTTGTCTCTACCGTGAACTTGTGGATTATTTAAAAGAGGTGGACAAGAATGGTTCGTTCTTCAAAGCACAAAACTAAACGAAGACTCCCTGCATGGGCTAAATTAAAGCCACGCCAAAAGGTTGAAAGAATCAGGGCACTAAGTGTTCTAAACAAAGTAAGAAACAAGTACTCACTTACAAGAGCTTGCAAAGAATTTGGAATTACTAAAGAAAGTGCAGTCAAGCAACTTGGAAGAGCACTTTTCAAAAGAAAAGGTCGCTGGGTAGCAAGAAAGACCGATTCAATTCAAAGAGAAATGCGAATATATTCCCAAGGCAAAATAAAATCAATAATTGTAAGAAACTCAAAAGATGCCTCAATAATAGGAAAATACTATTCAGCAGTAAAGAATTTTCTAAAAACAAGAAGCACAAAAGAACTACGAAAATTCAAACGAATAAAAATCAAAGACGCAAAAAGAAAAAAACATACTTTAGAAACTCTACCACAAAAGATTCTAGACATTGAAGAACAAAAGGAGAATCCTGAGTTCTACGAAATATACGAGGCTGATGAATATGCCTAAATGTGTTGCTTGTGATGAGACTGATGAACGTGTTTTGAGAAAAATTGAAGCACATCATGTGTTTAGCAGAGGGTACTCTGAGGAGACAGTTTATTTGTGTCCTAATTGTCATGCTAGAATTACTGCTGACCAAAATAAATTCGCGCCTAAAACACGGAAGAAAAAGTCGCCTTCAAGAAGACTGCTAGCCATACATTCGTCTCTTTCACTTCTTGAGACAATTTCGGCAAAAAGTAAGCAAATAATTGAAGAAATAATTGGAGATGATTATAATGGAAAAGATAGCAATTAGAGTGTATACAAAATCATTGAAGAAAGATAAACATTTTGAGAATAAGAAACAAGAAGAGTCTGACTATTCAAAGGTGCTGGTGTTTGATTGTGAAACAACAACCGATTATGCACAAAATCTAACCTTTGGTTCGTATAGATATTACAACAATTCTGTGGGAGACGGTTATTTGGAAGAAACGGCTTTGTTTTATAATCCAAAAATAGTTTCTGCCAAGGAACTAACAGTGTTGCACGAATATGCTAGCAAACATAATTTGCAGTTAATTACCGCTGATGAATTTGTCCAAAAGTTTTATTATTTAATGCTGAACAAGAAAGCAGTTTGTATAGGACATAATCTGGTTTTTGATATTTCACGTTTTGTTAAGCACTTTGGATACAGGCGAGGCAACAACAAAGGCAACTTCTCACTTCAAATCTCAGAAGACAAGAACAAACCACGAATAAGAACACGAAGAATATCCGAAGGAAAAATCTTACTTGATTTTGGTGGCACTAAATGGCGCCCCGCATACAGAGGCACCTTTATTGATACTCAAATTCTAGCATCCGCATTGTTTGAAAGAAAAAGAATTTCACTCAAAGACTTAGCAGACCTTCTCAAGATAGAGGAAGGAAAACTAGAAGTAAAAGAACATGGGAAAATAACCTCCGAATATATTGAGTACAATCTTAGAGATACATCTGTAACTTACAAATGTTTCATGAAACTAGTTAAAATATTTAAAGAGTTTGAACTTGTTGAGCCCGTTGGAAAGATTGTTTCAACAGCTTCCATTGGCAAAGCTGTTTTAAGAAAAATGGGAATCAAAGGTTTCCCAAAACTAAATACAACCATTTCGCCTGAACTTATTGGCAAAGTAATGTCGGCTTTCTTTGGTGGGCGAAGCGAAGTTAAATGTAGAAGAGAGCGAGCAAAGGTTACCGTGCTTGATTTTACAAGTATGTATCCTACAATTGGCACCTTAATGAATCTTAAAGAATTTGTAATTGCTGAAAAAATTGAATATTCTAAAACAACTGCTGAAACCCAAAAACTACTTGATTCAATAACCTTAGAAGAGCTATACAAGCCCGAAACATGGAAAGAATTAATTGTATTGTGCAAAATTAAACCAGAAAACGATTGCTTGCCTGTAAGGTCTGACTATAATGGCAAAACATACAACATAGGAATCAATTATTTAACAACTGACAAAGAACTGTATTACTTTCTTCCCGACTTGATTTTTAGTAAACTTATTACTGGAAAAACTCCAAAACTATTGGATGCAATTCAATTTACTCCAAAAGAAACACAAAAAGGGCTAAAAGAAATTCAGTTATTCGGAATTACAATTAATCCTCGCAAAGATGACTTCATAAAAACAATTGTTGAAGAAAGAGCAAGGATAAAAGCAACGGACAAACCTAGAGCACATGGGCTAAAAATAATAGCCAACTCGACAAGTTATGGTATATTTGTTGAGATGCACTCAAATAAAGAAAAAGAACAATTGCAGGTTTACTCAGATATTTCATTTGAGAGTTTTAACTATGCAGAAAAGGAAGGAGAATATTTTAATCCTATAATTGCTGTATCTTTGGTTTCGGGGGCGCGCCTCTTACTCGGAATGGTTGAAAAAGAATTAGCCTTAATGGGTAAAACGCACTATGCTTGCGATACTGATTCAATGTTTGTGCCACCTGAAACTGCAATACCTTTGCAAGAAAAGTTTCAAAGGCTCAATCCTTACAAGGAAATAAAACAATTGCTTAAAATTGAAAATGAAAGTGTTTGGTTTTATGGGATAAGTGCAAAACGATATGTTCTTTTTAGTATAGAACATAGGGTAATGAAAATTCACGAAAATCCTGATAAAAGAGATTACAAACTGCACGGTCTAGGACACATCCTTAATCCATTCGGAGAAGCTGAAAAAGATTGGCACAAGATAGTCTGGGAAGATATATACAAGTTAGAATATGGAGGAATAACCGAAGAGGAGATAAACGAAAAATATTCACACTATTATACAATTTCAAAGCTGTCAAATTCAAGCTTTCAAATAGCTCAAAGATTCAAAACGTTGAACAAAAACAAACTAATTGAAAATCAAATTAAACCATTTAACTTTTTCATGATTGGAACGAGCACTAACAAAGAAATAAAACCAATAGCTCCATTCACAACAAATCCACAAGAAATAGTTTACAATCAATTTATTGATTACGAAACTGGAAATACAATGCAAGGCGCAGAACACTTTCAGAACCTTTCTGATTTCATCCTTAAATTTGCAAACCACCCAGAAAGCAAGTTACTTGGAGAAACGGGAATACTAGAAAGACAACACATAAATACTAACGAAGTTATCCACATTGGCAAAGAAACAAAAAACATCCAAGACCAACAAATAGAACAACCAACCGTTAACCACTATTTGAACAAACTTACAAAAGAAGAAATACAAAACCTCACATGGGAACAAGCAAAAAAGCTAAGTGTTCCAAAAAGCACTTATTATTCGTGGGTTAATCGTCATCATTAATTTCATTATCCACAGGATTTTCTAGTAAATCAGTATTTGTTGTAGTAAATTTGTAACCGCAAAATTTACACTTATAATCTCGGTTAGTAATCTTTCTAACGCCTTCAGCAACTTTTATTTCAGTAACTGTTGGTTGACCTATTGGGTCAATGGCATAATGTTTTTTGCAAGATGGACATTTACTAACAAAGTGTTTGTGAATAATACTTGCTAACAATATAATTCCTATAAAAAATACTCCCCATGAAAGGTAAACAAAATAAATGCCAAGTGTATTTAAATTAAATGCACCTAATGCTCCTGCAATAGTTGTTACTACACTTACAATTAACGCCTTTGTGTCTCCAACCCTATCCACTACAAATTTAGCTATTAGTTCAAGAAATGCAAAGTTTTCTTTCTCGACGGGGTAAGTAATTGGTTTATCAGGATATTTCTTTATCAATTTTGCGCCCTTGCCGATAACTACATCCCCGTGAAAAGTATTACTGTCATTTATGCTGACTGAGGAGTCTTCATAAGTACTATTTGTCAAGTGTGGCGGATTTTCCGACAACGGCATCACCTTCAAAAGTAGAATCTTTAATTAATACTCTATTATCAGTATAAACAATAAGCACAGTTTCTGGTATTTTATTAGTCTGAGAATATTCATCTTCGATTTTGAAATCAATTGTGTCAAATTTATATTCTAATGACCGTGTCAAAGGTCTAAAGATAGAATCATTAAAATCTGAAACCATATCATCAAATCTTGTTGATGTAAAGAATGCTAAAGAAAAAGAATCAAGTCTTATTTGGCGAGAATTTAACCGACTGCAAATGTCATATAAAAGAGAATCCCTTAAGTTCTCATCAGTAGGCAAGTCAAAAGTTGCGCTTCCAATGAAAGAACCTCTACTTTGTAAAGCCTTTTCCCACCATGTGTCAAAGCCAGATTCTATTTTTTTTAATTGACTTGATATTACCGCCATAATCGGGTCATTTTCGCAGTGGTCAATAAAAATTTTTAAGCGAGTGTCAAATGTAGCACTATTAGAGCCAAGCACATCTGTGGAATAATCTTTGAATTTTCTAAAACTCAAAGCAATTGCACGTTTATCAAATTCACTCATACATTAATTTCTATTAGATTAATTATTTAAACCAGTTATGTGGTATAGTCCAAAGCGAGACGCTGTATATATCCCGCTATTTTTTTTGTGATTATATGCAACGTGGAGCATTAGATTATGATATAAAACTGGATTTTTAAAACATTTTATTAGTTATATTTCTGATGGATTTGCCTATTGAAATTAAATGTCCTAAGTGTGACAGAACAGTTATTATTGATTTATGGAAAATGGAGCACTCACATAAGATATTGTGCCCTGAGTGTAACGAATTTTTTAATTTAACAATAAAAGGGCAACACCCAAAAGAAGTGTTAGAATCAAGTTTCAAAAAAGCAGGGCTGAATCTAAAATGGAAAAAATAATTGAAAAAATTCAAAGTAAAATTAAAAATCGTACGTTGGATTCAAGGGACATAGAGGAATTAATTGCTTACCTGTTGGTGAATAAAAAAGACCTTCCATTTATTGCAGATGAATTAGCCAAATTGAAGATTGCTAAATTTTTAATTCCAAAAATTATGTCTTCCGAACCCGAAAGATCTATACAAATAACCGGTGACGAATGGCGCGCGGAAAAATTAGATTTCAATTTAATTTCACTTTGGATAGATGATTTTGAAGTAAATGACTTCATCGCATATAAAACTTCAGCTCTTGGGGGGTACATATCTTTTGATGTAGTAAAGAGAAAAGAGATTGTTTTGTATATATATAATCAAATTAATGAAATTCTGGATCAAGCAGGATTGTTTGCTTCTAATAATATTAAAACAAGCGATGAAGAATTGCCTAATAAAGGGGGACAAAAAGTTTTCGAAGAAGTTTTTAGAAGCTTACAAGGGGACAATAAGATTTTAAAGTTTTTAGAGAATCCCTTTGTCATTTTTGTCCTTGCACTCATTATTGGGACAATTTTGTTTGGTAACTATACTGGGGTGTTTACCCAAATGCTTCAAGGAAAACCAGTTTTGACAACTACTACTTTTGAATCGGATAAAAATACAATAATAACTTCTACTCAACTCGAACCTGATAAAAATATTGCCTTGCCCGTTACAGCCCAAATAGACAATAATAATAGTCCGGTGGTACCGGATAGTAATCAAGTGAAAAATGACCCTGATACTCCATTAAAGTTTATTAGTTTTTATGGAGGGTATTCTCAAGGATTTGTTATTCAAAATATTACTGATTTAGACATAAATGCCCGAATAAGTTATATTTTGAATCTTAATAGTTGGAACAACCCTGGATACTGCTCTGGAATTTTTTCAAAAATCGAAAATATCCTTATACCTGCCCAAAGTAATAAATCTATAAATATCCCTTCAGGTAATTGTTCGGGTTATGTGGATTCCGAATCAGTACAGTACATTATTTATAAGTAAGCTTTTTACGATGCGTTATCCAATAGCTGTATTTTTGTATGTTTTTTTGTATAAGCATGTTTTTTATTCTGTTATTTCCTATTGTCCCTATGATTGATTTGCTTGGTTTTGTTTTGCCTGAGTGGCTTGTTTTGTTTGGCGGTTTAATCTGGCTGGCTGCAACTGTTCTTGGCACTTTGTTTAACATTGCAATGTTTTTTGATGCATGGAAAAGAAGATTTGAAAGCAAAGCGAAAAAGTATTTATGGATGATTGTGAATATTGTTATTCCATTTGCTTCTTTACTTTATTATTATTTATATAAATATAAAAAGTAAGTTCTATTTTTTTGTTTCTTTAACAAAGTGGAGCATCGCAATTGCTATTGCTGTTAATGCCAGGGATAAGATGAATGGGATTGTTGCTCCGAAGGAGTCCCATAGTATTCCTGCTATTAGTGATGCAGGTAGCGCGCATAATCCTATTATCATTTGGAATCCGCCTAGTGCGCTTGCACGGAATTTTTTTGGAGCTAATTCTGAAACATATGTTGTTTGTACGGGGAGTAATGCTGCTTGGTGTAATCCATAAAATACAAAAGTGAGTAGTATTGCCCACCAGGTGTTAAAGAAAATGAATAATATGCATGTCATTGCCCAGAATAAGAGTGCTAAGTTCATTACTTTTTTTCGCCCTAGTTTGTCTGATAGTTTTCCGAATGGCAGGGAGAAGGCTGCTGCAAAAATAACATATATTAGGTATAGGACTGGGATGAATGTTGTTTGGTATCCTGTTTTGTTTGCGAATACTAATAAGAAAGAGTAGCTGAATGAGCCGAGAGCGAATATTGCGCTTAGTGCTAAAAAGAGTTTATAGTTGTGTGTGAGGTTTGTTAGTTTTATTCCTTTGTACAATTTTATTTTTGTTTGTTTTTTTTCTTTAATAATATAATAAACTAGTACTGCGCTTATGATTGAGGGTATTGCTGCCAGCATGAAGAAGGTTTGGTAACCAAAAAAATTAATCAACAAAATGCAGAGGATTATTCCGAATACTCCTCCTAATTTATCCATTCCTTTTATTATTCCGAAATTTTTTCCGCGGTTTTCATGTTTTGATTCATCAGCGACAATAGCGTCTCGCGGAGAGTCCCTTATTTTTCCTGCTCTATCAAGTATTCTGAATGGGATTACCATTGGCCAGGTTGTTGTTATTGCGTAACCTATTCTTGATGCTGCACCGAGTAAGTATCCTAGCCAGATGAATACTTTTCTTTTTTTTAACCTGTCAGAAGCGTATCCTGAGGCGGCTTGGGAGAGGGATACGAGTGCATCGCCTAGTCCGTCAACTAATCCGAGGATGGACATGTTTGCCCCGAGAACAGTTGTTAAGAAAAGGGGCCATATCGGGTAAATCATGTTTGCCCCTAAATCGTTTAAGAGTGAGGCAAGGGCAAATGTTTTTACTGTTGTCCCGTTTTTCTTTTCTTTATTTTTCATCACTAGAAAAGGTTTTCCTTGTTAATAAACTTATTTTTGATTTTTTTAGGTTATTTTGCTTATGAGAAGTTTTTTATTCCGTTAATTCTTTTATTCATTGATTATTATGTATCCTGAAGGTGAGTCAAAGAAAGGTAAGGGGTTTTCTGCAAAGCCTGGTTCAAGTAAAGCCTCTAAGAGGTATATTGTTGGCTTGGTTGTTTTTGATGGGGAAAAGTTTTTGCTTTTGCATCGTGTGCTTCATTGGTGCGGATGGGAATTTCCTAAAGGGGGTATTAAGGGAGGCGAATCCATTGATGCTGCTATTAAGAGGGAATTGTTTGAGGAGACAGGGATTCCAAAGCTTGAATTAGTGGGGAAGATTGATGAGTTGACGTATTATGATGATTCTAGAAATCTTGATAGTTTTATTAAGAATTATTTGATTAGGGTTTCAAGCAATAACAGGATTAGTTTTGAGCACCAGGCGGTTAAGGATGGAAAGAAGGTTATTGAGCATGATGATTTCAAGTGGTGTTTTCCTGGAGAAGCAGTTTCTTTGCTTAAACACAAGAATATGAAGGAAACAATGAATAAAGCAATTAAGATGTTGGGGTTGGAAATTGGTAGATAAGAGGGGGGAAAGAGTTAATTTTCTTATAACTCAATTTGTTGGACACTTTTTAGAGTGATTGGATTTTTAAATATTTTTTAGGCTTGGTATTTTATGGATTTGAATTTGTTTGGTAAGAAGGAAGAGAAAAAACCTGAAGAAAATTCTTCTGACAGTGAAATAAGTTCTGAACCTGAAGGAAAATATCCTGAGCCTTGTTCTTTGTGTGGCAAAGCCCCTACTGATAAAAAATGGGGCGGGCAGTTTTTTCACAAAAAATGCTTCAGGAAACTCAAGAAGGGCGCACGAGGAATGTTGTAAGTCTGCAATCAATTTATTTTCTTGCGTTTATTTCTTTTTTCAGTATTTCGCTCAAGATTTTTCCATCAATTCCTTTCAGAGATGGTTCTTTCATTAAATCTCCCATTAACGGCCCTATTGCGCCTAATCCTTTTGCTTTTACTAATGAAGAGTTTTTTGTAACTACTTCAATTATTTTTGTTTCAATTTCTTTTAAATCAGTTTTTTGTGTTTTCTTTGCTGACAATATTTCTTCAAGTGTTTTTCCTTTTGCAATTTCTTCAATTGCTTCTCCTAAATTGTTTTTAGATATTTTTCCTTTTGCTTCCGCGAGTAATAATTCCTTTATTTCGCCCAGAGAAACTTTTTCAACTTCAATTCCTTTTCTTTTTAGTTCTGTAAGTGTTTGAAGGAGGAGGGTTGCAGCTGTTTTTGCATTTGCTCCTGATTCAATTGTTTCTTCAAAAAATCTTGCGTAATTGCTTAGTTTCATTTCTTCAACATGGTTTGTACTTAATCCGAGAGAGGAATAAAGCTTTTCACGTTCAGCAACGCTTTTTGGTAAAGCTTTTTTTAATATACTTAAATATTTTTCATTTATTTCTTTTGAAGGAATATCTGTTTCGGGGTACATTCTTGCTTCTCCTGACAATGGTCTTTGGTATTCGCTTGAACCATCCTCTAATGCTCCTCGTGTTTCGCTTGGCACTTTTTCAAACGCAGTAATTATTCTTTCTTTTATTGCCTCAAATGCTTTTAACGCTTTTTCTTTTTCAGCTACAATTAAAACAAAATTATCCTCTGCTCCGCAATTAAGTGTTTTACAAATAATTTCAGTTTCTTTTTCACTTATCCCGTAATTAGGCAGTTCATCCCTGTGGATTAATCCTGTTACCCCTGTTGCTTTTGCGTATGCGCTTAATTCGCTTCCGAATCTTTTTGCGCCTATTTTTTCTCTAAGGATTCCTTTCATTTCTTTTAATTTCATTCCAAAGCATGTTCTGCCTTTGACAAATTTGCATTCACTGTTTGTGAATATTTGGGAAATTTCTTTTGATTCTGAAAATAATTCTTTTTTGTTTTTCATTTTTCCGAATTTTTCGTTAAGTTTTTTCTTGAGATTAATTAAATCAATCTGCCTTTCCGCTTCTTTTTTCACAACCGTTCCAATGAGTTCTAATTCCTGGCAGCCCTTGATTTCGCATCTGTTTCCTTCTGCAATTGAAACATTAACATCTTGTCTTATTGTTCCTTTTCCTCTTTTGGTTTTGCATGTTAATCTCATTATTTCCCCTATTTTTGCTGCTGTTGCAATTGCTTCTTCAGGGCTCCTGATATCAGGGTCTGTTGCTAATTCAACAAGGGGTATTCCCAATCTGTCTAAATTGTAATATACTTTTCCTTGTTCTTTTTTTATTGGCCTTGCTGCATCTTCTTCAAGGATTATTGTTTGTACCCCGATTTTTTTATTTTTCCCGTTTGTTTTTATTTCAAATCCTCCTCCAAAGGAAACAAGAGCTGTTCTTTGAAAGGCACTTGTGTTTGAACCGTCAATAACTGTTTTTCTCATGGTAATTAATTTGCTTATTGGGTTGGATTTGCAGAGGAGCGCAATTTCAAGTATTGTTTTTAATGCCTCTTCATCCATTGGCTGTGGTGGCTCTTCATCCAGTTCAATTAGTGAAATATTATTTTTTTTCCCTGAATAATAAAAGGTTTCGTTTCTTTTGAATGCATCTATTGCTGTTTTGTCATATTCTCCTAGTTCTGATGCAACAGGTCTTAGTTTTCTCTCTATTGTAAAATCAAATTCATCGCTTAGTATGCTTGGGGTGCGCATGAATAATTTTCCTGTATCTAATTGCTGGTGTACCTCTAATCCTGCTTTTAATCCGAGTTTTGCATAGTTGGGGTTTTCCATGCTAAAATTAGGTAAGAAAGAATTAAAAAATAAACAAACAGCTTTGCAAAGTACTTTTGCTAGTTGATTCTTATAACAAAATATTAAATAGTTGTATTCCTTTATAGTATTGTGCATTTATGTCCTTTGAGAAACATTTTTTGTTAAAAGACGCTTCTTTTAGAAAAGAATTGGTTGCTCAAGGAACAATTGAGTATTTGGTAATAATCGCAATTGTTGTTCTTATTTCTCTTGTTGTTGTGGGTTTGTTGGTTAATCAAACTGATTCTGCGCAGGGGGTTTCTTCTTCATTTAATAAATTAAATTCTTCTTCCGGTTTGATTAGTATTTCTGAGGCTGTTGTGGATTCCAGCGGGGATGGTTTGGTTACTCTTGCAAATAATTCTGGTGAGGTTCTTACTATTACAAGTATTAGTGTTGGAGGCAGTGATGTGAATTATTCTGGTGAGGGTATTTATCAGGGTGAGACAAAAATTTTTTCTTTAAGTGATTTGGGTTCTGGTTGTTCTTGTGTTGGTTTTGAGGGACAAAGAAAAACCTGTGAAGTTATTATTTATGCTGAATCCGAATATGGTTTGGAAAAAGACTTTCCTGTAACTGTTTCTGTTGAGTGTGTTCCTGAGGCTGTGGCTGCAGATCCTTTGGTTGTTGTTGAGCCTGATTATGATTTGGATGCTCCTTCTGTTTTGCTTGAGGGTCCTTTCAGCGGTTATGCTACTCAGGATTCTTTTATTGATGTAAATTTTTTTGTTAGTGATGATTCTTCAATTCAAAATTGTAAAATAATAGTTGATGGTTCCGATGTGAATACTTTGACAAGTATAGTTAATGGAGGCTATAATTCAGGCAGAATTGATTTGGTTTCTGTTGGCCAGGGTAGGTATGATTGGGATGTTAATTGTGTTGATTCGTATGATAATTATTCTTTGAGTTCTAATGGTGAGAGAGCTCTTGATTATTTTGTTTGCCCTTCTGAATATGTTCTTGTTCCCAAAAACGCTTATTTTGATGTAAATAGTTTTTGTGTTATGAAATTTAATGCGAAAAATGTTTCAGGTGTGCCGACTTCTCAAGCGGCTGATGCTCCTTGGTCTTTGAGTGTTAGTTCTGCTTATTCAACTTGTGCTACTTTGGGGGCAGGTTATCATTTGATAACAAATCGTGAATGGATGACAATTGCAAGAAATATTGAGGACACCAACATTAATGATATGGATGATGACAATGGTGTTCAGTTGGCTGTTGGGCATTCGGATGGTGGAGGTTTTTTAGCTGCAACAACTCATCCAATAATTAGTGGGTGTGATTTGAATAATACTATGGAAAATTCTTCTAACGCTTATGTGGAAAGTTCTTGTGAGATTAGGGGCAATGGGGTGGATGATAAAGGTTATTATGGAACTGGCAATCAGTGGGATACTGTTTATGCTTCTGGTTCTGGTAAGTCTCAGCTCAGGGTACAGGTTTTATCTAATAAAGAAATAATTTGGGATTTGGCTGGTAATACTCATGATGTTGTTGATTTGATGGAAGATGGGACTGCTATTCCTACTGGTGATGCTTGTACTTCTTCTTCAGATAATTCGTATTACCAAAATGATGGTTCAAATGAATGTACTTTCCAAAATGGTTTTGCTAAAACTGGTGCTGTTGATAAAAAATATGAAATGGGGCCTAGCGGAAATTATAATAGGAATAATGGGGTTGGGTTAATAACTGGTACTGGGGCTTCGGTTGCGGCATGGAAGGGTGGAGCTAGAGATTGGACTAATTCTTCAGGAATTTATTCAGTTTATATGTGGAGTGGTATTACAACGAATGATGGTTCTGAAGGATTCAGATGTGTTATTGTTCCTTGATTAGTTTTTTAAAAAATAGTTAAGGGGCAAAAGCCCCAATTAATTTTAGCAGTATCCATAGTATCCGCAAACAGTTCCTCTTCCTATTGAGAAGCCCCATCCGCCGTCACCGTCACTGTAGATTGACATGTTTGAATATGTTCTTGAGTATGCTGGTGCATAGTATGTTGGGGCATAAACAACTGGGTATGCTACAACAGGATAGCTTCTGTAGTAAACCGGGCTGTAAACGTATGCTGGTGCGCTATACACTGCATATGGTCCAGGCATGTAAACTGTTGGGTAATAATTGTCAGTGTAGTAATATCTATTGAATCCTGAGTAGGCGAATGCTCCGCTAATTACGAAAAGCAATGCTCCAATCATTAAAATCAAATATGCTGCTCTCATAAGCTCACCTGTATATATTGCTGTTGACCCCCTTAATAAAGCTTTCGTTCACGTGAAGTAGTTAATCAGTTGTTCTTTTTGGTCTATGGTGCGTTAGAATGGATTTAATCGCCGATTTGAATTATTCTAGTATTCGTAGGTATCTGTTCTTGTATAAGGGGTTATTTCTCCTCTAAGGTTTTTTGCCAGCATTTCCATTGCTTCTTTTTTAGAGTAATTTCCCAGTAACCAGGATAATTTCATGAGCGCTGTTTCTGGCAGCATATCTTCGCAATAAATAGCTCCTGTTGAGGATACTTTTCTCAGATTTGTGTAAACATGGGGATGAACTCTTCCGTTCAAACATTGAGAGGTTACTCCTACTATGCATCCTGAATCAACCAATTCTTTTATTGCTTTTACAAAAGAATCCTTTTCCCTTATTGGAGTATGCCCTAATCCTGTTCCTTCTATTATTACTCCTTTGTATTTTTCTTTTTTATAAAAATCAATTTCTTTTTCAGTAATTAATGGATGCATTTTTACTAAACCAACCTTTTCCTCAAATTTATTTAGTAATTTGAATTGCTCTTTTGCTTGTTCATATTGTCCCCTATTTTTCATCCATTTTATTTCTTTTGTTTTGTAATCCACAAGCGCTATTGGAGTATCATTTATTGGTTTGAATGCATCTCTTTTCGAGGTATGCATTTTTCTTGTTTTTGTTCCTGAAAGAATTGCGCATGCATCATCATTGCTTGAGTTATGCATGCATACTGCAACTCCTTTGAAATTAGTTTTTGTGATAAAAGTGCTTGCGCATATTAGATTCATTGCTGCATCGCTTGAACCTCTGTCCGAGCTTCTCTGTGCCCCAACAATTAAAACAGGGATTGGGCAATTTTCTAATTCAAATGATAATGCTGCTGCGCTGTACCCGAGCATATCCGTTCCGTGTCCGATAATTATTCCTTTAACTCCTTTTTTTATTTGCTCCGCAACTGAGGAGGAAATTTTTTGAAAATCCTTTGTACTCATATCTTCAGACATCATGTTTGAGACAAAAACAGATTCAATGTTTGCTATTCCGCTAAGTTCAGGAAACATTGTTACAATATCCTCAATATCAAATGAAGCATATACTCCTCCTGTGGAATAATTTACTCTTGAAGCAATTGTGCCTCCTGTATGCAAAATTGCAATAGTTGGAAGAGAAGGATTCTTTTTTATTTCAATTGTTTTTGCTTTTCCAACTGATTTGCTTTTCCCAATAGATTTTATATTTTTCAATTTTTCCAAATCAAAACCTGCATTATACCCTGAACTAAGTTTTATCATTAAATTATTATCATTTGAAGGAATAATTGTTCCACTTACCTTATTTCCTTCAAAATCAAACTCAATCAGTGAGCCTTCTTTGATGGAGTGCTTTTTGTAGAATTCAGTTAATTTCATGTAAATACCTTCATTGGTTTAATTTTTAATTGCTTTCTAAACCCTGATTTTGAATTCATTAACATAATATTGTCTATTGGCAATTTCCTTCATAAGTTGTTTTTGTGCAGTATGCGGAATCTTTTGTTGCGGGGTAAAATGTTTTTCCTGTTTTTTTGTTCCATGCGTTTGCACATTCAAATGAATATGAGCATCCTGTGCAGTAGTGTGTTTCTTGGTAAGTGCCTGTGTCAGGGTCAAAGAATGTTTCTGCTTGTGTTTCATTAGTATTACATAAACTTGTTTTGTCTAGTGTGAATATTATTGAGTTTTCATCAAATCCTGCGTTTTGTGCTTCAAACCTGAATAAGGCTTTGTATTCTCCCGCATTTTTTGGGTTAATGGTCCAAAAAACAGTTTCTTTTTCCCCAGGCATAATAGTTGGGACTTCTTTTTCTTCTGAAGCGTAATCTGTTTCTATCCAACTGTTTTCGGATTTTTTATACAAAATTAAAGAATTTTTTCCAAATGCCAGCTCGTTTAATCCTATGTTTTTCAGAGTAAGCTTTATTTCTCCTGTGCCTCCAGATGTATTAAGCAAATCAATTTTATCCACTTTTGCTTGTGCTGGTAGCCCTGCAATATATATTTTGCATAAACTGAATCCTTGTTCCCTGGTGCATCTAACAGCAGTTGTTATTTTTTTTGTCTCCTTTATTTTGATGAAGTTATAATCCCATTCTATTGGGTTCTCACAAGTATAATTTTTTCCTTGGTCAGATTTTTTTATGCAGCATTCTTTTGCGCTTGCGCATTCAAATGCTATTAAAAAATTTTTTTCATCAAAATCTTCTTTGAAGAGCTGGTAATCCTTGCTGTAACTTAGTGCCCCTAAATTCATTGTTTTTCCAATCATTGTAAGTGTCTGTGCTTCTTCAACTGCTTTTATTATTTGTTTTGTGTTTGTTTCAGTTGGGAAAAAATATGGGAGCATACTGAAAAAAAGCAGCAGTAATGCAAGTCCTGCAATTGAATAAACCAATAATTCAAATACCTTCATTTTCTCACTTCAAAGCCTTAAATTCTATTACAAAAATTTTTTTTATTATCATTCCAACTGCAAACGCTATTATTAATAGGAACAAAAACATTACCCAATTATCTTGGTAAAAGAAAAGGGCTTTCCAGTCATGGCTCCAGAGTTCAATATTAAAAAGAAGCCATAATACTGTTATAAGTGAAACAACTATTAATATGAAATTAATGATTTTCATTATTACACCTTATTGTTTTTCAATTACTTAAATTTAACTATAACAGATGCTTTTCTTTTAAAAAAAATTAACTTTCCTTTCCATAAGTATCCTCTATTGATACTCTTTTTTGGATTGAAAACATTTTTTT